>ERZ824473.394-NODE-394-length-80976-cov-7.181918_pt1 | contig 80976 bp, 76 predicted proteins | sample MGYA00519874_ERZ824473 | MGnify/ENA primary metagenome ERZ824473 (study PRJEB31778, sample SAMEA3449151) | human gut metagenome | biome: human gut; feature: human-associated habitat; material: faeces | place: United Kingdom | collected 2010/2012 ... | reverse complement strand
ACCAGTGACCCCCTGCTTGTAAGGCAGGTGCTCTAACCAGCTGAGCTATGCTCCCTCATCAGCGGCTTGTTTATTATACTAAAGCTGACCCGAATTGTCAACAACAATTTTGAGTTTTTTAATCGTTTTTTGACTGCTTGAGAAGAGCGGAAATGTCGTCGGGAGTGAAAGTGTATACCGTATCGCAGAACTGGCAGCTGACGTCAACGTCCTTGCCCTCGCTTACCATGCTTTCAAGCTCGTCCTTGCCGATGCCGAGGATGGCGCTTGCAACGCGCTCGCGGCTGCATTTGCAGCGATAGCCGATCTCATCCTCGCCGACGATGTGATGCTCAAGCCCTTTGAGAACCTGCTCGAACACCGCTTCGAGCCCGTCCTCGGCGAGTATGGTCGTCAGTGCGTCCATCATGGTGATGTTTTCTTCCAGCTTGTCTATAAGCTCATCCGGTGCACCGGGCATGAGCTGTACGATGAAGCCGCCGGCGGATTTTATGCTCAGGTCGGTGTCAACAAGAACGCCGAGACCGCAGGCTGCCGGTATCTGCTCGCTTTCGAGCATGTAGGCCGTAAGATCCTCGGCTATCTCGCCGGAAACAAGCTGCGTTGAGCCGATGTACGGCTCTTTGAGGCCTATGTCGCGGCTTACGGTTATCATGCCGTCGCGCCCGACGGCTCCGCCGACGTTGAGCTTGCCGTCCTCTCGAAGAGGAAGCTCGACCGAGGGATTTGTCACATAGCCGCGCACAAAGCCTGCGCTGTCGGAAACGGCGATGACGCTGCCGATCGGGCCGCCGCCGTTTATGCGTATGGTCAGGCTGCCGTCGTCCTCCTTCATCATGTTGCCGAGCATGGATGCTGCGCACAGCGTCCTGCCGAGGGCTGCCGCTGTAGTGGGTGTGCAGCCGTGGATATCCTTTGCACGCTGCACCGTGTCTTTCGCGCTGACTGCCGACATTTTAATAAAGCCGTCACCGGCTGTTGCTCTGAGAATCCTGTCCATTGTGTTACCTCAATAAATGCTTGTGTTTTTTGCCGATATGAACATTCTGCCCCTGTCGCCCTGCGGACAGTCGGAGAAAAACTCAACCTGCTCAAAGCCCGATTTTTCAAGCATGGCTTTGAGCGCCTCGGGCGAGTGGGCGTATTCAACGTGCTCCTCGCATTCGCGCTGCCACAGCTTGCCGCGCCGGGAGAACAGATCCATTCCGTATAGAAGCGTGTTGTCCTCCTCGGAGAAATCCGCGCGCCAGAGGCAGAGCACGTCGTCTGTTTCGTCCACAAAAATTTCGCCGTCGAGCGCTCTGAAGCTCTCCGGCGTTTTGATATCGAATATAAAAAGCCCGTACGGCCGCACAAAAAGGTGCAGCCTGTCAAAAACACGGCCGAGCTTATCGGGGGAGATGTAGTTTATCCCGTCGAGCGAGCAGTAAGCCGCGTCCACCGTGCCGTAAAGATCAAGCTCGCATGCGTCCTGACACAGATACAGCGGCGCAATCTCGGCATCCGATGCCTTGCCGGAGGCCTGCATGAGCATATCCGCCGACGCATCGACTGCGATCATTTCGTATCCGCGGTGCGCCATGAGCGCTGTGAGAGTACCCGTGCCGCAGCAGAGGTCAAGAAGCGTTTTAAACTCGCCGCCGTCAATATTAAACCGTGCCTCGTAGAAGTCGGCAAACTCGCCGTAGGGGATATCGCCGGTGAGCGTATCGTACCACAGCGACAGCGGCCCGTAGGAGGAAGCCATCAGTCCTCTTCCTTCTGCTCTGCAAGGCGCTCGAACACGATCTCGTATCCGTCCTTGCCGTATTGCAGCGAGCGGTTAACGCGGCTTATCGTTGCGCTGGAAGCGCCGGTCTCTGCCAGAATATCGTTATAGATCATACCCTTGGAAAGGCACACCGCAACCTGATAGCGCTGCTCCATTGCCTGAATCTCGGTAACGGTGCACAGATCGTCGAAAAAGTCCATGCACTCCTCGACCGTCTTGAGCGTCAGTATTGCCTTATACATATCCAGATTGCGGGGTTTTCTGTTAAGCTTGTTCATCAAATAACCTCCTTTGGTCATACATATGCATTTTACATCAACACATCACAATTGTAAAGTGCTAATGCCTTGAATTGAATTCATAGTGCCTGAATGAATTTGCTGCTTTAAATGCCGTAAGATTACTATTGATTAAAATTGATAAATGTAATAGAATAAGGTTAGGAAAATTGGAGGTGAAAGCAATGCCATTTGAAATGACGATGACAATGTTCTGGCTGATCGCCATGGTGTTTTTCCTCGTTGTCGAGGCGGTAACGGTGGGACTTGTGTGCATCTGGTTTGCGGCAGGCTCGCTTGTTGCGCTGCTGTGCGCCATGTTCGATGCGCCCGTGTGGCTTCAGATCGTTGTGTTTCTCATCGTGTCGGCGGTGACATTGTATTACACAAGACCGCTGGTGAAGAAGTATGTCAACAATAAGGTCGAGCCGACAAATGCCGATATCGTTATCGGCAAGGAGTGCCGCGTGACCGAAACGATCGACAATATCGCAGGAACCGGCGCCGTTTATGTTGACGGGAAAACATGGACGGCACGCAGCGCCGACGATAACGAGACTATCCCCGAGGGAACGCTTGTAACGGCACGGCAGATAGACGGAGTCAAGCTCATAGTTTCGGCTATGGAAAAAGAAACAATAAAATAAATTTTAAGGAGACAGCAAATGCAATATGTTATTTACGTACTGATACTTCTTGCACTCATCATCATTGTAAGAAATATCCGCGTCGTCCAGCAGAGCAAGGTCATGATAATCGAGCGCCTTGGCAAATATCAGGCCACCTGGGGCACCGGCATTCATGTCAAGATCCCCTTCTTTGAAAGAGTCGCAAAGACCATCTCCCTCAAGGAGCAGGTCGCGGACTTTCCGCCCCAGCCCGTTATCACCAAGGATAACGTAACCATGCAGATCGACACCGTTATCTACTTCCAGATAACCGATCCCAAGCTTTACACATACGGCATCGAGCATCCCATGGTCGCTATCGAGAACCTGTCGGCAACCACGCTGCGTAATATCATCGGCGATCTCGAGCTTGACCAGTGCCTTACCAGCCGCGATCTTATAAACGGCAAAATGCGCACCATCCTTGACGAGGCTACCGACCCCTGGGGCATCAAGGTAAACCGCGTTGAGCTTAAAAACATCCTGCCGCCCAGAGAGATCCAGTCGGCGATGGAAAAGCAGATGAAGGCAGAACGTGAACGCCGTGAAGCCATTCTCCGCGCCGAAGGCGAAAAACGTGCTGCGATCCTCGAGGCCGAGGGCGAGAAGGAGTCGGCTATTCTGCGCGCAGACGCAAAGAAGCAGCAGCAGATCCTTGAGGCCGAAGGCGAGGCTGAGGCTATCCTCAAGGTTCAGACCGCTACCGCAGAAGGTATCCGCCTTATAAACGAGTCCATGCCGAGCGACGCCGTGCTGAAGATCAAGGCTCTCGAGGCATTTGCCGCCGCTGCCAACGGCAAGGCGACCAAGATTATCATCCCCAGCGAGATCCAGGGTATTGCGGGCCTGGCCGAGGGTGTTGTTCAATCGATCAAGGACGTTCCGGCAGACAAGGCAGAGTAAGAAAAAGTTTAATAAAAGACCCGACGGGGCTCCGCCGGGTCTTTTTGAGGTATATTATGATCAAAGTAGCACAGTTTATGAAAAACCACGGCATGGATGCCGAGCGCATTGACCTTGCCGAATACACAAAAGCCTTTGCCGGCGCGATGCGCTCTGGGCTTGACGCTTTTCAGAAGGAAATGCCGATGCTGCCGACGTATCTGTACTCTTCCGGCAAGCTCCAAAAGGGCGGCAAGGCCGTAGTCATTGACGCCGGAGGCACGAATTTCCGCACGGCCGCCGTAGGCTTTGACGGCAAAAAAGCCGTTATCGAATCGCTTGACAAGCGCCCCATGCCCGGAGCGGACGAGTCTGCGGAATGGAGTGAGTTCATCTCCTGCGTTGCCGACTGCGTGCAGCCGCTTCTTAAGCAGGCGCAGGATATCGGCTTCTGCTTTTCATATCCGATCGAGATCACGCCCGAGTGTGACGGTAAGGTGCTCGGATTGACAAAGCAGGTGGATATCAAAGGTGCTGTCGGTTCGTATCTCGGCGCGGCTCTGCGCGCGGAGCTTGAAGCTCGAGGCGAGCACCCGGGCAGAATAGTCGTTTTGAATGATACCCCGGCTACACTGCTTGCCGGCAAGGCACTCGCCAAGGGCGGCTATGACGGCTATATCGGCCTCGTTGCAGGAACCGGCTGCAACACCTGCTGCGAGATCGAATGCGGCAGGATAGGCAAGCTCGATGTACCCGGCGGCAGGAAGATGCTCGTCAATCTCGAAAGCGGCTCTTTTGCCGGATTTGCGCGCGGCGACGCAGACCTTGCAATGGACGCCGACCTGCCAGACACCGGCGAGTATGTTGCCGAAAAGATGATATCAGGGCGCTATCTCGGACAGGTGTGCATGTATACGCTGAAAATGGCCGCCGCCGAGGGGCTTTTCTCCGAGCGCGCATCCGAGATCATCGAAAAAATGACCGAGGTCGTGACCCCGACTATCGACAAGTGGGGCAGCGGTCGCTTTCCTAAGGGATTCAACAGCGAGGATAGGGTCAATCTGGTTTACATAATCAATGAAATTTTCGAGCGCTCTGCCAGATGCATTGCAAGTATGCTCTGCGGCATACTCGAGGTCACGGGAGCGGGCGAGGCGCGCCCTGTGTGCATCGCGGTGGACGGCTCGCTGTATTCCGAGAGCAAGCTCCTGCGGCCCGAGCTTGAACGCTTCATGGATGTGTACGCCGGAGAGATCATGGGCAGACGCTATGAATTCGTAAACGCCGAAAATATGAGCCTTATCGGAACCGCCGCGGCGGTTTTGCTGAAATAAACTATGAAACACGCATTTAGAAAGATTATACCTCTGCTGCTGGTGCTGTGCATTGCCCTGTCGGGCTGCGCCGCGCAGGAAGCGGAGGAAAAGGACAGCTCAAAGCTTCAAATTGTCTGCACAAATTTCCCGGCCTATGACTTTGCACGCGAAATGGCAGGGGACAGGGCGCAGATAAAGCTTTTGATAAAGCCCGGTGCCGAGGTGCACTCGTACGAGCCTGCGCCAAAGGAGATCGTTGCAATACAGGAAAGCGATCTGTTTATCTGCAACGGCGGCGAGTCCGAAGCCTGGGTCGAGTCGCTCGTGTCCGACGATGTAAACGTTCTGCGCATGATGGACTGCGTTGAGACCGTTGCCGAGAGCAGCGAGGGCATATACGCTTCCGACCACGACCACGAGGGCGAGCACGACCATGATGCCGACCATGACCATGAGCACGAGGAAGAGGAGCTTGACGAGCATGTGTGGACAACGCCAGGCAACGCGGCGAAGATCTGCTATGCCCTGTGCGATAAGCTCTGCGAGCTTGACCCGGATAACGCAAACGAATACATGCTCAATTACGAGGTCTATAATGCAAAGCTCATGGAGCTTGATATAGACATACGCACGACCGTCATGAACGGAGTGCGCAAAACGCTTGTTTTTGCCGACAGATTCCCGATGCGGTACTTCACGCGCGAGTACGGCCTGACGTATTACGCTGCCTACCCCGGCTGCGCGTCGCAGACCGAGCCGTCGGCCAAGACGGTGGCGTTCCTCATTGACCATGTGCGCGAGGAGAACATACCGGCGGTGCTGTACATGGAGTTTTCAAACGAAAAGATGGCAGATGTTATCTGCGAGGATACCGGCTGCAAAAAGCTGCCGTTTTACTCGGCGCACAGCATCACCGCGCAGCAGTTTGAGGACGGGGTGACTTACCTTGACCTCATGCGCATGAATATAGAAACCCTGAAGGAGGCGCTTTACTGATATGGCACAGATAATATGCCGCGACCTGAGCTTTGCCTATGACGGTGAAACGGTGCTCAGTGACATTAACTTTTCGCTCGATGCAGGCTCGTATCTGTGCATCGTCGGCGAAAACGGCTCGGGCAAGAGCACACTCATGCGCGGACTTCTCGGGCTGAAAACGCCTTCGACCGGCACAATAACGTTCAATGATCTTAAGCCGACTGAGATCGGATATCTTCCGCAGCAGACGCAGATCCAGCGCGATTTTCCGGCGTCTGTGCGCGAGGTGGTGCTTTCGGGCAGACTCAATTCAATGCACGGCAGGCTGTTTTATAACGCAGCCGACAAAGCCGCCGCGGCCGAGAATATGGAGCGGCTCGGCATCGACGATATAGCAGACCGCTGCTATCTTGAGCTGTCAGGCGGACAGCAGCAGCGCGTCCTGCTTGCGCGTGCAATGTGCGCAACAAAAAAGCTTCTGCTGCTTGATGAGCCGGTGACTGGCCTTGACCCTGTTGCGGCAAACGAGATGTATAACCTCATAAAGCTCGTAAACCTCTGCGATAACACGAGCGTCATCATGATATCGCACGATATCCACGCCGCGGTGCGGTATGCAACGCATATTCTGCACCTCGGACACAGCCAGCTTTTCTTCGGCACGACCGCGCAGTACCGCGAAAGCGATCTCGCGCGCAGATTTGTGGGAGGTGAGAGAGCATGATAGAGCTTATTAAGGAGATGTTCTCTTATCACTTCATGGTCAGAGCCGTGGTTGTCGGTGCGCTTGTTTCACTGTGCGCGGCACTGCTGGGCGTTTCGCTCGTGCTCAAGCGCTATTCCATGATCGGCGACGGCCTGTCGCACGTCGGCTTCGGCGCGCTGGCTATTGCGGCGGCTGTGAACATTGCACCGCTGTATCTTGCCGTTCCCGTTGTAATTGCGGCGGCATTCCTGCTGCTGAGGATAAATCAGAACAGCAAGATAAAGGGCGACGCGGCTATCGCGCTGATATCCTCGTCGGCGCTGGCAATAGGCGTTGTGACCGTATCGCTTACAACGGGCATGAACACCGACGTTTCAAACTACATGTTCGGCAGCATTCTCTCACTTAGCCATGCCGACGCGGTGCTGAGCATAGTGCTCTCCGCCGTTGTGCTTTTGATGTTCGTGCTGCTGTATCCGCGCATATTTGCCGTCACCTTTGACGAGACCTTTGCGCGCGCAACGGGTACAAAGGCGCAGCTCATAAACAGCGTCATAGCCGTCCTCACCGCCGTCACGGTGGTCATCGGCATGCGGATGATGGGCGCGCTGCTCATATCGAGCCTTATAATTTTCCCGGCGCTGACGGCAATGCGCATCTGCCGCAGCTTTAAGGGCGTTGTCATATGCTCGTCGGTGATTTCCGTCGTGTGCTTCGTGATCGGAATGGCTGCATCTTATGCATTCGAGCTGCCGTCCGGCGCGGCGATAGTAATAGTCAATATAATCGCATTTGCGGCATTTTCTTTTGCAGCTTTACTAAAAAAGAGAGCATAAAACTGTACAAAGCACATAAAAACCGGCTCCGAACACCAAATTCGAGGTCGATTTTTTATGCAAAAATTCATGAAAACGGTGAATATTCGCGCCATAATGAATATTATTCATTAAATACGGCTGTTTAACGAAAAATTACGAATATTTTTTCAGAAAAGTGTTGACAACAGTGAATAAACATGCTAATATAGGCAACGTCGTAAGGAACGACACAAAAAACAGTTAAAAAATTTTTGAGAGGTATAGAAAATGAAAAAGTTTATCGCACTTATGCTCGCGATGGTCATGGTGTTCGCACTGTGTGCCTGCGGCAACGACAGCAAAAACGACACCGACGCCGATGCGAAAGATTATTCTTCCATGACTCTTGACGAGCTCAAGGCAGAGCTCAAAACCGTAAACGAAGGCAAGCTCACCGTAGCTACCAGCCCCGACTTTGCTCCCTACGAGTTCTACTCCCTCGATGCCGACGGCAACGCGACCCTCGCAGGCTTCGATATCGCATTTGCTCAGTACATAGCAGATAAGCTCGGCCTCGAGCTGAACATCGTCCCCATGGACTTCGACGGCACCCTCGCAGAGCTTCAGGCAAAGAACGTTGATATCGGTATGGCCGGTTACTCCCCCGACCCCAAGCGTGAGAGCATCATGAGCTTCACCAAGATCTACTACAAGGGCGGTCAGTCCTTCGTAACCTCCAAGGCAAAGGCTGACGAGATCACCTCCCTCGAAGTTGCAAACAACGCAAAGTACAAAATCGGCGCACAGACCGGTTCTATCCAGATGGATCTGGCAGAGGCAAACACCCCCGACGCTGACAACATCGGCCTGACCAAGGTTCCCGACATCATCGCAGAGGTCGTCTCCGGCAAGCTCGACGGCGCATTCATGGAGACCATCGTAGCAAAGGCATACCAGGCACAGTACGAAGATCTGGTCATCGTATGCGACGTACCTTACGAGCAGGAAGGCTCCGCAATCGGCGTCAACAAGGATAACGAAGTTCTGCTCGCAGCAATGAACCTCATCATCGATGAAGCTATCAACGATGGCAGCCTCCAGAAGTTCGTTGACGAAGCAGGCATCCTCGCAGTCGGCGATAAGTACGAAGGTCTGCTCGACGACGCAGGTCATGTTCCCGCAGCCGACGACACGGCAGCAGATACCGCAGCATAACGATAACAATAACGAAATTTCTCCCCGGAGAATCTCCGGGGAGAATTTCCCGTATTCACGATAGTTTGAAAGGAGAAAGACGATGTTCTTTACTCAGGAGGGTTTTGCACTGACATGGGATTACAGGCAGCTGTTTATAGACGGCCTTGTCTGCACCGTGTCCCTGTCCGCGCTGACCGTTATATTCGGATTCATCCTTGCGCTTGTGCTGGCGGTGATGCGCCTGAGCAATTGGCATCCCTTCAGCTTCCTTGCGCTCGATAAAAACGGGCACCTGCGCGAGGAGGGCTTCCTCGCCGCTCTCGGCCGCTTCAACCCGGTGTCCTTTATCGCAAGCATTTATGTTGAGCTGTTCCGCGCAACGCCTATGCTTGTTCAGCTCTTCATTATATATTATGTAGTGTTCGCAGATATAGATATTCCGTCGTTCAAGCTGTTCGGAACTATCCGCTTTGAGCGTTTCGTTCCCGGTGTTGTTGCACTGAGCCTGAACTCGGCGGCGTACCTCAGCGAGATCATCCGCTCCGGCATCCAGAGCATCGACGGCGGCCAGACCGAAGCTGCGCGCTCCCTGGGTCTTACCCAGACGCAGAATATGCGCTTTATCATCCTGCCGCAGGCAATCAAGAACATTCTCCCGGCTATCGCAAACGAATTTGTCACGATAATCAAGGAGTCCTCTATCTGCTACACCATCGGCGTGGGCGAAATTATGTATGCGGTCGCATCCATCAAGGGCGCAACGTTCCGCATAGCCGAGCCGCTTGTCGTTGCAACGGCCGTTTACTTCTGCCTGACATTCCCCACCTCCAAGATAATCGAACACTTTGAAAGGAAGATGAGCGTCGGTGACAAACGATAAAATAATCCAGGTAAAAGACCTGAAGAAATACTATAAAAAGGGCGTTATCAAGGCGCTCGACGGCGTTTCGGTCGATATAAACCGCGGCGACGTTATGGTCGTCATCGGCCCGTCCGGCTCCGGCAAATCGACGCTTCTGCGTTCGCTGAACCTGCTTGAGGAGCCGACTGCCGGCAGCATCATTTTCGAGGGCGTCGATATAACCAACAAGAAGATCGACATAAACAAGCACCGCCAGAAGATGGGCATGGTTTTCCAGCATTTTAACCTGTTTCCGCACAAGACGATTCTGGAGAACATGATTCTTGCGCCCGTTGAGGTCAAAAAGATCCCTGCCGATCAGGCCAAGGCCAAGGCAATGCAGCTTCTTGAGCGTGTCGGTCTTGCCGACCGAGCAGATGCTTACCCCATCCAGCTCTCCGGCGGCCAGAAGCAGCGTATAGCCATCGTGCGCGCGCTGTGCATGGAGCCTGACGTTATGCTGTTTGACGAGCCGACGAGTGCACTCGACCCCGAAATGGTCGGCGAGGTTCTCGACGTTATGAAGGAACTTGCCAACGAGGGCATGACGATGGTCGTCGTTACCCACGAGATGGGCTTTGCCCGTGAGGTCGGCAACCGTGTGCTGTTCATGGCCGACGGTAAGCTCGTCGAAGAGGGAACGCCCGAGGATATCTTCGAAAATCCTCAGAGCGAGCGTTTGCAGGACTTCCTGTCCAAGGTGCTTTGATATGAATAAAACAGAACTAAAAAATGCCTCCATAGATTCAATCGAGTCTATGGCGGACTTCTACGAAAAAACAGCAGATGAGATATGGGAGAACCCCGAGCTTTCGCTCAAGGAGTATAAGGCCGCGGCGCTTTACTGCCGCATCCTGCGCGAGCACGGCTTCAATGTGCGCGAAAAGCTCTGCGGCATAGACACCGCGTTCTGCGGCTCGTTTGGCAGCGGCAGACCGTATATCGGTATCCTCGGCGAATTTGACGCGCTCTCCGGCCTTTCGCAGAAAGCCGGATCGTGCGAAAAAGACCCCGTCGTTCAGGACGGAGACGGCCACGGCTGCGGCCATAACCTGCTCGGCGTGGGCTCGCTTGCGGCGGCTTTCGCGGTGAAAAAATACCTTCAGGACAGCGGCAGCAGCGGCACTGTCATATTCTTCGGCTGCCCCGGCGAAGAGGGCGGCAGCGGCAAGGCGTTCATGGCGCGCGAGAAGGTCTGGGAAAAGCTCGACGCTGCGTTCTGCTGGCATCCAGCGGATGTTAATCAGGTCAAAACCGGCACGAATAATTCCTCTATACAGGTGCTGTACAAATTTAAAGGCACTGCGGCTCACGCGGCGGAATGTCCGGAGCTTGGGCGAAGTGCGCTCGACGCAGTTGAGCTTATGAACGTCGGCGTGCAGTTTCTGCGTGAGCATATGACCGACGACTGCCGCGTGCACTATGCCATCCTCAACGCCGGCGGTGTTTCGCCGAACGTTGTGCAGTCGGAGGCAGACGTTTTGTACATGACGAGGGCGAACAAGGTCAAGGACTGCGTTGCACTTCAAAAGCGTGTGGATAAGATCGCGCAGGGCGCGGCGCTTATGACCGAAACAAGCTTTGAACGCGTGTTCATTGACGGAACGGCCGAGCTTTTACCGAACTTCACACTCGAAAAGCTCATGTATGATAATTTTGAAAAGATCGGCGTCGTTCAGCACAACGATGAAGAGCGAGCCTTCGCGGCCGAGCTTCGAAAAACGTTCCCACCGCAGAGCGCGGTTCCCGGGATAGGCGCACACTTTGACGCGGACATAGCCGAAACGGTCATGGAAAAAACGCATGATCTTACAGAGCCTCTGAACGATTTTCTCATGCCGTATTACTCCGGAACGGGCTTTACTGCCGGCAGTACCGACGTCGGCGACGTGAGTTGGCTCACGCCTGCGGCGCAGATCGAAACTGCAACATGGCCCAGCGGCATGCCCCTGCACACATGGCAAACGGTTGCCTGCGGCAAAAGCAGCATAGCGTACAAGGGCATGCTTTGTGCAGGCAAGGTGATGGCGGCTTCCGCAATAGATCTCATAGAGGATCCTGAGCTGCTGAAAGCAGCACGCGAGGAGTTTAAGCGCCGTGCAAAGGGCGGATACACCTGCCCTATAGAGCCGGAGACCGTGCCGACAGCGCTATGATGGGCATAATTTTTCTCAGTTAACAAAATTGTGCTTTCATTTTCCGTGCGTATGTGCTATACTTCGGGTGTTTGTGCACATTGGAGGCATTGGTATGAAAAAAAAGCTTCTCTTCGCCCTGGTGCTGCTGCTTATGGCGGCTGCGCTGCCGATCTCGGCAAGCGCCGAGCTGGGGATAAAGCCCGTAGCCGATCCGTGGGACGATCCGAACAACCTTATAAAGGACGGTGCCGTTTACACGGCGTATAACGAGGACGGATATATTGTCGCGTGGGAAACTCCCGAGTGCGATGTCAACGGCAAGTACATGCTCATCGAAAACGACACCGAGCTGAAGGTGGAATATCGCGTTAGCTATATGGGCGATGTGCCTTGGGGGCATGTCACGGTGAAAAACGACGGCAACGAAGATTTTGCCGGCTGGGTGCTTATGAGCGATTTGCTCGGAGCCGACGGTAAGCCGGCTGCGGAAGCGCCAGTAAAGGTTCCCGATCACCCGATGATAGCCGATCCTACGCCCGAACCGAGCGAGGAGCCGGAAAACCCCGAGGCAACGCCTACGCCCACTGTCCCGGTTCGCCCGGAGCAGGCGATAAACATAAGCAACACATATAATTCCGCGATAGTGTACACATCCGTTGCGATCGCGGCAGTGGCGATTGCGTTTGCAATCCTCGTCCTTGTAAAGCATAAAGCGCTGAATAAAAAGGGCGAATAATACGAACGATTTAGGACATAATAATATCTGCAAGCTCAAAACCTTAGCACTCAGTCCAAAAGAGTGCTAAGGTTTACATTTTGTTCATATAAAGTACTATTTTTGTTCATAATTATATGGTACTTTATATACAACAAGAAACGAGAGTTATAAATTCAATATCGAATTTAAGCTCTCCTCAAAAATTGGAGGTATTGATTATGTTTGAACTTACACCTTTTGGCTATCGCAGAGTAGCATCTTATAATCCTTTCCGTGAGCTGGAGGAAATGAGCCACAGCTTCTGGAACGACGCAGATGTCAGCGGTTTCCGCACCGACATCAAGAAGGTTGATGGCAGCTATGTCCTCGAGGCTGAACTGCCTGGCTTCAAGAAGGAAGATATCAACATTGATATCGACAAGGATTGCCTGACCATTTCCGCGGAGCGCAAGTCCGAGGAAAAGGAAGACAAGGGCGACAACGGTTTCGTACGCCGCGAGCGTTACTACGGCTCGTTCAGCCGCAGCTTCAACATCAAGGGTATCGATACCGATGCCATCACCGCCGAGTATAACGACGGCGTCCTGACTCTGACCATGCCGGAGAAGACCCCCGAGGTTCCTGCGGCAAGACGTCTTGAGATCAAATAATCCCAAACCAAGCAGATCAGATAGTTTTCTTTCATCCTCTCTTCCCTAATTAAAACAAAAAACCCGATGCGAAAGCATCGGGTTTTTTGTTAGGCTATCTGAAAACTATGCTGTAAATGAAAGATAATAGAGCAGCAGGGGAGCACGAGGGGTAGCGAAGCGGCGGCGCGGTAGTGAATGACATGCCGGGGGCATGTCAGAGCCGCGGCGTGACCGAGCCTCAGCGAGAAAAAGGCCCCACTCGTAATTAGATTATAGCCATCAAAAATGTCCGGTACGGACTTTTTGACGAGCGTAGCGAGATTTTTCGTGAAAACTTGTTTTCACAAAAAATGTGGCGTATTTGAAGTGTGCAAAAAAGTCATAGACTTTTTTACACGCTGAGAAAACCCGATGCGAAAGCATCGGGTTTTTGTTGCATATATGTCCATTGTATGGTAAAGTCATAGACAGTGGAGACAATAATGTATGAAATTTGGGAGGAAAGAGATGAAAAAACGACTGCTCGCCCTGCTCCTTGTCATTGCGCTGCTGTGCCCGATGCTCGCTGTCGGCGCTTCGGCGGATTACACGGTGTATATAACAGACACCGGCGAAAAGTATCACAATTACGGATGCCGATATCTCAGCGAATCGTGCCGCCCGATATCCGCAAGCTCTGCACGAGCAATGGGTTATACGCCGTGCTCAGTCTGCAATGCACCGTCTGCAGAGCCAGAGCAAACAGGCTTTGTTGACGTTGCGCCGAATAAGTATTACACCGAGGCCGTCGATTGGGCGGTTGAAAAGGGTATTACAAACGGCCTTGATAAGAGCCACTTTGGCCCTCAGCAAGCATGCACACGCGGCCAGATAGTGACCTTCCTCTGGCGCGCAGCCGGCGAGCCGACGGTCGATGCAGGGATGACGTTTGACGATGTGCACTATGGCGATTATTGTTATAATGCCGTTCGCTGGGCAGTCAAAAACGGCATAACCAAAGGAACGAGCAGCACAAAATTCTCGCCCCAGCAGCCGTGTACGCGCGGCCAGGTGGTAACGTTCCTCTATCGCGCGGAGGGAAGCCCCAATGTCGGCAATGTCTGCCGCTTCAGCGATGTTGCGGACGGATCCTTCTGCCGCAGCGCGGTCATATGGGCTGTTGCCAACAACATAACAAACGGTAAGACCGAAACGACCTTTGCGCCGTCGGAGATATGCAACCGCGCCCAGATAGTGACGTTCCTGTACAGATTTTATAATCAGCCCGAGCCTACGCCGACTCCGACACCCACTCCCACACCGACACCCACTCCTACGCCGACTACACCTGTCAGCAGCGATTACATCGTAAGCGGCAAGCTGCCGTACCCATGCCCTGAGCCTTTGAGCTGCGTTCCTGCGCCGGAGGATGAAGCAACGCACGATAATGTTCTTGCGCTTTTGGACAACTATTGCCCGAACGGTGCGTATATCCTGCGCGCAACGGAAATTGAGGGCGACAATTTCATGACATGGATGGAAAACGAAGCCTTGCTTGACTGCATCGGCACGGCAGTGCATGAGCAGTCACATGGCTATACGTGGCAGAACATGAGCTATAACGGAACGTGGGTCATGGCCTACTATACGGGCGAGGGCAAGCACATAAAGGTTCCCCAAACCGAAACATACTTGAGCGAGGAAATGGCAGCGCAGATCCCGGAGGAGCTGCGGACTTTTCGCTATGATACCTACGTCAGCAAGGGTGCAGCCGTTTCGGCAAATCAAAGGGGCATATACGGACTTATGAACGAGTTCACGGCATATTGCTGGGATACGATAACCAATAACTCGATGTATGAGTATTACCTCACCCAGGAGCTGACGGAGGAAAACTGGCTCAATTATGTTAAAATATCAAGTAGCCAGTATTATGCTTATTCGGAGTTTAAGTACTACATCCTTTCATACATGCTGTATGCAAAGGAAAATTACCCCAACATATACGAGCAGACGATGAACAATCGCGCGCTGCTTGACGCATTCAAGATAATCGAAGCCCGTTACCGCGCCGCTGTCGCGCAGTATTTTGAAAATCTCGACAGGCTGGAAGTGTACCTGAATGATAACGGTATAAGAGTTTTTCACGACAAAGATATGTTCTATATTGGATATTTGGGCTATGGGACGTTTGAAGACAAATATTATAATCTGCTGGAAAACGCGATGAAAGCCCCGGAATACGTCCAAATGTACAATCTGATGACTAAATAAAACGAAAACGCCCGGTTCATTTGAACCGGGCGTTTTGCCGACTAAATTCGTATCATTGAGCGGTCGATATCGCTGATTTTCCTCGCGCCGCACATGTACATTGCGTCCTTTAGCTCCGCACGGAGCTTTTCGATATAAGTTACTATTCCGTCTGTCCTGCCGCCGTAGTAGCTTATCAGAAACGGCCTGCATATCATAACGGCGTCCGCGCCGAGAGCGAGCGCGCGGAATATGTCCGTGCCGCTGCGTATGCCGCCGTCAACTATTATTTTGACCCTGTCTCCGACGGCGTCAACTATTTCCGGCAGAACCTCGGCTGTTGCGGCAGCGCCGGCCAGCACACGACCGCCGTGGTTTGAAACGACTATTGCCGCCGCGCCTGCGTCGGCCGCCTTTGCAGCACCCTGCGCGGTCATAACACCCTTGATGATAACCGGCATCTCGGCGTACTCGCAAAGCTCGCGCAGCTGCTCGGCGCTTTTTGCACCTGCATCGGGACTGACCTTTTTCAGATGCGGAAGACCCGCCGAGTCGATTACGAGCGAAACGGCAAAGGGCTGCGCCGCTTTGGCAAGGTCAAGATTTGCCTTTATAGTATCCATGCTCAGCGGATTAATCACCGGGATGGCGATGCCGCCGTGCGCTTTCGACAGCTCGCAGCCGTGCGGAAATACCCTTGCATCGAGCCCGTCGCCGAAGCTTGACGCAATGCCGCATATCTCGGCAGCCTGCGCACAGCATTCGTTGAAGTCGCGTATATCGTCTGTGGGATTGTATTGCGCCTTGAGCGAGCCGACCGGCGCGGAGATCAGCGGCATTGAAAGGCTTTTGCCGAAAAGCTCAATGCCGGTGTCAACAGGCGCGTCGGGGAAAATTGTGTCCATATTGAGCTTAATGCCGCGCCAGGCTTTCCAATTGTCGTTTGCACCGTTTCCGGGCGCTTTTGAACCGGGGCCGGGCATGGTGTTTGCGCATGCAAGCCCGTTGCACTCGGGACACACCTTGCAGTTCGGGCCGATGCTCTTTTTCGCGTTTGCGAGCACTTCCGCATAGTCCATATCAATACCTCAAAAATTATGTCAACTTAAATATTTCTGCCGAGCAGGGAGGAACAAGCCCATCGCGGCTGCTTCCGAGCAGAGGAACAAGTCCGCTGTTGTGCAGCTCGAAGTCTGTGCTTCCGCGGTTAATAACGCAGATGATGCAGTCGCTTTCTGCTGTGCGGCGAATGATGAGCACGTCGGGACCGGCGGCGGAAAATTCCGCTTCTCCGCTCATCAGCGCCTCGCTGCCGTTTCGTATCTGGCCAAGCTTAGCATAAAAGTTATGTAAACTATTGCCCGACGGCTCAAACGGTGCGCGATTGAACGGATCGCCGGCACCGTCAAGGCACTCCTCGTCGCCGTAGTACAGACAGGGGACGCCGGGCGTGCAGTACTGAATAACGGCGCAGAGCATTTGCAGCCTGTCCGCGCGCTTTGACTGCTCCGCCGTCAGCGAAAACGCCGCCTGCCGCGCACGATCGAGAGCTTTTAGGCTCTCGCTTGCGCCGAGGGCAGAGTGCAGGCGCACAACATCGTGGGATGACAATAGGTTCATCAGCGCCATGTACATCGGCTTTGGATAGTTATGCTGCTGCGAGAGAAGAAAACCGCGCAGCGCGAATGCGTCCGACTCGCCGCGCGCAAAGCTTATCGCCGCCGCGCGGAACGGATAGTTCATCACGCTGTCAAGCGCATAGCCTAAAGCGTAATTGCGGCGGTGGCCGTAGCTTACCTTGAGCACTGCATCCTCCCAAACCTCGCCGATGATGGCGCAGTCGGGCTTTTCGGACTTTGCGGCATCGCGTATAAGCGCGAGCACATCGTCGGGAAGCTCGTCGGCAACATCGAGCCGCCAGCCGGAAGCACCGCGCCGAAGCCACAGCTTAACGATGCTGTTCTCTGCACGGATGATGTAATCCTGCCAGCCTGCGTCCTCCTCGTTTACCTCGGGCAGATCCTTAAAGTTCCACCAGCAGCGGTAATCGTCGGGGAAGGAGCGGAAGTCAAACCAGTTAAAATACGGCGAAGCCTTGCTCGCGTGCGCACCGACGCCGCCGTAGCTGCCGAAGCGGTCAAAATAAATGCTGTCCGCGCCCGTGTGCGAGAAAACGCCGTCGTTTATAACACCGATTCCGAGCTTTTCGGCCTCGGCACAAAGGTTTACATAATCACCAACGCTGCCCAGTATCGGGTCAACGTTTTCATAGTTTGACGTGTCGTAGCGATGGTTTGAGCGCGCCTCGACGATCGGATTCAGGTACAGCGTACCGATGCCGAGCGCTTTGAGATACGGCAGCTTTTTTGCTATGCCCTTGAGCGTGCCGCCGTAAAAATCATCGGGGGCGTAGTCCTTCTCGCCGGGGCGCGGCTGCCATTTGACGGGTTCGGCTATGCTGCCGTGCATTTCAGGAGTCTGCCCGAGGCGGAGGTGATATTCAATGCCGGCCTGTGCGGTGCCGTCGTCGGAAAAACCAAAGCGGTCGGGGAAAACCTGATACATGATGCTGCGGCAGAATTTTTCCGGCGTTTTGAAGCCGCGCTTGTACACCGTAAGCCGAAAGCCCTCGCCGTCTGAGCAGACGCGCGATGTGTGCCCGTCGTCATTGGGGCACAGAAAATGCTCGCCGTTAATTTTGAATTTGTAAAACAGCGCGGTGGGCGAGGGCGCGATAAACTGCGCCGTGAACATGTCGCCTGCGCGCCGCATGGGAAGCTCCTGCGAAAAATCGTCGCCATAAACGCAGAGCGAAGCGTCCGCAACGCCGCCGAACGAGGCTATGGAAAGCTCAATCGGCTCTCCTTCCTCCACAGCGCCGACCGGCGAGCGGAATGAGACGTCGTATGAGTCGTGGAAGGCGATCTGACGAATTTTAAGCTCGTCGCGCAGCAGCTTGTCCAGAAATGCAGTCCTCGGCTGAAGTTCCTGAAGCGGCTCAATTTCCGCCATGCCGCAAAGCGCCTTTCCGAACGCGCGCACGAGGACGGCTATTGCCTCGTCTATGCCGAGACCCTTGTCGTCCATGAGCAGGCGAAAAAGCTCCGCCGGGAGAAGCCGGCCGCGATCGTCCGGCAGAAACTCATAGATCCTGCCGGACGGGTATTTAAACTGCGCGCATTTATCCGCAGCGTCAAGCAGTGCGGCCGCTGAGCTTAAATACAGCTGTGCGGTTTCGGAAACCGATTCCGACGGCTGCCAGTGTCTGCCGTCGAATAGCACTTCGTGCTCCGCTGCGCCGTAATATTTAATGTACAGCCGGCCGTCCGACCAAAGCTCGTCGTAGCCGGAGTAGGTGTTTATCTTTTTTCTCAGAGCATCCATAGATAAAGCATTGCGTATTCCTCGGAGGAGCGGTCGAAGCTGAAATCGGCCTCCATTGCCTGACGCACGAGCGAGGACATGACCTCGGGCTTGTGATAGCATTCGAGCGCTAAAAGCATGGCATCCTTCATTTCATGTGCGTTAAAATCGGCGAAAGAGAAGCCGGTGCCCTCGCCGGTAAATTTATTGTACGGCTTCACGGAGTCTTTAAGGCCGCCGGTCTCGCGCACGATAGGCAGAGTGCCGTAGCGCATTGCGATCATCTGCGAAAGTCCGCAAGGCTCAAAGCGCGAGGGCATGAGCAGAAAATCGGCTCCGGCGTAAACGCGGTGAGATAACTCTTCGTTATAGCCAATGTATGCGCACAGTCTGCCCTTGTAGCGAGCCTCGGCTTCGCGCATGAAGTTTTCGTATTCCTTGTCGCCGCTGCCGAGCATGAAAAACTGCATGTCGTTATACTGCATCAGCTCGTCGAGCATGCACTCTACAAGGTCAAAGCCCTTTTGCTCGGTCATGCGCGTGACCATTGCGAAAACGGGAACATCCTCGCGCTGCTCAAGACCGAAATCACGCTGAAGTGCAAGTTTACATAATTTTTTGCCGCTCAGCCTGCCCTTGTTGTACCGCGCCGGGAGCGCAGGATCGGTGTAGGGATTAAACACCTTGGTGTCAATGCCGTTTATTATGCCGGACAGCTCGTGCGACCTTGCGTCGAGAATGCCCTCAAGCCCCTCGCCGAAATAGGCGGTTTTTATCTCGTTTGCGTAGGTAGGGCTGACGGTGTTTATGCGGTCTGCAAAAACGCAGCCTGCCTTGAGAAAATCAGCGCAGCCGTTTAGCTCCATGAACTCGGGCGTGTAGTATTTATCCTCAACTCCGAGAAGATCCTGGACGTAGTCAAAGCCGAATTTTCCTTGATATGCAATGTTGTGTATCGTCAAAAGCCAACGCAGGGACGATTGCATCGCGCCGCCGTACTGCGTTTTTGCGAGCATGGGCAACATTGCCGTGTGCCAGTCGTTGCAGTGGACTATGTCGGGCCTAAATCCGAGGTTCGGTATCGCGTCGAGCACGGCGCGCGTAAAGAAAGCATACTGCTCGCCCTCTGCCTGACCGCCGCGATAGATCTTGTCGCCGAAGTAAAACTCGCTGTCAACAAGATAGATGCACACGCCGTCAAGCTCAAGGCGCTCTATGCCGCAGTACTGGGTGCGCCAACCGAGGTTTACATAAAAATCGAACATGTGCTCGACCTGAGAAGCGTACTTATCCTTTATGCAGCGGTGATACGGAGTGATGACCCTTGCGTCAAAGCCGAGCTTTTTAAGCGCTTTCGGTAGCGTTCCGACAACGTCGGCAAGTCCACCGGTTTTTGAAAGCGGAGCGCACTCGGCCGCTGCAAGAAGAATGTTCGGTAGCTCCTTGCGGCCTTTTTCATTTAGAATGCTTCTGAACTGCTTTTTCATTTTTCTCAGCCATCCTTTCCGGAATGTATTCAAAATAGACAACCGACAGCGGCGGCAGATCGATCGATGCGCTGTACGGCAGATCGTCGAAGCCTGTGTCGCGGCTGCGTATCGTTTTTGCGTTATGTAAACCTGAGCCGCCGAATTTCACGTCATCGCTCGAGAGGATCTCGCGCAGCCTGCCGGTCATAGGCAGGCCAATGATAAAATTCTTATGCTCGTTTGGAATGAAGTTGCAGGCGCAGATGAGATAACTGTTTTGCTCCGGCCTTGCAGAGCGCAGGAACGCGATCGAGCTGAGCGCGTTATCGTTCACATTGAGCCACTTAAACCCGTCCCACGAGTTATCTATCTCATAAAGCGCCGGGAATGAGCCGTATACATGATTGAGCGCGGCGTAGTATTCGCGCAGCTTTTCGTGCATAGGGTAGTCAAGCAGCAGCCAGTCAAGCTCCTGCTGATAATTCCACTCGATAAACTGCCCGAACTCCGAGCCCATGAAGCACAGCTTTTTGCCGGGATGTGCGAACTGATAGCCGTACAGCGCGCGGAGAGTCGCAAACTTCTGCTCGTAGCTGCCGAACATTTTATCAAGCATCGATTTCTTCCCGTGCACGACCTCGTCGTGCGAATAGGCGAGGATGAAGTTTTCCGAAAAAGCGTACATCATGGAAAACGTCAGCTTATCGTGGCAGCCCTTGCGGAACAGCGGATCGGTCGAGAAATAGTCGAGCGTATCATGCATATAGCCCATGTCCCACTTGAAGCTGAAGCCGAGTCCGCCGATGGAGGGCGGCATAGTCACCATCGGATACGCCGTTGATTCCTCTGCTATCGTGACGGCACCGGGGTAGCTTGACAAAACAGCGGTGTTGAGCTTTCTAAGAAAGCTCACAGCGCCGAGGTTTATGTTGCCGCCCTCGCGATTTTTCGTGTATTCGCCGTCCTTGCGGCCGTAGTTGAGATACAGCATCGAGGACACCGCGTCAACGCGGATGCCGTCAATGTGGTAATTTTCAAAGAAAAAGCAGGCCGAGGATATGAGAAACGACTGTACCTCGGGCATGTCGTAGTCAAATATCAGCGTGCCCCACTCGGGATGCGAGGCCATACGCTCTTCCTTGCATTCAAAAAGGCGTGTGCCGTCAAACTCGGCAAGGCCGTGCTCATCGCGTGGAAAATGCGCCGGGACCCAGTCCATGATAACGCCGATGCCGGCGTTGTGCATGATGTCGATAAACTCGGCAAACTCGTCGGGCGTTCCGTATCGGCTCGTCGGAGCGTAGTAGCCGGTGACCTGATATCCCCATGAGCCTGGGTAGGGGTACTCGGTCAGCGGAAGAAGCTCAATGTGCGTAAAGCCCATCTCGGTGCAGTATTTTGCAAGCTCGGGCGCAATGGCGGCATAGTTCACGCCGCCCTCGGGCGTTTTCCACGAGCCAAGGTGCAGCTCGTATATCGACATGGGGCTTGCAAAGCAGTTTTTCTCCGCACGAGAGCGCATGAAAACCTCGTCACGCCAGACGTGCGAGCCTGTCCACACCATGGACGCGGTGTTGACGCCCGACTGTGACCATTGCGCAAAGGGATCGGATTTCCACACAGTTTTGCCGGACTGCGTCGTTACGCAGTATTTATACAGATCGCCGCTCTTTAGCCCGGAGGCAAAGCAATACCATATGCCGCCGCGCTTTTCCATCGGCGTTTTCGACGGATCCCAGCCGTTGAAGTCGCCGACGAGCGAAACGCTCTGAGCGTTCGGCGCCCAGACGGCAAATCGGTGCATTTTGATCGCGTCTATATACCGGCAGCCGAGCAGCAGCCACGCCTTCTGCGCGCAGCCGGTGTTGAAAAGGAAAACATCGTCTGCCGGAACATATTTATCTATAAGCTCGGAATAGTTCATATCAGCACTCCGTATGAAAAACAATACTTTATACTATATTATAAAGCACGGCAGGGCAAATGCCAATAAGTTTTTTGCTTGCATACGGCGGCAAAACATAATAAAATACAGTTCAAACAAACATCGGAGGTGCGATATGTTTTCATTCAACCATTTTAATTTTAATGTGTTCGATCTTGAACGAAGCCTTAAATTCTATGACGAGGCGCTCGGCCTCAAGCCCGTGCGCGAGAAAAATGCCGCCGACGGCAGCTTTAAGCTCGTTTACCTTGGCGACGGCGTGACGGATTTCACCCTTGAGCTGACATGGCTGCGCGACCGCGATAAGCCGTATGACCTCGGCGAGCAGGAATTCCACCTCGCATTCGTCGCCGACGACATGGAAAAAGCACATGAAAAGCATGCCGCACTCGGCTGCATATGCTATGAAAATCCCGGTATGGGCATATACTTCCTCGAAGATCCCGACGGTTACTGGATAGAGATCATACCGCCGAGAAAATGATTATGTAAACCGATTGGCCTACCGTATATGGCAGGCCAATTATATTATGTCAACTCCTCGATCTCAGTGACTGACACCTCGAACGCCGTTTTCTCGACCGGTTCGCCGCCGATGAGCTTTATGTAGCGGCGGCTTTGTATTCTCCCCTCGAGGGAAACCGTCGTGCCGGTGTCCCAGTAAGATGCCTCGCGCGCTTTAAGCCCCCAGGTGATGCACGGCAGATAGTCCGAGCGGCCGTACCTGCGGTTTACGGCGAGCATCAGGTCGCATATGTCGCGCCCCATCGGCGTAACGCGCAGATTGGGCGGCTTGCACAGCGTTCCTGTCAGGCAGATGAGGTTGAGATCATTTTCGCTGCAAGGGAGTATTTCCTTTGCGAACACGGTTATTACGAGCTTTGCGCCCTCGCCGCTTTTGTTGTTGAAGGATCTCAGCTCGCCCGTGACGCAGAGCTTCTCCGCACCGCAGACCTCGACGGCGCTTAAAAGCTCGCTGCGCGCGATGATGTTTATCGTATCCGTTGCGCCGGATAAGCGCGAAACCTCAAGCGCGAAGGTGTAGAAGCTCTCTCCGCGCGAGGCGTGCGAAAAAATCGGCGGTGCGCTCATAACGCCTATAAGACGGGCAAAATTCGTGCATGTGTTTTCATCCATATATTCTTTCCTGTCCTTGTAAATTGTTTTTGTTAGAGTATATTAGGGACAAATGCTTGAATATGCCGCCGGAATGAAATATAATAATGTCATTACTTCTGAAAGGAACAAAAACTATGGATATAAAAGAACTGCTGGCCTACTGCGACCATACACTGCTGCGCGTTGACTGCACTGAGGCTGAGATAAGAAAGCTCTGCGATCAGGCGATAAAATACGGCTGCGCGTCGGTCTGCATTCCGCCCTGTCACGTTCCCGGCGCAAAGCGCTATGTCGGCGACAAAATGAAGATCTGCACCGTTATCGGCTTTCCGAACGGCTATATGTCCACCGCCGCAAAGGCATTTGAGGCTGCCGACGCCGTGGCAAACGGAGCCGACGAGATCGATATGGTCATAAACCTCTCCATGGTTAAGGACGGCTGCTGGGATGATGTTGCCGAGGATATAAAGGCAGTGCGCCGCTCGTGCCTTGGCAAGGTGCTCAAGGTCATAATCGAGTGCTGCCTGCTCACCGATGAAGAAAAAATGCGCATGTGCACGATAGTTTCCGAGTGCGGCGCGGATTTCATAAAGACCTCCACCGGCTTCAGCAAGGGAGGAGCTACCCGTCACGATGTCGAGCTGCTGCGCCGCTGCAGCCCGGATTCGCTTCAGGTCAAGGCCGCCGGCGGCATTGCGTCGCTTGAGGATGCCGAGGACTTCATCTCTCTTGGTGCAACGCGCCTGGGCACGAGCCGCATAGTGAAGCTTGCAATGGAGCTCGAGCGCGAGAGTGCCGGCACAGATACCGGCAGCGAGAATTATTGAGAAAGGGCGGTGCGCCCATGCGTAAACCGGGCAAGGTGCTCAGCATAATAGGACTTATCCTGTCGGCAGCGCTGCTGGTCGTCGGGTCATATTTCATCCTGCCGCGCTCGCAGAACTGGGCAAGCATATGGAGCGTGCTCACAGGCAGCGCCGCGGCGTACTTTGCCTATTATGCGTTCCACAAAAGAGATAAAGATTGAACTACGCACGGCGGAGCGCCCCTCCGCCGTGAAAAAATCCTTGACAACAGGGAAAAGTGCTGATATATTAATAGAGCTGAAAACAAAGTAGGTACGGCATCCCCGACCTCACCGAGCCGCAAAGGGCGCGCTTCGGTCAATAGCATCGCCCCGAGCGGGGCTTTGTTTGCGCGGATGCTGTCAGGCATCCGTTTTTTGCATTATGGAGGTGTTTTACAATCGCAAGCGTGAATCATGAGATCAATGAAGAAATCCTCGACAAGGAAATACGCGTTATCGGTGACGACGGCGAGCAGCTTGGAATAATGTCCGCGGAAGCCGCCATGAAAATTGCGGAGGAGAAGGAGCTTGACCTGGTCAAGATATCCCCGATGGCAAAGCCCCCCGTCTGCAAGATCATGGACTACGGCAAATACCGCTTTGAGCAGTCCAAGCGCGAAAAGGAAGCCAAGAAGAACCAGCGTGTCATGGAAGTCAAGGAGATCCGCATGTCTCCCGGCATCGGCGAGAACGACCTGAACACAAAGCTCAAGAGCGCGCTCAAGTTCCTTGCCGACGGCGACAGAGTCAAGGTCTCGATCCGCTTCCGCGGCAGAGAAATGGCACACACTCATTTGGGTGAGGTCATCCTGCGCGACTTCGCAGCAAAGTGCGAAGAGGTTGCAAACCTTGATAAGGCACCTAAGCTTGAAGGGCGCAATATGTCCATGTTCCTGTCCCCGAAGTCTGCCGCGGCAGTCAAGAAGGCGCAGAAAGAGGCCGCCAAGAAGCAGGCAGAGGCAGAAGCTGCCGCCAAGGCGGAAGAAAACAACTGAATGTTATTACAGACTCAGGTTCTGATAATAGCTGCATACGGAAGGAGAAAATAACTATGCCTAAACTTAAGACCCATAGCGGTGCTAAGAAGAGATTTAATCTCACCAAGAGCGGTAAAGTAAAGCGCGCTCATGCTTTCAAGAGCCATATTCTCACCAAGAAGGACACCAAGCGCTGCCGTCGTCTGCGTTCCGGCGCAATTGCCGACGTGACCAACGAGGCAACCATCAAAAAGATGATCCCTTACAAATAATTAAGGGCTGACTGTTACTGATAGGAGGAATTACAAATGGCAAGAGTTAAGGGCGCAATGATGACCCGTAAACATAGAAACAAGATCCTTGGTCTGGCAAAGGGCTACTGGGGCAACAAGTCCCGTCATTACAAGATGGCCCAGGAGCAGATGATGAAGTCCGGCCGCTACGCATATGTCGGCCGCAAGCAGAAAAAGCGCGACTTCCGTCAGCTCTGGATCACCCGTATCAGCGCAGCATGCAAGGCAAACGGCATGAACTACTCCACCTTCATGCACGGCCTGAAGCTCGCCGGCATCGACATGAACCGTAAGATGCTCTCCGAGACCGCTATCCACGATCCTGCCGCATTCACCGCACTGTGCGAGAAGGCAAAGGCAGCAAAGTAATTTAACATTACAGACAGCTAACAGCCGCAGCAGTTTATTCTGCTGCGGCTGTGCGCTTATTTAAGCAAAAGTAAAGGCGTGACCGATAAAGTCACGCCTTTTTGCCGCTTTGATATCCTCACGCCGCGAGGACCTTGCCGAGCACGCGCAGCGGCAGGGCCGGGGAGATGCGTATATCCGGGTATGCCGGATTCAGCGAATGCAGCGCAAGATACCCGTCGCCGGCGACGAGCTGCTTTAGATACGCGCAGCCGTCGTAGAGGAAAATGCCGATCTCGCCGGTCATGAGACTGTGCTGCTGGCTGACCCAAACGGTCTGCCCGTCGTGAAAGCGCGGCTCCATACTGTCGCCGGCTACGCGCACGCCGAAGTTGGCTCCGTCCGGAACCTCGGGGCCGACCTCTGTCATATCATAATCCTCGCTGTCGAGAAACTGCCCGGTGCCTGCCGAGACGGCCAGCGAATACAGCGGCAGCATGCGCGTTTTGACAGGCTCCGGCTGCAAACCGTATCGTCCGCTGTCGCGCAGAAGCTCAATATAGTCAAGCGCCTTTTTCCTGCCGACGGTGTTCAGCCCGGCGAGCAGTCCGTCGCGGCTTCCGCCGTCGAACGTGCCGGAGATATCGTCTATCTCAAGCGCGCGGCACAGCGCGAGAAACTGCCTGGCATTAGGCAGCGTGCTCCCGGTCTCCCACTTTGATATTGCCTGATTTGTTACCTCTATGCCGTCGATAGCAAGAGCCGAGGCAAGCTCGGTCTGCGAAAATCCAAGCTCACGGCGCTTTGAATTTAAAATTTCGCCAATACTGTTGCTCATTTCGTGTCTCCTTTTGCGCTTTGACTACAGTATATAGTATATCTCCGCAAAAGGCAAGCAAAATATCCGATAAAGATAAAAATTCCTGTTTACATATCCAAAAGCGCGATATATAATAGCTTCACTATCTTAAACGGAGATGCTGCATATGGACAGAGTGATACTTCATTCGGATATAAATTCGTGCTACGCGAGCGTCGAGCGGCTGTATAAGCCCGAGCTTGAGGGAAAGCCCTTTGCGGTTTGCGGCTCGCAGGAGATGCGCCACGGCATAGTGCTCGCCAAGGATGAGACGGCAAAACACGCCGGGGTAAAGACCGGCATGGCTATATGGCAGGCGCGGCAGCTGTGCCCCGAGCTTGAAGTTGTTGAGCCGCACTTTGAGCGATACGCGAAATATTCCGCGATGGTGCGCGAGATATATGCCGAGTATACCGACCTGTGCGAGCCGTTCGGCATAGACGAGAGCTGGCTTGATATAACAAACTGCCTTGCCTGTCCCGACCCCGTGAAAACGGCCGACGAGATACGTCGGCGTGTGCGCGAGGAAACCGGGCTTACGGTTAGCGTGGGCGTTTCGTGGAACAAGGTGCTCGCGAAGCTCGGTTCGGACTATAAAAAATCTGACGCGGTGACGGTCATAGACAGGGAGCACTTTAAAAGCATGGTCTGGGGGCTTCCGGCATCGGATATGCTCATGGTCGGGCGCAGCACCCGGCGCGAGCTTGCGCGCATGGGTATACAGACCATCGGCGAGATAGCATGCACCGATCCCGAGCTTTTGCGCGCTCGCTTCGGCAAGGGCGGCATATCGCTCTGGCGGTATGCAAACGGTATGGACGATTCGCGCGTGCGCAGGGTAGGGGAGGAGGAGCCGCCGCAGTCGATCGGCAACAGCGTTACCCTCGCGCGCAACATCGAAAACGAGCGTCAGGCGCGCCAAACCATGCTGCTGCTCGCCGAAAGCGTGGCTTCGCGCCTGCGCAGGCAAAACCTGCGCTGCCGCACGGTCGAGGTCGCGCTGCGCTCAGAACAGCTTCAGTGGAAAACGCACCGGATGCGCCTGCGATATGCAACGGATATTACAGCCGAGCTTGCCGAGCACGGCATGGAGCTTCTGCGCCAAAGCCACAGCTTCTCGTCGCCGCTGCACAGTATGGGCCTGCGCGGCCTTGAGCTTGTGCATGCCGACGAGGATGAGCAAATGGACATGCTTGCAGATTATGTAAACTTAAATAAGCAACGCAGCATCGACGCGGCTATGGATAAGATACGCAGCAAATACGGCTCCGGCAGCATCCGGCGCGCGTGCCTCCTCGGTGAGCCGACGGCAGAAAATATTGCCTTTTGCTCACTGCCGGATTGAAAAAACAGCAGCACCGCTTTAGACTGGCCTAAAGCGGTGCTGTTGGTTGAGCTTATTTATCGTTTTCGCTGCGGAATACCGACGAAATAATATATCTCGGACGCCCTTGACATTCGGTGTAGATCTTTGCGATATACAGTCCTATAATTCCAAGACTCATCATTATTATACTGAATCCGAACAACAAAATTATAATAACCGTTGTAAAACCGCTCAGGGCATAACCTGCGAATTTTTGATAGAGAGCGATCACGCCCAAAACTATGGAAACGATGAACATGACATAGCCGAGGATGGTCACTATCTGCAAGGGAAAACCGGAAAACGATGTGATGTTTGTTATGGCGTATTTGAAAAGAGCCTTTGTGCTCCATTTTGACTGACCGGCAACACGCTCCCGAACCGAGTTTGAAACGGTAGTCTTTTTAAAGCCGACCCAGAATGAGAGCGCACGGAAAAATACATTGCGCTCTTTCATTTGGTTGAGGGTGTCAACTACCTTGCGATCGAGAAGCTTGAAGTCGGATGAATCGGCCATGTCAAAACCGGTCATTTTGCTGATGATACCGTAAAATGTGTTAGCCATGAAGCGATGCGCGGCGCTTTCCCTGCCACGATCGTCCTTGACACCCTCAACTACTTCATAGCCATCCTGCCAAAGTCTGTACATTTCGACTATCTTCTCCGGTGGGTGCTGAAGATCGCAGTCAATAATAACGCAGCAATCTCCGGAGGCTTTCTCAAGACCTGCGAACATTGCGGCCTCCTTGCCGAAATTTCGGCTGAAATTCACTCCGACAACATTCTTGTTCTTTTCTGCTGCATGGCATATCTGCGCCCATGTGCTGTCCTTCGAGCCGTCGTTTACAAATAGCAGCTCATACGGGATATTCTCCTGCTGCATAAGCTGAGAGATCGTCTGTTCGGCTAAGGGAACCATTTGCTCTTCGTTGTATGCCGGAACAATAATTGACAGCATATTTTACCTCCGTACGGTATCAGTCGGAAAATTTAACGACAATGACACCGTTTATCGTTTTTATAGAACCGGCGTTTGGATAACACGGCATTTCCTCAAATTCATCGGTCTGCTTTATCTGCTCTGCGGTGTCTGCGTCAACATAGTCATACCGCGAAGCAAGAACATTGTACAAAAGATGCTTTCGCGAGTATATGTTTGCGATGGAATTCCCGGTGAACACACCGGTCATGCCGGTGGCGGCAGGAACATTGCTGTCCATATTTATCTCGCCGATGAGCGCTACGGGCGTTGAGGATGAAAAATCGTCCTGTAATTCGATCTTTGCAGTGAGCTTTGTCATAAAAGCATAAACATTCTTATAGGTCATATCCATGTAGAAATATGCACGATTATCGATCAGCACAAATTCGTAGGCACAGGCAAGCTGAGTCAAAAGCAGAGCCAATGTCAGCGCGAGCGATACAAAGCCGGAACGGGATTTCAGGATTCCGCTGAAGCTTATCCTCTCCGAAATAACAGCCGGGAAAATAAGCGGCAGCAGCATAGGATAAACCATAACAAGGTGAACCGTGAATTCACCGGCCATAACATAAACAAGATCGCAGGCAAGTGGGATAAGTGCGACTAATATGATAATTTCAATAATAGCGGAAAAGCTTTTATAAAGCCTGCGCTGAAAAATGATGGCAAGCGCCGCAGCGGCCGAAAAGAGGAAAGCTGCCGCTGCGATATACTTGAAAAAGCTGTGGAATACGGCAGAGCGATAGAAATAAAAGAAATTTTTGTATGCTGCGGATATGCGATCTATAAGCTGGCTGAATGTGACTATGCCCATCGAGCTGATGCCCTGATAATCAATAAGCTCAACGTTGTTGATCTTCAGGCATATCCGAAGAATAACGAAGTACAGAATCATGCCGAAGGCAAGGCCGGCTATGTATTTCAACCCGACTGTAATAAATTCCTTAAAGCTCGAAAAACGCGAATCTATTACATCAATAAACATTGAAAAAACAAGCAGCGCAGCGGTAAGTGGGAAATATGACTGATATATACCCATCGACAGGGCGACAGTCACTCCACCGAGGGCAATGGCCTGCCACTTCTTCCGCTGGATGAGGTGCGCAGATACAACCGACAGCAGCATTGCGAGAAAGTATGAGCCCGAGCAGAACATATAAGCATAGGTTGAAGCGACGGTGGGGAAAGAGACAATGCAGGCAGATGTGAGCAAAGCCGGTAAAAAGCGGCTCACGCGCAGTATGTGCATTATCAGAACGGCGGCAGCGGCAAAGTACAACGCGCCGAGCAGTGCGTTCAGCCACGGACTGCTGGTAAATCCGCTGATGCCCTGCGTAAAATACAGAAGCCACCGGCCCGACGAAAGAAGATCAGTGCCGTGGTAAAGATAGGCTATGTCGTCATGGTTTATGAATTTGTTCGTAAACATATACATATGGACCATGAAGGTCAGCACAAAGGTGCTTGAAAAAACAAATATGTCAAGCTTTTTTATGCATCGCCTGAACAAGCCGGCGATGCAATCAACAGTATTTCTGGTTAAACAGCTCTGTTCCGTTTTTCTCTCGTCCAAAAGCTAAACACCTCTCTTTAAGATGTTACAAAAAATCAATGACACAATATTACTAATTATAACCTGCGCAGAAGCCGTGTCAAGTATTTTCACGATTGACAATACCTGTATCTGAAACCGGAATTATGTCATTTCAGGCCTGTCGCACGACGTAAAATTAAAATTATGTAAACCTGCATATCATTTTCGATCGAGTATTTATGCAGAAGGTGCGAGACCTTAAAATTTTTTGCTTTATACCTCATTGAAAGCTAAGCGGCAAAATGTTATTATAAGCAAAAAATATCGGAGTGTATTAATATGACCGAAAAGCTATATTATATCGACAGCCACATGAAAGCCTTCACGGCAACGGTTACCTCGTGCGAACAAAACGAAGACCGATTTGAGGTCACGCTCGACCGCACGGCGTTTTTCCCCGAGGGCGGCGGCCAGCTCGGCGACAGCGGAGTGATCGGCGGCGTTCGCGTTTTTGACACGCACGAGAAAAACGGGGAAATCAAACATTATGTAAACCGAGCGCTGGAGACGGGCAAGACCTACGACTGCGCCATCGACTGGGAAACGCGCTTTCGTAGGATGCAAAATCACTCCGGCGAGCATATTGTGTCGGGGCTTGTGCATAAGAAATATGGGTACAACAATGTCGGCTTCCACATGGGCAGCGACGTTGTGACGATAGATTTTGACGGCGAGCTTTCGTGGGAGCAGCTTCTTGAGATCGAGCGCGAGGCAAACCGCGCCGTCGCGGCAAACTATAAGGTCACGGCGACGTTCCCTGCGGAGGATGTGCTGAAAACGCTCGAGTACCGCAGCAAGCTTGAGCTTACGGAAAACGTGCGCATCGTCGAGATAGAAAACACCGACATCTGCGCCTGCTGCGCGCCGCATGTCAATTCAACCGCCGAGGTCGGCACCGTGCGCATACTCACGGCCGAGCGCCGCAGACGCGGCGGAGACGGCGTGCGCATAACCATGCTCTGCGGCCTGGACGCCTTTGAACACGAGGTCATAATAGACGCGAACAACGCGGAGGTGTCCACGCTCCTGTCGGCAAAGCGAACCGAGACCGCCGCTGCCGTGCGCCGGCTTTTGAGCGAGAATGAAAAGCTGAAGGCTCGCGCGGCGGAGCTTAGCCGCGAGCTTGCGCGGATAAAAGCTGAGGCCATAGAGCCGATGGAGGGGAACGTCTGCTTATTTGAAAATGCTCTGGACGAGCCGGCGCTCAGGGCGCTCGTAAACGAGGCCGTCAAAAAGTGCTCGGGAGTCGCTGCGGTGTTCTCGGGAAGCGACGAAGCAGGCTACAGATACATTATCGGAAGCCGCAATATCGACCTCAGAAAGGCGTCAAAAAGCATAAATTCCGGCATCTCGGGACGCGGCGGCGGCAGCCCGGAAATGATACAGGGTAGCTGCACAGCGTGTTCGTTAACTATTCAAAATTTTTTGACTAACTTCACAGTTTAGACACGATATACATAAATGTATAACAAAAATCGGCTAAAATACGCACTAAATGTTGATTTATCCGACAAATTGCAATTGACAAGAATATGACAGTTTGTTAAAATAAATGGGTACATAAGGGGCAGGGTATGCCCTTGAAAAGCTCAGCAAAATATTTTTTTATGGGGGGTTATCCGTGAGAGACCTTAAGCATCTGATTTATTTTGAGAATCTGCTTCAGGAAGCCAACAACGAGTTGGTCCAGCAGGCAAAGGCAGAGGGCAAATTCGCCATCGGCTATACCTGCTACTTCATGCCCGAAGTGCTTCTCGACCTGCCCGGCTGCTTCTCGGTTCGTCTGAGAGCACCGCGCTGCAGCTCACCCGACATAGCGACCTACTACATGTCCGCTCGCGTATGTCACTACGGCCGCAGTCTTTTCGAGCGCGCACTCGAAGGCGGCTTCAACTTCCTCGACGCACAGATGGCGACCGAGACCTGCACCGTCACCTGCCGCTTCCAGGAGCACATTAAGCCCAAGCATCTTGACTCCGTCAAGGACATGAACGTCATCCAGAACGACAAGTTCTTCTGCGAGTTCACCGACGTTCCCTTCAAAAACACCGAAAACGACTATGAGTACTTCCGCGATCAGCTCAGGGCTCATGTTCTGACCACGCTGCATGACAATCTCGGAATCGATGTTTCCGATAAGGCGCTCAAGGAAGCCATCAAGCAGCACAATGAGGTCTGCAAGCTCATAAACGAGATAGGCGATTACCGCAAGCTTGATAATCCGACCATCACCGGCTATGAGTTCCATGTCATCCAGCTCGTATCGCTGGTATGCCCGAAGTACCTCATTCTGCCCTACCTGCGCGAGACCGCAAAGGAAATGAAGACACGTAAGCCCGACGAGAAGTGGCCGTTCCGCTGCAAGGTCGTGCTCGCGGGAAGCGAGAACGACGACCCCGACTTCACCAAGCTTGTTGAAAGCTGCGGCGCAGAGGTCGTTTGCGACCGTTACTGCTACGGTGCAGTCGAGTCCCGTCAGCCGATAGTTGTAGAGAAGGGCGAGGATCCCCTCTATGCTATCGCAAAGCATTATCTTAAGACCTCCAACTGCCCGCGCTTCATGCCTCAGGATGAAATGCGTGCAAGAAAGCAGCGTCTGGCAGACCTCGTCAAGGAATACAACGCAGACGGCATCATTGTTTGCTCCAACAAGTTCTGCGAGTATTGGAGCTATGAGCGCGTTGTTGATACTGTCGTCCTCAAGCGCGACTTCGGTATCCCCGTATGCTCGATCGAGAAGGAGTACATAAACACCGCATCCGGTCAGCTCCGTACCCGCTTCCAGGCATTCGTTGAATCTGTCGAGATCAAGAAGATTCAGGAGGGCAAGTAATTATGGATTTTAAGAAAGCATTAAAAGATTTTTGGTATGGCAAGCCCCATACCGCAGAAGAAGGCGGACGCCGCCTAGGCGATAACTACCTCCCGAAGACCGGTATTTACAAGCATAGAGAGTGGCGCGGCGTAAAGGACACCTTCTACTACTTCAATTATATTTGGCTGTACAACTACATCCACATGGTAATGGACGTAATGAAGTACGGCGGCCTTATCAACTTTGCAAAGGGCGTATGGCGCTACCGTTGGGTAGGCCAGACCTATCTGCCCGTTCTGCACTGGTTTGACCGCGGCATGGAAGGCATGCGCGGCGAGGCTCTGCGCGGCTCCGCATGGCATTATCGCGCAATGGTCAACGCGACCATCTATCAGTTCATGAGCATGTTCAATGCCGACACCAGACTCCACGGCGGAAAGAAGAACGATGCATGGTATCACACCATGGCAATGAAGGAAACCGTATGGGGCGGTATGTTCTACGGCTGGCGCGACAAGTTTAAGGCAGTTGCTCTGGAAATGATCCCGTACTTCGTAACCTGTCACGTTAACTCTCACACCGTCCACAACTACATCGACGCAGTTCAGTCCATCGGCCTGCCCGGCGACCCCTGCCCGATGTGCCAGGCTGAGTCCGGCCTCTACGTCCTTGACGATATTCCTGACTACAGTCCGTTCATGATAACCTGCAACGAGGCCTGCGACGGCTCCGTCGGTACTGCTATTCTTCAGGACTGGTTCAACGACAAGCCTTTGTTTGCTCTGCAGATGCCCATGATATTTGACGATCCCCTCGCAAACAAGTTTGTCCAGAAGGATATCGAGAAGTGCTGGAAGTTCATCGAAGACCAGACTGGTGTTCCCATGAACTTTGACCTCATGTGCGAGTACATTGAGCGTCAGAACGAGCTTATGAAGTTCGAGTGGGAGAAGTGGGAGGTTGCTGCAAAGACCAATTCCTACCCCATCAACGGCGTTGCACAGGCACTGTACCGCATCTATCAGTCCCAGATGGGCGATCTTCCTATCTGGCACGAGGTAGACGGCCATGTCCGTAAAATTATGGAGCGCGCCGTCCGCAATAAGACAAATACCTTCCCCAACACTCGCCACAGAGTCATCGCATGGTCCTGCGCACCTCTGTACTACTCCAACTGGTGCACTTGGGCATACAATACCTGGGGTCTGAATGTTGTCATTAACATGGACTCTCTCATGTTCGATATGACCATCCGCACCGACAGCTACGAGAACATGCTCGAGGATGTCGCACAGTACCACATGTGGGCTCCGATGCGCCGTATGGCAGTCGGCGGCATGCACCATATCTTTGAGCTGTGGGATTACATGGAGCGTTTCAACTGCGACATGGTCGCAATGTACGATCAGCTCCAGTGCAAGGGTATGCAGGGCGTCCACGGCCTGTTCGAGGATGAGTTCCGCGACAGGAATATCCCCGCATTCTGGATTCCTCACGCACTGCCCGACAGCCGCACTGTTTCCCGTGCCGAGATCCGTCGTCTCATAAACGACTACATGACCACAGTTATGCACGAAGAGCCTCTGGATCCTTCTCTCCTCGAGCTCGACGACGACATGACATGGTAATAGGGAGGAGCAGAGAATATGAAAAAGTTTGTAAAGAAAGCACTTTGCCTCGGCGGCATCGGCTATGCAGCATTATTCGCAGTATTTTTCTTTGATCTCGACGGTAAGCTTCTGTTCAACGTAGTTGAGCCCTTCCTGAAGAATCACTACGACAATATGGAGCGCAAGGATATGCTCAAGACACCGTACGACATGGATAAGTTCCCCGACTACAAGTACGACGAAGCCTGATCTTAGCAACAAGTAAAACCACTGCCAACTCTCCGATAACGGGGAGTTGGCATAACAACGACTATATATAGTTAATTAAATATTTATTGGAGGCAACACTAATGAAATATTTTGGCGGTTGTGACGTAGGCTCGACCTACACAAAGGCAGTTATTCTCGACGAGAACGGCAAGATGGTAGCAGATACCACCATCCGCAGCAAGATCAATTCCGAGGCATCCGCAGTAGCGGCAATGGCAGAGGTCTGCGAGAAGGCAGGGCTGAAGAGCTCGAAGGATCTGGAGTACCTCATCGGTACCGGTTACGGCCGTAACAAGGTTCCTTTCGCAGACGAGAACATCTCCGAGATAAGCTGCCACGCAATGGGCGTACACGTCACCGATCCTTCCGTCAAGGCGATCATCGATATCGGCGGTCAGGACGTAAAGGGCATCTCCGTTGACACCGATGGCACCGTAAAGAACTTCGCAATGAACGATAAGTGCGCAGCAGGTACCGGCCGCTTCTTCGAGGCAATGGCACGCTCCTTTGAGATGAGCCTCCCCGAATTCTCGAAGCTGGCACTGACCGCAAAGAACGTCATCCCCATCACCGCACAGTGCACCGTTTTTGCAGAGTCCGAGGTCATCACCCTCGTCGGCGAAGGCAAGCCCATGGACGAGATCGCAGCAGGCGTTGAGATGGCAGTTGCAAAGCGCTGCTTCGTTATGGCAAAGAAGGCCGGCGCCACCGACAGCATCACCCTTACCGGCGGCTGTGCAAAGAACGACGGCCTGAAGGAAGCAATCGAGCACGTTCTGAAGCTGAAGGTTGTCAACCTCAAGACCGACCCGCAGCTCATGGGCGCACTCGGCGCAGCAGAGTATGCTCGCCAGAAGGGTCTTGCAAAGAAGTAATTCTTTTTAGAGGCGCATTGAGATTGTACTGATCTTTATTGCGGTGGCCCGACCTGTAATGTTGTACTGAGCTTAGGTGCCTCGCGTTCAATAGGACGAATGTCATTTGGCCGCTGCACTGCAACAGGTACGATCCGATAGGGCGTATCGCAAACTACATAAGCATTAAAAGGCAGCCGTTTGGCTGCCTTTTTTGCATGCAAAAAATTATTGATTTACCTACGGGATTGGTAGTATAATAATCACGAGGTGAAATATATGATATCAACTAAAGGACGCTATGCAATACGCATACTGCTCGATCTTGCCGAGCACAACAACGGCAGCTACATTCCCATGAAGGAGGTCGCCGCCCGTCAGGAGATATCTCTCAAATACATTGAAAAGATCATGCCGTCACTCAAGTCATCCGGACTTGTTGACAGCGTTCACGGCATTGGCGGCGGCTACAGACTCACAAGGTCGCCGGAGCAGTATACCTTGTGGGAGATACTGAAGCTTGCGGAGGGCGATCTCGCTCCGGTTTCCTGCCTCCAGGATAACGCACCGGTCTGCCACCGCGCGGCCGAGTGCCGCACGCTGTCGGTATGGCAGGGATACTACGATATGACCAGAGAGTATTTTTCAGGAATAACGCTTGCTGACCTTATGAATGCGCCGCGCGGCGGAGATTACGTCATTTGACGATCTCTCCGCCGCCGAGTACGGTGTTGCCGTCGTACAAAACGGCGGCCTGACCGGGGGTTACAGCGCGCTGCGGCGCATCAAAATGCAGCGTTACGCTGCCGTCAGAGCGGGCGATGGCTGTTGCAGGCTGCTCGGGCTGCCGATAGCGAATTTTTGCGGTGCAGCGGATCGGTTCGGACGGAGCCTCGCCGCTGATCCAGTTGAAGTCGCGAACCTCGGCTGTAGACGAGTACAGCTCGTCGCTGCCGCCGAGGGTAACCGTGCTGTTTTCGGCGTCGATGCCGCACACATATCTGCGCTCGGGGAGTGACAAACCGAGGCCGCGGTGCTGCCCTACGGTATAATGCGTTATGCCGCGGTGAGTGCCGATAACCTTGCCGGAAGCGTCGATGAAATTGCCGCACGGCGCTTTGATGCCTGTCAGCCGCTCTATTGCGGCGGCGTAGTCGCCGTCGGGGACAAAGCAGATATCCTGACTGTCCGGCTTATGTGCGCTCGAAAGATCGGCTGCATCGGCGATAGCTCGCGTATCGGTCTTGTGCAGAGAACCGAGAGGGAAGAGTGTGTGCGCAAGCTGCTCCTGAGTGAGCATGTATAGAACATAGCTCTGATCTTTGGATTTATCCAGCGCCTTTTTGAGCTGATACTTTCTGCCGTCGAACTCAATGCGCGCATAGTGGCCGGTGGCAATTTTGTCGCAGCCGAGAAGCTTTGCACGCTCAAACAGCTTATCGAATTTCATATACCGATTGCAGTCGATGCACGGATTTGGCGTTTGCCCGCGGAGATAGCCGGAGGCAAATTTTTTTATGACCTTTTCGCGGAAATCGTCCTTGAAGTTGAACACATAGTAGCGCATTCCGAGCGAAAACGCGACGCTGCGCGCATCCTCAACGTCGTCGAGACTGCAGCAGGTGCGGCCTCGCGGCAGTCCGGCGTCGCAGTTATCGTACAGCTTCATTGTGCATCCGATGCATTCGCATCCCTCGTCGCACAAAAGCTTTGCGGCGACGCTGGAATCAACGCCGCCGCTCATTGCTATCAAAACTTTCATCATTCCGTCCATGTTGCCGCAGGGGTTGCGCGCATTGCAAGTATGGTTCGGCTTATAAGCTCATCAAGGCTCCAACCGAGCATATCCGCGCCGCGCTCGATGACCTCGCGCGAGCAGCCGGCCGCAAAGTTTGAGCTTTTGTATTTCTTCTTAACGGACTTGAGCTCAAGATCATCAACGCTCTTTGACGGCCGCATGATTGCCACCGCGCCTATGAGACCTGTGAGCTCATCCGTCGCGTACAGGACCTTTTCCATCAGATGCTCGGGCTTTATATCGACAGTGATCGCATAGCCGTGGCTCGCCGTCGCGTGGATGATCGATTCGTCAAGCCCCTCCTCGCGCATAAGCTCCTGGCTCTTTATGCAGTGCTGTTCGGGATGCTGCTCAAAGTCGAGATCGTGCAGCAGACCGACAACGCCCCAGAAGTCGGCATCGTCCGCATAGCCAAGCTCTTTTGCGAAATATTCCATAACGCCGGACACGATAAGTCCGTGCTTAATGTGGAACGGATCGGAGTTATACTTTTTCAGCAGCTCAAGCGCCTGCTCTTTGTTCGGAATCATCGGAAAAGCCTCCTGTGTTGTTAAATATTACTCGGCAAACAGCGGAGTGGAGAGATAACGGTCGCCGGTATCGGGGAGAAGAACAACGATGGTCTTGCCTTCATTCTCGGGACGCTTTGCAAGCTCGATAGCGGCCCACACGGCAGCGCCGGAGGAAATGCCGACCAGAACACCCTCGCTCTTGCAGATCTCCTTGCCGGTCGCGAATGCGTCGTCATTTTCAACGGGGATTATTTCATCATAGATCTTGGTGTCCAGAACGTCGGGGACAAAGCCTGCGCCGATACCCTGGATCTTGTGCGAGCCTGCAACGCCTGTGGAGAGAACCGCGGAGCTCTTCGGCTCGACTGCAACCACCTTGACCTCGGGTTTCTTGGACTTGAGATACTGGCCAACGCCGGTCACGGTGCCGCCGGTGCCTACGCCTGCAACGAAGATGTCAACATCGCCGTCAGTGTCTGCGAAGATCTCGGGGCCGGTGGTTTCAAAATGAGCCTTCGGGTTTGCGGCGTTCACAAACTGGCCGGGAATGAAGCTGTTGGGGATCTCCTTTGCAAGTTCATCAGCCTTTGCGATGGCGCCCTTCATGCCCTTTGCGCCCTCGGTGAGCACAAGCTCTGCGCCGTATGCCTTCATAAGCTGGCGGCGTTCAACGCTCATGGTCTCGGGCATTACTATGATTATACGGTAGCCTCTTGCGGCTGCAACGGAAGCAAGGCCGATGCCGGTGTTGCCGCTGGTGGGCTCAATGATAACGGAGTCGGCGTTGAGAAGACCCTTGGCCTCTGCGTCGTCGATCATGGCCTTTGCGATTCTGTCCTTAACGGAGCCGGCCGGGTTGAAGTATTCAAGCTTTGCGAGTACCTTGGCTTTCAGGTCATGCTTCTTTTCAATGTGAGTGAGCTCAAGCAGAGGGGTGGAACCAATAAGCTGATCAGCGGAAGTGTATATTTTAGACATGATATTATCTCCTTTGAATAAATTAATATAGCAAGAATTAAAAATTAAATTGATTTTTGTTTTGTTTAAGTAGTGGGTTAGCCGTTTTCGCAGACCCGACATCGGAAGACAATATATGCTGCCATATTGATTACCTCGGTTCGAATAAATACTACTAACTTAGTAGGTTGGTAGCATTATAAGTCCGCACTCCGCATTTGTCAATAGCTTTGAGCAAAAAATTTAAAAAGCTGCTATTAAAATAGAGTAAAAAAGGAAGCCGCAAAAATGCGGCTTCCTGAATTGATTTGATTGCGATTATTCTGCTGCTGCGGTCTTTGCCTGTGCCTGCTTTTTCAGAGTCTTGATGCCCTCGACAACGAGGTCGATAGCAAGGATGATAAGCAGGACAGCGATGACGGCACGGATAACAGCCCAGGTCGTGTCGGTGCCTGCGGAGATGAGGCCGATCTGAGCCTTGATGGTGAAGACCAGCGAGGTCAGAGTTACGATCAGCATGAAGCCGAACGGGAAGTAGAACATCTTGTTGTCTCTGCCGACCTTGCCGAGCCATGCGGCGACTGCGAGCAGACCGAGAGCGGCCAGCAGCTGGTTTGCAGCTCCGAACAGAGCCCAGATCTTTGCATAGCCGGTCATACCGAGTGCAACGCCGAGAACTACGGTGATCAATGTAGCGACGTAGGGGTTAACGAGAACCTTGCGTGCGCCGGTCAGAGTCTTGATATCCTCGCCGGGCTTGACCCAGAATTCCTGGAACATGTAGCGAGCAAGACGGGTAGCGGTGTCAAGCGAGGTCAGGCAGAATGCGGAAACTGCCAGGATGAGCAGGGAGTAGGTGACGCTCTGCGCACCCGCGCCGAACAGATTGCCGAGCATGGAGGACAGGCCGCCTGCGAAAACTGCGGTGGGGACGACGGTGGTGCCGTCGGCGTAATCCTTCCAGATGTACGCAACTGCGCACAGGGAGATGATAGCCAGAGCAGACTCGATGAGCATGCCGCCGTATGCGATGGGGCGAGCGTCGCGCTCGTTGTTGAGCTGCTTTGCGGTGGTGCCGGAACCGACGAGGGAGTGGAAGCCGGAGATAGCGCCGCAGGCGATGGTAACGAACAGTGCCGGGAACAGGTAGCCCAGAGAGGTACCGGTCGGGGCGAGCGTATCGGTAAAGCCTGTGAATGCGGGCATTGTGTCGATGCTGGGATGGCAGCCGATGATGCCGACAACGGCGAGGATCATCATGCCGTAGAGCAGGAAGGAGCTCAGGTAGTCACGCGGCTGCAGCAGGATCCAGACAGGCGTTACGGATGCCACAAGGATGTAAACGCCGCAGATGATCATCCAGGTCTCGTAGCTGAGGTAAATCGGATGCCAGTTCAGGCCGACATACATTGCAACGGCGATCAGAACAACGCCGATGATGGTGGAAACACCGAGAGGAGCGTTTCTTCTGTAAACGAAGAAACCGAAGAGAATAGCCAGAACGATGAAGAAGATGGAGATCATCGCGGTGCTGGCGTTTGCGGCGCTGGCTGCATAGTCGATAGCGCCGTTTTCAAGGTAAGTTGCCTTGAAGGTGTTTGCAACGATCGAGCCGAATGCGGCAACGACGAGCAGGAGGGTCAGGTAAGCGAAGATGATGAACAGACGCTTTGCCTTCAGACCGATACTGTCTTCGATAACGGTGCCGATGGATTTGCCCTTGTTGCGGACGGATGCGAACAGTGCGCCGAAGTCGTGCACGCCGCCGAAGAAGATACCGCCGATGAGCACCCACAGTGCAACGGGAACCCAACCGAAAACGGCAGCCTGGATAGGTCCGTTTATCGGGCCTGCGCCGGCGATGGAGGAGAAGTGGTGTCCCATAAGGACAGGAGCCTTGGCAGGAACATAGTCCACGCCGTCTTCCATGGTGTGAGCAGGAGTCGCCTTGCTGGGATCAACTCCCCATTTCTTGGACAGCCATCTGCCGTAGAAGATATAACCGATGAGCAGAATGGCAATGCTGAGAATAAGTAATACAGCAGCATTCATAATTTTGTTTCTCTCCCTTCAAAAATTATGTTTTTTTCAGCAGCGTTTTTTTCAAAAGCTGTGCTGTACTTCTTCCACTGCCGTTTGCGGCAGTCTTTCCCGTCTGAAGCTCGATAAGGCCGGTGTGGAAATCCATCCAGCCGTAGTAAGACAGACGGAAGCTTTTGTATATCCGCGTCCTTTTGAGCGCACGCACGGCGTCGGGGTCGCAGGTATCGCAAATAAACAGCGCCGTAATATACGAACACATGTGTCCGGGCTTGGGCTCTATGCGGCTCATCCCGTCCTTATGGGCATAGTCACGGCACTTGGTGAAGACGTCTTTCGTCAGGTGGGGAACGTTGAAAATGTAAACATACTCGTTGCTGTCGGCCTCCCAAAGCTTCGCAGCCTTGACGAGGACGTACTTTTCCGAGTGGACATACAAAAAGCATGTTGCGGCAAGCAGGTCTTCGTTTTCCTCAAAACGTTCAACGTCGAAATAAACCGAATAGCTTTCGCAAAGCTTGTCAATTGCTTCAAGTCGTGTCATCGTCTCACCCTTCCAAAGAACTTATTAACAATGAGTGAAAATCGTTAAAAAATATCCAAAGATGTTAACAGTATATATCTTATCTCTGTGAAAATCAAGTGCTTTTTCGGTATTTTTAGCATTAAAAATTGTAATGTTACACAAAAGATAGCGAAGATAATGTTAATCTTCACGATTTATACATATATAAAAAGTAATTGCATCTTTACAAGCGCAAAACTATGAAGTATGATGAAATGCGGCGAAATTTTGAGAATTTACGGAGAAACGTATTATGGATAATTTTAAGCTTTGCGTGCCGTGTCTGCTCGGACTTGAGGGGCCTATAGCAGATGAGCTGCGGCGGATGAAAATGCAGGATGTGCAGAACGAAAACGGCCGAGTTTACTTCACCGGCGGCGCAAAGGAGATAGCAAAGGCAAACATAAACCTGCGCATAGGCGAGCGCGTGCTGCTTGAGCTTGGCCGCTTCAGGGCCGAGACCTTTGACGAGCTTTTCGAGAAAACAAAGGCGCTGCCGTGGGAGATGCTCATTCCTCGCGATGCGGCATTCCCTGTCAAGGGATACAGCCTCAACTCAAAGCTGTTTTCTGTTTCCGACTGCCAGAAAATAATAAAGAAAGCAATAGTCGAGCGACTGAAAAGCGTTTACGGCATCGAGTGGTTTGCCGAAACCGCCGAAACGTATCAGATACAGTTTTCGATAATGAAAGACGTCGCGTCGCTCTGCATCGATACCTCCGGCGAAGGCCTGCACAAGCGCGGCTATCGCCCGGCGCACAATGCAGCGCCCTTGAAGGAGACTATGGCTGCGGCAATGGTCAGCCTTTCGCGCTATCGCGGCAGGGAAGACTTCTGCGACCCGTTCTGCGGCAGCGGAACGATACCCATCGAGGCCGCGCTTATCGCCAAAAACCGCGCGCCCGGCCTGCACCGTGATTTTTCGGCCATGCGCTGGAGAAGCCTTGATAAGTCCGTGTGGCAGCTTGAACGCGAGGAGGCCGTATCGCGCGAGTTTAACGGCAACTATAATATAATAGGTACGGACATTGACCCGACAGCGCTGGATATAGCGCGCGAGAATGCCGCCCGTGCCGGAGTTTCGGATATTGTCCGCTTTGAAAAAGCCGATGCGACGAAGTTTGACCGCGTGACCGAAAACGGAATTATAGTCACAAATCCGCCCTACGGTGAGCGAATCATGGAAAAGCAGGAGGCCGAGCAGCTATACAGGCTTTTCGGCGAGGCGTGGCGCAAAACGGAAAACTGGAAGCTGTATCTGCTCTCGTCGCACACTGAGTTTGAGCGTACCTTCGGCAAGACGGCGGACAAAAAGCGCAAGCTTTATAACGGCATGATCAAGTGCGACCTGTTCATGTACCTCAAATAAAACTTCGCGAGAAAAAATATATAAAAATTTTTACGAATTTTTTGCTTCAGGGGCTTGAAATTTAAAAAATATGTGCTATTATAATAACCGAGTTAGCACTCAGGGGAAAAGAGTGCTAACTCGGTCGAATTTTTTGTTTGTATATTATTCTATTGGAGGTATATATGATGAAACTCAAGCCTTTGGCAGACAGAGTAGTGCTCGTGCAGTCTAAAGCCGAGGAAAAGACCCAGAGCGGTATCTTCCTTGCGGCATCTGCGCAGGAAAAGCCCGAGATATATGAAGTTGTCGAGGTCGGCCCCGGCGGCATAGTTGACGGCAACGAGGTAAAGATGGAAGTTAAGGTCGGCGAAAAGGTTCTCGTCGGCAAGTACAGCGGCAGCAAGATAAAGCTCGATGAGTCGGAATACACCATCGTTCGTCAGAGCGACATTCTCGCTATCGTAGAATAAGGAGGCGCTTACATCATGGCAAAACAGATTATTTTCGGTGAAGAAGCACGCAAGGCTATTGAGCGCGGCGTGAATCAGCTTGCAGATACGGTTAAGATCACCCTCGGCCCCAAGGGCCGCAACGTAGTGCTCGATAAGAAGTTCGGCGCACCGCTGATAACCAACGACGGTGTTACCATCGCAAAGGAGATCGAGCTTGAGGATCCGTTCGAGAACATGGGCGCTCAGCTTATAAAGGAAGTCTCCACCAAGACAAACGACGTAGCCGGCGACGGTACCACCAGCGCGACCGTTCTGGCGCAGGCAATGATCAACGAGGGACTCAAAAATCTCGCAGCCGGCGCAAATCCCATGACCATGAAGCGCGGCATCAAGAAGGCAACCGACGCTGCCGTTGAAGCCATCCGTGCAAACTCCCAGCCCGTTTCCGGCAGCGGCGATATTGCCCGTGTCGGCGCGATCTCCAGCGGCGACGATGTTATCGGCGCCCTGATCGCCGAAGCTATGGAGAAGGTTTCGCAGAACGGCGTTATCACCATTGAGGAGTCCAAGACCGCAGACACCTACAGCGAGGTCGTTGAAGGCATGCAGTTTGACCGCGGCTACCTCAGCCCCTACATGGCAACCGACACCGAGAAGATGGAAGCAGTCCTCGAGGACGCTCTCATCCTCATCACCGATAAGAAGGTCACCAACATTCAGGAGATCCTGCCCCTGCTCGAGCAGATCGTCAAGGCCGGCAGAAAGCTCCTCATCATCGCAGAGGATGTCGAGGGCGAGGCTCTTGCAACCATCATCCTCAACAAGCTGCGCGGCACCTTCACTTGCGTATGCGTCAAGGCTCCCGGCTTCGGCGACAGACGTAAGGAAATGCTTCAGGATATCGCAGTGCTCACCGGCGGTCAGGTCATCTCCTCCGACCTCGGCATGGAGCTCAAGGATGCTCAGATCGAGATGCTCGGCCAGGCTCGCCAGGTCAAGGTCACCAAGGAAAACACCGTTATCGTTGACGGCGCAGGCGAAGCGGCCGATATCAAGGCTCGCATCGCTCAGATAAACGCTCAGATCGAGACTACCACCTCCGAGTACGACAAGGAAAAGCTCCAGGAGCGCCTTGCAAAGCTCTCCGGCGGCGTAGCTGTCATCAAGGTCGGCGCTGCAACCGAGACCGAAATGAAGGAAAAGAAGCTGCGCATCGAGGACGCGCTCAACGCGACTCGCGCTGCTGTTGAAGAAGGCATCGTCGCAGGCGGCGGCACGGCATATGTTGCGGCTGCAAAGGCTGCCGACGCACTTGTCGCAACTCTTGACGGCGACGAGAAGACCGGCGCATCCATCATCGCAAAGGCGCTGAGAGCACCTATCATGCAGATCGCTGCAAACGCAGGCCTCGAGGGTGCTGTTATCCTCGATAAGGTATACGGCAGCGAAGAGGCTTCCTACGGCTTCGACGCGGCAGCAGAGCAGTACGGCAACATGATCCAGCTCGGTATCATCGACCCGACCAAGGTCTGCCGCAGCGCACTCGAGAACGCATCGAGCGTGGCATCCATGGTTCTTACCACCGAGAGCCTCGTAACCGATATCCCCACTCCTCCGGCGCCCGTAGCGGCTCCTGCCGGCGGCGACATGGGCATGTACTAAGCCAACCCCCAATTTAATTGCTGAGCTATAAAACAATCAACTCCGTACCGTTTCGGTACGGAGTTGATTGCATATATAAGCGGAGGCGTTTATTGCAGATGGAAGTATTCCAGAACGATCTGGATGAATTTTTCCGTGGCAGGGGAGGGGCGTCGGCCCTTCTTGACGGCTATCGCAACGTCGCGATACTGCGGCGGATCAAGCTCCTTTAGGCGGATGTCAAACGGCATTCTGCCCGTCACAAGCTCCGAGAGCACGGCAACGCCCAGACCACTTTCGACCATGGCCATGATCGAGTAGTCGTCGTTAACGTCGCAGTAGGCGGTAACGGGTGTGTCGAGCATAGAGTTAAGCTGCGCAAAAACCTTGGACACCTCGTTGTTGGCCTCGTCGGTGAGCTTTATTATGCGCTCCTCGCTGAAGCGCTTGAGCGGATAGTACGGCGCGTCGGCCAAAGGGTGATTCGGTGGCAGCACGGCGAGCATCCTGTCGCGCAGTAAAACCGTAACGTCAAGCTCGGGCGAATACGGCGCGCTTATGAAGCCGCAGTCGATCTCGCCGGCGCACAGAGCCTCCTCAGCCTCGCTGTATTCCATGTTCTGAAGCTGGAACACGATCCGCGGATAGCGCTGCTCAAAGTTCTTGAGTATAGAGGGCAGGCACTGCGTCGAAAAGCTCGAGCAGGAGCCGATGCGGATAAAGCCGGTCTCAAGACCCTTCAGCGAGTTTGCCTGCTCCTGAAGCGCCTCGTAATGGCTGCAAAAATCTTTTATATAAGGCAGCAGCATAAGCCCGTCCGATGAAAGCGCCAGACCGCCGCGGCTGCGCCGCAGAAGGTTAAGGTTCCACTCGTCCTCAAGGTCGGCAACCATGCGGCTGACGGCCGACTGAGTGTATCCCATAGCTTCGGCTGCCTTGGTTATGCTGCCCATCTCCGCGACCTTGACAAATGCCTGGTATTTATGAATTGCCATGACAAATACCCCAATTCCGAAAATGAATGATTCGCATAAGATAAATTCTAATACTTCATATTATATGCCGAAAAACGGCAGAATGCAATATGATTTTGCATTCCGAAAAATCATATAAAACATGCGTAATATTCGCTTGCGTAATAAACAAAAACGTAATATACTTTGATCATAAAATAACGAAGCTTGAAAAAAGGTTAACGCCTTTTAGACATATTTCATCCATTCTTTCTCTCTCGTTACCGGGCCTCTCCATCCCGGTAACACCAACAATCTCCCGAAAACCGAGTGTCTTTACCGGCACTCGGTTTTCTTATTTTTAGAGGCGCATTGACGCTGCTACGGATACGGTTATTGCGGTGTCCCGGTGTCGAAGTTGCCGACAAAACCGTGAAACTCTCGCGCTACGTTAGTGCGGTGTTGAGTTTTGCGGTAGCCCGGTTCGGGACATTGGAATAAACCATGACGTTTCGCGTAACACAAGTGCAATGCTGAATTTTGCACCGCACCCCGTAGAGGCGAGCATTGCTCGCCCGTTTGTAACGGTTTTGCCTGCACTTACCGGTCGTGCTGACGCAAGAAACGCATCGTTATCAGCGTAAAGGCGCTACTAAAAAGTCTTCCCCTTGCGGAGCTTGAGGGGAAGATGCCGCTTGCGGCAGATGAGGTGTAATTATATCCGCGCCGTAGGCGCTACATTGTTGACAGATGTATCGATTTTGCCGGAACTTAAATCTATAGCCGTAGGTGCGATCATTGATCGCCCGATTTTAATAATGTTTTTGCCTGACGGCAAAGATTAAAATAACACCTCATCCGTCACCAAAGGTGACACCTTCCCCTCAAGCTACGCAGGGGAAGGCAAAAGGGACGGTCTGTGACCGTCCTAATGAATAATGAATAAAATTAATAGTTAGTGAATAATTGCCGATACGGTTGTTGCGTCAGCGCGACCGGTGGATGCCGGCAAAACCTGGCTAAAAAAACGATCAATGATCGCCCCTACGATCAGTGCAGACTAATGGGGTGCGAAACGTCATGGTTTTCTCAACATTTTCGATACCGGGTTCACGCAATAACCGTATCCGTAGGTGCGTCAATGCGCCTCTAAAAATATTGATAGTTAATTAACTAACATTACAAAACGTCATGTAATACATGAATTTTATTCGCTTGCTTAATGTGACTTTCGGTAGTATTATGATATCAGAAAGAGAAAGTTAAATCTCTGACAAACATAAAAACCAATTCGAATATATTATAAAAGGAGTTTTTAAAATGAGTAGCGAAGTAAAAAATTTCATCCGTAAGATCATATTCACCGTCATCGCTTTCGCAGCACTGTGCATCTTCTGCTTCGACATGTTTGGCTCCACCGGCAATTCGCACTTCGGCTTCCTGGCCCTGCTCTTCCCGGTACTGGGTGTTCTTGAGTACATGCTGCCGACCCCCGATTTTACTAAATAAGATCTTCCACGATTTTAAACATTACCTATCCCTATTAAGAAATCCCGTCCGAGAGGGCGGGATTTCTTTTGCTATCCGATATTTATCGTAAATTGCTCGGGGCCTTCAGAGAGGTCAAGCTCGCCGCCGTATTCCGCAACGGCGACGGCCTCGTCGCTGCACGACAGCTTTATGCGGTTCGGGTCGTTTATAATAAGCCGTGAGCTATCGCAGGCTACCGTGCTCTCGTCGTTTAGCACAAGGATGCTGCTTGCGTTTTCAAGCGGATACTCAAGCCTCAGCTCGGCGCTCTGTCCGGCCTTGAGCGTAAGCTCAATGACATAATAGGCAAGGCCCTCGCCGGAATGCGTGTCATTTTCCAGCGCCGCTTTGCAGTATTTGCCGCTTTCGACGTCGGATGCGAAGGTGCTGCCGTCCACAAACGGCTGCTCGCCGACACCGTACCACCGGCCGGCGGCTTTGCCGTCAAGCGTTATGCTGACGCGCTCGTCGTCGGATCTAAGATAGTTTACGGGGAAGAACACGCGGCGGCTCAGCTCCTCACTTCCGGTGTTTTTAAGGTGGTACACATCGGTCACGGTGACGAGCTGCGGCAGCGTGCGGCCCGTCGGCGCGTGCGTAAACGGCTCGCCGAAGTCGAGCGTAAGCGTTCTGTCCGCTGCTGCGTTTGCAAGCTTCTCGTCCGCGCCGAGCTGAACGACAAATTGAGCCTTTGAAACGTCGCCGGGCTTGGAATCAAGCGCCGCAGTCAGCACATGCGCCACATATGCCAGCAGCGCAATGCCGAGTACGGCGACAATGCCGCCTATGATTATTTTTCGCTTTGAGCTTTTCATGGCGTTCAACTCCTGCTTAAAATTTGCGACATGTTATCAAATCTGTCATGACTTCATGATAGCTTGAAGCCGGAAAATTGTCAAGAAAATGAAAAAGCCCCCACGTTGTGCCATTAGGCCTAACGTGGGGGCTTAAAAAGTTTATATTACTCTTTTGCAACGGTGTCGAGCGAGGCCATGAACAGGCTGTTTTCGGCATCCGAGGGGATGAGGAAGCCGGTTCTGGGCGAGACGGAGAATGCCTCGACGCTCGGGCCGTCCATCAGGCAGCTGCGCTTAAACTGCTGGCTGAAGTAACGCTTGCAGTAGCTGCGGAGCCATTTGGTCAGTTCCTCGTCGGTGAACTCGTCGCCGTAGGCGGCCTTTGCAAGGCGCATGGTCTTTGCCGGGGAGAAGCCGCAGATCATCATCTTGTGGGTGAAGAAGTCCTGCAGGCTGTAGGAGCCGACATTTTCCTCACTCTTCTGCTCGATCTGATCGTCGTGGATCGGCAGCAGCTCGGGCGTTACGGGGCAGTCAAGAACGTCCCACAGTGCATCGGCAAGCACCTTGTCCTCGGTGTGCTGAGCGATGTAGCGAACGCCTGCGCGAACCTGAGTCTTGGTCAGACCCATATTCACGTCGTACATGCTGGTGTGGTCGCCGTTGTAGGTGCACCAGCCGTCAACGAACTCGCTGAGGTCCTCGGTGCCGACGTCAAGGCCGTTGACCTTGTTGGCGATATCCATGAGCACCTGCGTGCGCTCGCGCGCCTGAGCGTTCTCAAATGCGATGGAGTAGTCGTCGTGCGCATGTCCGATGTCGTCAAAGTGCTTGTAGACGCTCTCGCCGATGTCGATCACGCGAACCTCCGCGCCGACCTGCTCGGCAACGATGATGGCGTTGGACTTTGTGCGTGACGAAGTTCCGAAGCAGGGCAGGGTGCAGGCAACGACGTTTGTCGAGGGCAGGCCCATGCGCTTGACGGCTTCGGCGCAGACCATAACGGTCAGGGTCGAGTCAACGCCGCCGGAGATGCCGACCACGCAGTGGTCAAGACCGGCGTAGGTCATGCGCTTTACAAGGCCGGACACCTGAATGTCGATCATGCGGCGGCAGTAGTTGCCCATGTCCTTTTCAAATTCGGGCAGATGCGGCAGCTTGCGATATGTGCGCGTAAGCGCGGTTTCGCAGACCTCTTCGCCCCAGTAAAGCTCGGAGTGGCTGTATTTATACTGGCTTCTGCCGTATTTGCCGCTCTTGCGGCGGAGGTTTTCAAGATACTCAACGTCGATCTCGGAAACCACGAAGCAGTCCTCGCACTCGTCGGAGGCAAGCACCTCGCCGTTTTCGGCGACCATGCACAGCCCGGAGTAGACATTGTCGGTCGTGCTTTCACCCTTGCCGGGCGCGGCGAGAATAATGCCGCATTTGAGGTGCTTGGAGCGGTACTTGACAGACTCGGTAGCCTCAATGGTAGAGGTGACGGTGGCCGGGAAGGATGCGAGTGAGGCGATAACGGTTGCACCGGCCAGAGCGTGGCGCGCAGCCGGAGCGTCTATGGCGTCCGCGTCGGCACCCAGCTCTACCGCGACTGAAAGGCCGGGCAGCACATCGCTTGTAAACAGCAGCTCGGTATCAAAGAACGCGTCGAACTTGCCGCAAACGGTCTCCTCTCCGCCCTCGTCATCGGCCGCGGCAAACAGGGTGCCGTCGGTTTCGGAGCGGGGAACAAGGCCGAGAAGCTCGCCGTCGGAGATGACGGCCGCAACGCTGTACAGCGCGCCGCCGCGCGGAGCATAGGGCAGACCGACGATAACGAGCATGTCGTTTCCGGCGCTGGCCTCGATGACTCTTTCAAGCGCTCTTTCTGCGCCGCGGAGAATGACGCTGTGACCTACAAGGTCATAGCAGGAGCAGCCGGTCAGCGTAAGCTCGGGAAAAACGAGAACCTTTACGCCCTTGTCGGCCGCTTTTTTCATGCACTCGATAACCTTACCGGCGTTATAATCGGCGTCGGCGACCTTGATCATCGGAGATGCGGCAGCAACTTTAATAAATCCGTCTTTCATTTTGATCACTCATTTCTCTGATTTTTGTATGTCAAATAAAGTTTTGCCATAATAGTGATAGATTATCTGCGACGATGCGTCGAAGCTCTCGGGAGCGATGACGATCGTTATTTTGTCTCCGTTCCGGCGGCAGTCCTCAATGCCGTCAACAAGCGGAAGAAGATTTGTTTTAAGCTCCTGCTCAAACTCGTCGAGGTGCTCGGAGTAATATTCCGTTGTCTGCGGACAGGTATATTTATCGCCCAGCGGAGCTTTGCTCGTGAAGCAGAACACCATGAATACGGCGAACAGAATGAGGAATAGTACGCAGCCGAAGGGTTTGATGGCTTTTACAAAGCTCTGTCCTGCTGTCATGATTCTGCCTCCGAAAACTTAAAATTCCGTCGCATGTAATACTGCACCGCGTCGATCGTCTGCTTCTGATCGAGAAGACTGCCGCTTATGGAGTCGGTGACCTCGCCGTCAACAAGGTAGAAGCCTGAAGTGTTTATGACCGGAAGAGCGCTCTGCGCATCGTTCATGAATTTCATGTAAGCGGTACCGTCCCAGCCGAGCTGAGAAAACAGCACATTCATGAGATAACACGGACTGATATCCGGTCCGGAGCCGGTGAAATCGTTATCGCAGGCTTCTTTGGCGGCATCGTTTGCCCAGATGAGGTAACGAGTCGAATAATAGTTCTTAAATCCCTCGGTCGTCGAGCGGTCAAGATTTATGCCAAGCTCATCGTATGTTACGCTGTTATCGCCCAGCCATGGCTTGTGATCACCGTAGACTACCAAAACGACCGGTTCATCCATAGCTTCAAGCTCGGCTTTGAGCTCGCACAGCCTTTCGATAGTGTCTTTTACAGAGCCGAGATAGTTGTTTATGGCATAGTAGCTGTACTCGGAAACGTCGCCGTCCCAAACCGGATCGCCCCAGTCGAGCCTGTCGGTGCTGTACGGGCCGTGCCCCTGATAGGTTACATTAAATGAAAACACGTTTTTGCCGTCGGCAACGTCGTCTTTGAAAAACTTCAGCATATCCGGGAAAAATTCCTCGTCATAAGTGACAGGATAGCCGTATTTCTCGTAATATCCTTCGGTGAACAGATAATCCTCAAAGCCGAGATAACGGTTGACATTGTAGCGATTATAGAAGGTGCGCAGGCACGGATGGCTTCCGTTTGCAGTGTAGCCCTGCTCGCGCAGATACCATACGTAAGAGTTTACATTGCGGCGGTAATCTTTAAGCTGAGTATATCCTGTAAGAAAGCAGCGCTCGGTGTTTATAGTTCCTCCGCCGAAAACATTTGTTATGAGGTTTCCGGTGTAGCTCTCGGCCTCAAGCTTGTGATAATCGGCATAGATGCCGTCAATGCCCTGCATTCCAACGGTCGTAAGATCCGCAAAGGCTTCAAGCTGAATGGTAAGTATATTGACTTTCTTGCTTTCGGGAATGTCCGAATCGGAATATGCAGAAAGCTCGTTTTCCGCAAGATTTTCGTCATATCCGTCGGGCGGAGTGTCTATCGCGGCAGATATGCTGTGTATAAACGGGTACACAAAGCCCTTTGAGGTGAAAACGTCGGTGGCTTCCCAGCGGCTCACATGGTCAAAGTTCTCGGTCTTTACATTGTATATATCCGCGCTTGAGTAAACGAATGTCCACAGCGGCCATACGGATGCTGCAATGACTATTGCGGCGGCGATGCGGAAAGAGCCTTTTGCATGTCCGCGAACGAAAAAGTACATAAACAGCGTTCCGATCACGATGCATGCAAGGCAAATCGCTATGCGCCTTGTGAGCGTAATGTTGTATCCCGAGGAAACTCCCAGCGCTGTGTGTATAGCAGATATGTCCGAAAACATGAACGGATCATCGCGAAACATGAGCTTGAAATAGTTTCCCACAGAGGCTGTGATAAACACGGCAGCGGTCGTCAAAAATGCGGCCCATGTGCGGTTTATAAGACAGAACATCAAAAGCTCGAACAGCAAGATCGGCAGGAAATTCAAAAAGAATATCAATGGATGCCGAAGATAATCGATCAGCAGCACACGTCCTCCCGTTCCGATCCCGAGAAGCAGCGACAGAAAGCACAGCCCGGCTGCCGACAGGAGCAGAATGCCGAAATTCCACAGATAAAAACCGAAGCGCTTGCCGGGTTCGGCACAGGCCGCTGCGTCTGTGCCGAACAGTAAGCTTCTTTCTTTAGTGCCGGTCATGACTTGAGCCTCAGAACTTGATCCTTTCGGCAATGTAGTCTTTAACTTCGCTGATGGGGATACGGACCTGCTGCATGCTGTCGCGCTCGCGGATGGTGACGCAGTGATCGGCCTCGTCGGTCTCGGTGCCGACGGTGTTGAAGTCAAAGGTGATGCAGTAAGGCGTTCCGATCTCGTCCTCGCGGCGATAGCGCTTGCCGATGGAGCCGGTCTCGTCGTAATCGACCATGAAATCCTTGCTCAGCTCGTTGTAAAGCTCCATTGCCGGTCCGGTGAGTATCTCCTTCTTGCTCAGCGGCAGGATCGCGCACTTGTACGGAGCCAGTGCCGGGTGCAGATGCAGAACGGTGCGAATATCGTCGTTGCCCTTCTTATCCTTGCCTACGACCTCCTCGTCGTATGCCTCGCACAGAAATGCAAGCGCAACGCGGTCGCAGCCGAGGGACGGCTCGATGACGTAGGGGATGTAGTGCTCGTTGGTGTCCTGATCGAAATAGGTAAGATCCTTGCCGGAAGCCTCCTGATGACGGCCGAGGTCGTAATCGGTTCGGTCTGCAATGCCCCACAGCTCGCCCCAGTCGGTGAACGGAAAGGCGTATTCGATGTCGGTGGTGGCGCGGGAGTAGAATGCAAGCTCAGCCGGCTCATGATCGCGCAGACGCAGGTTTTCCTCGCTTATGCCGAGCGACAGCAGCCAGTTTTTGCAGAAGTCTTTCCAGTAAGCGAACCACTCAAGGTCGGTGCCGGGTTTGCAGAAGAACTCGCATTCCATTTGCTCAAACTCGCGGATGCGGAAGATGAAGTTGCCCGGGGTGATCTCATTGCGGAAGGCCTTGCCGACCTGGCATACGCCGAAGGGCAGCTTTTTGCGCGTGGTGCGCTGGATGTTTGCAAAGTTAACGAAAATGCCCTGAGCGGTCTCGGGACGCAGATAGCAGGTGGAGCTGGAGTCCTCGGTAACGCCGATGGCGGTCTTGAACATGAGGTTGAACTTGCGGATTGGGGTGAAATCATGCTTTCCGCAGACGGGGCAGATAATATCCTCGTGCGAGGCTATGAACTCGTCCATCTCGTCGAAAGTCATCGCGTCAACGTTTACCTCGTGGTGCTCTTCGCCGATGAGCTTGTCGGCGCGGTGGCGTGCTTTGCAGGAGCGGCAGTCGAGCAGAGGGTCAGAGAAGCTTGAAACGTGGCCGGTGGTGATCCAGGTCTGCGGATTCATGATGATCGCAGCGTCGAGGCCGACGTTGTAGGGGCTTTCCTGCACGAACTTTTTAAGCCATGCTTTTTTGACGTTGTTTTTGAACTCAACGCCGAGAGGGCCGTAGTCCCAGGAGTTTGCAAGGCCGCCGTATATCTCGCTTCCGGGATACACATAGCCGCGGTTTTTGCACAGGGCAACGATCTTGTCCATAGTCTTTTCGCTATTTTTCATTTTTCCGTCCTTTCCCGCGGCTGGCTGCCGCAGCAAATAAATATTTGTTATAGTAGTGATCTACAAAGTGTAACTATATCATTTGCAGGCGTTTTTAGCAATACAGTGTCAAAATTAAAACTAAACGCAAGCTCTATGCCGATATTCCAAATGGGAATGCAATGCATGAATATTTGTGCAATAACAGGCGATAGAAGGCATGAAAAGAGTATAACAGAACATAAATCTGTGCAATTATCATGAATTTAACGAGCGAGTTGAGAATATTGTGTTTACAAATGCTCCGAATTATGATTAAATAGCATGGTAAAATGCCTTACAATATCAACAGGAGGAATAATCACAAATGATCAAGTTTTCAAGCAGAATGAATCTTCTCAAGGGTTCGGCAATCCGTGAGCTCCTCGCACTGGCTAATAAACCCGAGGTCCTCTCTTTCGCAGGCGGCATGCCCGCACCGGAGCTTTTCCCGGTAGACAAGATCAAGGCCGCTACCGATGCTGTTCTTGAAGAGCAGGGCAGAGTTGCTCTTCAGTATTCCAGCACCAACGGCTTTGAGCACTTCCGTCAGCAGATCGCTGACCGCATGGAAGCAAAGCTCAACATCAAGACCAGCGCAGACAACATCCTTGTAACCTCCGGCTCTCAGCAGGGTCTGGATTACTCGGCTCGCGTTTTCTGCGACAAGGGCGATGTTATCATCATCGAGAGCCCGTCCTACCTCGGCGCACTCAACGCATTCAAGGCATGTGAGCCGAACTTCGTCGCTATCCCCACCGACGGCGACGGCATGATCATGGAAGAGCTTGAAAAGGTTCTTGCCACCACCGAGAACGTCAAGATGATCTACGTCATCCCCGACTTCCAGAACCCCTCCGGCCGCACCTGGCCCCTCGAGCGCCGCAAGCAGTTCATGGAGATCGTAAATAAGTACGAAGTTCCCGTTGTTGAGGATAACCCCTACGGCGAGCTCCGCTTTGAAGGCGAGTACCTGCCCGCACTCAAGAGCATGGACACCAAGGGCCTCGTAGTATTCCTCGGCACCTTCTCCAAGATCCTCGCTCCCGGCTACCGTCTCGGTTGGGTCTGCGCCGACGGCGAGATCCTTCAGAAGTACAACTTCCTCGCTCAGGCTGCATCCCTGCAGTCCTCCACCGAGGCTCAGCTCGTTGTCTCCAAGTTCATCGACATGTATGACCTTGACGAGCACGTTGCAGCTATCAAGGAGTGCTACCGCAAGCGCCGCGACGTTATGATCGAGACCATGGAAAAGGAGTTCCCGCCCGAGGCAAAGTTCACTCACCCCAACGGCGGCCTGTTCACTTGGGTCGAGCTGCCTGAGTACATCAACACCAACGAGATGGCAAAGCAGTGCCTGGCACGCAACGTCGCTTACGTTCCCGGCGACGGCTTCTTCCCCGATGCAGGCCACAATAACTGCATCCGCCTGAACTACTCCTGTATGCCCGAAGAGAAGATCGTTCAGGGCATGACCATCCTCGGTGAAGTCATCAAAGAGAACATCAAGAAGTAATTTCTTTTTATATTTTTGATAAGTTGAAAAAGCTCCTGCTCAGTCGAGCAGGAGCTTTTTCTTTGCCCTGGAAATATGTGTTGTATTTTGTGTGGACAAATTAAATTTACTGCAATTTGCGGTAAAAGTCAATACTGCAAAACTCGACATAATATTCTTGCCCGATGGAGGTGGTGTTATGTACACTCGAATTCGGGATCTGCGCGAGGACAGAGACCTAAAACAACGCGAGGTTGCAGAGTATCTCAACTGTTCTCAGCAGGTGTACAGCAACTATGAGCTCGGGCAGAGAGACGTGCCGAGCGAAACACTTATTCGTTTATCCCGGTTTTACAATGTGTCTGTGGACTACATACTCAGCCTGACGGATGATCCGAAGACCAACAGGTGAAAGCCTCTGCCCGGCCGGGCAACTGCGCTTTTGTCTTAAGTGCGAATAGAGTTTATACAAACTAAAAAAAGTGTTGCAATATATGAGATAATATGATATATTGTTAACGATATTAAGGATCGCGTCCCCCCGTGATCCGGCTCCCGAGGCTATGATGCTTCGGGAGTCATTATTTTTTGCTTGTAAACTCAGGCTTTGTGTGCTAAATTATTTCCATCAATAATTAAACTGAGGAGAAAATTTTATGGAAATCGGAATAAAAGGTAAGGTCGAAACGGTTGTTGACGGCAGCAACACCGCAAAATTCGTGGGAAGCGGTTCGCTGGACGTTTTTGCAACTCCGTGCATGGTAGGCCTCATGGAGCAGGCCGCGCAGATGTCCGTTGCGCCGTATCTTGGCGAGGGCGAAGGCACCGTCGGCACAAAGCTTGAGATAAGCCATGACGCTGCAACGCCTCTGGGCATGAAGGTCTGGGCCGAGAGCGAGCTTATCGAGATCGACCGCCGCAGACTGGTCTTCGAGGTCAAGGCGTTTGACGAATGCGGCCAGATCGGAGCAGGCCGCCACGAGCGCTTTATAATCAACAACGAAAAGTTCATCGCAAAGGCAAACGCCAAGGGAGCCAAGTGATGAAGCATTTCATCGTCCTCATCGGCAATTACGGCTCGGGCAAAACGGAGATCGCGATAAACCTCGCCGTGAACTCCGCGGCAAAGGGACTCAATACGCTGGTTATAGACCTTGACAAGGTAAATGACTATTTCCGCATGAGCGACCGAGTTGATGTGCTCAAGGAGAATAACGTTAATCTCGTTTCCCCGACCTTCGCAGGTCAGGGCGTAACGCCGAGCAATATGTCGGCCGCCGTCGCGTCGGCTTTTGCAGGCGACTGGGATCTGTGCGTGTTCGATGTCGGCGGAGATGCGGCCGGAGCAATGTCGCTCGGCAGGTATCACACCGATTTTGCCGCACTCGAGGACGGGCAGCTTGAGGTTTACGATATTGTAAACGTGTTCCGCCCGATGTCCGAAAGCCCGGAGAAGATAATCAAGCTCAAGGAAGAGATGGAGGGCTTTGCGCGGCTGAAGGTAACGGGCTTTGTCAATAACTCAAACCTTCTCAACTTCGCAAGCGCCGACGATATCCGTCAGGGCTACGATGTCCTGCGCGAGACGAGCGATATAACCGGCATACCGGTCGCGCACACGACCGGACGCAAGTGCTTTCTGGAGGAGTTCCTGCGCGACGGGCGCGATCCCAAGTACATCGGCGAGCCGATCGGGCTTGAGACCTACATGCACCGCTCGTGGGAAGCGTTCACAAACCTTGGATTATAATGAAAAAAGCTCGAAGTCATTTGACTTCGAGCTTTTTTCAGCCCTCCATGACGTGCAGAGCGCGTATGGAGGCGTTTCCAATATGGCTTTGCACGTCAAAGGCGTGCTTTTCGAGATAGTCCCAATTGCCGCAGCTCAGGCCCTGAGTGTGCAGTTCAGAAACTATCTGTGCGCAGATATCCTCGATCACCTGCGATTTAAGTACCTTTCCGTCCTCGTCGTTATCGCCCGTGAGCAAAAATTCAAGTGCGTCGGCAAGCTCTCCGAGCTTTTCAAGCCCACGCATGCCGCGCAGCAGCCATTTGTAATACGGCGCGTGGCGGCGGTTTAGAAGAAAAACGGCCTCGGCGGTGTTTTTGATAAACTCGCTTACAGCGAGCATCGCGGCGCCGTCCTCGCCGTGGGCAAGGCAGCGCGCATAGTTATATTGCCCCGACTGCGCCATAAGCGCAAGCCGCGCGGCAAGCTTTTTGCGCCGAACATCCTCGGGCATGCCGCAGACTATATCATGACGTATGCGCGAAAACTCGCCGAGATCGTCGCGGAACACCTCGCCGCTGACCGCCTGAGCGAGTGCGTAGGAAGGCAGATACAGCCAGTCCTGCCATGTTTCCGGCGCGCCGGGAAGCCCCGTAAAACGCCGGTAAAAGTCGCTTATGCGCATAACGCCGATGCCGGCTGTGCCGAGCGCTGACGACTGCGAAACACGGCTGCCGAACAAGCTCCTCGTTTTGCGCGCAAGCTCGATGCCGATGCGAGCATCGTCCTCATCTGTAAGCCACAGGCAGAAGCCCGGCTCAAAATCGTGATCGCGCGATATTTCATCGTCAAAGCCCAGGCACTGCGAACCCGAGCCGGCAAGCCCCACGGCAATGCGCTCCTCGTATTCGGGGAAGTGCTCATGGATGATGGCAGCGCCCTTTTCGACATAAAGCATTCGCGCCGCGTCAAGACCTTTCATTTTATCGCCTCCATGCGCTCTCTGAGCGATTTAACGTATATGAAATATCCGAAACGGTCAAAGGTCGGAATGCATTTTGACAGCGTAAAAGCATTGTATCCGTCCTGCGGAAGCTCAGGATCGGTGAGGCAGGCGTAGGCATTGTCGAGCGCAGGCTCTATATCCTCGTCGCGCCCCATGCGCTCGTAAAGCTCGGCGAGATTGCACCATGTTACCGCCGTGTCGTTGCCGGGATCATTGCAGCTCTTAATAATGTCAAGCGCCATGAAAAAGTGCCGCTGCGCGCTGTCATAGTCGCCCGTATCCTCAAAGGCGAGCGCCATATTGTTGTAAAGTCCTGCAAAGCGATAGTCGCCGGGGTCGAGCGTTTCAGAATAAACGCGCGAAACATGGCGGAATATCGGAAGCGCCTCGGCCGATAAGCCGAGAAACTTCATCGTTGTCGCGGCGTTTAGCATGATCGTTGCGCCGGAAACGGTCGCACCCAAACGGTGACGGCGTATAAGCTCAAGACCGTGCGCGACGGCGCTTCTCGCCGCGTCCTTGTCGCCTGTGCGGCGGTGCAGCCCCATAAGCTCACTTTGCAGCGAAAGCTCGCTTCGCCAGTCGCCGGACTGCCGCGCGGTGCAGACCTCGTGCTCAAGAAGCCGCTGCGCCTGTTCGAGCTGTCCGCTGTTTTGCAGCCTGTCAAGCTCTTTGACTACTTCGGGAACGTTCACGGCGCTTGCGCACGGCTCCGTATCGGGATGCCCCATGTACTGCGATGCGTCAAAGCAGCAAACGGGATCTGAGTATTCGGCTTTGTCCATGTTATCACCTCAAGTCTATTCTATCACTCGGCGCAAGATGAGGCGGTGGCATGTGCAACTGTTGAAAATATGCGGTGCACAGGGTATAATCATTGCATGAAGAATTTTCTTGTAAAAGCTTTCATATGCGCCGAAGCGGCGCTGTATCTGGCATTCACGGTGATGGACGTTTTCGACACAGGTGACAGCCGCTGGCTTAAATTTGCCGGTATAGCGCTTTGCTTTGTGGTTTCGGCTTTGCTGAGCGCCAAGGGCGGAGAGGTGCTCGTCACCGCGGCCGTCGGTCTCTCCGCTGCGGCGGATATTCTGCTGCTTATTTTGGATGTGCACTATGCGGTCGGCGTTATGCTGTTTTTTGCCGCGCAGATACTGTACTTCGTGCGTATTTATCGGGCAAACGGACATAAAAGCGCATGGCCGCTACGGCTGTTTCTGCTCATGGCTGCCGTTGCTGTAATGGCTCAATTTGGCCTGCTTTCGCCGCTTGACCTGCTTGCCGGAGCGTACTTTTCATTTTTCGCCTGCAATGTGATGCAAGCTTCCGGCTCGGAAAATAAGCTGTTTTTTGCAGGATTGTGCCTGTTTTTATGCTGCGATGTATGCGTGGGACTTCATAATATGCCGTCGGCTCTGCCGGATTGGCTGCAAAACGCTGCACGCATCGGAATGTGGACATTCTATCTGCCGTCGCAGGTGATGATAGTTCTGTCGGGAAAGGAGCGGGATGTGTATGAAAAAATGCAGTAGGCTGCTTTCGGCGCTCATGATCGCTGCCGTTGCGATTGCTATTCTGACAGGCTCGATCGCGGCTCCGATCATAATACGGCCGTTTTACTATGCGCAGATAGAGCCGCTGGAGCTTGAACAGTCAAGCGGCCTGAGCCGGGAGGAGATAATCGAGGCGTACGATGAGGTGCTCGATTACTGCATCGGTGCAAGCGGTGAATTTTCTGCCGGAGTGCTGCCGTTTTCGGAGTCCGGCAGTGCGCATTTTGCTGACTGCCGCACGCTGTTTATCCTCGATCTGTGGCTGTTTTTCGGCAGCATGGCAGTCATAGTGCTTCTGAAGCTGTATGAGCGGCGGTATGTGCTTCCGCGCCTGCGCGGCCACGGTGCGCCGTTCTGGGGCGCTGTCGGGATCGGTTCGGTACTCATAGTTATCGGAGCCGCTGCCGCAACGAATTTTGACCGAGCTTTCACGGTGTTCCATTCGCTGTTCTTCCCCGGCAAGGATAACTGGATATTCGACCCTGCGCAGGACCCGATAATCACACTCATGCCGGAGGAATTTTTCCGCAACTGTGCAATACTAATTCTTGCGGTGCTGCTCATTGCCGGAGCGGCGATAATTATAGCGGATAAAAGAAAAGGCTATGCGAAATAGATCGCATAGCCTTGTTCATGTTATTTTGTGATTTATCAGTAATCGACCGGCTCGCTGAAAGGATGCTCGAGGCACTCGGGATGCTCGAGAATGTACTTGAGAAGCCTTACGCTCTTGGAGTAATAGTAGCCGTCTGCAAGACGCTCGTCGATCGTAAGACCGAGATCGACGCTGTTGCGGTATTCATCCTCGCCTTTTTCGTCGCGGAAGATGCGCTCCTTCATTTCGCCGACAACGACGAAAAGGGAGGTCGTGCCCCAGTTGGTGAGGTGGTGGTAGCCGCTTCTGAGCTTTATTGAGCCGAGGTTCGAGAGAATGACCGAGGCGTAGTAGGGGTCGGCCTCAATGATGGCTTTCGGAACGATGCCGTGGCGATCGAGCTGACGCATGAGCCAGGTGAAGAACTTGACGAACCAGCGCGGCAGCTTGTTGAGAATGTCCATGGTGTTGGAGGTCGCATTGCCGGCTCCGCCCTTTTTCTCGCGGCTTATCTGCTTGAAGAGATCCTCGTGCAGCGAATCAAGGGTGGAGTCCTCGGTAGCATAGATGAAAGCAAGACCTTCCTCCGAGGTGTCGCTGAACTGTTTTTTGACGACAAAGGATGCGCTGTAGCTGTTGCGCTGATAGTTGTTTTTGTTGGCGATGAAGCGGTTGAGCTTCGGGCGCAGGATGATAGTTTTAAGTATTGCCGCAACGATAAGATGGAAAAGCGTGAACTTGAACTCCGGGTTTTCCGCGTTGCGCTTTTCAAGGTATTTGTCGATGTTCGTAAGGTCGATGCGCTCGGATATGAATGCCTCATTGTCGCAGCGGTTGGGGTAGATCATCGGCATGATAAGATGCATGCCGTCCTGCTGGCGTATAAGTGTTGCATCTCTGCGGTCGCCAAAGCGACGTTTTTCTTTACTCATAGTTATCCCTCAAATACTTAAAAAATTTTAACAAGTTTGTCTGTAATACAGCAATTTTATCATATTGTTTTCATAAGTCAAGGAATATATTTGTTGACAAGAGCCTTGCGCATGTGCTCTAATAACTGTTATATAAAAGAGTAAGGTGAAGATGATTGAATATTATAGACATATTTCTTATCGGCGTTGCGCTTAGCATGGATGCCTTTGCGGTTTCCATATGTAAGGGCCTTTCGGTTAAAAAGGTCAGCGCAAAGCATGTGCTGACTGTCGGCGTGTATTTCGGCGGCTTTCAGGCGCTTATGCCTACGCTGGGCTTCCTGCTCGGCTATAAGTTTGAAAGCTTCATAACAAGCATAGATCACTGGATAGCGTTTATCCTGCTTGCGCTTATAGGCGGAAATATGATAAGAGAAGCCCTCGGCAAGGACGATGAGCACGAAAACGACGATTTTTCGGTCAAAGCCATGCTTCCGCTTGCGGTGGCAACGAGCATCGATGCGCTGGCAGTCGGCATAAGCTTTGCGTTTCTGGGCGTTGACATCGTGCAGGCTGCACTGCTCATAGGCATAACAACGTTCGTTCTGTCCGGTGTCGGGATTTATGTAGGCAATGTATTTGGCGCAAAATACAAGTCCAAGGCCGAGCTTCTGGGCGGCGTTGTGCTTATACTTATTGGCCTGAAAATTCTTCTTGAGCATTTGGGAGTCATTAATTTCTGAAAGCTATGAAAGAAAAACTCAAAATGTACCTGCCGATAATCATCATGCTCGTCGTAGCGCTCACGGCAGGAATACTCATATGGCTCGATATTCTGCATGTTGATCAGATCATCGCCGCTGTAAACGACAACAGACCTCTGGCGGCGCTCGTTATCCTTGCGCTTTTCGCGTTCAAGGGCTGCTCGTGCATACCGTATGCTGTTATTCTCATCGGCTGCGCGCTCATTTTTGAGCTGCCGGTCGCCATTGCGATAAACACCGTCGGAACGGCAATATGCATTTCCGTTTCGTACCTCATCGGGCGCTTTTCAAAGGGCCTGACGTTTGAAGGGATGATGGAAAAGTACCCGAAATTCCGCCGGTATTTTTCCAATGCCGAGGGATACAGCTTTACCTTTGTGTTTTTTGTGCACACGCTGCATCTTTCCACCGAGGTGCAGGGCGTCCTTTTCGGGCTTCTGCGCACGCCTTACTGGGCGTATATCGGCGGCTCGATGGCAGCTCTCATACCGAGCATGCTTATCTACACGGTCATAGGCGATAAGTTTGATTTCACAAATCCTCTGTTCTGGGCATTTGTTGCGCTCGATGCGCTGACTGTTGTTTTCGGATTTGTTTATGCAAAGAAAAACCTCATAGACGGCGGCAAAAAAGCTTCGGAAGAATGATTCCGAAGCTTTTTGAGTTTCTGCGTTAAAACAGCATATCCTTTGAAAACACAATGTCCACACCGCCCATGGTTATCACGTCGCCGGAGAAGATGCGCTCCTTGTGGTCTATGCGCTTTCCGTTGAGGTAGGTCCCGTTTGTCGAGCCGAGATCCTGTATGTAATAGTGCCCGTCGCACAGCTCTATCTGAAAGTGGCGGCGCGAAGCCTTCGGCGCCGGGTAGACAAAGTCGCAGTCCTCGCTGCGGCCGAAGATCCACGAGGTCTTGCCGCTTGCAGGCTCATGCACCGAGACGTTAACCGTTGCGTCGCCGAAGTTATTTATAAAATCAAAAAGTCCCTTGAACTTGTCTCCTGCCATTGTCACACCTCCAGTGTATGTTTTAAGTATATCAATAACATTGGGATTAAGCAAGAGTAAAAGTGCGCCGCTCAAGCTTGAAAATTTGGGCGGTTTGATATATTATTTACACATTATGCCCTGCTGTCAAAAGAGGTGAAAGCTTGAGGAAGATCGCACTGTGGGAGGCTAAGCATCCCAAAACGGTTATAATTGCAGCTCTTTTGCTGATGATCCCGGCGTTTTTGGGCTTTATCGGAACGAAGGTGAACTACGATATCCTTTCGTATCTGCCCGATGAGCTTGAGTCGGTGCAGGGCGAGCAGGTGCTCGATAAAACCTTCAACACGGCCGGAATATCAATAGTCATAACCGAAAACATGCAGCCAAAGCAGACTTTGGCGCTGAAAAACGAAATACTCGCTGTCGATGGCGTGTCGTCGGTAATCTGGGTCGATACTATTGCCGATATCGGCATCCCGGCCGATATTCTGCCGGATGTGCTCAAGAATATATTCTACAGCGCCGACGGCAGCCAGACGATGATGCTCGTGCGATATGACAACACAGGCTCTGATGACAGCCAGCTCAGGGCGATAGCGCAGATAAAAACGCTTCTGGGCAAAAATCAGTTTCTGAGCGGACTTACGGTCGTTGTTGACGATACGCGCGAGATCGCCGAGACTCAGGCACCGCTGTATATTACCGTTGCGGTCATTCTTGCGCTCATTGTCATGAGCGTGCTCATGGAGTCGTGGTTCCAGCCGCTTATCATACTGTTTTCGCTCGGACTTGCGGTCATATACAATATGGGAACGAATATTTTCCTTGGGCAGATATCGTTCATAACCCAGTGTGTCGCCGCGGTTTTGCAGCTTGGCGTTACGATGGATTATTCAATCTTCCTCATTGACCGCTATGCCGAAGAAAAGCAGCGCTTTTCTTCGCGCGAGGACGCCATGGCGGAGGCTGTTACGGTGTCGCTAACGGCGCTTATGGGAAGCTCTTTGACAACGGTGTTCGGCTTCCTTGCCCTGTGCTTTATGAAGCTCGGGCTTGGCTTTGATATCGGCTTTGTCATGGCAAAGGGTGTTGTGCTGGGTATACTCACGGTCATATTTGTTCTGCCGGCGGTTGTGCTGCTGTTTGAAAAGCAGATAATAAAATACCGCCACCGCAGCTTTGTGCCGGATTTCACGCGCCTTAACAAGTTTACGATAAAGCATAAGAAAGCCTTCGCACTGCTGTTTTTGCTGCTGCTTGCTCCGGCGTATTTTATTCAGAAAAATATAGACATGTACTACAGCATGGATAAGGCGCTGCCGTCATACCTTACCTCTATGGAGGGGCTTACAAAGCTTAAAGACGATTTCGGCATGGCGTGCACGCAGTTTGTTATAATCGATGACAGCCTGCCGGCCGATAAGCTCATTGAGATGGAGCATAAGCTTGAAGCGCTTGACGGCGTGACCTCGCTTCTGGCATATAACTCAATATTCGGCGCTGCGATACCGGACACGATAATTCCCGACGATATCATGTCGCTGTGCAAGCAGGACGGAAAGCAGCTTATGATGATAAATTCCGAGTACGGCGCGGCTACCGATGAGCTGACGGCGCAGTTAGTCAAGATGGATGCGGTCGTCAAGTCCTATGACCCAACTGCCTATATAACCGGCGAGGGCGCGATAACTCAGGGACTTATAGACACGACGGACGTTGACTTTGCCGTGACGGCGGTGCTGTCGATAGCGGCAATATTTGTGCTCATAGCAATATGCTTCAAGTCGCCGTCGCTGCCGGTGATATTGGTGCTGTCGATAGAGCTTGCGATATGGATAAACCTTTCGATAACAGTCATTATGGGAACGGAGGCCTCGTTTGTCGATCCAACGGTAGTAAACTGTGTGCAGCTTGGTGCGACGGTCGATTATGCGATACTGCTCACCACGCGCTTTCGTGAGGAACTGCGGCACCTGCCGCGCGACGAGGCGATGCTCAAGGCGGTCAGCGCCGCTCAGCAGTCGATATTCCAAAGTGCCGGCGTGTTCTTTGCCGCGACCTTCGGCGTGTACCTCGTCTGCGATATCTACATTGTTCGCGGGATGTGCGCCCTGCTTGCGCGCGGCGCGATAATAAGCGAGATCGTAATAATAGTCCTGCTGTCGCCCGTGCTGTGCGTGTGCGAGAGCCTGATTGCAAAAACAACCCCGAGCTGGAGGCTGAAAACATGAAAACAAAACGACTTATCGCCATGCTGCTGGCAATGAGCATGCTGCTTGTCGGCTGCGGAAAAAAGAACGATGAAAAGCCCGAGAACACTCCCGAGCCGACACCAAGACCGCAGTATGAGCTCACCGATGCCGCCGTTAACAAAGAAGAAACGGTGTATGTAAACGTATCTCCCGACGGCGAGGTGAAAAAGGTCAGCGTGACCGACAGGCTGCATACAGATATGCCCCAGGTGCGCATAGAGGATAAGAGCAACCTTTCGGGCATTCAGGACGTAAAGACCTTCTCCGAGCCTGTTAAGGATAACGATAAGCTCTACTGGGACATGGACTCTACCGATCTTTACTATTCCGGCAGTACGGATAACGCGCCGCCGATGAAAATATCCGTCAGCTACACGCTTGACGGAAAAGAGATAAAGGGCGCAGCCCTTGCCGGAAAAAGCGGCGATGTTACGATAAAGATAAGCGCGCAGAACACGCTGAAGAAGTCCGTCAGCGCCGGCGGCGGAAGCTATGATATATCATGCCCGATGCTGTTCGTGTGCGGCATGATCCTGCCGGACGAGAATTTCAGCGAGGTTTCGACCCCAAACGGTGTGCTTTTGAGCGACGGATCTCGCCAGCTCGTGTTTTTCGCCGGCGTTCCCGGAATGAACGACAGCCTGGGCATAGATAAGCTCGGCATCAATATCGGAACCACGCTCGGCGGCAGCGAATACACGATAAGCGCCAAGGCAAAGGACTTCAAGCTCGGCAACATGATGTTCGTTGCGGTGCCGTTTTCCTCGATATCCTCGCTCGGCCCGGACGATATCAAGCTCGGAACGGAAAGCGTTAAGGGCATGCTCAGCGATATCGAGGGCCTGATGGGCGCGTTCAACTCGCTGAATTTAAACGACATGGTGCAGATGCTCTACGGCGACGCGCAGCAGATAGAGCAGCTTGTCAACTCCGTTGGGCAGGCGGCCAAGCTTTATAAGGAAAATAAAGCACTTATTGATGTGCTAAATAAATACGTCACCGAGGGCAACCTCGCAAAGCTCGAGCAGCTTCTTTACGATATGCAGCGCATCGACACAAGCAGGCTTCAGTCGCTTGCGCAGTTCACGCACCTGTCCGAGCTTTTGGAGCTGCTGGGCAAATTTGATACCAATATCGGTGCGCTCGCGCAGTTTACGCGCGATTATCTCGATATGGCGCCGACCTTTGAGAGCTTAAACCGTGATCTGTCCTCGCCCGAGGTGCAGCAGTCGCTGGACAATCTGCCGAATATAATAAGCCAGCTTCAAAACCTCGTGAACGTCATGCACACAAGCGAACAGATGCTTGACCGCATGACGAGCATGCTCGGCGGCGAGAGCATCAATAAGATCATTGCTTTCACGCAGAAGCTTGAAAACAGCGTGAGCATGGAAACGCTCACCAAGGCGCAGCAGCAGGCGCTGACCGAGCGCATGCAGGCATGGCTCGACTTCGGCAGCAGCTATGATATCTTCACCCAGCGCACCGAAAAAATGACCTCAACCGTTGTGTTCGTGTATAAATCCGAATCCATCGGCTGAGCATGAAAAAACAAAAAAGACCGCCGTGGCGGTCTTTTTTTGTTATTCGATCCAGAAAGCGGAGTCGTCGTTTTTTACCCACTCGTCAACATCGACAATGTTGAACGTATCGTCGCCGGTGCGGATGATGACGCGCTCAATGCCGGCGTTTATGACCTGACGGCGGCACATCGAACAGCTTGTTGCGTTTGTCAAAAGCTCATGCGTCTGCGCGTCGCGCCCGACAAGGTAAAGCGTTGAGCCGATCATATCGCGCCGAGAGGCGGATATTATGGCGTTTGCCTCGGCGTGAACGCTGCGGCACAGCTCGTATCGCTCGCCGGAGGGGATCTTCATCTCGACTCTCGCGCAGCGGCCGGCGTCGGTGCAGTTTATTCTGCCGCGCGGCGCGCCGTTATAGCCGGTCGATATGATCTCGTCGTTGCGCACGATTATCGCGCCGTACATTCGCCTCAGGCAGGTAGAGCGCTGCAAAACAGCGTCGGCTATGTCGAGATAATAGTTTTCCTTGCTTGTGCGCTTATCCATGAGATCATCCTCCAAAAGAGATATGCTCTATTTTACTGGTTCGGCGCCTTTTCGTCAATAGCGGCACTGCTGCTTTTGACATGGTTTCCGATTATTTCGGACACCTCGGATATCGTCACAAAAGCGCTCACGTCCGCTTCGCTTATAATGCGTTTGAGCTGGTTTACCTCAACGCGGGTGATAACGCAGTACAAAACCGTTTTTGTGCTGCCGGAAACAAGACCCTCGGCCGAGATAAACGTGCAGGTGCGCCCGAGCTGCTGATAGATCGTGTCGGCGATGTCGGCCGCGTGGTCGGTGATTATCATTGCGGCCTTGGCCTGTTCCATACCCTCCTGAACGATGTCGATGAGCTTGAAGGTTATGAAATACGTCAGCAGCGACAGCATGGCTCTGTCCCAACCGAAGAGGATGCCGGCGGTTATGTAGATGAAAATGTTTATCATGAATATGATCTGACCGGTCGATGCGCTAACGTTTTTGGAAAGCAGCATCGCGGCGATCTCGGTGCCGTCTAGGCAGCCGCCGTGGCGTAGAACGGTGCCGACGCCGACACCGAGCAGAACTCCGCCGAACACGACGGCAAGAAGCTCAGAGCTTGTCACGGTCGGGATGAGCTTGCAGACCTCAAGAAAGCCGGAGAACGCAGCCATTGCAATAACCGCGCGCAGCAGAAAACGCTTGCCCAGTGCCTTGCAGCCGACGAAGAAAAACGGAATGTTTATGACTATAACGAGTATACTCAGCCTTATTCCGGTAAGATAATTTATCATCATGCTCACGCCCGTGACGCCGCCGTCGAGTATCGTGTTCGGGATCAGAAAGCATTCGATCGAGAACGCGGCGCACGCAGCGCCGACGATTATCATGATAACGGGGAAGATGTGCTCTTTGAAAAAGTGCGTCATTCTTTCACCATCCTTTTCGATTAAAAAAACTGCGGTATATAGATATTATACCGCAGTCAGGATGAATTTTGGTAAACTCAGGGTGAATTATCAGTCGCCCTCGACCATTCTGTAGCCCACGCCAATCTCGGTGAATATGTACTGAGGTTCTGCCGGACTTTTTTCGATCTTGCGGCGGATGTTTGCCATGTGAACGCGCAGGGACTGATTGTTGCCGCGCGTGCCGGGCCCCCACAGCTCTTTGATTATGTAGTCATAGGTCAGCACCTTGCCTGCGCATTTGCCCAGCAGCGCAACGATCTTGTATTCGTTCTGCGTAAGGCCGACGTTTTTGCATTCAACGAGCACCTGGTGCTTGTCGTAATCTATCTCAAGGTCGCCGGACTTGAACTTTCCGGTGGTCGCGATAGTTTCGTTGGCAAGGCCTGTGCGCGTGTGGCGTATGGCGGTGCGTATGCGCGCCAAAAGCTCGCCTGCGCCGAAAGGCTTTGTTATATAGTCGTCCGCGCCGAGGTCAAGAGCCTCGACCTTGTCGCGCTCGTGCGCGCGCGCCGAGACAACGACGATGGGCAGAAGGGTCCATTCGCGCACGGATTTTATTATCTGAAGCCCATCAATATCGGGAAGACCGAGGTCGAGAACGATCAGATCCGGACAGTGCGAGGTTATCATGGAGTACGCTTCCGCGCCGGAGCGGGCGATGATAACGTCGTAGTCGTTGGACGTAAGTATTGTGCGCAGAAAGTTTGTTATACTGCGCTCGTCTTCAACAATGAGAATTTTGTCTCGAATGTTCATTCTTCTTTCTCCTCAGCAGGTAATGAAAAATCAAATACAGCGCCGCCCTCGGGACGGTTTGACGCGCTTATTTTGCCGCCGTGAGCGGATACGATGGCCTGACACGCGGCAAGGCCTATGCCGCGGAAACGGTTGCTGTCGTAGGGTTTGCCCTTTTCCGGATCGATCTGCCCGCGGAAAAGAACGGGTAGTATTTTGGGGTCAATGCCCGAGCCGTTGTCCGAAACGGTGAAGTGCACCCACTTTCCGTCGAGCGTTACATCGAGCCGAAGCTCCGTCATGCCCGATGCATGCTTTGCGGCGTTATCCAAAAGGTTCATGATGACCTGCGCAATCAGCATTGCGTCAACATTGACGAGCACCGGCTCATCGGGAATGGTAACCTTGAGGTTTATCTCCGGGTTACGCTTTTTGAAATTAGCAAGGCATTCGCCGAGAATTTCCTCGACAAGCTCGGGACTTTTTTCGATGTGAGTCTGCTCCGTTCCGCTTATTCGAGTTATGGACAGCAGGTTTTCAACCATTCGCACAAGCCATTCGGCATCCTGCTTGGCATCGCTGAGCAGAACGTTGCGCTCGTCCGACGAAAGGTGATCGCCCTCGTTGAGCACAGTGTCGATCGAGCCGATTATTGAGGTCAGCGGTGTCCGCAGATCGTGTGATATCGCGCGCAGCAGGTCGGCGCGCAGCTTCGCCTGCGCAGCCTCGTGCCTGAGCTTTTCCTGCTCGCGCGCACGGGTCGTAAGCGTTGATATAACAAGCGAGACCGCGAGCATCGTGACAAATGTCACAGGGTAGCCGTATATGGAGAAATTGAGCTTCATATACGGGAAAGTGAATGCGTAGTTAACGCCGATGACGCTTGCAAGCGAGGTAACGATTCCGTAAAAGTATCCGTCGGTGGTGAGTGAAACGATAAGAACGGCAAGGATGAATATCATCGGAACAAAGGTGTCCGACGTTCCGACTGTGCTCAGCGATGAGCACAGCACCCATGCCGCTGTCAGTGCGGCGGCAAGGATCAGCCAGTTTCGTATCGTCCGGAATACTTTATTTTGAGTTAGCTTTTTTTCCATTATGCATCACCCTTTTTATTAATTATAGCATATGCAGCATAAAGACTGTGTTAAGAAATTTATACGAAGCCATTTTCGCTTGACAGAGTTTTTGCAAAGACTGTTGACAAACCGGGTAATATGGCGTATGATACATACAGTAAAAACCCCATTTGGGCAATAGGAATTGAAAGGAGCGGCGATCATGCATAGAGCAAACGTTATAGTTATGAACACCTGCTGTTGTGGCATCTGCGCTTGTCGATGTCAGCGTCGTCGCATGCCTTGATACGGTGTTAAAACCATATTTGCAGCGGCGATGCTTTTAGGCATCGTCGATTTTTTTATGTCATGAGAGGGATAAAAATGAGGATCTACAAATCAGTATCGGAACTTACCGGGCGCACTCCGCTTATGGAGCTGAAAAATATCGAGGATGAGCACAGACTTTGCGCGAGGGTGCTTGCCAAGCTTGAGCTGTTCAATCCGGCAGGCTCGACCAAGGACAGGGTCGCAAAGGCAATGCTCGACGACGCCGAGGCAAAGGGCCTCCTTTCCGCAGGCGGCACGATAATCGAGCCTACCAGCGGCAACACCGGCATAGGCCTTGCGGCGATAGGCGCATCGCGCGGCTACCGTGTGATCATCGTAATGCCCGACAGCATGAGCGTCGAGCGCCGACTGCTTATGACGGCGTACGGCGCCGAGCTTGTTCTCACCGAGGGCAAAAAGGGCATGGCCGGAGCGGTCGAAAAGGCGGAAGAGCTCAAAGCCGAGATACCCGGCGCGCTCATTCTCGGCCAGTTTGAAAACCCGGCAAACCCTGCCGCGCACAGAGTAACGACCGGCCCGGAAATTTGGGAGGACACCGACGGCAAGGTCGATATCTTCGTCGCGGGAGTGGGTACTGGCGGCACGATAAGCGGTGTGGGGCAGTACCTCAAAAGCCGCAATAAGGGCGTCAAAATAGTCGCCGTTGAGCCTAAGACCTCGCCGCTGCTGTCGGAAGGTCACGCAGGCCCCCATGGGCTTCAGGGAATAGGCGCAAACTTTATCCCCAAGGCGCTTGACCAAAGCGTTTATGACGAGATCATCACCGTTTCCGACGATGAGGCCTATGCCGCCGGCAGAGAGCTTGCCTCGCACGAGGGCATCCTCGCCGGAATATCCTCTGGAGCTGCGCTGCACGCGGCGCTTGAGCTTGCAAAACGCCCCGAGAATGCAGGAAAGTGCATCGTTGCACTCCTGCCCGATACGGGCGAGAGATATCTGTCCAGTCCCATGTTTAAGGAGAATGCCTGATTATGTTCGATGAATTGCTTGAAACCGTAAATGCATATCTTTCGCGCGACCCTGCGGCAAAAGGTCCGTTTGAGGTCCTGCTGCTGTATCCCGGCGTGAAGGCCGTGTTCTATCATCGCCGCGCGCACTGGTGCTATGAGCATAATCTCATGTTCCTTGCACGTATGATCTCGCAGATCAGCCGCCACAGAACCGGCATCGAGATCCACCCCGGCGCGAAGATCGGCCGCCGCCTCGTCATCGACCACGGCATGGGCATAGTCATCGGCGAAACCGCCGAGATCGGCGACGACTGCCTTATCTATCACGGCGTTACACTCGGCGGTACGGGCAAGGACAGCGGAAAACGCCATCCGACGATCGGGAATAACGTCCTTATCGGAACAGGCGCAAAGGTGCTCGGCCCGTTCAAGGTCGGCGACAACAGCCGCATAGCGGCAAACTCCGTCGTGCTGAGTGAAATTCCGCCCGACAGCACAGCGGTCGGCATACCGGCGCGCGTTGTTCGCCGCCAGGGTGTGAAGGTCGATTACGCAACCGAGGTCGATCAGGTCAACATCTCCGACCCCGTAGCCGAGGAGCTGGCCGCGATACGCAAGGCCCTGTGCGAGATGAACACAAGGCTTCAGAATATGGAGAAATGAAAATTATCCGCATCGAAAGCTTCGGTGCGGATTTTTTCTTCTCGATTTTCTTTACCAATGAACAACTGTAAAATATATGTGTTATAATAGCTTCGGTTTAAACGAATGAACCGAATGGAGGTTGCCGGGCTTCACGGTGGATAACGCTCTTGCGGAAAAGTCGCTTGCCTGGCTGATAAAGTGCAGGAATGATCCTGCCTGCAAGGGCGTTTTCGTAAATCACGACGTAAGCGTACCAGAACAAAAACTGGAGGTAATAATATGACAGAACTCGAGATCATGCAGCAGCGGCACAGCGTCAGGCAATATGCCGATACGCCTATTGAGCAGGATAAGCGCACTGTGCTTAACGAGCTTGCGGAAAAGCTCAATACGGATGCAGGAGTGCATATCCAGATAATTTACGATGAACCGAAGTGCTTTGACTCGTTCATGGCGCATTACGGTAAGTTCAGCGGAGTTAAAAACTACATTGCACTGGTCGGCAAGAAGTCACCGAGCCTTGACGAAGCTCTCGGCTATTGCGGCGAGCAGCTCGTTCTCAAGGCGCAGGAGTTGGGGCTTAACACCTGCTGGGTCGCAATGACCCACGGCAAGAGTGCGGCAAAGGTCGAAAGCGGCGAAAAGCTTGTGTGCCTTATCGCGCTCGGCTACGGCGCGGTGCAGGGCGTTGAGCACAAAAGCAAGCCGATGACCGAGCTGTGCGTTTGCCCCGAACCGATGCCTGAGTGGTTCAAGGCCGGCATGGAAGCTGCGCTTCTTGCGCCGACGGCGATGAATCAGCAGAAATTCAAATTCGAGCTGCTGCCCGACGGAAGCGTTAAGGCCAGCTGCGGCACCGGATTTTACACAAAGCTCGATCTGGGCATAGTCAGATACCATTTTGAGGCCGCATCGAAAAAGAAAACCGTTTGAAAAAAGAAAAAACCTCTGCAATATCCGCTGATATTGCAGAGGTTTATTTATATCAGTTGTTTTTAAGAATAACGTCGTGGCTGCCGCCCTCGACTATGCTGACAGAGGAGACGAGCGTGAGCTTTGCGTCGCGCTTGAGGTCTGCAAGATTTGTCACGCCGCAGTTGCACATGGTGGACTTTATCTTGTAAACGCTCTTTTCAAGGTTATCGTGCAGGGGGCCTGCATAGGTGACGTAGGAGTCAACGCCTTCCTCGAAGCTGAGCTTGCTCTGACCGCCGAGGTCATAGCGCTGCCAGTTTCTCGCGCGGTTCGAGCCTTCGCCCCAGTACTCTTTGACGTAGCTGCCGTTAACAATGAGCTTTGCCGTGGGGCTTTCGTCGAAACGAGCAAAGTATCGGCCCATCATCAGGAAGTCTGCACCCATTGCAAGGGCGAGAGTCATGTGGTAGTCGTGAACGAGGCCGCCGTCCGAGCAGATGGGGATGTAAACGCCGGTTCTCTTATAATAATCGTCGCGCGCTGCCGCAACCTCGATGAGTGCGGTTGCCTGACCGCGGCCGATGCCCTTGGTCTCGCGCGTTATGCAGATCGAGCCGCCGCCGATACCGACCTTAACAAAGTCTGCGCCGGCCTCTGCAAGGAAGAGAAAACCGTCTGCATCAACAACATTGCCTGCGCCGACCTTTACGCTGTCGCCGTATTTTTCGCGGACGAAGTCGATGGTCTTTTTCTGCCAGCATGAGAAGCCCTCGGAGGAGTCAATGCACAGAACGTCAGCGCCTGCCTCAATCAGTGCCGGAACACGCTCGGCGTAGTCGCGGCTGTTTATGCCTGCGCCGACAACATAACGCTTGTGATCATCGAGGATCTCGTTGGGATTATTCTTGTGCTCGGCGTAGTCCTTGCGGAAAACAAAGTGAAGCAGTCTGCCTGCGGCATCAACTATGGGCAGGGAATTGAGCTTGTGATCCCAGATTATATCGTTTGCCTCCTTGAGCGAGGTGCCCTCGGGAGCGGTGACGAGCTTTTCAAGCGGAGTCATGAACTCGGAAACGGGGGTGGAAAGCTCCATGCGCGAAACGCGGTAGTCGCGGCTGGAAACTATGCCGAGAAGCTTGCCGGTGGCAGAGCCGTCCTCGGTGACGGCCATGGTGGAGTAGCCGTTGCGCTCTTTAAGCTCGAGCACATCCTTGAGCGTTGCGTCGGGGGTGATGTTCGAAGCGCTGGGAACAAAGCCTGCCTTGTAGCTTTTTACGCGAGCCACCATTGCCGCCTCGTCCTCTATCGACTGAGAGCCGTATATGAACGATATGCCGCCCTCCTTTGCCAGAGCTATGGCCATAGTGTCGTTTGAAACCGACTGCATGATGGCCGACGCAAACGGCACGTTGAGACTCAGCGTGGGTTCTTCACCCTTCCTAAATTTCACGAGGGGCGTTCTGAGACTTACGTTGTCGGGAATGCATTCCTCGCTCGTGTAGCCGGGGATAAGAAGATATTCGCTGAAGGTTCTCGAGGGTTCGTTAAAATAAATCGCCATATTGCTTCTCCTTTATATATTCATTCTGTCTAAAAATTATGCTGCTGAGTAAAGAAAACAAAGCAGCAGGGGAGCACGAGGGGGCAAAGACCTCACTCGTAATTAGATTAATAGCCATCAAAAACGCCTGATTTATCAGGCTTTTTGACGAGCGTAGCGAGATTTTTCGTGAAAACTTGTTTTCACAAAAAATGTGCGTTTTTGAAGCGTGAAAAAGTCACAGATTTTTTTCACGCTGATATATTGTCCGCTATTTTCTCACAAAAGAGCAAAAACGTCAATTGCCAAATTGACGTTTTTGAAGATAAAATTGTGATTTTTGTTGTTAAACGATGAATCCGCCGCCGAGCACGCGGTCGCCGTCGTAAAGCACGGCAGACTGACCCCTTGCCGGGGCGCGCACAGGCTCATCGCAGATTATGCGCACTCTGTCACCCTCTATATAAGCGGTACAGGTCGGGTTTTCCCACTTCGTGTGGCGCACGCGCACCGTTGCGCGCACAGGCTCTGCCGGAACGTCGCACAGCCAGTTAAAGTCGCGCGCTATTACCTCGGTCTTGAAAAGCTCCTCCCACAGGGCAAGCTCTATCTCGTTGGTTTCGGCGTTTATCGCCGAGATATACAGCTTTCGCTCGTTATAAAGCCCGGGGCGGCGCTGACCGATCGTGTAGCGATGTATGCCCTCGTGCCGGCCGATGACCTCGCCATGGAACACAAAATTTCCGGCAGGAGGCAGCTCGGTACGCGCGGCCAGCCACGAGATGTAATCCTTATCTGGAATAAAGCAGATCTCCATGCTGTCGGGCTTGTGCGCAACGGGAAGTTCAAAGCCCTCGGCCATTTTGCGCACCTGAGTTTTCTCGAACCTGCCGAGCGGAAGCGTGAGCCTGTCAAGCTGCTCGCGGCGTATGCGGCAGAGCATGTAGCTTTGGTCGTTTGACGGCATTCCTTTGTACAAAACTCCGTTTTCGGCGCGTGCGTAGTGGCCGGTTGCAATGTTGTCCGCGCCAATCTCGTCGGCAAAATCGAAAAGGGTTTTAAATTTTAGCGTCGGATTGCATATGATGCAGGGATTTGGCGTTTCGCCCCTGAGATAGCTTTCGGCAAAGCGCGAGCACACGCGCTCTTCAAGCTGCGCGTGAACGTCGCGCACCTCGAGTGGAATGCCTATGAACCGAGCCGTGTTCACGGCGTCGGCAAGCGAGCGCTCGTCGGTGTTGTCCATATACAGCCCGTGAACGTCAAAGCCCGAGTCCTTGAGAAGCTTTGCGCACACCGCCGAGTCCACACCGCCGGAAAATCCAAGCACGACCTTTTTCATCTTCTGCCCTCCATCCACACCATCAGCACCGAAATATCGGCAGGGGATACGCCGGAGATGCGGCTTGCCTGACCGAAGGAGTGCGGACGGATCTTTTTAAGCTTCTCGCGCGCTTCAAGGCGCAGACCGGTGACCTCGTCGTAATTAATATCATCCGGCAGCAGTCTGTTTTCCATGCCGGCAAAGTCCTCGACCTGCTTGAGCTGCCGCTTTATATATCCCTCGTATTTCAGGCTTATCTCCGCCTGATACCACACGGGGCGAGCAAGCTCGGGGCGCTGTGCGTCAAACGGGGCAAGCCCCTCATAGCTCAGCTGCGGACGGCGGATAAGATCAGCGAGAGATGCGCCGCTTGATATCGGCGCCGTGCCGTTTGCTTCAAGATATGCGTTAAGCTCGCCAGACGGCGCAATGTGCGTTTTTTCAAGCCTGCGTATCTCGCGCTCTACCGCCGCGTATTTTTCCTGTACGGCGTCATAGCGCTCCTGCGATATAAGGCCGATCCTCAGACCGATGCCGCAAAGACGCTTGTCGGCATTGTCCTGCCTGTGCAGCAGCCTGTATTCGCTGCGCGAGGTCATCATGCGGTAAGGCTCGTTCGTGCCCTTGGTGACAAGGTCGTCGATGAGCGTTCCGATATATCCGTCCGAGCGGCGCAATATCATCGGATCTTCGCCCTTGAGCTTTAGCGCTGCGTTAACTCCGGCAACAAAGCCCTGCACGGCAGCCTCCTCATACCCGGAAGAGCCGTTGAATTGCCCGGCGCCGTAAAGCCCGGAGACCTTTTTTGTCTCAAGCGTCGGATACAGCTCCGTGGGATCGACGCAGTCATACTCGATGGCGTAGGCGCAGCGCGTCATTTCCGCGTTTTCAAGCCCGGCTATCGTGTGCAGCATTTCTATCTGCACATCCTCGGGCAAAGATGAGGACAGCCCCTGAATGTACAACTCCTGTGTCCCCAGTCCCATCGGCTCGATGAAAAGCTGATGTCTTGGCTTATCACGGAAGGTCATGATCTTTGTCTCGATGCTCGGACAGTATCTGGGACCGATGCCCTCGATAACGCCGGAATATATCGGACTGCGGTCAATGTTATCAAGAATGATTTTATGCGTTTTTTCATTCGTATAGGTGAGGTAGCATACTGCGCGGTTTTCCGGCGGCGTTGTCGTTTCAAAGGAGAAGCCTTCCGAATCAGCGTCGCCCGGCTGAAGCTCCATTTTTGAAAAATCAACGCTGTGCGCATTGACTCTCGGCGGAGTGCCGGTTTTGAATCTGCGCATGGAAAGCCCCAATGCCGCGAGGCAGGGAGTAAGCCCCTTCGCGGCGGCCAGACCGTCCGGCCCCGAGGAGCGGATAACGTCGCCGACTATCGTTCTGCCGTCAAGATACGTTCCGCAGGCGACGATCGCCGCCCGGCAGGAATACACCGCGCCCGTGTGAGTTTTAACGGCGCTCACAGCGCCGTTTTCCGTGCGAATCTCGACTACCTCGGCCTGCTTGACGCGCAGTTTTTCCTGATCCTCAAGCGTAAGCTTCATGACCTCCTGGTATCTGCGCCTATCGGCCTGAGCACGCAGCGAGTGCACAGCCGGGCCTTTGCCGCGGTTTAGCATACGGTATTGTATGCAGGCCTTGTCGGCCGCCTTTGCCATTTCGCCGCCGAGTGCGTCAAGCTCACGCACAAGGTGCCCCTTGCCGGTGCCGCCGATGGCCGGGTTGCACGGCATGTTGCCGATGCTGTCAAGATTTATTGCAAAGCATATCGTGTCAAGCCCCATGCGAGCGGCGGCAAGCGCGGCTTCAATGCCGGCATGCCCTGCGCCGATGACGGCTATGTCGCATTTTCCTGCGTAAAATTCAGTCAATTTCATTCACCTTTATATCGTACATAATTAAAAGCGTGCCGTTTTTGACGCTTATCTCGGCTTCGCGGGAGGCAAAGCTGTTGCTCACGCCAAGAGGGAAGTCGGAGCTTATCTCGGCATCGTCAAGCTCGTATTTAAGCCCCTTTATCGAAACGCCCTCTGCTTTGCCGTCAAAGCAGAATACCGCAACGTCACCATCGCCCTCGATGCGCAGCGAGGAATTCTTTATGGCTGTCCAGACGTAATTTTCGCCGAAGAGCCAGCCGCGCGCGCCGTGGCTTAAAAGAAACAGAAGCGCCTGCATATTCGCAATGGTGTGATCCGGGCGCTTGCCGCCGAGGCCGCCGTAAATGTAAAAGCGCCTGTAGCCCTTTTCAAGACCGAGCTTGAGGGCAAACATGGTGTCGGTATCGTCCTTTTCCACGGGAAGCTGCAAAACGTTCGGGTGCTTCGGCGCTTTGCCGAGCGAGTCGAAGTCGCCGAGCACAAGGTCGGGAATTATGCAGTTTTCGGTGCAGTATTCAAAGCCTGCGTCGGCTGCAATGACATAGTCGCTGTCGTCCGGAGCTTCGCGCAGTCCGAAAAAATCGCCTGCGCCGATTATATAGCATTCGTGTCCGTTCATGGCAGACCTCCGATAAATAATGCATTTAATATTTATAATAGATTATAATATCATATATTGCGTCAAATTTAAAGCCCGGTTATAAGCGAATGTAAACAAACTGTGAAAACGCTTGCGATATCGAACAACGTGTTGTATCTTTATTGCATGCCGAGGGAAAGCCCGGCGATCAAAATAAATAAAATTAAGGTGAGTGAGAAAATGAAAAGACTACTATCCGCTATTATCGCGGCAGCGCTTATGCTGACTATGCTTGCAGCCTGCTCTTCAAACTCCGGCTCGAATCTCACAAGTGATAATCTTGCCAAAATTATAAACGAAAACGGCAACGAAATGACCGGGTCCAATCCTGCGATCGCACTCGACAGCGAGGATGCAAACCTCAGCAATCTGTTTGAGTGGAACGAGTGGGATAAGGCCAACTTTGAGACGGGCGCGTTCTCCTTTTCGCTTATGAACGTTCAGGCCTATACGATAGCAATCGTTAAGCCTGCCGACGGCAAGAAGGATGCGGTGCTTAAATATTTCAGCGATTATCAGGCGCTGCAGGAGAGCAATTTCAACATGTATCTTGAGGATCAGTACGAGATCGCAAAATCTGCCGTGACTGAGGAAGTAAACGGCTATATCGTATTCGTTATGGCCGAGAATGCCGACAGCATCGCGGCAAATATTAAGGCAAAGCTTTAATATGGCGCTAAGCCCCGGTGACACATCATGTGTTATCGGGGCCTTTTCATGGGCAAAATGGTTTGACTTGCATTTGCAGCCGTGATATTATGTAAATCAGCAAAAAACTTAATTGGAGGTGCAGCATGGCAGATAAAGTCGTGTTTGACCCACAGAAGCTGCAAAGCGGCAGCCTTGTTGACTGCCAGGAGCAGCAGCTTCTGGAGCTTGCAAAAAAGCTGTGCCGTATTGCCGCGGAGGAATGCGGCGAAAACGGCTTCAGGGGCGGCATTCGCCCGGGAAATATATATGTTGCCGAGGATGGGCGAGTCAAGGTCGGCAAAGCCGGTAAGGCCGGCGAGAACGGCTGGACGAAGCTTGAGCTTGAATATATGGCTCCAGAGGTGTTCTGGAACGGCGAGGAGAGCGCGGCAGCGGATGTTTATGCCATAGCGCTTATCGTGTATGTCGGTCTCAACGGCGGCAAGCTTCCGTTTGCCGATGAAACAGAGCCGAACGCCGAGAAACGCGCGCATGCGCTCAGACGAAGAATGAGCGGCGACAGCTTCCCGATGCCGGAGGGCGTGCCGGATAAGCTGCTTGCGATACTCAAACGCGCTTTGGCGTTCGAGCCGGATAACAGATACGAAAATTCGTATGAAATGCTCAAGGCGCTGTGGGAATACTGCGGCGATGAGCCGGAGGAGATAAAACCTGCATCAAAAGCTCCCGAGCTTTGCGAGGAACCGGAGCCTCAGTCTGAGCCGGAGAAGCAGCCGGAGTCTGAACCTAAACCCGAGCCGGAGAAGCAGCCGAAACCGGAGCCGAAAAAAGCCCCGGTGAAAAATGAAAAGCCCAAGGCAGCACCAACGCCGAAAACTCAGGAAGCACCCAAAAAAGCCGAGGCAGAGCCTGCTTTGCCGAAGCAGATGCGAAACATTCACGAAAAGCGTGCGGCAAAACGGTCGGCAGTTACGCTTGCTGTGATAACTCTGCTGCTCGTCGGCGTAGGATTTGGGCGCAGCAGCATAAGCTTTGATGTAACTCCGCCTGTCGTGCAGACGCAGGCACCGGAGCCGACGGCTCAGCCCACAACGCCGCCGAGCGCAGCACCCACCGAGACTCCCGAGCCGAGCAAAGCTCCTGCCGAGGTGCAGTATATGCTCTATTCCGAGGATGTCAGCTGGGATGAGGCCGAGCACCGCTGCACCGAGCTTGGCGGCCATCTTGCAACGATAAAGGATGCCGCCGACTACGAAAAGCTCTGCCAGCTGCTTGCCGACAGCAATGCGCAATACGTCTGGATCGGCGCATATCGCGGCGATGACGGTCAGATCAAATGGCTCGACGGAAAAGAGCATGACTTCTATGCCTGGGCGCAGGGCGAGCCGTCCATGACCGACTCTTATGACGGCGCTGCGGAAAATTACATAATGCTCGTAAAGCAGGCAGACGGTACCTGGCTTTATAACGACAGCCGCCCGGATCCCATGGCGCAGTATTCGCGTTTCTACAGTGGAAAAATCGCATACATATGTCAGATAGGATAACAGAAAGCTCTCCGATCGGAGAGCTTTCTCAATGCGGAAAAGTGAATGAAAAAGGAGCAGCTTTCGCTGCTCCTTAAATTTTGTTATGTTGCGTTTTTCAACTTAGCCGAAGTAGTCTGTGACCTGAGCGTACAGAACGAAGGCCATGCCGATCGGGGTGA
>ERZ824473.389-NODE-389-length-81686-cov-16.804180_pt1 | contig 81686 bp, 68 predicted proteins | sample MGYA00519874_ERZ824473 | MGnify/ENA primary metagenome ERZ824473 (study PRJEB31778, sample SAMEA3449151) | human gut metagenome | biome: human gut; feature: human-associated habitat; material: faeces | place: United Kingdom | collected 2010/2012 ... | reverse complement strand
GCGAAGCGTCCCTGCCAGTAACTTTGCGCATCCGCAGATGCGCCCCCAAGCTGCTTTACCCACCACTTGCATATTGTCGCGCCAGATGGGCGCGACCACGCATCTGTTCTTCCAGACATAGTGACTTTTACCCGCAAGCAGGGGATTTCGCCTCTGCAACCGTAATCATCCCATCATAAAAATCCCCCGTCAGCCGGACATCATCATCCGCTGGCGGGGGATTCGTATCCCTATCAATACTCGTAAATCGTAATCAGCCCGCCCATGTTGTCCAGCGACATGGTGTAGTTGCTGGTCTTGCGGCTGATGCTGACGGAGAAGGTGCTGCTGTCGTCGCCCACCTGCTGGCGGACGATTTCGTACTTCAGCTGACCGTCCTCAAACACGGCAATGTGCGGGTGCGCCATCAGGTACTCGATGTACTCTTCCAAGCACATGTCCAGATGGTGCATCACCGTCGCGTTCGGAATGCCCACGAAGCGGAACAGATTCATCTCCACGTTCACGCCCGTCTTGTAGGCGCGGCTGACGGTGCCCTTCGTCGGGAAGTCCTGCAGCGGGAAGCGGAACACAAGCCCGTACTTCCAACTGTTTTCGTACATCCACTTGCCCTGCTCACTCTCGGAGAACACCATCTTGTTCAATTCGTCATTGCCGTTCTCATAGAGGTACAGCGTGAAAGCCAAGCCGGAGTTATATTCGCTCGTGCCGGGCAGGTTGATGCTCTTCTTTGTGGCGGCAATCAGCTCATCATCCGTCCACGCGCTGTGGCGGCCTTTCAAGCGGTTGTATTCCGCATCCCAGAGCGTCTGCTGGTCGGAAATGCTGCGGTACGCCTCGCGGACGACATAGCCCTCCAGCCCCGCTTCTTTCGCGGCATTGAGCGCATCCAGCAGGGCATTCGCCGCCACCGGGAACAGCCGCTGGTCGGAATTGCGCCAAATGCTCTTCGTCACGCCCATGCTCCGCGCATAGGTCATGATGGACACCAGCGATGATTCGTCAAAATCCGACGGGCGGGAATGCCACTCGTTGACCAGCAGCAGGCCGCCCAGCATCACGTCCTGACGCGACACTGTGACCGTGCCGGGGTTATCCAGCGGATAATTCGTCAGGTCGACAATGGAGATGCCTTCCTGCGTGTCCGGCGTAGGCCAGTCGGCACTGATGTTGTTGTTCGCCGTCAGACGGTCTTGCAGCTCCTGCACTTCCTGCCGATACGCTTCGTAGCGCTCCGTGTTGCGCTTCTCCACCTCGGCGCGCTGCTCATTGACGTTGCGCACACGCATGGCGTAGAGCAGATTGCTGCCGAACAGGCACAGCACCGCCACCGCCGCCAGCACCGCCGTCGTCGCAATCAGGAACGTCAGCGAACTGACGCGCTTCTTCCCGGATGACTTCTTCATATACGAAAAACACCTGCCTTTTCGGGTGAAACCCTTTCATCAGGATGCCCGCGCGGCGGAAAATCAGTCAGCACAGGCATATTCTCTATTTCTATTCGCCGCGCAAGGGCGATTTTCCTGCTTGCGGAAAAAATCTGCATCAAAAAGCGTGTTGATTGAATGACTTTTCCTGCGCGGGACACAATAACAACGTCGCAGGGAGCGATTTCCCTGCAATCTGGAAGATTGAAAGGGGATTTTTTAATGCAAACCAGCCGAAAAATGAAAAAACGTCTGCTGACGATGCTGACGCTGTGTTCCTGCGCCGTTCTGCTTGCGTCCTGCCGCGCCAGCGCCGACACGCGCGCGGGTCAGGCGGATGGCTACGGCGGCATCCTGCGCGTGCAGGTGATGATGGAGGACGGCGCCATCAGCGCCGTGAACATTCTGGAGCAGCATGAGACGGATGGCATCGGCAGCCGCGCGCTGGATATTCTGCCGGACGAGATGATTCGCATGAACACATGGGATGTGGATGTCGTGACGGGCGCAACGACGACGAGCAATGCCCTGCGTGAAGCCGTCCGCGTCGCCCTGAACGCGTCGGACACAATGGACGACAACACGGGCAATCCGGCAAACCGCGCGGGTCAGGCGGTTCGCGAGGGCATCGGCATGGCGGCGACCGGGCGCGTCGGGCCGGGCAAGGATGACGAGGACGGGCAGGTTTACTCCTTCAACGTCGTGTTTGCGCACGGGACATTCGACGAGGATGGACGCATCGTGTCGATGGCGGTTGACCAGCTCGAAGTAGCAACGCCGAATTACAGCGGCGCGTCCATGCCGCAGTTCAGCGGCTTTCCGGGGCAGGGCGGCTATTCGCTCTGGGATGACAATACCGGGAAGGTCGTCGGCTACACCGAGGACAGCGAGGACAACTACATGCAGGAAATTGCCGCATGGACGAGCAAGCGCGCCCGTGGAGAGGATTACCAGCTGACAAGCGGTTCATGGCGCGAGCAGATGGACGCCTATCAGAACATGATGGTCGGCATGACGGTGGACGAGGTAGAGACGTGGTTTGGGCGGTACTTTTCCGCCGAGAACGGCCGCCCGTTGACGGAAAATTCTTCTTCCGACGCTGATCGCGCCCGCTGGGAAGCCTTCTCCGACGACGACCGCGCCCACGCCGCCGACATTGTCTCCGGCGCCACCATGTCCCTGCGCGACGCTCACGGCGACATCCTCACCGCCATCCGCCGCGCGTGGGAAGATGCACAGAGGAGCGAATGAGGGGAGACCCAAGGGGCTTTGCCCCTTGACCCCACCAGAGGCTTTGCCTCTGGACTCCACAAGGGAGAATGAAACGGGACGAAGTCCCCTCCCTTGACCCTTCCGCGCGATTCAGTTGGTGACACTTTCATGCAGTGCCCGCGTGTTTAGCCGATGAACCTTCGGTTCAAATCAATAAGCATGGGTGTGCACTGCGAAGGGGTCAAGGGGGCGATCGCAAAGCCCCCTTGTCGCCGCCGCAGCGGCGAAACCCCTGCCGCACGAATCAGCTTTCGATTCGTGCGGCTTTTTCTTCGATGGCCTTCATCAAAGCATCAAGCTCCGGCATTTTCTCTCGCACTGGCGCAAGCGTGTTCCGCACAACCTCTGCTTCCCGCGCTTCATGTGTCACCAGCATCGCCACCGCATAGGCAGGAAGCGCATAGTCCACCATGCGAAACATCACCTGCCGTATGGCTGCGCCGGCTTTTCCACGATAGAGCGCCGTAAATTCACCCGGTTCACCTGCCAGAAGTTCCGCAACCACCCCATCGCTCAGCAGAAGTTTCCATGCAGTATATGACAGCCGCGCCTCGCTTTCCAGCACCTGTTTCATCAGCCCATACGCCTTCTGTGCATCACACTGAACCATCAGCGCAATCTGCGCTCGCTGAAAGACGCAGATTGCATCCTGACATGTCTTCACTGTTGCAGGCTGCGGAATGTTTTCAATCGAAACATCTGTCACCTCCACCCCGCCATTCGCCTTCATACGCGCGAAATACAGCCACTCCGCCAATTGTTCCGGATCTCGAAGCATCCGTGCGATTGCCATCGGCGATGCGATAAACCGCTCATCCATCGGCAGAATGCACGTCATCACCAGCACCACGCCACCCATCGCCAGTTCGCACAGCACCAGCGACACCGGCTGCCCCAGCGTCAGCAGGGTCAGCACGCCGAACACCACCGCCAGCGCCCCGCCATACAGCAGGGGACAGAGCGTGTACAGCGTCACGTCGTGCCGAGAGGCATCCTCCGGCGGAAGCAGATACGGCTGATAGCGCAGACGACTTTGCGCCGGTACTGGAACACGCACGAACGCCCCTGTGCCGTCCGCCTGATAGACCCGCCCGAACGCCTCGTAACGCACGAGCTTCCAGCCAAAGTGCCTGCCGACCAGCATTTTCGGCACATCTTGCAGCAGATACGTCACGACCGCCGTCAGTGCCAGCCCCAGATACGTCGCCAGATTCCGCTCTTCATTCGTCCCGACAGTCAGCTGTGCGTTCACGCCGATTAGTGCCGCGCAGAACAGTACCGCCGCCAGCAGGATGCTGCCCATCCGCAGGAGCGGAAACAGGCGCTGAAATGTCCGATTCTTCATTCTTGCGCTTCCTTTGCCTTTCTTGATTCGTAGATTGCCTTTTCCTGCGTCATTCTGTCTATCGTCCACTGATAGCAGCGCGGCATGGTCGTATGGCGGATGCGGCGCAGGAACTGCCTGCGGCACTGCTCCGCCTTCTGCTCATCGCCGTCGCGCAGCAGATGCACCGCATACGCCGTGCGCCAGACAAGCGGCTGCTTTTCATGCTTGCGCAATTCCTTCTGCATGTACAGCGTGTCATATTCTTTCAGGAAGTATCCCGGCTTGTCCAATGCCAGTTCGCACAGAACGCCGCGCGGAATCAGCTGCCACCAAAGGCGCTTCGTCTGCTCCCGATGCTCCTGCGCCAGCATGGTCAGGATGTCCAGCGCCTCTTCATAGCGGTTCTGCATCATCAGCCGCGCGGAACAATTAATCATAAGAGCCGCATCATTCTGATCCTGAATTTTGTCCGGCGGCGTGAAGTACTCCTCCGGCATTTCCGTGAGCAGGCGATCCGTCAGGTTCTCCGCCAGCAGGCACTGCATCTGCCACATTTTGCGCCGTTTTTCGGGCTGGAATACTTTCCGAATTTCGCTCGGCGGCATGATGATGCCGAGAAACGCATACCCCCACGCCAGCACAAGGCAGGCAATAGCGGATGCTGTCCCATACAAATTGACTGCCAGCGCATAGAACAGTATCGCCAGCGCCGTCTGCACGTAAAACAACGCCGTCCGCGCCCGTTCCCGCTGCCTGCCCGTTTCCTTTTCCCACGGAACAGCCGCCAGCAGTATGCCCACATTGCGCTCCGCCGCCGGAAGGTACTGCACGCGCCAGCCGACGGTTTTCCTGCGGATATACTGAAGAAAGTACAAAGCCACCAGCTGTATTCTGCAGCCGTACAGCACCAGAAGCAGCGTATACAGCAGCATATGCAGTGCCACTGCTATGATCAATCCGCAGATAAGCGGCGGCACAGCAAGTATCATCAGCAGCAGCGCATCATCCGTTATCTCGATGAGCGGCAGAAGCAGGCATAAAAACGATACAATACCCATGATGAATATTCCCAGTGCCAAGTATCCCCGCAGTTTCTGCATCATTCTTCTCCTTTTCGCGGTCATCCGTGGAAATTTCCGCTTCCAGTATACGCCTTTCCCCCGATTGCGTCAAGGGAAGGGAATTTTTCCGGCAGCAGTCATGGGTTCGTCATCTGTTCGTCACTTGGCGGGGATATGATAGAAGCGGAAAGGAGTGAAGCTCCATGAAGCGGCATTTCGCAAACATGGTGTTTGCTTTGATTTTGATAGCGTACACGGTTTATGCGGCGCTGGACACGTTCGTGATTGTCCGTGTGCTGACGCCGGACACGCTGCCGACGGCAACCGCTGAAGCCTCCACTGCGCCGACGGAAGCTCCGACCGCCGCGCCGACTGCGACGGAATCCCCCGCGGAACAGGCGACCACCGCGCCCATTTCCGCCGATACGGAATACCACGACGACCAAATCGACATTGTGCTGACAACGATGCGCGTTGAGAACACGACGGTGTACGTTGCGGATGTGCAGATTGCGGACATTTCCCTGCTCAAAACGGCGCTGGCGGGGAACACCTACGCCCGCAACCTGACCGAGACGACCTCTGTGCAGGCGGCAAACGCGGGTGCAATTCTCGCCATCAACGGCGACTATTACGGCGCACAGGAGCGCGGGTATGTGCTGCGTAACGGCGTGCTGTACCGCGCATCGGCGCAAAGCGGCACGGACGCACTGGTCATCGGTGCGGACGGCAATTTCCGCATCATCAACGAGGGCGAAACGAGTGCCGACACGCTGGTGCGTGAAGGCGCGTGGCAAGTGCTGACGTTCGGTCCGGTGCTGATCAACGGCGGGCAAGTGACCGTCAGCAGCAGCGACGAAGTCGGGCGCGCCATGACCTCCAACCCGCGCACTGCCATCGGGCAAATCAGCGAAGGGCATTACCTGCTGGTCGTGTCCGACGGGCGGACGAAGGAGAGCACCGGGCTTTCCTTGCGGCAATTGGCAGAGCTGATGCAGTCGCTGGGCGCACAAATCGCCTACAACCTCGACGGCGGCGGCTCTTCGACGATGGTATTTCAGGGGCGCGTCGTCAACAGCCCGACCACAAATGGGCGCAGCATCCGCGAAAGGAGCGTGAGCGACATTGTCTACATCGGCTATTGACCGCAAATGCGTGAAACTTGCGCTCTACGATCTGCTTTTTGCCGCCGTGACTGCGCTGGGCGGATTCGTGTATGAGCAGTTCAGCCACGGGGTCTGCTCGGATTTCATGGTGTATGCGTTCCTGCCGCCGCTGGTGCTGGGAGCGTGTCCGCTGCTGATTCGCGCCCTGTGCGGAAAGGCGCTGCCGGGGCGCTGGTGCGTGCGGCTGTACCACTGGGGCATCATTGCGCTGACAGTCGGCTGTCTGTTCCAAGGGGCGCTGGAGATTTACGGCACGACGAGTCGCCTCGTAATGGGATACTGGATTGCAGGCGGTGCGTGCCTTGCAGGAAGCCTTGTGGCGGGCGGGAAAAAATGATGATACACCCCTTTGACAAATCCGCTCCGATGCGGTAAAATAGCGGTACAGAGTGCTGCCTTTGCTGCGTAAGTCCATCTGTCGGACGCGCAGCAGGGGCAGTCTTTTTTGCCTTGACACTGCGCTCCAATCAACGAAGAGGAGTGCTTTTTTTATGCAGACAGAATCCGAAACCTCCATAGCGCAGAACGCGCGCCCGCTGGCAACACAGCCGCTGGGGCGCCTCATGCGGCGCTACGCCGTGCCGTGCATGACCTCTCTGGTCGTGGCGGCGCTGTACAACATGGCCGATCAGGTGTTCATTGCAAACGCGCCCGACTTGGGCAGCGTCGGGAACGCAGCAACGACGGTCGTCTTTCCGCTGACGGTCGCGGCGCTGGCGATTGCGGTCATGCTCGGCGACGGCTGCTGCGCGTTTGTCAGTCTGATGCTTGGTGCAGGGAAGCAGGAGGATGCCCACCGCGCCGTCGGCGGAACGGTAACGGTCAGCGTCGTCGCGGGGCTTGTCCTGATGACGGCATACCTGCTGTTCCCGGACACGCTGCTGACGTGGTTCGGCGGGCGCGTCAATGCCGGGACATTCGAGAAGGCGCAGGAATATTTCTTCTGGATTGCCTTGGGCGTGCCGCTGTACGTCTTTGGGCAGGCAATGAACCCGGTCATCCGCTCTGACGGCAGCCCGACATTCGCGATGGTTGCCACGCTGGCGGGTGCGGCGGCAAACCTCATGCTTGACCCGCTGCTGATTTTCGTCTGCCACTGGGGCATGGCGGGCGCAGCGATTGCAACGGTTGCCGGGCAGGCGCTGACCGCTGGACTGTCCATCTGGTATCTGACGCGGATGAAGCAGATTCACCTGCAAAAGGACAGCTTCCGCCCGCGCGCGCATTTACTGGGGAAATGCGCCAAGCTCGGCATGACATCCTTCCTGGCGCAAATCAGCCTGGTCGCGGCAATGGCGGCGACGAACACGATGCTGCGCATTTGCAGCGCGCAGGACGCTGTTTTCTCGCAGGAGGAATTTTCCGCGATTCCGATGGCGGTTTTCGGCATTGTCATGAAAGTGTTCCAAATCGTCATCAGCTGTGCGATTGGGCTGGCGGCGGGATGCATTCCCGTGGCGGGATACAACATGGGCGCAGGACGGCATGACCGCGTGAAAGGGCTTTTGACGCGGCTGCTGGCGGCGGAGGCGGTTGTCGGGCTGATTGCGCTGCTTGTGGTGGAGCTGCTGCCCGATCAGGTGATGCTGCTCTTCGGCGCGCAGAACGAGTCCATCCACTACACGCTCTTTGCCCGGCGCTGCTTCCGGGTGTACCTGAGCATGATTGTGCTGGCGTGCATCAACAAAGGGACGTTCATCTTCCTGCAATCGCTGGGGAAAGCGGCTGCCTCGACGCTTTTGTCGATGGCGCGGGAGATTGTGTTCGGCGTGGGGCTGGTGCTGCTCCTGCCGCAGTTTTTCCAGCTGGATGGGGTGATCTATTCCATGCCTGCCGCCGATGTGCTGACGGCAATTCTCTCAGCGGTCGTGCTGGTACGGACATACCGCTCACTGGGAACGGAGAAGTAAGAAATATGGAAAAGCCGGGGCGAATCCTCCGAAACAGGGGAGATTCGACCCGGCTTTGTTTTTGATATGCCATTACTCCTGCGGATTTTCGGGGTGCTGCTCCCGCTCCTGCATCAGCTTCCGAATCGCGGTAAACGATTCCTCGGAAATATCATGCTCAATTTTGCAGGCGTCCTCGCGGGCGACATCGGAATCAACGCCCAAACTCTCCAGAAAGCTCGACAGCGTCTTGTGGCGGTCATAAATGCTCCTTGCAATCTCCATCCCGGCAGGCGTGAGCGTAATCAAGTTGTCAGCATCCATCGTCAGATAACCGTTTTCGCGCAGGCGCTTCATCGCCACGCTGACAGACGGCTTCGTGACCCCCAGCAGCAGAGAAATATCCACAGAGCGTGCATAGCCTTTTGCTTCTTTCAGGCGGAGGATTGCTTCCAAATAGTCCTCAGCGGATTCGTGAATGTTCATTCGATACTCCTTTCCGGATATAATGCGTTTCCTTTTCTTCTTATTTTACCATGCCCGGCGAAAAAATGCAACCTTCATTTTTCTGCCTGTGCCAAGCGGAAATACTCCGCCGCGCCATCCGCAATCGCTTCGCCCAGCTTCTCCTGATAGGCAGGCGAGAGCAGCAGCGCTTCCTCCGCCGGATTGGAAATGAAGCCGCATTCCACCAGCACCGACGGCGTATCCAGCTGAAGAATGAAGTAGTCGCCCGGCATGGCGGCGCGCTCCTTTTGGGGCGAAAGGGCGGTAATGAGCGCTTCCTGCATCGTTCCGGCGAGCAAGCGCCCCGCGCCGCTGCCCGCGCGGTAGAACACTTGCGGCCCGGATTCCGACCGCACGCGGTATTCGTTCATGTGGATGGACAGCACCATGTCCGCCTGCCCTTGAACCGCCATATCCACGCGGCATTGCATGTCCTGCCGCTTCTTCGTCACATTTGCCGGGCGGGTTGTGTCGTCGCAGAGATCGGTGTCTGTCCGGCGGGTCATCAGCACCGTTGCACCGCGCTGCGTCAGGCTCTTTTCCACTGCCAGCGCTACGGCGAGGTTGACCTCTTTCTCCCACACGCCGGAATCTCGGCAGCGCGCGCCGCCGTCATAGCCGCCGTGGCCGGGGTCAACGAGGATCGTCCGCCCAGTCAGGCTGCCCGCGGCGATATATGATGTTTCCGGCGCGGGAGACGGGGGTGCTGCGTCCGTCGGTCTTTGGGGAATTCGGGTCAGCGCAACACCCACCAGCGCCGTACCGACAAGCAGCGTTGCAAAAGTCAGCACCGGCAGGATGTGCGATGCAAAATTGCGGAAAAAGGGCGATTTTTCTGCCAAGAAACCCACCTCCTCTCTCCAGTCTATGTCGGATACGGTATAGGCATGTCCGAAGCACACCAAATTGACGCATGATTATGCTTTTGTTGATGTATCCAAGTCTGCTATCCATCCGCTGTATATGTATCCCGTCCTTCAAATCGTTTCAAATTGGGCGAAAGCATCCACAGTTTCCACAGGATTATCCACAGTGTTTTTTGCCGATTTTGCCTTGACAAACCGCGTATGACCGCAAATTATCCACATTGTCCACAGGGTTATCCACAGAAGTTGTCCACCCCCTGCGCGGCTTGTGGATTCTTTTGCAGATAACCAGAAAATGGTGTCGGATGTTCGCATTTTGCGGATAATTATTCATTTCTGTGCATAAACGTTCTTTGGTGCTTGTCCCAAATGGCATGGGCACTCCCCGCGGAGGACAATGTGACGAAAAGTGCCTTTTCGCCGCGTTTTTCGTCGGACGGGGCTGGGGATAAAGTGGTGTATCTGTGAATGATTTGGGGATGAAAAGTGGATAAATTGGGGATAACTCCAATGGAAGTGTGGTTGTCCCCCATGAAGCCCCTTCACGCTGCACCTATGCGGCTTGACTTTTTCGTTGCAGGGGGAAACCCCTACGCCGCACGCGAACACTGCATAAAAGTGTCGTACCATCGCGCAGAAAGGTCAATCAAAAAGCTGCTTGAAACTTTTTTTGCCGCTTGCTGAAAAATCGGAAAAAATAGCACCATGAACGCCATGAAGGCGCGGAAAATGGCTTGACAAGGCACGCTCTTGGCGGTAAAATATCTTTTCGGACATTCTTGTCTTTTTCGTGCATTTTGCACGTTTTGAGTTGGAAGAAATATCCACTTTCAAGGAGCGACAGACACTTTACGAGGAGGACGATTCATGCTGCCAGCCCACGACACGCCGGCTTTCCGGGAGCTGCTCCACCAGCAGGTGGAAAAACGGCGAACCTTTGCCATCATCTCGCACCCGGACGCGGGCAAAACCACGCTGACCGAAAAGCTGCTGCTGTACGGCGGCGCAATCCGCTCGGCGGGCAGCGTCAAGGCGCGCAAAAGCGATAAGCACGCCACGTCCGACTGGATGGACATCGAGAAGCAGCGCGGCATCTCGGTCACATCCTCCGCAATGCAGTTTGAGTTTGACGGCTTCCGCATCAACATTCTGGACACACCGGGCCATCAGGACTTCTCTGAGGACACCTACCGCGTGCTGGTCGCGGCGGACGCAGCCGTCATGCTGATTGACGCGGCGAAGGGCGTTGAGGCGCAGACCATCAAGCTGTTCAAGGTCTGCCGGATGCGCAACATCCCGATTTTCACGTTCGTGAACAAAATGGACCGCGCGGCGAAAGACCCCTTCGCGCTGATGGAGGAGCTGGAACAGGTGCTTGGCATCCGCTCCTGCCCCATCAACTGGCCCATCGGCACGGACGGCGATTTCCAAGGCGTTTACCACCGCGACACAAAGATGGTCGAGCTGTACACGGGCGGCGACCACGGCAAATCGATGGTGCAGAAGACTGACATCGCCATTGACGACCCCGCACTGGAGCATGTGCTGGCAAAGCACTACCGCGAGCGGCTGGCGGAGGAAATCGACCTGCTGGACGAAGCGGGCGACGCTTTCGACCTCGACAAGGTGCGCCGCGGTGAGCTGACGCCGATGTTCTTCGGTTCCGCCGTCACCAACTTCGGCGTTGAGCCGTTCCTTGAGCGCTTCCTGCAATACACGCCGCCGCCCCTGCCCCGCAAGAGCGACATCGGTGACATTCAGCCCGAAGAGCCGTACTTCTCCGGTTTCATCTTCAAGATTCAGGCGAACATGAACCCCGCGCACCGCGACCGGCTGGCATTCATGCGCATCGTGTCCGGCGCGTTCGAGAAAGGCATGGAGGTCTGGCACTCCGGGACGAACAAGACCGTCGCGCTCAAACAGCCCCAGCAGTTCATGGCGGACGAACGCGAAGCCGTGGAGGAAGCATGGGCGGGCGACATCATCGGTCTGTTCGACCCCGGCATCTATCAGCTTGGCGATACGCTCTCCGGCGGCCCGAAGCTGCACTACGAGAACATCCCGGTCTTTGCGCCGGAATTCTTCTCCCGCGTGCGTCCGGCGGATTCCATGAAGCGCAAGCAGTTCCAGAAGGGCATCACCCAGCTGGCGGAAGAGGGCGCCATTCAGACCTTCATCCGCACAGAGACGGGGCGCGAGGAATTCATGGTCGGCGTGGTCGGTGTGCTGCAGTTTGAAGTGCTGGAACACCGGCTGAAAACCGAGTATCAGGTGGACATTGTGATGGAGTCCATGCCCTTCCGCTTCGTGCGGTGGGTGGTGAGCACGCCCAAGCCCATCGACCAGCTGAAGCTGACATCCACGTCCGGGCGCGCGAAGGACAGCCGCGACCGCGATGTGCTGCTGTTTGAGAACGAGTGGAGCATCCGCCTTGCCTGCGAGAACAACGCAGGGCTGGAACTGGCGGAAACCGCCAACCGCAAGTAAACCGCGCAGAACTTAACACGCGCATACAGTATGCAGTTGCGCTCAACTCAATCGCGAAAAGGGGAGTCCAGAGGGTCGAAGACCCTTTGGCGGGGTCAAGGGGCGGCGCCCCTTGCGGAGTCCAGAGGCAGCGCCTCTGGTGCCTCTCGATTATATAGAAGGAGAGAACACGTTATGGTTCGTGAAGATATTCGTAACATTGCAATTATCGCCCACGTTGACCACGGCAAGACGACGCTGGTTGACCAGATGCTCAAGCAGGGCGGCGTTTACCATGAGAATCAGCAGACGGTTGACCGCGTGATGGACTCCGGCGCCATCGAGCGCGAGCGCGGCATCACGATTCTGGCGAAGAACACCGCTGTGCATTACGGCAAGACGAAAATCAACATCGTCGACACCCCCGGTCACGCGGACTTCGGCGGCGAAGTGGAACGCGTGCTGAAAATGGTGGACGGCGTGCTGCTGCTGGTGGACAGCTTTGAAGGCCCGATGCCCCAAACCCGCTTCGTGCTGAAAAAGGCACTGGAGCTGAAGCTGAAGGTGCTGATTGTCATCAACAAGATTGACCGCCCCGACGCGCGCTGCGAAGAGGTGGTGGGCGAAATCCTCGACCTGCTGATTGACCTCGAAGCCGACGAAAGCACCATCGAAAACCCGATTCTCTACGTTTCCGCCCGCAAGGGTACGGCGACGCTGGATTTGGACACCCCCGGCACGGATCTGCGCCCGCTGTTCGATGCCATCCTGAAGTACATCCCCGCGCCTGAAGGCGATCCCGACGGCCCGGCGCAGGTGCTGATTTCCACCATCGACTACTCCGAGTATGTCGGGCGCATCGGCGTTGGCCGCATCACCCGCGGCGTGTTCAAGGCGGGCATGAACGTCGTCCACACGAATGTGCAGACCGGTGTGACGAGCCAGCCGTGGCGTCTGGGCAACCTGTATCAGTACGACGGCTTGAAGCGTGTGGACGCGGAAGAAGTCCGCATGGGCGACATCGTGGCGCTGTCCGGCGCGGCGGATTTGTCCATCGGTGACACCGTCTGCGCGCCGGAGTGCATCGAGGGTCTGCCGTTCGTCAAAATCAGCGAGCCGACCGTCACGATGACGTTCCAAGTCAACGATTCCCCCTTCGCGGGCCGTGAGGGCACTTATGTCACGAGCCGTCACCTGCGCGCGCGCCTGATGCGCGAATTGCAGACGGACGTTTCTCTGCGCGTCAGCGACACTGACAGCACGGATGCGTTCGAGGTCTGCGGACGCGGCGAACTGCATCTGTCTATCCTGATTGAAAACATGCGCCGTCAGGGCTACGAATTCGCCGTCTCCAAGCCGCGCGTTATTTACCGCGAAATCGACGGCGTGAAGTGCGAACCGATTGAACGCCTTGTTGTGGACACGCCGCAGGCTTCCGCAGGCGCGGTCATCGAGAAAATCGGCCGCCGCCGCGGTACACTGGAGCACATGTCTGGTCAGGATCGCGTTCGTCTGGAGTTCCTTGTGCCGTCGCGCGGGCTGTTCGGCTATCGCAGTGAGTTCATGACTGACACGCGCGGCGAAGGCATCATGTCCGCCGTGTTCGAGCGCTACGAGCCGGTCAAGGGCGATATTCCGCACCGCAGCGTCGGCGCGCTGGTGGCGCACGAAAGCGGCGTTTCCACCCCCTATGCGCTGTTCTACGCGCAGGAGCGCGGCACGCTGTTCATCGGCGCGCAGCAGAACGTTTACGAGGGCATGATCGTCGGTCAGAACTCCCGCCCGGATGACCTTGTCGTCAACGTCTGCAAACAGAAGCACGTCACCAACATGCGCAACGCTTCCGCTTCCGAAGACGCAATGCGCCTGATTTCCGTCCATCCGATGACGCTGGAAGAGTGCCTCGAGTTCATCGATGATGACGAGCTGCTGGAAATCACCCCGAAGAACCTGCGTATGCGCAAGCGCATCCTGAACGCGGGCGACCGCGCGCGCCAGTGGCGGTACAAGCAGGACTAATTGAGTTCTCTGCATTCGCATTTTTGAGCATATAGAATCCCCCGGCAGGTCTGATTGAAGGACTGCCGGGGGATTTTTTTGCGTGCGCCTCCGGGCGCACGCAAAAACAGCACCGAGAGAAACGTTTCTCCCGATGCTGTCTGGCCGCGCCCATCTGGCGCAACAATGTGCAAGCAGTGAATAAAGCAGCTTGAGGGGGCGCTCCTGCGGGTACACAAATTTCCCTTACTCCCTTATCAGCCCCAGCAATACCGACCCCTCCGGGTTCTCCGCAACCCGTATATCAACCTGACCCCACGGTGTCCACGCATTCTCCCTCACATATCTCCGAATCCTCTGCATCAGCATTTCCGAATGGCATGGCCCACCGCTGAGCAGCAGCACTTCCGGGTCATACGCATGAATCAAATTCACCGCGCCCATCCCCAGCGCCGTCGCAACCGTCTCAAACACCCGCAGGCTGACCGCATCCCCCTGCGCCACGCCGTCCAGCAGCGCGCGGTAATCTACCTTTCTCGCATTCGCCAAGGCACTTTCCGCAAACCCATCCTCCTGACGGGCGATTTCATCCAGCGCCCAAGTTCCCGCCCATGCTTCCAAACAGCCCGTCGCGCCGCAGGTGCAGCGGCGGGGGTACAGCATCTCAATTGCCATGTGACCGCCGAGCATCCCCATTGTGCCGTGGCGACCTGTCAGAATGCGCCTGTCCTGGGCGGCGGCACTGCCGATGCCTGTACCAATCATGAGGATGGCGGCGGCGTCCGTGTCTTTCGCCGCACCGCAGCGCATTTCGCCCAGCAGTGCAGCAGCAGCATCGTTCATCAGGAAAACGGGCGCGCCGAATGTCTTCTGTGACCAGCGCATCCAGTCAAAACCGACTGCATCCGTGTATTTTCCGTTGCAGGCAATGACCGTTCCACGGCAGACCACGCAAGGCAGTGCAATCGACACGGCATCGGGCTGTCCCCATGCGGCGGCATGCTGCGCGACGAGCAAGAGCGTCTGCGCAAGCGGCGCGCGCGAATCCACCTCGAACACGTCCGGCTGCGGGTGACTGTCCGCCGTCATCAGCGCCAGTTTCACCCGCGAACCGCCTAAATCAACGCACAGCGTCTTCATACCGTTTCCCCCTTGTGCCGACGAACGAAATCCATATAGAACAGCCAGTCCTGGCGGCTCAGATAGTGCAGCCCACCGCGCAGATGGTACGCGACATGCCCCTCCGGATACGCCGCACCGACCGCGGCGGGTGATTCTGTACCCACAAAGCCGCGCAGTCCGTGCAGCTTCCACGCGGGCGACGCGGCGGCACAGCAAAGCTGCTGCGAATATGGGTCAGCCCAGCGGTCAAGCGACGCGCTGCTGACGGCGGCGAAGCGCGGGGCGATGGCGCCAAGCAGAAAGTGCTGGTCGTAGGGGCGCTCTTCCGGGTGGTCGATGTAGCGGCTGCGATTGCCGCAGAACCAGTACGGGAAGCTGCGCGCCATCGCCGCGTAATCCTCCGCGCCGGGGTGCTTGGTCTGTTCCAGCGCGTCGCCGCCGCATCCGGCATCGTTGGCGCAGGTGAAGCGGATTCGGGCATCCTGCGCGCCGCAGAGCAGCGCCGCTTTGCCCAGCCGCGAATGCCCAATCACAGCGATATTCCGCGCGTCCACCTCCGGGCGAAGCGTCAGCACATCCAGCGCGCGGCTGGCAGCGTATGCCCAGAAAACGAGCTTGCCGGGGTCGGTGTCGGGATGCTTCCGCGGATAATGCCCGCATAGCCCGCTGCCCCAGTCGCCATCGTCCGCCGTAATGTCTGTGTAGCACACGACCGCCAGTGCAAAGCCGTTGTCGAGGATTTCCTCCGCCGGACAGTAGATGTCCGGAATGAGCGGACGGAAATTCAGCAGCAAAAACAGCGGATGCACCTGACCGTCCGCCGGATAGAGAAACCGCAGCGGGAAAGCGAATTCTCCTGCTGGGGTATCAAAGCGGACATCGAGCGTCTCCTGCATGGCGTGTCCGGCGCAGGCGGGCATTGGCGGCGCCATTACCTGCGCGGATGCGGTGGACGGCGGCAGAAACGTGCCGTACTGCTCCCGCGCGAGGATGTTCAGCAGTTCCCCCCGGCGCGCCTCCCACTGCGCGGATGACGTGACGGGCGTGCCGTCGGTCATGGTGAGCAAATCGGGCGTGTACATGCGGGTGTCCTCCCCGTTATAATTGTGATACGATGGCATCCAAGAGCGTTTCCAGCAGCTGCTTCTGATTCCGGCTTTCCGCCGTGCAGGTGATGACTGCCTCCTGCGCCGGCAGAATGACGCTGTACTGCCCATACAGCCCGTCCGCGCGATACGAATCGTACTTTCCGCGCCAGAACAGGTAGCCGTAGCCGTCTTCCTCGTTTTCGACCTGCTTGCGCCCGCTTTCGCGCACCCAATTGGGGTCAAGCAGCTGTTTTCCCTGCCATTGCCCGCCCTGCTGATAGAGCAGTCCCAGCTTGTGCAGCTCTGGCAGCGCCAGCAGCAGCCCCGCTGCGCCGAACGTCCGCCCCAGCGGATCAACCTCCCAGACCGTGCGCTGAATCCCCAGCGGCGCAAACAGCCGCGGCATCAGGTAATCCACAAGGTCGCACCCGGCGCGCTTCTGCACCGCCAGCCCCGCCAGATACGGCCCGACGTTGCTGTACACAAAGTGCGTCCCCGGCGCTTCGTCAAACGGCAGCGCCAGCACTGCTTTCGCCCAGTTTTCTTCCGCCATGCCGACGCGCTGGGCGCCCATCAAGTACCCGCGCGACTGCCCGATGCACATCGTCAGCGCATCACGAATCGTGGCGCGGAAAAGGTTCTCCGAGGGATTTTCCGGCGCTTCGTCCGGGAACAGTTCAATCAAGCGGTCGTCAAGGCGCAATAACCCCTCCTGAACCGCGAAACCGACTGCCGCCCCGGTGAAGCTCTTGCTGGCAGAGAACAGCAGGCGGCGGCACGGGCTGTCCCAATTGTGCTGATAGAGCGTTTCGCCGCGCTGGGCGACAATCAACCCCAGCAGCCGCAGGTTTTCGGCATTCTGTTCGATGTTCATCAGGTTCATGAGATGTGACCTCCCTGTTCTGTTTCTGTCTGCGCCAGCACCCTCGGCAGGTGCAGCGTGACGCGCGTTCCGCCCTCCGGGGGACAGACGATGTCCAGCCCGTAATTTGCGCCGTAGAGATTGCGCAGGCGGTTATGGATGTTCACCAGCGCCAGACTGTTCCCCGCCGGGACGTTCAGCACGTTCTGCATACTCTTGTCGGACAGCTTCCGGTGAATTTCCGCCAGCCGCTCCGGGGGAATCCCCACGCCATCGTCCGTTACGCACAGCGCGCAGCCTCCCGTCTCCGTCGTGTGGCAGGAAATCGTCAGCGTCCCTTTCTCCAAGCGCGATTCCAGCCCGTGATAAATCGCGTTTTCCACCACGGGCTGGATGATGAAACGCGGAATCGCGAGATCTTCGAGCGCCGGATCTACGTCGAAAACGTAGTTGAAGCGGTTCGGGAAGCGGATGCGGATGATGTCCAGATAGTAGTTGACAATGGTCATTTCCTTGCGCAGCGCGACGATGTCCGCGCCCTTGATGCAGTAGCGCATGATGGAGGATAGGGCGTTGGTAATCGACACGATTTCGCTGCTGTTCAGCATGTACCCGTACCCGCGGATGCAGTCCAGCGTGTTGTAGAGGAAATGCGGGTTAATCTGGCTTTGCAGGGCGGACAGCTCCGCGCGCTTCTTTGCCAGATTCATCTCGTAGAGCCGCGTCTGATCTTGCAGGCGCTCCGCCGTCATTTCCGATACCTTGTCCAGCAGCGTGTTGATTTCCTGACAGAACAGCTCCATTTCGCTGCTGGTGCTGATGTGGATGCGGTTTTGCAGCTTGTCGTCCAAGTCATTTTCGATGAAGGCGGTCAGCTGTTTCACTGGCGCCATGATGCTGCGCTGGATGTGCAGGTTCCACACACCGATGCAGATGGCGAACACGACGCAGATCAGCATTCCCAGCCAGAGCAGCGGCATCAGGTCTGCCGCGATTTCGTCCTCCGGCACGAGGCTGACCAGCCGCCAGCCCATCGATGAGAGCAGCAGCGAATCCGTCAGGTATGTCGTCTTGTTGAGCGTCAGCCTGTGCTGCAAGCCGTCCGCCATGTCGCTGCAGAACGATTCGGGCAGCAGGGACAGCGTGTTCCCGTCTGCGTCGCAGCAGAGGATAATCTGCTCGTCCTGCTCGATGAGCATCAGCGCTGCACCAGGCGTCGGCAGGGCGCTGCGCAGCGTGGATTGCAGCAGGTCAAGGCGGGCGAAGATGACGCAGGTGCCTAACTTCTGCCGGAAGCGTGCGCCCTGCCGGGTGTTGTAGACCGGCTGAACGTATGCGAAAAAGTTCCTGTTCGTGAAGGTATCGAATGCTGGCCCGTAAAAACCGGAAGACAGATTGTCGCTTTCAAACAGGTGATACTTGGAATCCAGCGTGTCCAGCGCAATGATGTTCCGCTCCGTCGGGCTGAGGATACTCTGGTCGTTGTTGACGACGACGATGTGGCTGACCGTGGTGCTGTGGTTGAGCAGGCTGGAAGTAAAATCAATGAAACTTTTGCCGTACTGCATTCGTTGTATCGCTGTCGGCGCGTGATAATACTGCTGCAAGACCTCGTTGGAATGGAGAGCGCTGCCCAAGTAGGACATTTCGTTGCCGATGCGGTCAAGGCTATCGCCCAGCTGCACGAGCATCGAATGCACGAACGTCGCTGCTTTCTTCTCAGACATCCGCTGGGCGCTGCTGTAAAACACCGTCGCCAGAATCACCACCGCCAGCACCGTGCCGGTCGTCAGCAGCGTCATCTGGCTGCGCAGAGAACTGAAATGCTTGCGCATAGGTCAGCGCACACTCCCTTCCTGATGCGCTGTGCGGTACGCGCCCGGCGTCTGCCCGAAATATGTTTTGAAGGTGGCGGAAAAGTGATTGTAGTTGCTGTACCCTGTCTGCCGCGCGATTTCGGAGATGCTCATGGACGTCGTGATAATCAGCGTCCGCGCACGCTCCATGCGGTGGCTGGATAGGTACTTAGTGAACGTCGCGCCCGTGATGGCGCGAAACAGCTCACTGCAATAGGTGTAGTTCAGGTGGAACTGCGCCGAAAGCCTTTGGAGGGACAATTCGTCGCTCAAATGCTCATCGACGTAGTTCAGCATGTCGAAAAACGTCGGACTGCAGTCGTTGACGTAGATGGATACCGGCGCCTGACCGGGCTGCAGCTCCGCCATCGTCTGCCGAAGCAGCTGCAATTGCCGAACAGGATTGAGGACGTCCTGCAATACAGGCACAGTGTAGCACACACGCACGTCGGGCGACTTCGGCAGGGCGGACAGCAGCGCCTGCTCCGGCATCGGCGTGAACAGCAGGACTTCGTTCGCGTCCACCCAGAAGGACAGAGACGCCTGAAACCCGTTCAGCAGCGGCGGAAGCGTCTCTGGCTTCTGCGCGGACAACAGCACCATGGACAACATCCCTTCCGGCACAGGCAGTCCGCGCTGCGTAAAAAGCGGTTTGAGCGGCGCCGTACTGCTCAGCGTCGCCAGAAACGCCGGGTCGCTCCCCACACGGATGTCGTGGATGCGGCCCGACAAGCGCTCCAGCGCAGCCTGCGCCGCGTCGGGCAGAATTGGCTTCAGGCAGTAGTCGAATGCGGACAGCCGCAGCGCTGTCTGCACATAACTGAAATCGGAATACCCGCTCAGGACGATGAACACCGTCTGCAAGCCCGCTTCCCCGGACAGGCGAATCAGGTCAATGCCCGTCATCTGCGGCATCCGAATGTCCACAATCGCGGCGTCGAAGCGTTCCGTGCGCAGCTTGTCCAGCGCGGCGGGCGCTTCCGTCATCAGCACGGGCGGGTCAAAGCCCCAGTCCGCCCACGGGAAGGTGTGCGCGGTGGAATACAGCGCCATCGGCTCGTCATCAACAATCAGAATGCGGTACATCTTCGTCCTCCTTCCTCCCGAACGGCTTCATCGGGAGTACGACCAGAAACTTATGAAAGCAATCCTATTTAGTAGGAAGGTGTTCTTATTATAGCAGGGATGATTTCGCTTGTCCACTGCTAAGGATGTAGAATCTGGTCTAAATACAGCCAAACCGAAAATATTGAGGGTGCAAACCGAAAACAGTGCATTCCTTTTCGGGCAAAAAACGATAAAATAAAGCCATGAACAAAAACGAGAAAGCGGGTGGCTGATGGCATGGCGAAAGAACATGCGATGATTGAATCAGGGCGTCGGCAGTCCCTGGGCAAGCGGATCTGGAAGAACCGCTGGGTGTATCTCTTCCTGCTGCCGGGCATTGCGTTCGTCCTGCTGTTCTGCTACGGCCCGATGTATGGTCTGGTGGTCGCCTTCAAGGACTACAAGATCAGTAAGGGCATTCTGGGCAGTCCGTGGGCGAATCCGTGGTATAATAACTTCGCGATGATGTTCAAGGACAAGAAGTTCAACGCGGCGTTCTTCAACACCATCCGCATGGGACTGGCGTACATCATTACCGGCTTCCCCGGCCCGATCATTCTGGCGCTGCTGCTCAACGAACTGCGGAGTCGGCACTACAAGAATACCTTGCAGGTGATTTACACCTTCCCGAACTTCCTAAGCTGGGTTATCGTCGGTGGCTTGATGACGACGATTTTCGCAGGCGAGGGCGTCATCAACAGCCTGATTCGCGCATCCGGAGGACAGACATACGGCTTCTTGACGGACAAGAGTTTGATTCGTCCTCTGCTGTATGCGACAAGCATCTGGAAGGGAACTGGCTGGTCAGCCATCCTGTATCTGGCGGGCATCGCGGGCATCAGCCCGGAACTCTACGAAGCTGCCGAGGTGGACGGCGCGAACCGCTTCCACAAGATGTGGTACATCACATGGCCGGAAATCCGCTCGACGGCGGTGATTCTGCTCATTCTGGCGTTCGGCGGCATCATGAGCAAGGGCTATGACCAAATCCTGAACATGACCAATGCGGTTGTGCGCGACGCGGCGGAGACGATTGACACCTACATCTACCGCATCACCTTCCAGGAAAAACCGAAATACGGCTTCTCCACCGCGATCGGCTTGTCGAAATCCGTCATCAACTTCGCTTTCCTGCTGCTGGCAAACAAGCTGGCGAAAGCACTTGGGGAAGGAGGCATCATGTAATGACAGCAATTTCCTCGAAAAAAGCGGAGAAACAGCTTGAACGGGAAATCGCGCGGAAGAAACGCAAGCTCCAAAAAACGACGGCGTTCGATGTCTTTAACATCATCTTCCTGCTGATTCTGGCGTTCATCGTCATCGTCCCCTTCTACTACACCATCGTCCGTTCCTTCCTCACGCAGCAGGAATTCATCATGAACGGCACGACGCTCTGGCCGCAGAGCCCGACTATAGGCAACTACCGCGACATCTTCGTCGGCACGGGCCTGCTGCGCTCGTTCTTCAACTCCGTGCTGTACACGGTGACAGGTACGCTTTTCAGCATGTTCCTCGCCACGACCTTGGCGTATGGGCTGAGCAAGAAGAACTACCCCGGACGCGCGCTGTTCCAGAACATGATTGTCTTCACCATGTACTTCGGCGGCGGCGTTGTCCCCTTCTTCCTGCTGGTTAAGGACTTGGGGCTGTACGGCAACCGCTTCGCCGTGGTCATTGCGCTGGCGTTCAATGCGTTCAACATGATTATCCTGCGCAACTTCTTCGAGTCTCTGCCGCCGGATTTGGAAGAAGCGGCAATGCTCGACGGTGCAAGCCCTTTCCGCATCTTCTGGCAGATTGACCTGCCGCTGATGAAGCCCGCACTGGCGACGGTGACGCTGTACTTCATCGTTGACCGCTGGAACGAATGGTTCTGGAGCAACCTGTTGTTCCTCGACAGCAAGATGTGGCCGATGCAGCTGGAACTGCGGCAGATTCTGTGGACAAGCAGTGCGCTGGCGGCGGATGTCCCGGCGGAGCTGGGGCGCCGCACATACGCCGACGGCATGAAGGCGGCGGCGGTGATTGTGACGATGCTGCCCATCATGTGCGTGTATCCTTTCCTGCAAAAGTATTTTGCAAAGGGCGTTATGATTGGGGCGATTAAGTCTTAATACTATTTCCAGATAAAAATGCACCAAGATGCGCCGCGAATTTTTCATTCTGGCTAACGTGAATGAAACGCAGCGTAGCAGCGCTACGCTAAGTGGAATGAGCGGACGCCAGAAAGGAAAAGGCGCAAGCAGATGGTGCAGTTGAATCTGGAAATAGTATAAGGCAGCACCGCAGTTGGTTAATACTATTTCCAAATGAGAATGCGCCAAGATGCGCCGCGAATTTTTCGCTCTGGCTAACGGGAGTGGAATGCAGCGTAGCAGCGCTACGCTAAATGGAACGACCGGACGCCAGAACGGAAAAGGCGCAAGCAGATGGCGCAGGTGAATCTGGAAATAGTATAAGGTCGGAACAGCACTTTTCTCTTTCCGTTGATTTCTATTCATCCGGCAAAGGATGATAGGAGATAAAAAAGGAGGTATTCCTACATGAAACGGTTCCTGTCTCTGGTTCTGTCTCTGGCAATGATTCTCCCCATCATGCTGGCTGCAACGCCCGCATTGGCGGAAGAGAATCCCTACGCCGAACACCTGACCTTCAAGGTCTTCACCATCGACGGCTCGGACGACATGTTCAACTGGCCGCTGGTGAAGCAGGCGATGGAGAAGTTCAACTTCGACTTTGAAATCCAGCTTGTCGCGTGGGATTCTTGGGATGAATCCACCCGCACGCTGGCGTACACCCAGAGTCTTCCGGAAGTCATCGCGTGGTACAACCTGAATAAGGATGAGTACCTCGAATGGGTGGAAGAGGGCGTGTTCAAGGCGCTGCCGGACGACATGTCTGCGTACCCGAATCTGGAAAAGCTCATCAACAGCTACACCTGCTTCGACCAGTTCCGCGTCGATGGCAAGCTGTACACCTTCCCCAAGATTAAGAACAGCAACCCCGTCAACCTCTACACCACCTACATGTTCGCGTATCGCCGCGACTGGGCGAAGGCGATGGGCTATGACTGGGCGCCTGTCCAGACCTTGACCTACGACGAATTCGTGGCATACCTGCGCGACGTGAAGGAAAAGGATCCGGGCCACATGGGCGATAAGCTCGTTCCGCTTGATCTGGACAACGGCGGCAAGCACTGGGCGATGCTGGCGCAGCTGTGGAATCAGCGCATCGGCTCCTTCGACATCGTGGATGGCCAGTATCGCTGGAGCGCAGAAGACCCCTCCTCTCTGGAAGCCATCAAGCAGATTAAGACCCTCTACGACGACGGTCTGCTGGCGATGGACAGCTACAACGACTCCAACAACGCGGGTCGTGAACGCTTCCTCGCGGGCCGCTCTGCTGTCCTGTACGGCAACCTCGGCGCGACCATCCTGCAGACGACTGCTCGTACCCTCGCGACCAATGTCGAAGGCTTCACCGACGAAGACCTCGGCATCATCTGCCTCGAAGCGCCCGACGGCACGTTCCATGTCAGCCAGATCGACGAGTGGTGGGCTGCGTTCGCCTTCTCCGCGAACTGCCGCGACGAAGTCATGGATCGCTGGCTGGCGGTCGGCAACTGGCTGCTCGAACAGGAACAGATTGAAACCTACGCTTACGGCGTGAAGGGTGAAGACTGGGACTACGACGCGGACGGCAACGTCGTTCTGAACTACACCGATGCAGACATCGCCGCCACCGGCAGCAAGTACTACATCGTGCAGGAGCGCGCCTTCCAGAAGTACTTCGTCCTCGAAGGCTTGGACGTCTACCTCCCCGGCAACCCCGCATACTCTTCCTACATCATCAATGACCTGTTCACCACGAACATGAAGACGTGGGAAAGCAACGCAACATTCGCTCCGACGGACTATAACCTGACCAACACCAAGAACGAGGCGTATTACTCCTTCCGTTCTGCCGTCATCAACAACATCCGCGATATCATCATTCAGGCGGTCATCTCTGACGATCCGGAAACGGTTTGGAACGACTTCGTGAATGAACATCGCGAAGAAGGCGACAAGCTGGCTGCGGAACTGACGGAAGAATTCCTGAAGTAATCCATCCACGGGTCAGTGCTTGACCCGCAATCACCCGTCTGCATTTTCAGGCAGCAGGGAGCTTTCTGAGAATGGAAGCTCCCTGCTTTTCGATTTTAGCGTACACCAAATCTAAAAGGCTACAGCAAAAACAAGCTGCTTATTTTCCGCAAATACCGCGCACTTCTGCGAATGCTTCCGTCCAGCACCGGACGTTCCTTCCGACGCTGCACCGAGGCATTCCCAACCCCATCAACGGGAGGCAAAACACATGATTCACCCCCTCGCCATCACTATGTGGGATTTTTCATGGATTGAACGCCGCTGGGACGGCGCAGGCTTCGAGGACTGGAACGCTGCCCTCGACGGCGTCAAGGAACGCGGCTATGATGCCGTCCGCATCGACGCATTCCCCCACCTGCTGTCCCAAGCCCCTGAAAAAGAATGGCTGCTCCTGCCTGTCTGGTATTCCAATGACTGGGGCAGCCCCTATAAAGTCCGTGTTCGGCTCTTTCCTGCACTCATCGACTTCCTGAAAGCCTGCCGCGCGCGCCGCATCAAGGTCGCCCTCAGCAGCTGGTTCCGCGAAGACGCCGATAACGTCCGCATGGCGCTCAGCACCCCGCAGGCGATGGCGAAATGCTGGATTGATACCCTTCGCCTGATTGCGAACGCCGGGCTGATGGACACCATCCTCTATGTTGACCTCTGCAATGAGTTCCCCGGCGACTTCTGGGCACCGTACTTCCGCAATGACCCGCCGTGGATGACGTGGAGCTGCTGGCATACCGACGCCGCGATGGACTATATGCGCACGGCAATTGCGCTCGTCCGTCAAGAATACCCTGATTTGCCGTACTGCTTCTCCCTCGACGGCGAGAATACGCACTTCTACCGCGAACGCGACCTCTCCTTCTTCGATTTGGCGGAGCACCATATCTGGATGACGAAGCTGAACAAGCAGCAGTTCTATCACGAGGTCGGTCAGGCGAAGGACGGGCGATTCACCGAGGAAGCGTATCACCTGCTGGCTGACCATGCGCTGGATGTGTACCACGGCAAGGAAGATTATTGGAAGCAGCTGCTTGTGGACGGCATTCAGACGCTCGCAGCGGACGCGAAAGCCGCAGTGCTTCCGCTGGCGACAACCGAGTGCTGGGGCATCACGGACTACAAGGATTTCCCGATGCTCCCGTGGGGCTGGGTGAAAGACCTGTGCGCGCTGGGCGTGGAGACGGCGTGTCAGACAGGACAGTGGGCGCTGATGGCGACGAGCAACTTCGCCGCGCCGCAGTTCTGCGGCATGTGGCGGGATGTTGCGTGGCATCAGCGTCTGACGACGATGATTCACGAAGCGCCCCTGCCGCCGGAAGCGGAAAAGACCGCGCTTGGGCGCACGATGCGGTGGGAATGAAATATCACTTCCAAATAAGTCGAGCTGCGGTATGAGCAGATATTTCTGGCGTTAACCGATGGGGGTAAACCCTAAAAGTGGCGGCGCCTCCGCAGAGGCGAAATCCCTGTGTATCAATTCTGGATAATCAGGTAAGACGGGAAAAAGGAGAACGAACACATGCGTGAGCAGATTTCCCTAAACGGCACTTGGCAGCTCAAAGGCACAGCATCCTATGTGCCGCTGCGCGATAAGAGCATGGAAACCGGCAAGCCGCTGGAAGGCGTGACCGGCTGGATGGACGCGCAGGTTCCCGGCGGCGTGGCGCGCGCGCTGTATCAGGCAGGCTATATCGACCACCCCTATGTGGACATGAACAGCTTGAAGTGCGAGTGGATAGAAAACCGCTGGTGGATTTACCGCCGCGAGTTCGACCGCCGGGACATCCCCGCGCACCGCAAGACCCTCCTGCACTTCGAGGGCGTCGATTATGCCTGCATGGTCTACCTGAACGGGCATCTGCTGGGCGAACACGAGGGCATGTATGAGGATTTCGCCTTTGACGTGACCGACCTTCTGCAGACGGCGGAGCATTTCGTGCTGGATGTGCTGATTCTCCATGCGCCGGACGAAATGGGGCAGATTGGGCGCACAAGCCAGACTTCGACACAGAAGAGCCGCTTCGGGTATAAGTGGGATTTCAGCACCCGGCTGGTCAATCTGGGCATCTGGCAGGATGTATCGCTGATTTTGGAGGACGAAGCCGCGCTGGACGACCTTTATGTGCATTCAGACGCAGCGAACGGCACGGGGCTGCTGCATATTTCCGGCACAACCCGTGCGGATGGCAATCTGCCGCTGGCGGTGACGGTACGCTGCGCAAAAGACGGCGTGGAAAAAGCCGCTGCGACACTGCCCGTGCAGGACGGCGTATTCGCTGGAACGCTGACCATCCCGGCACCGGAACTGTGGTATCCCAACGGGCTGGGCGAACAGCCGCTCTATGACGTGACGCTGACGCTCCGAAACGGCGAAACCGTGCTGGACGAGCGGACAATGCGCCAAGGCATCCGCCACTTCGAGATGATTCAGAATGAGGACGCCCCGGCGGGTGCGCTCCCCTATACCATTATCATGAACGGCGAACGCGTCTATATGAAGGGCGTCAATGTCACGCCGATGGATCATATCTACGGCGATATTCCGGCGGAACAGGTCGCATATCAGCTGCATCAAGCGAAGCGGCTGAATGTAAACATCGTGCGCGTCTGGGGCGGGGGCGTGATTGAGACGGAAACGTTCTACCGCCTCTGCAACGAGCTGGGTCTGCTGGTCTGGCAGGAATTCATTCAGTCCTCCTCCGGCGTGGACAACATTCCGTCGGAACTGCCGCATTTTCTCACACTTCTGCGGCAGTCAGCGGTTCACGCGCTGAAAGTCAAGCGCAATCACACATCTCTGGTCATTTGGAGCGGCGGCAACGAGCTGATGGACGAGAACCGCAAGCCCGTGACGCTGGAAAACAAGAACATCGCGATGTTGGCAGACTTGGTTAGGACGCTTGACCCGGCGCGGATGTTCGTGCCGACGTCGCCCTCCGGCCCGGAAGCGCACATTTCTCGCACACCGGGCAGAAGCCATGATGTGCACGGCTGGTGGCAGTATCAGGGCAACGGGCGACAGTACAGCTATTTCGGCGATACGGACAGTCTGCTGCACAGCGAATTCGGCTGCGACGGCATGAGCAGTATGCAAACCGTTGCGCGGACGCTGTCAAAATGCCCGACGAAGCCGGAGCGCATGAAGGACAACGACCTCTGGCGCTTCCACGGCGACTGGTGGTGCACCTACGACCGCGAGGAAACCATGTTCGGGCATGTGGAGGACATCCGGCGCTATATCCGCCTCAGCCAGTGGATGCAGGCGGAGGGGCTGCGCTTCATTCTGGAGAGCAACCAGCGCCGCAAGTGGCATAACAGCGGCAGCATCATCTGGCAGCTCAGCGAGCCGTGGCCGAATCTCTCCTGCACGTCCATTGTCGATTATTACGGGCATGAGAAACAGGCGTATTACTGGACGAAGGACGCCTTTGCGCCCCTGCATCCAACGCTGGATTACCGCCGCTTGGACTACGCAGCAGGAACGGCGGTGGAGCTTCCCCTGACAGTGCTGACGGACAGCGGCATTGCGGGCGACGCGGAAGTCGCGTGGTCTGTGCGTGGTCTGGATGGCGCGACCTATGCCGAGGAAACCCGCACAGCGCACTTGGCGGCTGCTGCGGTCAACCGCGTGGGCGACGTCGCGTTCGTCATGCCGCAGACGGCGGATGGACTGGTGCTGGTGCGCCTGACAGTGCGGTTGGGCGAAAGAACCGCCGCCAATGAATACTACTTCTCCTGCGAGAACAATCGCCCCTACCGCGCGGCGGCATCCCTGCATGGCGGACACCTGACCGCGCGGGCGCTGGAAACGTCCCCGGACAGCGCCGTCATTGAGGTGCGCAACACGGGCGACACGGCCGTGCTGTTTGCGGACATCACGGATGCGTCGGACGAATGGAATCTGGTGCGCGACGACAACTTCCGCACGCTCCTCCCCGGCGAGCGCTGGCAGACGCGGGTACAGTGGTCTCGCCGCTTCCGCATCGGCTTCGACGACTTCACCGCGCACACGACCGAGCGCCCGATTTTGACCGTGGACGGCATTGGGCTGGATGCGCCGGTATTGATTTAAGGCACCTTGCCGCCTCCGCAGAGGCAAAATCCCCTGCTGCGGAAAAAATCAATAAACATAGATGTGCATCCGAAGCAGTCCAGAGGGCGATCGGAAAGCCCTCTGGTCGCCTCCGCAGAGGCGAAATTCTCTGCTCCAAAAGCGCAATACTATGCAGAAACAGTACAAACAAAGGAGAAAAAACTCACCATGAACGGAACGATGGTTGACCTGCTCAGCGGCTACCTGATCGGTGACAATATCAGCGAATCCAAACGGACACTCGGCGACCTCAAAAACGTATTTCAGAACGAAGCCGCCCGCGCCCAAATGAACCCTGCGGCCATCGTCTATGAAGTTCAGAGCCATATGGCGGTCAAAGACGGAACGCCCGGCGGTCTGTTCTTCGGCACGAGCAACGTCATGCCCGGTCAGGTCGGCGGCGAATACTTCATGACCAAGGGACATTATCACGCGCGGCGAGAATGCGGCGAATATTACTGGTGCATTCAGGGCACGGGCGCGCTCATCCTCATGGATGAAAGCGGCAAGTGCTGGTTCGAGCCGATGCAGCCCGGCAGCCTCCACTATATCCCCGGCTACATCGCGCACCGCCTCGCCAATACGGGTGATACGCCCCTGCGCGTCGGCGCGTGCTGGCCGTCCGACGCGGGACATGACTATGCGTCCATCGCCGAACATGGCTTCACCGCGCGGCTGATGAACGTCGGCGGCATCCCGACGCTGGTTCAGGAGGGGCAGGCATGAGAAAAAGCAATTACGATAAGCGACCTGTCCTCCATGTGCGGACAAAGGGCGTCAGCGCATGGCAGGGCTGGGAAGCTATCGGTGCACAGCTGCGCAAAGCCATTGTGGGCAAGCCCGACGCCGTCGTTTGCGTGGACTGCTATCACGGCGTGTGGGAGGCGGATGTGCTGAGCGCGCTGACAGAGCAGCTGAACCCGTCGCGCGTCTTCTGCACGGCACAGGCGACGCTCCCCAAAGAGCAGGTCAATGCCATGCTGAAAGACCACCTGACCGATGACCGTGTGTTCGGCATCATGGCGCACTACCGCATCGAGCAGTTCTTCGACATGGAACGGGTGGCGGCGCTTCGGCAGGAAATCGCATTGGCGCACGGTGTCCGGCTGGTGTTCGGCGTCGGCGCGGCGCTGCTGTGCGAGCATCCCGATGTGCTGGTGTATGCGGACATGGCGCGCTGGGAAATCCAGCTCCGCTTCCGCTCCGGCAAACTGGCAAACTGGCTCAATGACAACTACGACGAAGACCCGCTGCGCAAATATAAGCGCGGCTACTTCATCGAATGGCGCGTCCTCGACCGCCATAAGCGGACGCTGCATTCGCATATTGACTACCTGCTGGACACCAACGACGCCGAGACGCCCCGCATGATGACCGGCGACTGCTACCGCGATGCGCTCAAACAGGCGGTCACGCAGCCCTTCCGCGTTGCGCCGTATTTCGACCCCGGCGTCTGGGGCGGGCAGTGGATGAAGTCCGTCTGCGGGCTTGACCCGGAAAAGCCCAATTACGCATGGAGCTTCGATGGCGTGCCGGAGGAAAACAGCCTCCTGCTGGATGTGGACGGCATCGTCGTGGAAACGCCCGCCATCAATCTGGTGCATGAGGAAGCGAAAGCGCTCTTGGGTGACAAGGTTCACGCACGCTTCGGCACGGAATTCCCGATTCGCTTTGACTTTCTGGACACCATCGGCGGCGGAAATCTGAGCTTGCAGGTGCATCCGCTGACCGAGTACATTCAGGACACGTTCGGGATGCACTACACGCAGGACGAAAGCTACTACATCCTCGACGCGGTGGAAAACGCCGATACGCATGTCTATCTGGGCTGCAAGACGGGCATTCAGCCGGAAGAATTCCAGAAAGCGCTGGAAGACAGTCAGCAGACCGGGCAGTTCGACGCGGAACGCTTCGTCAACGTTATCCCGGCGAAAAAACACGACCACTTCCTGATTCCCGCCGGAACAATACACTGCTCCGGCAAGGACTGCATGGTGCTGGAAATCAGCGCGACGCCCTATATCTTCACCTTCAAGCTCTGGGATTGGGGGCGCCTTGGGCTGGATGGACGCCCGCGCCCGATTCACCTTGCGCATGGCATGAAGAACATTCAGTTCGACCGCGATACGGAATGGGTGCAGAAGAATCTTGTCAACCGCGTGGAAGTGATTCACGAGGAAGAAGGCATCCGCGAGGAACGCACCGGGCTGCACGAGCGGGAGTTCATTGAGACGCGGCGGCACTGGTTTGACCGGAAGGTGGAGCATGAGACGGGCGGAAGCGTGAATGTGCTGAATCTGGTGGAAGGTGAAGAAGCGGTGGTAGAGAGCCCGGAAGGGAAATTTGCGCCGTTTGTGGTGCACTATGCGGAGACGTTTATTGTTCCGGCGGCGGTGGGAAGGTATACGGTTGCACCGTATGGGAAGAGTATCGGAAAGAACCTGGCGACGGTGAAAGCATTTGTGAGGGTGTAGTGATCGGAAAGCCCTCTGGACTATGCCAAAGACCACTTTGAAAAAAGAAAAAGCAACTACATTTATCAAGCAGGGGATTTCGCGCCTGCGGAGGCGACAAGGGGGCAATGAAAACAAACGAAGTTTGCGATTGCCCCCTTGCCCCCCTCGCAGCGGACACTGCCATGCTGCTTGGTTTTCGCCGCGAGTAAGGATTCTGTGTCCAATATGACACACACACTCATCATCAGAAGAGGAAAAACACCATGAAACTTGATTTTGACCCCGGATTCGATATTACGCCGCTGTCAGTGGATGAGGGTTTCCGGCTGGGGGCGGACTGCTTCGATAAAGGCACGGAGTTCCGCAAGCTCGACAGCGTCCGCAAGAGCCTTCGCGACCCGAATTGCGATGGGCCGGAAAACGTCTATGCCATCATGATGGACGTCGGGCGCAAGAAGGACTTGCCCGCCATGCAGCAGCGGATGCTCCTCTATGGCGTCGTGACGTATGCCGCCGGGCAGTTGGGCGATGAACCCATCCGCAGTCAGGGGCATATTCATAAGGTTTCCGCACATTGCGGGTGGTCTACGCCTGAGGTCTATGAGATTTGGACGGGCAAAGCTGTGATTTATATGCAGGAATCGGGGCAGGATGACCCCGGACGTTGCTTCGCGGTTGAGGCAGGCGCGGGCGATGTGGTGATTGTGCCGCCAGGTTGGGTTCATGCCACCATCAGCGCTGACCCCAAGCAGCCGCTGACTTTCGGCGCATGGTGCGACCGCGATTATGGCTTTGAGTACGCCGACGTCCGCCGTCATGGGGGTATTGCGTGGTTTCCGCTGCTGACGGCGGAGGGCAAACTTCGCTGGACACCCAATCCCGCTTATCATACCAGTCAGTTGACCATCAAGCCTCCACGCGATTACAGCGATTTGGGGCTGGAAAAGGGCAAGTCGATTTACCGCCAGTTCGAGGAAAACCCGGATCGGTTCCTGTTTGTGTCCGACCCGGCGCGCGCGGCGAATATCTGGAAGAATTACATCCCGTAAGGGAGAAAGGGCAAAAGTATGCAGTTTCCGAAAGACTTTCTGTGGGGAACAGCGACATCCTCCTATCAGATTGAGGGCGCAGCAAATGAAGACGGCAGGGGCCAATCCATCTGGGACGTATTCACGCACGCGCCGGGCACGGTGAAAGACCACTCGAACGGCGATGTAGCGATTGACCACTACCATCGCTTCCGCGAGGACATCCGCCTGATGGCAAAGATGGGGATTCGCAACTACCGCTTCTCCATTTCGTGGGGGAGAATCCTCCCTGACGGCACGGGCGCGGTCAACGAAAAGGGACTTGCGTTCTATTCCGAGCTGGTGGACTGCCTGCTGGAAAACGGCATCCGCCCCTTCTGCACGCTCTATCACTGGGATTTACCCTATGCGCTGCACCTACGCGGCGGATGGCTGAGTCCTGATATGCCGGAATGGTTCGCAAACTATACGACCATCGTCGCGGATGCGCTGGGCGACCGCGTGAAGGACTTCATCACCATCAATGAGCCGCAGTGCATCATTGGTTCAGGGTATGCGTTGGGCGTCCACGCGCCGGGGCTGAAATGCTGCGCGGCGGACATCGTTCGCGCGGCGCATCACCTGATGCTGGCGCACGGGCGCGCGGTTCAGGTGCTTCGGGCGCACGTTCCCGGCGTTCGCGTCGGCTATGCCCCCTGCGGAGACCCGTGCGTGCCGTATACGAATTCGCCAGAGGACATCGCCGCCGCCCGCAAGGAGTATTTCACCGTCCATATTGACGAGAAAGTCGGGCCTGCGTGGAATATTGCGTGGTTCTCTGACCCGGTGATGCTGGGGCAGTACCCGGCGGATGGGCTGGTCGGCTACGAGCAGTACCTTCCCGACGGCTGGCAGGAGGACTTGAAGACCATCCATCAGCCGCTGGACTTCTACGGGCAGAACATCTATCAAGGGCAGTGGTGGCGCAGGGGAGCGGACGGCAAGCCGGAGCATGTGCGCTACCCGGCGGGTCATCCGCATAACGCCTTGGAATGGCCCATCAATGAAGACGGGCTGTACTGGGGGCCGCGCTTCCTCTATGAGCGCTATCATACGCCGATTCTGATTACCGAAAACGGCATGGATGCCCACGATGCGGTCAGTCTGGACGGCAAAGTGCATGACCCGAATCGGCAGGACTACATGCACCGCTATCTGCGCGCACTGGGTCAGGCGGTAGCGGACGGTGTGCCGGTGCTGGGCTACTTCTATTGGAGCTTCTTCGATAATTTCGAGTGGGCGCATGGGTATCAGGAGCGCTTCGGTCTGGTTTATGTGAATTATCAGACGCAGGAGCGCATTTTGAAGGACAGCGCATACTGGTATCAGCAGGTTATGGCAACGAACGGAGAAAATTTGTAAAAACGCGAAATTAAGCAGGAAGGACGATCCTTATGAGCGAAATTAAGATAATTAATGGACAATCCCTGCCGAATATCCCGTGGCAGGAGCGCCCGGCTGACCTTGAAGAAGGTGCGGTGCTGTGGCGCTACACCGAAAACCCCGTCATGGGGCGCAATCCCACGCCGAAAATCGGGCGCATTTTCAACAGCGCGGTCGTGCCGTGGCAGGATGGGTATATCGCCGTGCTGCGCGGCGAGCAGGTCAATGGCGTGCCGCATGTGTATCTGGGACGCTCCAAGGACGGCATTCACTGGAATGTAGACCGCGAGCGCGTGCAGTTCGTGGACGAAAACGGCGAGCCGTGGATGCCTAACTACGCCTATGACCCGCGTCTGGTGAAGGTGGAGGATACTTACTATATCATCTGGTGTACGGACTTCCACGGCGCGGCTATCGGCATGGCGAAGACGAAGGACTTTAAGCATTTCACGCGCATGGAGAACCCGTTTATCCCCTATAACCGCAATGCCGTGCTGTTCCCGCGGAAAATCGGCGGCATGTACAAGATGCTGTCGCGCCCGTCGGACTCCGCGCATACGCCGTTCGGGGACATCTTCCTCTCCGAAAGCCCCGACCTGATTTACTGGGGACGCCACCGGCATGTGATGAGCCGCGGCCCGATGTGGTGGGAAGCCGTGAAAATCGGCGCGGGCGCCTGTCCGATTGAGACGACGGAAGGCTGGCTGATGTTCTTCCACGGCGTCGCCAGCACCTGCAACGGTTTTGTGTACTCCATGGGCGGCGCGATTCTTGACCGGGACGAGCCGTCAAAGGTGCTGTACCGGTGCGAGAATTATCTGCTGACGCCGGAAATGCCCTATGAAGTCAGCGGCTTCGTGCCGAATGTCGTCTTCCCCTGCGCGACGGTTCAGGATGCGGACACCGGGCGTATTGCCATCTATTACGGCTCGGCGGATACCTGCGTCGGGCTGGCGTTCGGGTATGTGGACGAGATTGTGCAGTACATCAAGGACAACAGCGTCCTGAATCCCGACGACGGCGTGGCATTTGAGAAATTCTGATACTGCGGAGGAAGAACCTATGAATCCCTTTCGCCGCCCCAACGTGCTGCTGATTTATACTATTTCCAAATGAGAATGCGCCAAAATGCGAAGCGAATTTTTCATTCTGGCTAACGGGAGTGAAACGCAGCGTAGCAGCGCTACGCTAAGTGGAACGACCGGACGCCAGAAGGGAAAAGGCGCGAGCAGATGGTGCAGGTGAATTCGGAAATAGTATTATACCGACCAGCAGCGCGGCGAACGGCTTCGGTCACTATCCCGGCGGGTCTATCAGCAATGAAAAAGGAGAATCAGTCATGAAGGACGCATGGTGGAAGGAAGCCGTCGTCTATCAAGTCTATCCGCGCAGCTTCATGGATGCAAACGGCGACGGCATCGGCGATTTGCAAGGCGTGACGTCGCGGTTGGACTACTTGCAGGAGCTGGGCATCGATGTGATTTGGCTGTCGCCTGTGTACCAGTCCCCGAACGTCGATAACGGCTATGACATCAGCGATTATCAGGCGATTCAGCCGGAATTCGGCACGATGGCGGACTTCGATGAGCTGCTTAAACAGGCGCATCGGCGTGGCATTCGCATCGTGATGGACTTGGTTGTCAACCACTCGTCCGACCAGCATCCGTGGTTCGTGGAGAGTCGGAAGAGCAAGGATAACCCTTATCGCGACTACTACATCTGGCGCGAACCGAAAGCGGACGGCAGTGCGCCGAACAATTGGGGTTCGTGCTTCGGCGGATCGGCGTGGCAGCTTGACCCGGAAACGAACATGTACTATCTGCACCTGTTCGCGCCGCAGCAGCCCGATTTGAATTGGAAGAATCCGAAACTGCGCGACGACGTGTACCGCATGATGACATGGTGGTGCGACAAGGGCGTGGACGGCTTCCGCATGGATCAAATCAGCGCGATTTCCAAGACGGACGACATGCCGGACGGCGAAGTAGCCCCCGGTCAGCAGTATGGCAATTACGGCCCGTACTGCATCAACGGTTCGCATGTGCATGAGTATTTGAAGGAAATGAACGCGCGGGTGCTGTCCCGCTATGACCTGATGACCGTGGGCGAAACGGCGGGCGTGACCATCGAGGAGGCACAGAAGTACGCCGGAGAGGATTCGCATGAGCTGAGCATGGTCTTCCAGTTCGAGCATGTGGACGTCGCCGGAAAATACGGGGCGTGGCGCACGGAACAGATTCCGATGCTGTTCCTAAAAAAGGTGCTGAGCAAATGGCAGACGGAGCTGCACGGTAAGGCGTGGAACAGTCTTTTCCTCGGCAACCACGACCAGCCGCGCACCGTGTCCGCATTCGGCGATGACCGCCCGCAGTGGCGCGTCCGCAGCGCGAAAATGCTGGCAACCTGCCTGCACATGATGGAGGGCACACCCTACATTTATCAGGGCGAAGAGCTGGGCATGACGAACTGTCCGTTCCAGTCGCTGGACGAGTTCCGGGATATTGACAGCCTGAACGGGTATCGCCGCTGGGTGACGGACGGGCCGCTCACGCACGACGAGTTCTTCCCCTACCTGCTGTTCAAGAGCCGCGACAATGCCCGCACGCCCATGCAGTGGGACGACAGCACGAATGCCGGATTCACCTGCGGCACGCCGTGGATTCGCGTCAATCCGAACTACACGGAGGTCAACGCGGCGGCGGCGATGGCTGACCCGGATTCAACGTTCTACTACTTCCAGATGCTCATCCGCCTGCGCAAGGCACACCCCGTGATTGTGCATGGGCGCTATGCGCTGCTGGAAAAGGACGACCCGGCACTGTTCATTTATACGCGCACGCTGGATGATGCGCAGCTGCTCGTGATGTGCAACTTCAAGGAGCAGACGCGAGAATGGACAATGCCGGCGGGCTTCGCGGGCGCGCAGGTGCTGATTTCCAACACCGGGCGGACACAGCAGACGGAGCAGACCATCACCTTGCAGCCTTATGAAGCATTGGTGCTTCTGAAATAACATTGACGGGATAGAAAGGAGAATTTCAGATGAAAATGGAACTGGGTGCGCAGACATTTACCGTGCGGGACTATATGCAGACGACGTGGGACTTCCGGGAGGCGATGAAGCGTATTGCGGAAATCGGCTATACCTGCGTGCAGCTGTCGGCGGTGGGCAATGTGCCGGTTCAGGCGCAGCGGGACATCTGCGATGAATTCGGGCTGAAAATCGTCCTGACGCACACGAACCCGGATCGCATGATTGCCGACCCGGAGGGCGTCATCCGCGACCATGACATCCTTGGCTGCGACTACATCGGCATCGGCATGATGAACCCGAAGTACCAGCGCGCAGAGTGGATTGACCAGTTCGCGAAAGACTTCACGACCCCCGCGAAGAAGATGCGCGATGCGGGCAAACTGCTGATGTACCACAATCACAATCTGGAATGGACGCGCCTGCGCGACGGCCGCCGGATTATGGACGTGCTGCTGGAACAGATGCCAGCGGACTTGATGGGCGTGACGCTGGATACCTACTGGGTGCAGGCGGCGGGCGCGGATGTTCTGGAATGGATTGACATCCTGCAAGACCGCATCCCCTGCGTCCACCTGAAAGACATGTCCGTGAACGGCTTCGACCAGCGCAAGGCGGTCGTCGGCGAGGGCAATCTGAACTTCCCGAAGATTCTGGAAAAGCTGCAAACGCTGGGCAAGACGAAGTATATGCTCGTCGAACAGGATGACTGCTACGGCGAAAGCGCGTTTGACTGCTTGAAGCGCAGCTATGACAATGTGAGAAAGATGGGGTATTGAGCAATGGCAAAGGTGAAATTGGGCATTATCGGCGTCGGCAATATGGGCACGGGTCACAGCAAGAACTATCTGGACGGCTTGATGCCGGAAATCGAAATCACGGCGGTGGCTGACCGCAACCCGGCGCGCCGCGAGTGGGCGAAGGAGAATCTCCCCGGCGTGAAGGTTTTTGAGGAGGGCGTAGATCTCATCCATAGCGGCGCGTGTGAAGCCGTGCTGATTGCCACGCCGCACTATCAGCATCCGCCGCTGGCGATTGAAGCATTCAAAAACGGGCTGCACGTCATGGTGGAGAAGCCCGCCGGCGTTTACACCCTGCAAGTGCGCGAGATGAACGCCGAGGCGGACCGTCACCCGGAGCTGACCTTCGGCATGATGTTCAACCAGCGCACGAATTGCACCTACCGCAAGATGCACGAGCTGATTCACAGCGGCGCAATCGGTGACTTAAAGCGTGTCAATTGGATTATCACCGACTGGTACCGCACGCAGTTCTATTACGATTCCGGCGCATGGCGCGCAACGTGGGCGGGCGAAGGCGGCGGTGTGCTGCTGAACCAGTGCCCGCATCAGCTGGATTTGGTGCAGTGGCTGGTGGGACTGCCGTGCAAGGTGCAGGGTTTCTGTCACGAGGGCAAGTGGCACAACATCGAGGTCGAGGACGACGTGACCGCCTATTTCGAGTACCCGAACGGCGCCACGGGCGTTTTCATCACCACGACCGCCGACGCCCCCGGCACGAACCGCTTGGAGATTACAGGCACGAAGGCGACGCTCATCTGTCAGGATGGCAAGCTCATCATGAAGAAGCTGGAAATGGACGAGCGTGAATGGTGTGCGACGTGTCAGGAAGGCTTCCGTGCGCCGTCCTACGAAACGATTGAGGTCGAGACGGACGGGCAGAACGGGCAGCATCCGGCGGTGCTGAACGCGTTTGCGGCGCATATCCTGCGCGGCGAACCGCTGGTCGCGGACGGGCGTGAGGGCATCAATGGGCTGATGCTGTCCAATGCGATTCATCTGTCCTCGTGGCTGGGGCATCCGGTGACTTTGCCGATTGACGAGGCGCTGTTTTTGGAGAAGCTCAATGAACGTCGGGCAACGTCGCGGGTAAAGACAGGGGAAAGCGTTTTCAGTGATACAAATGGGACATATGGGTCAAAGTAAAGAGGAGCTCCAAACACGAGGATAAACACGCGGGCAAAGCATGATAACGCGACCAACTCATACTATTTCCAAATGAGAATGCGCCAAGATGCGAAGCGAATTTTTCGCGCTGGCTAACGCGAATGAAACGCAGCGTAGCAGCGCTACGCTAAGTGGAATGAGCGGACGCAAGCGCGGAAAAGGCGCGAGCAGATGGCGCAGGTGAATTTGGAAATAGTATCAATTGCACCAGACAGGCGCGAACGGGTTGTATGCTTTCCTCCACAAAACCGCATGAAAAAGCGCCCTGCCCCGGCAAACTCATCCGCCGGAGCAGGGCGCTTTTCGATGCAGTTGTTCTGTTATACTATTTCCAGATAAAAATGCACCAAGATGCGCCGCGAATTTTTCATTCTGGCTAACGTGAATGAGACGCAGCGCAGCAGCGCTACGCTAAGCGGAATGAGCGGACGCCAGAAAGGAAAAGGCGCAAGCAGATGGTGCAGTTAAATCTGGAAATAGTATTACACGCTGACCGTTTCCCCTGCTTTAATCGTCATGACCTCGCCTTTGTTCTCCACCCAAATGTCGGTGGCGGTCGGGTTAAAGACGATGTGCCCGTCGGCGCTGGTGCGCAGCTGGCGGCTGGCGTTCAGGTAGTCCACAATCTCGATATTTGTCGCGTACCAAATATCCTTCTTGCCGCTCATTTTCTCGCAGAAGGCGCGGATAACCTCCCAGTTGTTATGCTGCTCAAACTCGTAGCTATGTCCCCACAGGTAGAACAGCTTCAGCCCGAATGGCAATTTCCCCGTAAGGAAGCGGTCGCACAGCTCGTCCAGCTTCGGGTCATCGTGATGGCAAGTTGGGTTGAGGCGCAGCCATTCGTTGGGAATCTCAAAGTTGTGGGTGCTGACGACAGTGCGGGCATAAGCAATGCCGCAGGTGCGCAGGGTGTCGACGGCTTCGTCGCTGTATGTGCCGTAAGGGTACGCAAAGCCGCGGACGATTTTGCCAAACAGCTTTTCCAGATTATCGCGGTCAGCAAGAACCTCATAGGCAATGCGCGGCGCGGGAATCGCGGACAGCGACGCATGGGTCAGCGCGTGGGATGCGACTTCGTGGCGGCCGCCTGCATAGAGCGCTTTAATGGCGGATTCACTCATGCGGCGGTAAATCGTGCCGGCAGGGTAAACCGTGCCTTCTGGGGCAAACCAGCCGCTGTTGAGGTTGAAGGTGGCGAGAATACCGTATTCATCGAGGATGCGGATGAGTTCAATGTCGGTTTCCACGCCATCGTCGTAGGAGAGGGTCAGCGCTTTGCGCAGACCGTAGGGGTAGAGAACCATCATGGGAAAAGACTCCTTTCTTTGTAGGTAAGAAATGATTGGCAAAAGAATCTCTTTTGCCTTGGTTACGCGAGTTTATTGGGAAAGTGCTTTTTGTTGCAGGGGTGCACCTGCGGGCGCACAAAAAGGGTCAAGCCTTTTGCTTCCGAGTAAACAGCTTTTTCAGTGCCCACGCGCAGGGCTTTTCAATCAGCAGGGTGATGAGAATCGCGCCGAGGAGGGATAAGCCGAAGCAGAGCGCCATGTACTGCCATTGCCACGGCTGTTCTCCGACGCGGTTCGGTTCATTGCTCACGGACGGCGGGATGTGCAGCCGCTTCAGGTGGACGGCGAGGTTCTGATGCAGCAGGTAGTAGTTCATCGAGATGGCGGCAAGCCAGCCCATGACGCGGTTGCCCATCAGGAAGCGCAGGGGGCGCACGGCGAAGGGGAGCGAAAGCATCAGCCCCGTAATCGTCAGGCAGAGCAGTGGACGGCGCATCATCTGCGCGGCCTGCATGGCAGCTTGTCCGGACGTGTACGCCTGTGCGCGGATGACGCGGAGCATCCCGTAGAGAGAGACGCAGAACACAAGCGTCGCCGCGCCCTGCCAGAGCCCCTTGCGTCGGCTTTCCGCCGGGTACAGCTGCGTTAGGCGCACATAGAGGATGGACGCGCCCATGCCCATTGCGTAAACATCAAGGAAATTCGCCAGCTGATTGACAACCATGTTGTACTCTTCCAGCCGCCATAAACACCAGCCGCGGAACGCAAACGCGACCGCCGCCATGCTCATCAGCGTACCGAGCGGATTCTTCATCGCGCCCTTCGCCAGCAAGGGGAAAATCAGGTACGCCTGCATCTCGATGGCGATTGTCCACGATGCAACGCCAATAGGCGTGGCAATGTAGGTGGCGTAATTGAACGTCTGCGTGAACGTCAGGTGCATGAGGACGTCGCGGACGGCTTCTGATGTGCGCCCGTAGAGGTTGTACGGAATCGCGACGACAACAAGCATCAGCAGCGTCAGAAAATAATAGCTGGGCACAATGCGCATGATGCGCCGCTGATAGAACGCCTTCGTGTCCGGCACGCGCTCGCCCAGCATCATCGTCCGCGCATACGGCAGGAACAGCAGAAAGCCTGACAGCAGGATTGTGCCGTCAACCGGCATATATCCAGCGCGCAGCAGATAGTCCAGCGAGTAACGGCCAATCGACGGCGTAAGCCACGACTGCTGCCAGAAGTGATACCAGCTGACGATGAACACCAGCAGCACGCGCAGCCCGTTCAACTCCGGGATTCTGCGGCAGTTCGGGCGATAGGCGGTCATGAGTCCGCCTCCAGCAGGGCACGCATTCCCATCACATAGCCGTAGAAGCCGAAGCCGACAATCTGCCCCCGGCAGGCGCTGGCAGTGACGGATTTGTGGCGGAATTCCTCCCGCGCGTGGACGTTGCTCATGTGGCACTCGATGACCGGCATCGGCACGGACGCAATCGCGTCATGCAGCGCAACGGACGTGTGCGTGTACCCACCCGGATTGAACACCGCGCCGCAGAAGCCGTCGAAGTACGCCTTTTGCAGCGCATCAATCAGGTCTCCCTCGTGGTTGGACTGCACACAGCGCACCTCCACGCCGAGCTTTTCCGCTTCCGCATGGCACAACGCAAGCAGATCGTCATACGTCTTTGCGCCATAAACTGCCTTTTCACGCAGCCCAGTCAGGTTGATGTTCGGGCCGTTGAGAATGAGAATCTTTTTCGGTTCGCTCATAGCAAATGCAGCTCCTTCATCAGCGTTTCCGCAAGGTTCGGCGGCATGGAACACCCCTGCCAGATGCTTTCGGCTTCCACCGCCTGCGCAATGAGCATATACAGCCCTGTGCAGGCAGGCGTTCCAGCACGTTTTGCGGCGGCGGTCAGTACCGTTTCCGCCGGGTTGAAAATAATGTCCGCTACGCCGTCGGCGCGGGCGACAATGCTGGTCAAGTGCGCCGTATCTATCGGACAGCCCTCGACACGCGGGTACATTCCGGCAGGGGTCGTGTTGACAATCAGCCCGCCCATATCGGGGAAGCGCGCATAGAAATCGTCGTAGCTGATTTCATCCGCGTGCTTCGGGCTTCGGGAGACGACCCACGTTTCGCGCGCCCCCATGCGCTCCACGGCATTCCGGCAGGCGCGCATCGCTCCGCCTGAACCGAGGATGAACACCGGGCGTCCGTCCGGATTCATGCCGAAATAGCGCAGCATCTGCTCAAAGCCGGGATCGTCCGTGTTGTAGCCGCGGCTTGTTTTGCCCGTCAGCACTGTGTTGACCGCCCCAACCTCCCGCGCAAAGGGGGTAATCTCATCCAGCAGGGGCATCACGTCCGTCTTGTACGGCACGGTGATATTGAAGCCGTCCAGCGTACGCAGCAGTTCCGGTACAACCGCCGCCAATTCACCGCGCGGAATCTCAATCAGCCGGTAGCTCGCCTCCAGAGAAATTTTCTCCCAAATTGCCTCATGAATGGGAACGGACAGGCTGTGCCCCAGCTTCTCCCCAATCAGGCCGTACTGCTTCATGGACATGCACCTCCGGGCTGCTTTGTTCCCATTATAGCATGATTTAGGCAAGGGGGCAATGCTTGAACAGTTTTTTTCTGTTTTTGCATTTTGGGTGCAACGAATGGCATCTCTGATTCGTCTAATAGGTAACAGGCTGGAAAAGGAGGGAGCGTATGGGCAGACGCGGAACACTGCTGCTGATGATTTTTCTGCTGCTGGGATGCGCATGTGCGGAGAAAGCGGTGGATATTACCTACCGCTTCGGCAGCCGCGAGGAGCAGAAAATTGCGGTGACAATTGACGACTGCTATCACGCAGAGGACGTTCGGGCGGTGCTGGATATTTTGCAGGCAAACGACGTCCGCGCGACGTTCTTCCCCATCGGCAAGGCACTCAAATATGAGGACGCGGCGCTATGGCAGGAGGTTGTGGCGTCTGGGTGCGAAATCGGCAATCACTCATGGGGACATACTTACCTGACGAAGCTGAGCCGGCAGAAAATCAAGTTCCAGATGCTTCGGACGCAGGAAAAAGTGGATGCACTGCTGGACTGCCATTATCCCATGCAGGTCATGCGCCCGCCGATGGGCAAAACGAATCCGAAGGTGGAGGAAAGCGTCGCGGCGGTTGGTTATCTGGCGGTTGTCAAGTGGGATGTCAGCGAAACCGACCCGGTAAAGGCACTGGCGGCCGTGCAGAACGGCAGCATCTTGCTCTTTCATGCGCGGAAGAAGGATGCGAAATGTCTGTCCGTGCTGATTCCGCAGCTGGTGGCGGAAGGCTATCAGCTGGTCACGGTGTCGGAACTGCTGGGACTGCCGGAAATTGTATGCAGCGCGGAAAAGTACGTCTATCACCGCCGCGATACGGAGGAAAATATCCGCCCCGATGCTGTTCCCCAGAATTGACAACCCTTCCCCATTCCGGTATAATGAAAGGCGGGAAAAGGACGTTTTGCTGTGGCAAAATCAAGCATGAAGAGGAGTGAACCCTGATGAAGAAACGACTGTTGGCGCTGCTGAGCGCCATCGTGCTGATGGGTAGTGTATCGCTGGCGGAAAACACGGAAGAATCGGCGGAAACCCCGGCGACGTCGGAACCGATGGTTTCCCTGCCCATCGATTTTTCTCCCGGTATGCCCGCTGATCCGGACGGCTTTACCTTCGGCGACGGCACTTGGAGCTATGAGGATCCCACCATCAGCGTGCAGGTGACGCAGAAGCGCAAGGCGGAGTGCGACTATTGGGTTGCGCACATCAAGATAGCGGATGCTTCCCAGCTGCGCACCATGTCCGCCGGCGGCTTTGACTCCACCCGCACGGTCAAGGGCACGATTATGGCCAAGCGCAGCAACGCCATCCTTGCCATTGACGGCGATTATTTCTGCTATACCGGTATCGGTTATATCGTCCGACAGGGCACGGAGTATCTTGACCACCTGCGCGGCGACCGCGACGTTCTCCTGATTGATGAGGACGGCGATTTCCACTATGTTCTCCGCCCCAAGCGCAATTCGCTTGACGGCACAGTGGATGGCAAGAAGGTCATCAACAGTTTCTTCTTCGGCCCGGTGCTGGTGCGCGAGGGCAAAGCCGTGCTGAACCCGATGGCGGAAGGCATGGCGTTCGATGAGCCGCGGCAGCGCATGGCGATTGCGCAGGTTGGCCCGCTGGAATATATGGCGATTTGCTGTGCGTCGCAGGCGCGCGGTTCGATGGGCATGACACTCCAGCAGTTCGCACGGCTCTGCGCTGATGAGGGCGCGTATATCGCCTATAACCTCGATGGCGGCGACTCCACCATGATGATTTTCAACGGCGAGAAAATCAACGACGTACTGAATGAAAACACCCGCGCCATCTCTGACATCGTGTACTTCGCGTCGGCATGGACAGGTGAGGAGGCGGAGGAGTGAATACCGTCTATTGGGTGCTCGTCGCGTTCGGCATCGTTGTGCTGGAGGCGCGTCTGCGCGCCCGGAACGTACGCTATCTGCCGATTCTGCCCGCTATTGTGCTGGGCGCGGTGCTGTCCAAGGTCACTTATGTGGTGCTGCAATGGCACTATGCGTTCCCGCACTGGGGATGGGGCGCGTTCACTGTCCTTCGGCCGGATACGTTCTGCTTCTTCGGCGGCGCGGTCGGCGTGGTGCTGGGCGTCATCATCAGCGCAAAGCTGACGCATCAGCGCGTCCTGCCCGTGCTGGATGCGTTTGCCCCGGCGGGTGCGCTGCTGGTTGCCATTGCCCGGTTCGGCGAAAAGTATCTGGGCGAAATCGGCACGGCGGGCTTTGAGATGCCCGAACAGCTGGCGTTCTTCCCCTTTGCCCTGACGAACGAGTGGGGCGAAAGCTATCCCGCCATCTTCATGCTGTCCTGCCTTGCGGCGCTCATTGTGGCGATTGTCGGTCTGACCCGCAAGCCCGGCGGACGCGATGGTCAGCTTTTCCTGCGCACCGCGTTTTATCTGGCGCTGCCGCAAATCATGTGCGAGAGCCTGCTGGCGGAGTGCATGAAGTGGGGCTTCGTGCGGGTGCAACAGCTCCTGTGTGCGCTGACGCTGCTGGTAATCCTGATTGTGGAGTGCCGCCGTGCAGCGGGTTCATTGACCTTTGCGAGGCGCTGGTGGCCGGTTGGCGCGCTGCTTCTGTGTGCGGCGGGGCTGGTCGGCGTGGAATTTGCGCTGGATAAGTCCGGTTTGCCCGCATTCGTGGGGTACGGCGCGATGGTGGTGCTGCTGGCGCTGATTGCGGCGGCGGAATGCGGGGCGGCGAGAAGGGTGAAGGAATACAAAAGGAGGAAAGCATGAACGACGCAGAACAGCGGGCTGCCGCGAAACAGTTTGCGCAGGATTGGCAAGCACGCGGCGACGAAAAGCAGGATAATCAATCCTTCTGGCTTGCCCTGCTGCAAAAAGTGTTTGGCGTGGCAGAGCCGGAGAAGTACATCAACTTTGAGTATCCCGTCCTTGTGGATGACGGACGGAAAGAAAAAGGCACGACCAAGTTCATTGACGGCTATATTGCCAAGACGCGGGTACTGATTGAGCAGAAGGGACGCGGAATCGACCTGACGATTGGCTATAGGCAATCGGACGAATCGTTCCTAACGCCCTATCAGCAGGCGCGGCGTTACGGCGGTTATCTGCCGCAGTCAGAGCAGCCGCGCTGGATTATTGTCAGCAATTTTGATGAGTTTGACATTCATGATATGAACCGCCCCAATGATTCGCCGGAAATTGTCAAGCTGTGCGATTTGGAGAAGGAATATCATCGACTGCAATTCCTTGTTGATACGACCAGCGAACATATCAAGAAGGAAATGGAGATTTCCCTCAAAGCGGGCGAGCTGGTTGGCGTTCTGTATGATGCACTGCTGGCGCAATATCAAAATCCGAATGACCCGGAAACGCTGAAAAGCCTGAATGCGCTGTGCGTGCGGCTGGTTTTCTGTCTCTATGCAGAGGATGCGGGCATTTTCGGCAAGCACCTGATTTTCCACGACTATCTGAAAAGCCATGAGCGCGATGCGCGGCGTGCGCTGATTGACCTTTTCCGTGTCCTTGACCAGAAGCCGGAAAATCGAGATCCCTATATGGATGAAGATTTGGCGGCGTTCCCCTACGTCAACGGTGGATTGTTCTCTGACGAAAACATCATCATTCCCCGCCTGACTGAGAAAATTGTTTCGCTGATTCTACGGGAAGCAAGCGAGAATTTCGACTGGTCGGACATCAGCCCGACGATTTTCGGTGCTGTGTTTGAAAGCACCTTGAACCCGGAAACGCGGCGTTCCGGCGGAATGCACTATACCAGCATTGAGAACATCCACAAAGTCATAGACCCCTTGTTCCTGAACGATTTGAGAGCAGAATTGGCGGAAATTCAGCAGATTCCCGTCGTGCGAACCCGCAGAAGCAGACTGGAAGCGTTTCAGGAGAAGCTGGCAGGGCTGACCTTCCTTGAAATCATGCTTACGAAAATGATACAGGCTGATGCGGCATAAAGAATTGGTAGCAAAACTGGTAGCAGATTCATCTTTAATTGGTAGCAAATATTGAATTGGTAGCAGATAGGCTGCCGCTTTTTTTGTTTTTGGGCATAAGAAAACTCCCGCCGGATTTCAGCGGGAGAAGTGCATCAGACCTCAATCTCGATGCCGTTTTTGAACCTGACGATCACCTTGTCCTTTGCGTAGACGGTCATGCGTTCGACGAGGATGTGGTAGGTCACCGGGTCAAACTCGGTGGTGATTTCCTTCTGCTTCATGAGCTCGGTCAGGAAATCTTCAATTGCTGCCCGGCGGGTCTGCTTGTCCGTGATGGTTGCCTGCAGCTCATTGTACCGAACCTTCAATCCTTCGTAGTGATCGCAGAGGGCATTGTGCCTGACCTTGTAGGCTTCCTGATCCTGTGCGACCGTGGCGTTTTCATGAATGCTTCGGGCTACCTGCTCTGCGGCAATTTCCATCTCTGCGTCCAGCTTGGCCAGCTCATCTTCCAATGCCGTGGTGTTGAACAGCGTATCGCGGATTTCATCAAAACTGGCCTTTATGGATTTCCGGTTGATAGCCAGCTTGTTGAGCGCTGTCAGGAAGATATGCATCAGCGCCTCTTCATCGAAGTGGGGCGTTTCGCAGTGCTTTTCACCGGCGTACTTCCGATTGCATCGCCAAATGACACGGCGATACTGGTCATTGGAATGCCACACCTTTGAACCATAAACGCCTCCGCATTCGCCGCAGTAAACCGTGCTGGAGAATACCCTCACGCCGCTGTGCCGATTGCCGCCGGGCTTACGCTTTGCAACCTCGCGCTGAACCAAGTCGAATACCTCAGGTTCAATGATGGCCTCATGGTCCCCGGTCACATAATACTGCGGCACCTGTCCTTGATTCTTGACCTGCTTTTTCGTAAGGAAGTCCTCGGTAAAGCACTTCTGCAGGAGAGCATCACCCTTGTACTTTTCATTTGTCAGGATGCTCCGGATCGTCGTTGAGGACCACTTTTCTTTGCCAGCAGGGCTTGGAATGCCATCCGCAGTGAGGGCAGCGGCAATCGTATGAGGCGTTTTACCCTGAAGGAACATCCGGAAGATGCGCCGGATAATTTCTGCCTGCTCATGGTTTACCACAAGGCTGCCGTCTGCACCGCGGTCATAACCGAGGAATCTGCTGAACGGGACAGACACCTTTCCATCGGCCATTCGCTTGCGCTGGCCCCATGTGCAGTTCTCACTGATGGACCGGCTTTCTTCCTGTGCCAGTGAGGACATGATGGTGATGAGCAGTTCGCCCTTGCCATCGAAGGTCCAGATGTTTTCCTTTTCAAAGAAGCACTCGACACCTTTTTCCTTCAGCTGGCGAATGGTGGTCAGGCTGTCGACCGTGTTACGGGCAAAGCGGCTGACCGACTTGGTGACGATAAGGTCTATCTTGCCGTCAAGTGCGTCAGCTACCATCTGTTTGAACCCCTCGCGGTGCTTGGTGCTGGTGCCGGTGATGCCCTCGTCGGTGTAGACGTGGACGAACTCCCAGTCATCGCGGGCATCGATCAGCTTGGTGTAATAGTCGATCTGCGCCTCATAGCTGGTGAACTGCTCATCGCTGTCCGTGGAAACGCGGGCATAAGCAGCAACCCGGCGTTTTCTCTGTTCAGCAATCGGTGCTGCCGTGAACCGTGTCAGCGTCGGCTGAATCGTTGTCACTCTCTTGACTGCCATGTCGTTCCTCCCATACCTTTTTCATAATCAGGCTCATCTTCTGTTTCTGTTCATCCGTGCAGGTGTGGCTTCTGCGCCGGGTGCTGATCGTCCGGGTTGCCGTCGAACCGTCGTGCATGGTGAATTCCAGCCGCCCGCCGGGGAAAGCAGTGATGTGATGCACCTGCTTTTCGTACTCCTTTTCATCAAAATCTGGAATACCCATAATATCGGCGGCAAGCTCACGGAGCCGTTCATCCTTGAGTGTCTTCCGAAAGCACCCTTCGGCCTTATGGTTGCAAGCCCACATACGCATCAGTGAACCATTGACCAGTCTGGAAGTATTGGACCGGAATACTTCTCCGCATATACTGCATCGAATCTGCCTTGAAAAAGGCATTGTGCGATATGGATTATTGACGGGCGATGAACGGAGCTTACCGACCGCAGCCCGGCGTTCCGGGGTCCATGCATCTTTCTTGGCGGTAGAAACCCAGTCCGTTTCCCAAGTGCTCCCATCCTTAAAACGGAACAGTACATGGTTTTTCCCGGAAACGAGGATCTGCTCAACGCGCTCTGTGAAAGCTGCTTCATCAAAGGCTTCCAGCCCAAGGGCAGCAGTGCTGATCTTGTAGAGAATCTTCTCCGGGATGTTCTGTGTTGTACAGCTGCCGCCTTTTTTCCGCTTTTCACCGCAGGTCCAGATCGTGACCTTCTCTTCGCCAGCGGGGACATCCTGAGCCCGGTTGGTCCTTGTGCTCCGCATTACGCTGCATCCGTGACAGGCGCATTTGATGATGCCGGAGAAGCAGGACAGGTTCAGAGATTTGTTTGCGCGAGGGCCGAGGGCCTTGCGTCGGGACATTTCTGCCTGAACAAAGTCAAAGGTTTCTTTGTCAATGATGGCCTCATGGGTATTCTCCACGTAGTACTGCGTGAGTTCGCCGTGGTTCTTCCGGCGCTTCTTGGTGATCGGGTCTTCCATGTACTCCTTCTGAAAAAGCATGTTCCCGGTGTAGGTCACATTGGTGAGCACCACTTTCAGGTTGGAATCAACCCAGCGGCATCCGTTTGCCGTGGTAATGCCCTCGGCAGCGAATTCGCGCTCAGTTTCCAGCCGGGATTTCCCATCGAGGAAGTTCTGGAAAATGCGGCGAACGATTGCGGCTTCTTCGGGATGGATGACCAGCTGGTCACCTTCCCAGCGATAGCCGAAGATGCGGAAATGGCCATTCGGCAGACCTTTTTCAAAGCGCCTGCGCGTACCCCATTTGACGTTGTCACTCAGGGAACGGACCTCCTCCTGTGCGAAGGCGGCATAAAGCGTGATCATCAGCTCGCCGCCTTCATCCAGAGAAGTGATCTTTTCCTTCTCGAAGCGCACCTCAATGCCAAGCTCGCGCAGGCGTCTGACCGCGGCCAGCGTGTCCACCGTGTTGCGGGCGAAGCGTGACAGGCTTTTGGTCAGGATGATGTCGATCTTCCCGGCTTCGCAGTCGGCCATCATACGCTGGAATTCATCTCTGCCGGACACCTTGGTGCCGGTCGTGGCTTCATCCGCGTAGACCCCGGCATAGATCCATCCGGGAGTGCGCTGGATCAGACTGCTGTAGCTGCTGACCTGCGCCGACAATGAATGCATCAGGCGTTCGCTGTCGGTAGACACTCGGGCATAAGCTGCAACACGCTTAGGTTTAAGTACATCGGGCTTTTTTGCTTCGATGCGGGTGATTGTTTTTGCCATTGTATCAACCTCCTTTCGGACACCATTACTCACTCTAAAGCCCCGAAAAGTCAAGCAATATCAAGGGTTTTCGGTCAATAAAGTTCCGAGCGGCGGCTCGTATTTCTTCACCAGAATCTGCTGGGCTTCGCTGAATTCAGGCTCTGTCATGAGGCCGTGTTCCCGCAGTTTTTTCAGGTATGAAAGGCAGATCAGATAGTTCTGCTCCCGCTGAAACTGTGCCTGATCCATGCTCATTCAGCCTCCTTCCTGCGGAAGCTGGCGTAGCACGCTCTGCCGCAGAAACTGCGCTGCGTCACACCATAGACCGTGAATTCCTGACCGCATTCTTTGCAGACAAAGGAATGTGTGCTCTTCTGCCTGAGTTTGTCTCTGTGCGCGGCCCACCATTTCATACGGCAGGCATCAGAACAGAAGCGCTTGTGCTTACGCCCGGCAGCCTGCAGGACTGACATGCCGCATTGCTCACACCCCGCACCGGATGCTGTCCTGCCGACATTGGAACGGGTACCGCCCAGCTCATGCCGGATGCAGAAGCTCTTAACTTTGCTGGATGTGATTCCAAGCGCTGCGGCAATAGCACCATAGCTTTTTCCTTCACCGCGAAGCTGTGTGATTCTCTGTTTTTCCTGTGCTGTCATACGGCACCTCCTTCTGGGGCACCGTTCCGGTGATCCCGTAGTACGGAGAAATGCCTGCACGTTTGAGGGGGTGCGCACGAAAAAAAGGCGGTCAGCCGAAGCCAACCGCCAGAGAGGGATTATTCGATTCTGCTGAATTCGCCGGACACCCAGCCGACGCGGCCATTGACCACAATGGCATGCCAGCCGTTTGCGGCAGTGGCCACCCATTCAAAGGACGCGCCGTTCTTCACAGCGGTGATGCGGCTGTACTTGGTGTCATTACCGAAGCGGACATTCACCGTGCCGCTGGTGCTGACGATGACCACCTTCTTCGGCTGTACCACCTGCAGCTCGGGTGCCTCCGCAGTATCCTCCGGCTGCACAGGTTCAGAAGGCTTCTGACCTTCGTCCTGATCTGCGACCGCAGCCATCAGCGCGGTATGGGTCTCAGTACCGTAGATACCGTCAGCCTTGACGCCGATCTTACTCTGAAACGCCTTCAGCGCAGTCAGGGTTTCGCTGCCGAAATCACCGTCCGCACCGTACTTGGGCAGTGCGTATCCGAGCTGGAGCAGCAGCTCCTGCAGGGTCTTGACATCGGTGCCCTTGGAGCCCTTCTCCAGAGAACGGGAGCCGAGCACATATTCGGTGGCAGCGGTGTCAGGTACACGGACAGGCGCAGTCTGAATAGCCCCGCCGTAATCGATGAACGGCAGCGCATACCAGTGGGTCCACGGACGCTTGCTGACCTGCGTCTTCACGCATCCATAAGCGAAGCCTTCCCATTCAACAGCCCAGCCGTTACCGATGTAGTAGCCGACATGGCCATCCTTGGTCAGGGCCAGACCGGGAACCTCCGGCAGCGTGGAGATGGTGCCCCATGCACAGCCCTTGCTCTTGGCATAGCTGAACATGGAGTTTGCGCCCTTGTCCGGGCAGCCGTGTGCACCGTAGGTGTTAGGCACAGTTTTGTCAGTGCCGATGGCATCCAGCATGGCCTGACCGCCGCCAGTCCAGGCGTAGCCCTTTGCGCCGCCGATGCAGTCACAGACCACTTCCTTGTTGGCAATGTCCTGCTTATAGCGGGAAGTGCGGCTGGAGCCATAGTGGGACGGGTACTGGCTGGTCTTACGGGACAGCAGGCTGGAAGTAGCCTTGTAGCCGCAGGTGCCGTACCAATAAGGATGGCCTACCATCTTCAGACAGTAGGCCACGAAGTGTTCAGCGGTGAACGGGGTCTCAATGCGATTACTCATGGATATCATCCTCCTTGGATTCGGTCGTAGTGTCAATGGCCTTGTCCTCACGCCCGTGCAGTTGGGCAAGAATGTCCTTCAGCTTTTCGGGGATGGGCAGACCGAGGTGTGCAGCGTTCTCGATCATGGAAACGCCCTCATTGGAGAGGTAGAAGCAGATGACCGCGGAACGCAGTGCGCTGCCGGTACCGACCACATTCACATCCAGAATGTTGGCCACACCGACCAGCATGAAAATGAGCACCTTCTTGAAAATGCCGCGGAAGCCGACCTCGCTGGACAGCTTCTTGTCCACCACGGCACACATCACGCCGGTCAGATAGTCCAGCGCGACGAAAACAATGAGCGCAGTCATCAAACCGTCAACACCTCCAATGAAATAGCCGAGCCATCCACCGACTGCGGCGATGGCCATCTGGATCTTTGCCCAGATCAGGTCAATGGAAAAATCACGCATACAGGGTTCCTCCTTAGTTTTTTGATATGAAAAAAGCCGCGGTGAAGCGGCTGATTTCCGGGGAAAGTCATACACCAATGGCGATCCAGTCGATATTACGTTTCGTACTAAACGAACCACCAACGATAACGCTGCAGCCGGTCGTGGTTTTGCTGTATACCTTTAGTGCACCATTATCGCCAGACCAGTTGGTGCTGGTTGTTGAATAGCTGACCACAACAACCGGTGTTGCAGTAAATCCAGCGCTGGAGTAGTCTATCGATGCCGCAGTAGAACCATTGCAACTGGACGATCCATAAGCAACCTTGAAAGGCAAACGAGCTGCAGCAACTGTGCCAGATGTCAGATTGCTGGCATTGTTGCAGCCAAGGTTGCTGCGGGCACTTGCTGCTGTTGTTGCACCGGTACCACCATTGGCAATAGGAACGGGGGTTTCCATACCGCTGTGAAAAAGACGATAGGTAGCCCATGTGCCGTTTTCGCAAGTCCGAAGCAATGCTGCCCAGTTGAGATCATCCTGACATGCTTTGTTTCGTACTTCAAGCATGCGACGGTTGTTGCCGCCACTGTCCTCCCATGAAGCAAAAGAAGATGCACCAATGTAGCTACCTTCAAAGACTGTCTGGTTCGTCGTTCCATTGTAAGTCGGCTTCAGGTAAACCGATGGATACAGGCTGCTTTGAATAGTCAGGTTGCCGGTCATCGTATCGCCGCTTTTCTTTACCGCACCAATATTGCCGCAGGCACCAGCGGCAGTCGTGGAACCTGTGCCGCCCTGCGCTACCTCCAGCGCAGAAGAAAGCACGACGGGCCAGCCGAACTCTACCTTTTCGGGAGATTCAGCAACCTTGCCAAAGGCGATGCCGTTTCCGTTGCGGTAAAAGTCCATCAATACCTGCTTTGTGCCGATGCTGACTGCCTGCTCCACATAGTAGAAATAGTCAGTCAGCCGCACCTTCAGATCATAGCTTTTCAGCACATCGAAGGTTCCGCTGATCAGCAGATTTGTAGAGCTGACTGCGTAGTTGGTCGCAGTGACTGTTGCAGCCTGCGTCCATGCCGTTGCTGTAGACAGCTTGTAGTACACGATACAGGAGATCGTGTTCTTGCTGCCAACAGAGGAAACAGAACCGGCCAGCGATACACGTACCTTCGTGCCGTCCACCTGTACAGCAGAACCAGTGCTGTTGCATCGCTCCGCTGTGAACTTCGTCAAGGATGGCGGCGAGTAATCCGTGACCGAGATGGTTTTCGTCGTGCTGGCAGAACGGCCCCGTGAATCTGTCACCGTGACAGTCATTGTCAGGCTTCCAGCGGTATTGAGCGTATTGCTCGTGAACGAGGATGTGGTGTAGACCACATTGTCCAGAGAGGTGCGATAGGAAGAAATCGTACTGCCCTGTGAACCGGCGGCAGAGATCGTAACAGCCAGCTTGGAACGAGTCCGGACGTACACACCAAACTGCGTTGCTATGCCGGATGTGGCTTCTGATGCGGATACAGAGGAGATGCTTGGTACCACGGTAGACGGCACATTCAGCGTGAGCGTTACCGTTGAATATCCAGTCTCTGTGCCGCCAACATAGGTGGTGCAGTAAATGGTGCACAAGCCGGATGTGGCATTGGGAATCTGTGCGGCCAGTGTCAGAGGCGGCGTCCACGAAGTAGACGCACCGACATTCGTGCCGATGGTCCCTGTTGTGCCGCCAAAGGCATAAGACAGCGTGTGCGTTGCACTGGTGGTCAGCCGGTTTGTCGTGATCGTGACCGCCGAGCCAAGGTTCACGGAAGAAGCGGAAACTGTCGGCTGGCTGACACCTTCTGCATAGGTCACGGTCATCGTGACGCTCGACCATTGCAGATAGTTACGGGAATAACCCTGACTGCCTGCAACCGGGCTCGGGTTATAGATGCAGATCGTATTATTGCCAGCTGCAAAGTACGTGGCAAGGTTAGTCAGCAGCGTACCCGAAATGACATTGTTCGTGGTATTCCCGTAGAACGAGCCGGTAAACGTGCCCAGCTCATCGCCGCAATAAGCAGCACCGGTCGAGCCGCCGCTGGTATTCTGGTGATTAGACTTGCGGACATAGACAGTCTTCGTACTGCCTGCGCCGTAGCCAGCCTTGTCAGCAGAAATGGAAAACGAAATGCCGGTGATGACTTTGTTAGCCAGTGACATGCCGGAGAAGCAGATTACACCCACAAAGTTGGTGCCGCTGGTATAGAACTCCTGACTTGCGGAGCCACTTTTGTAGTTGCTGGATGAATTACTCTTTCTGGTAATCATCGACGCAGTAAATGATGCTGTTGCCATGAAGCCCTCCTTAGCCTGTGTAGATCAGAGACAGATTTCCGTTGGTCTGCGGTTCAAAGGCAAACTTGCCGACCTGCAGCTTCGTCAGGATTTCTGCCTGCGTGACATACAGCTTATTGTTGGACAGGTACGCCACCTCGGTGTTGTTCATATAGAATGCCAGTCTGTCATTGACCACGCGGAATGTAAACGGGTTACCGCTTTTGCCAATGACCAGACCATCCTCGGAGAATGTCATATATGTCTGAATGAGCCGCAGCTGTTCCTCGGTGGCCTCTTTCGCATCCTGAACTGCATTGTTGAGCAGGCCGTATTGGCTGACTGTCCATGTGAAGTTGGATTCCGTCTGCTCAGACAGCGTAGTCAGCTGCTGTCGGATCTGCGTCATGTCTGCGGCAGGCGCATAGGTGGCCTGAACTTCCTGACGGATACTGTCCGCTGTGGTACTGATCTGAGCGTGAACCTCGGCCAGCTTGGTTTCCAGTTCACCGGGGGCTTCGTAGGCCACCTGATTAAGGTTCTTGAAGGAACCGCCCACGAAGCTGAACATCGGGTGCTCCGGGTACAGATAAACCTGATAGGTCGAATACATCACGCCCAGCGCTATGTAGATCAGACCATCCTCCTCATCGGGAATGTCCGTTGTGAAGAGTGTTGACGTGGGCGTGTAATATTCACCGTCCAGCGTACCAACGATGTAGCAGGTTTTCTGCGCTGTGCCCGTGTATCCGGCCAGATTGTTGCGCAGTGTGCAGCTGGGGTAAGACAGATAATTGGTCGTACCCGTTGCTTCCGCGGCAATGGCACTGGCAGCCCACAGGATAGGCTTGGTGATGTCAAATGCAACAGATGCCGCCAGATGAAAATACCCGTCTGCATCACTGACGATCAGACGGGATGACGATATGGCGCTTTTGGCTTTTACAGCGTTGTTCAGCCGGATGCGGTCATAGGTATTGCTGTCATAATTGGCATCTGCCCACCAGCCCTTGGCGATGGTCGTTGTGCCGATAGTGACATTGACCCGATAGGTCAGATGGATGGCATTGCCCGCAGCATAGTGAGTGGTCAGGCGTGTTGTGCCGCCATAATAGCAAGGCACCGCACCCGTAGTCGTTCCACCTTTCAGGGTGAGGTTCAGCGTGACGGATGTGCTGGTGGAGGCTATCGGCAGCCAGTAGGTTATCTGCTGGCCGTCCCGCAGTGAAGACAGCTGCGTTGTTCCTGTCCATGCGGAGGTGGAGGCCGTCTGTGTGCCGACCACGATATCATTCGCCGCCTGCATTTCCTGCACAGCTTCGAGGGCTTCCGCGCCTGCGCCGGAATCTCCAACATCCTCCCATGCCGTACCGTTATAGCGTTTCAGCAGGGGCGGTGAACTGGATGTATCAAGCCAAAGCATACCGACAGCAGGGTCGGAAGGAGCGGTGCCCTGCTGGATAGGGTCAGACAGATCAACGATGGTAAACTGAGCTCCTGCAATCATGCCGCTCCCTCCTTTCCTTATTCAACCTCGCAGACAAACACGGTCTTGTTGTCCACGTCATCACCATCCACATAAATGACCTTACCAGTTGCGAAGGCCGCACCGCTGTCCAGCGGATTGCCGTCCTTGTCACGACGATACCAGGTATAGGTCTTTTCATGCTTGTAGGTGGCGTTGGTGGTGACATCCACCCATGCAGAGCCGCTGTACCTCATCAGCTTGACCGCTGCGCCGTCAGTCTGGATCTGATAATAGAAATCACCTGTCTTGGGGCTGGCGGGTGCATTCTTGCTGTAGACAGTACACTTCAGCGGATCGACCTCCGCGCCGTTCTGCCACAGGCGGCAGATCAGGCAGGTCGAGCCCACGGTATTCTTGAACACATCACCGGCGGTCGAATCGATATCAGCCTGATAATTATCGGTCTTGTCGATGATGGTAATGCTGTCATAGAAATACGTGGTCGAGGAAGAACTGGCTTTTGCACGGCATCGGAAGGTTGCGGAGCCAGCCACATCGGAAGCGTTCACCGTACAGGTGCTGCCCGAGGAACCCGCGGCTTCTGCCTTGAAGGTTGTCCAGCTGCCCGATACATACTTCTGCCAGAGGTAATAGGTGGCGCTGTTTGTGGTACGGTCGGTTGCACCCTGAAAAAACTGTGCGTTCAGCGTGATGGTTGTCCCGCCATTCGCCGTGCCATTGGTGAACACCGTGCCGCTGGGAGAATAGATGGTCAGTACATAGGCGGCAGAACCGGCAGCGCCCGTGTTGACCTTGCTCCAGCGCAGCTGAAGCGTTGTGGAGACAGGAGAAGTGACCGGGATGCTGATCGTACCCTCCAGCTGACCGGCAGCGCCAAGGTTGGAATTGGCTGCGATAGCAATCGTCAGCGGGATCTCATTGCTCGATGCCGTACCCGCCGTGACCGTCATGCCAGTCGGGGCACCGGAGATCGTGCCCAGCACAGGAGTAACCTTTGTCGTTCCCGTATAGGCCACGACATTCGCAGTCTTTGTCACTGCGGTGACCACGCCGGAAGCATTGCCCGCAAAGGTGATATTTTCGTTGGTCAGGAACACCACAGAGGCGTTTTTGCCAGCAGCGCCGGTGCCGCCAGTCGCACCGGTTGCGCCATCCTGCACCTTGTAAATGCTGGTCGTATCGCCGATGCTGTCATCCGAGGTCGTAATGCGGATGGATGCCGCAGAACCATTGAAGATCGCGTGAGTCGGCTTGACCACAAGCGTGGCAGCAGTGATGCTGGCGTTGTCACTGGTAGTCGGGTAATCCGTCCATGCACCACTGGCATTCTTGTACTGCCACTTGCCCATAGTGACATTCTGCAGATTCGCGGTCAGCGTGATCTGCGCAGGAGCCACATTGCTGTCCTTATCGTACTTGAACACCTGCTCGCCGCTGATCCACGCGCTCTTCGCGTTTTCGCCGGTGGATACCAGAGCAAAGGTAATGTCCGCGGTCGCATTGATGGGCAGACCGGTATCCGGATCGGTATAGGTCACATAGGCAATGTAGGTCAGCAGACCGCTGGCCACGCCGGACAGCTTGTTCTGCGTAACTGTCAGCACATTACCGGAGACTGCTTCACCGGTGGTCAGGTTGGCCTCGGAGCCGGAACCCTCCTTACGCTTCCAAGTAATGGTCAGCGCAGAGTTGTTCAGAGCAATGGCAGTCTGGTTGGCATAGACTACCGGGGTGATGACCAGCTTTCCCGCCGTGGTTGTCCAGTTGGGCTGGTAAGAATTTGCGTTGACGTCATGGATCTGTGTGCGCGGCTGATTGGAGCCGAGGTATGCAGACAGACTCTTGCCGTCAGACAGGTCGATGATCGTTTTCGAGCCGGTTGCGATAATAGCCATGAATTACTCCTCCTCATCAATGAGTTCACAGTTGTAGGTTGCGCTGTACAGCACATCCCGCACTGTCAGCGTGAACGCCTTCATGCCCACGTGGGCAGCATTCCATAGTTCGTCCGCGGTCGGGTCTGCCGAGGTGCGAATCCATCGGAATCTTGCCGCGTCAATCGTATCGGTCACATTCTGACTGCCGTGCCACACGCGCACAGAGAGTGCTGTGGACTGGATGCTGTCAGACAGAATGTCCGAAGAAGAGATGATCTCCAGACGATAGCCCAAAAGCGTGTCCATGTCGGTGTAGACTTTCTGGACACGCTGATTGATGCCGGTGTTGCTGGAGAGGTCGAGTGTCTTTCCGAAGTCTGCTGCCACATGTGAGGTGGTCAGTGTACCGGCCTTGATGTTTGCGCCTGTGATGGTTTCACCGGCGATTTCATTGCCAGTAATGGTCCCGGAAAGAATCTCGTTTGCAGTTATGGTCTTTGATGCGATCTCCGCGGCAGTGATACTGTGTGCGACGATCTTGTCTGCCGTAATCGTGCGCTCGGTCAGCACATAGCCATCAATTGTGTCCACCTGTGTGGAGACCAGTTCGCCCATATTGTTGATGGCGTAGATGATGCTCTGTTCACTGCCTCGGATGATGAGCCGTTCGACAGACAACTGCCCGGCAGTGATCTTGTTTGCGGTCAGTTCCACGATCTTGGCATCCGTGATGGAGCCATCCGCAATCTGAGCTGTTCCTACAGCACCCTGTTCAATAAGCGCAGCAGTGATTGCGCCAAGGGCGATCTTTGCCGTTTCGATGGCGGCATCCTGTATCTGTGCAGAGGTAATTGCGGCCTGCGCGATCTTCGCCGTGGTAACAGCAAGGTCATCGATCTGCGCAGAGCCAACGGACATATCCGCAATCTTGGCACGGGTCACAGCGGCATCGGCAATCTTCGCAGACTGGATCGCGCCGTCTACGATGTTTGCAGTATCAATGGCAGCACCGGAGATGTGCGCATTGGTGATGGCGGCATCCGCAATTTTCGCACTGTCAATGGCACCGTTCTCGATATGGGCGTTATGGATGGCACCATCCACGATTTTGGCATGTGTGATCGCACCGTCATGAATGTTGGCTTCCTGAATTTCACCGGCACCGATGTGCGCGGAATTGATCACGCCGGTCTCGATCTGAGCAGAGCCAATGGCGGCATCCGCAATCTGTGCCCGGGTAATGCTGGCATCCTCGATCTGTGCTGCGCCGATTGCGGCTTCCGCGATCTTGCCGCGGGTCACCGCCATGTCCTCGATCTTTGCTGTGGTGATGGCGGCATCCTCGATATGCGCTTCACCGATAGCTGCCTGCTGGATGTGCGCCGAGCCAATAGCGGCAGTTCGGACCTGAAGGGAGCCGACCGAGCCGGACTGCAGCTGACCAGCACCAACAGAACCGAGTGCCAGCTTTGCGCCGCCGATGGAACCGGCGGCCAGCTGACTGGCAGAGATCGTACTGCCCTCAAGACCATCCACTGCTGTGCCGAGAACACAGGAGGTGTACTTGTTCAACAGGCAGTCATAGGTGTACTGCGTCATCCGCAGGGCAACTATCAGGCCCAGTTTGGGAACGACCACACGAACGGCATCGCCCAGATAAATGCTGTGCAGGATGCCGAATGCAGCGTACTCCTCGGTATCGTCCACGCTGAGAAAGTCCACATCCAGTGACACTGTCGGCAGGTCGCAGCCGTTGTCCAGCTCCTTCTGTGCAGCTTCGCGCAGCTTGGCGTACACATCGTTCTTGCTGGTGTCATCGTCCTCTTTGGCATCGCTGACCGAGAGGTGGCCCCATTTGACATGCGGATATGCGCCGATGTTCGGACTGTCGATGTGCTTCTCCGGAAGGTAGAGGATGTTGCCATCCTTGTCTTCGCCGGTCGGCACAATGCGGGTGGTCACGCCGGATTCATCCACATCATAGGAAATGCCCAGCAGGTTTTTGCCCTGACGGATCTCCACATCGGTATCCCTGCCGACACGCTGAACAAGGTACACGTCGTACCAGTCACGCGCCAGCTCGGCAGAGTATTTGCCGATGATACCTTCGTCACCCAGCATGGCCTCCACCGGGTTGATGTGCTCAAAACTGAGCTCATCTGCCGTACCGGTCAGGTCGGTGTACATGGTGAAGTCGTGCTCTGATTCACAATGACTGAGCACCGCATGCGCTGCTGTCGAGCCGCCGATGGAACCATCCGGCTTATAGCTGAGGATCATATTGTCCATGAGGTCGTAGAAGATGTGTCGGGCGTAGACCTCGACCTCTTTCAGCGTGGGAACGATGCGGTAGATACGAAAGGGCTGATCGCGCAGCTGTCGTGATTCCACGACCTGTCCGGTAGCTGTTGTAGATGAACCCTCTGTGCGGGCGAAGGTCAGGTATTCCGTGGACATGTATCCACGTTTGCCGTCCGGGGCTGTTACCTCATACCAGCTGTTGTTGGTCTTGGCAATCAGCACGACTTCCTTGCCCTTGGCGTACTGACCGAGCCGCTTATAATTCGTACCGGGGCCGGAGCGCAGATTCAGTTTGCCGGACTTGGTGGTGATCTTGTACACGGACCAGCCTGCGCTTTGATTGACCATTGCCACCCTCGGGGTCATGGCCGCAGGAACAGGAGCGCGGATGATGCAGCCGACCTGCAGGTATGTCCACTTATCACGGTCATCCAGCGGGTGCGTCATGGACAGCTCCCATTCGCCGTTCAAGGTCTCGGTGACGGTGCAGGTCGTTGGCGTAAGGACGCACAGACCATTGTTCGCAAAGTCAGCCGCGTCTGCGGGATAAACAGAGATCATGGGCGTCCTCCTTTCCATTTATAGTGTGCGCCAGTTGGGTGTGATCACGATCCGGCTGACATCGCCGACCCAGTTGACATACGCACCGACTGACGGAATCTTGGGATACTCACCGGACATGCAGCCGTTCTTGCTGGTGTAGTTCTGGTAGCACTCCAGCTTCGGCGTGTCGATGGTGACGGTACCGGTCACGCCGGTCAGAGAGAACATGTACCCGCCGATGGTGATTTCCGCATCGCCGGAGAGCGTGACATTGATGACCGGCTCAGAAGCAATCCTGCCGGGATTGGCAATGAATGTCCCGGATGTCGTGACGGTAATATTGTCTGCCGTCAGATTGAAAAACGGCTGACAGCGAAAAGTCACAGCGAAGGTACGATTCGGGTGTCCGCGCAGGATCTTCTCAAACTCGATCTGATTGACCACGCGGGCATAATAAAAGCCACCCTGCCGATTGGCAAAGGTGACTGTGCCGCTTCCTCGAAGCCATGCGGCAATCTCGGTCAGCCGGTTTGTGTTTTCTATGAAGCAGGTGCAGGTCAGAAGCATATCATCGTACACATCTTCGTCCTCCAGAACAGTAAGCGTTCCGGATCGTCCGGGTACGGCGGTGAATGTGCTTCTTTCCGCAGGCAGTGTGATGGGTGGATGCTCGGATACATGAATGCCGTACTCTGTGCATTTCTTTCCATTCCACTCGAACCAGTCAGTCAATGGCATCGCCTCCTTGATAGTATAAGAAAAGCGCTGCCGGTTAAGGCAACGCTTCGTGAACTAAAGATAGATACAGCGGAGTAAGGTTTGAACGACAAACTGAGGTTTATAGATTACTATTTAACCAGTTTTGAAGCTCATCAAAATTATAATCTCCCTTTAAAGCTAATCCTTCTTTTATTATTGAATTTTTACATTCCTTTTTATAATTTTCAATCATTCTCCCAAACCCACCACCACCATGAGTGCAGAATGGGATGATTGTTTTTCCACTTAAATCAACGGTCTTCAAAAATGTCAATACAGGAGGAGCAAAAGTTTTAAGCCAGTTTGGAGAACATATAAAAATCATCTCTGCATCGCCAACAGACTCCGCTCCTTCTGCAAGTGGCGGGCAGTATTCATTTTCAATTTCATGTCTTGTTTCTTTCACAGCTGTATTGTATGAAAATGAATAAGATTTTTGTGGTTTCAATTCTCTCAATTCGCCATCTGTAATCAATGCAATATCTTCTGCCAATCTTCTTGTATTTCCTGAATACGAATAATATACAATCAATAGTTTCAATGCTATTTCCCCCTATAAATTCTAATTTATCTACTTCGCTAAAGAACACTATAGCTCATCAGAGCCATAAATATTATAGCACAAAAAGCCCGAAAAAGATAGGAGCGCATCGTTAAGACACGCTCCCATAAACCATCAGTCTACCCGGCGAATCCGGTCGAAGCCATGAACGGCACCGAGTGATGAACCGTTTTCCCACGAAACATGCACCGTACCAGTGTCATCGACATGAAGCACCTTACCGCGCAGCCCCGCAGGCATGTCGCGGTAAGGATCACACATCTCAATCAGTTCCACAGTGCATCCGGCAGGATACAGTTCACGTAGATGCGCAAGCACCTCGGGACGAATGTGAAAAGCCATCATAGCGGCGTCCTCCTTTCCTTCAAGGGTAGCGTATCTATCACTCTGAATGCCGCAGAAGTCAAGTGGTTACGCCATCTTTAACCCGCGGCCATGCTGCCTGCGCCGGGTAAGTGTGGCGATCTCGATAGCCAGAGACTGCACGTCCTTCTCATCGCGGATATAGAATGTGCTGCCGGTGAAGTTGACGCTGGAATCCTGCTGATAGGTGTGCGTGTTCGTGGTGCTCACAGGTGTGATGGTACCTTCCTTGGCCTCGCCGGTCAGGAAGCGGCTGGCGTTTCGGATAACAGAGGCCTGCTCCTTCGATTCCCGAAGAATGCCTTCGCCGAAACCGCGCATGGCCATCGTACCAACCTCATCACGGAAAACGCGGGAGGGAGAATGAATCTGCAGCTCGGTTTTTGCTGCGGTGACAGCAGACTTGGCTGCCGCCTTCATGGCGGCGATAACGCCGGAGCGGCCTGCGATGATACCGGCCTTGAGACCGGCCATGGCGTTCACGCCTACGGAGCGCATGCTCATGACAGAGATGCCGGTTTTCAGCGCACTCTCCACTGAACTGCCTACGGCACTTCCAGCTGCGCTCATGTCGTAGCCGCTCATGCCTTCCGCAATGCCAGCGGACACATATTCACCGATAGGCATCATGCGCTTTGACGGCGAATTGATGATAAACGCGCCCTCAAGTACCGATTCAAGATTGCTGGCAACGGTCTCTGCGGTGGTGTCCATACCGGCACTGGTCATGCCTTCTGCGATACCGCCGATGATGTCCTGTCCGACGCCGATGGCATCCATCAGGGAAACGAGCTCTTGTATCTCCTGCAGCTTGGCCACAGCATCATCGGACAGTTCCTCGCCGTTGTTGATGGCAGCAATGCATTCCGTCACGAAGGTCGTGATGTTGCCGATCTCGGTCGGGTCAAGGTAGTTGGAAATCGTGTCCGCTGCGGCCTTTCTGTCCCAGCCGTCCATCCAGCCGCCGATGTTCAAGAATGAGTTCATCTCACCCTTGATTCTGGTCAGGTACTCATTAAGCCGCTTCATATCGGCAAATGTATCATCGCCGAACATCTTAGCGCCGATGGAACCCTGATGCTCGGTGGAATTGAGTGCGGCAGCAGCAGTCTCGACAGATTCCTGTGTGCCCTGAACCTGCGGCGTAACCAGCACATGAATGGTGCCGTCCTCATCGAGAGCCGCAACGGTGCTGGCAGTCAGCAGCTCCGTAGGAACTGCAGTGACTGGGATCTCAATGCCGTTCAGATCGTAGAACCTGACATTGTCCTCGGACAGCGCGTCCTCCGGGTCCTGATAGATCTCACCCAAACGCACGATGCCGGTGACGGTGACCGGGTGCTGCGAAACAAACTGATTGTAAGCCGTCAGGTCATAACCGGTGATGGCAATGACCGTGGAAGGCTTTGGTGTTGTCACGCCTGCGGCAGTCTGGTATTCCGTGACCACTGCCGTAAACGAGGTAAGCAGCGCAGATTTGTCACAGCCGGTAGCCTCCGCAAAGGAAGAAACCATCGCTTCGATCTGGTCAGGCTTTAGCTTGGAAAGGTCGATGCCTTCAGCCTCGGCGTAGGCCACGACCATTGCCGTGATGTTATCCGGAGTAAGCGAAGTGGTCAGCGCACCGCCAGTCACTTCCTCATAGGCCAGCACAAAGGCAGTCAATGCTTCCGGCGTGATACCGCTCATGTCCACACCCTGTGCCTGCGCATAGGAAGAAACGTAAGCAACGATCTCTTCCGGCTTCAGCGTACTGATATCTGCACCTGCTGCCAGCTCCTGATAGCCTGCAACAAACGCCGTGATGTTCTCCGGCGTGATGCCGCTGGTGTCGGCCCCGGTCGTGGCTTTTGCGTAGGTGCTGACATATGCGACAAGGCCTGTCGGCGTGAGCGATGCTGTGCTTGCTCCTTCCGGAATCTCAGTGTACTTATCGACGAACGCTGTAATGAGCGGAGCCTGTGCGGCACCTTCGGCATCCGTGTTGTACTTGCTGATGATTGCCTCGGTGGTGATTGCGCCGGGATTGGCTGCGAACTCGTCCCATCGTGCCTGCGCACCGGTCATGTCCAGATCAGTGGTGATCGTCAGCATTTCCTCCGGAATGGCCTCGCCGAACATTGATTCAAGGCCCGGCAGCATGCCCTTTCGGGTGGAAAGGAACTGCTGGACGGCAGCAATCTGGTCAAGCGCAGTCGAGAAGTCAATTTCAGGGAACATCGCCTGAACATCTGCTTCTGACATACCATTATCCAGCAGGGACTGGATCTGTGTCAGCAGACCGATATACTCGATCATGCTGGTCTCGTCCATGCTGGAGGTCAGCTCATTCATCTGTTCGAGGATGGCAGGGCGATCTGTTTCAGCAGCAACGCTGTACTCTCGCATCAGCTGGATCAGAGAACCGATATCCGTCCCGGCCTGCTGAATATCATCCTGATTCCATACAGGCATGATTATATCCTGAAGCAGCTGAGCGTACTCAAGCGCAGCGGCCTTTCGTTCTGCGTTGTATCGGGTATTCAGATCAGCCAGCGCTGCCTCCCGCTCGGCTTCATCCGTGATCAGCTGGATGAGTGCATATTCGGCATCGTACTGATCGTTCAGCTCCTGATTTGTAGCAGCCATGCCCTGTGCGGCGGCAACCATTGCGTTCTCATATACGGAAATATCCGCATCGGTCGCGCCCTTGGCCTGCGCACGGGCCACCTCGGCCTCCAGCTTGCTGCGGATCGTATCGAAGCCGGTGTCTTCACCCTCGGCGGGAACCAGATGATAGCGCACCATAATGGTGTTCCGCTGATTGACCAGCTCCTCAAGCCGCGCCTGATCGTCGGCAGTGAAATTCTTGCTCTGACGCTTTTTCAGCAGCTTGGCGATCTCCTTGTCCATGCTGTCAAGGGCATCGAGGTCAGCCTGCATCTGCGTGGAAAGGCCGGTATATCCGTGTGCGTCTGCCTGACTTTTCAGCTCCGTCAATCCGTCTCGGGTGGTTTGGGTCAGGGACTTCCAACTGTCAGTCCACTGGGTAACAATCTCATTGGTTTCCTTTTTGCCATCGGACCAGACTGCCAGCAGACCGGTCAGCCAGTCCTGTGCGGCTGCAATGCTTTCCCGGCTGGAGGATTTGAAGTTGTCCGTGGACATACCGAAGAAAGACAGGCCTTTACTGCCGGTATAAAAGGTGTTCGCTGCTGTGTTCTTCCAGTCCTCAGCAGTCTTCTTCATGCCTTCCAGCGCTTCACGCGCCTTCTTCGCACCGGAAACATAGTCAACGATTGCAACCGTAGCCGCAATGGTGGCAGCGGCCACTGCAAACCAGAATGCCGGTGAACTGCTCAGGACGGTCATGAACCCTTTGAACCCGCCGCCTGCTTTGCCAACGGCGGTGGCAAACGTACCGAGTCCCTTGCTGATGGTGCCGATGGTTTTGGTCAGCTTGCCGATGATCAGGATGACAGGACCAATGGCTGCGGCAAAGGCAGCCCATTTAATGATCTGCATCCGCTGTGAGCTGTCCAGCGCCATCAGCTTGCTGATGATCTCACTGGCACCATCAATCAGTTTCCGGATCGTCGGATTCAGATCATCGCCGATGGTCTGGGCAAACAGCATGGCAGAGTTTTTCAGGTTGGTCAGTTTGCTGGCCGTGGTGGCATAGCGCTGTTCAGCAACGGAAGCCAGCTCTGTGCCGGAGCGCCATGCGGAGTTTGCAGTAGCCTGCGTACTCGAGAACAGGTCAGTTGCATTGGTCGCACGGAGGATAGTATCACGCAGGCGAATTTCGCTGATGCCGATCTCATCCAAAACGGCGATTGCAGAGATGCCTTCTTCATCCATCTGGGACAGACCGACGATGAATGCCTGAAATGCCGCAGCAGGATCAGAGTCCCACAGGGTTTTGAACTGTGCACCGGTCATGCCGCAGACCTTGCCGAAGTCCTCCAATGCCTCGCCGCCGGTGGCAGAGGCAACCTCCATCTTGATGAGGGCTTTTGACATGGACGAACCGCCCATCTGTGCCTCAATACCAAGAGAGGACAGAGCCGCGGAGAAGGCCAGCACCTGCGATTCCGACAGACCGACCTGCTTACCGGCACCGGCCAGTCGCAGGGACATCTCCATGATCTCGGATTCGGTGGTAGCGTAGTTGTTGCCCAGCGCGACCAGCGTGCTGCCGAGGTTTTCATATTGGTCTGAGGACATGCCCATGATGTTGGCGAAACGGGCAATGGATGTGGCGGCATCATTTGCAGTCATGTCCGTAGAATTGCCGAGGTTGATCATGACTTCAGTGAAGTCCATCAGGTCTTCCGTGGCAATGCCCAGTCGGCTTGCGGAAGTGACAACACCGGCGATCTCCGTGGTGGAGGCCGCCAACTCGGTGGACATCTGCTTGATGCTGGTGGACAGCTCGCCAAACTCTGCCTCCGTTGCGTTGGTGACCTTGCGGACATCGGTGAAGGCAGATTCAAACTCAATGCTGGCATTGACTGCAGTGGTTGCCAGTGTGGTGATCGGCGTAGTCACATACATGGACAGGGTCTTTCCCATGCGGGTCATGGTCTGTCCGACCTTGGTACATTTATCGCCGAATTCCGTCAGGCTTTTGCCTGCGGCTGTCCACGCGGACGCAGCAGTCCGCAGCTGCTGATTGGTCTGCGTCAGCTGCGCCCGCAGAGAAGCCAGTGCCGCACGGGCGTTGTTCAGGCTGGTCTGTGCATCAATGACGGCATCATTGGCCTGCCGGATCTTCGTGGGATCGTTGGCCTGCTGTGCCGCTTCGAGCTGCTGCTTTGCTGCTTCCAGCGCTGCCTCATACTGCGTGACAGCCTGCTCCTGCAGAGTGATTTTTTCCTGCAGCAGGGTCATCTTTGCGGCAAGCGCAACAGTGCTGGTATCCATATCCTTGATGCCAGCGGTAGCCAGCTTGAACCGGCTCTCGGCCTGCTGCATCTGCTTACCAATGGTCGTGAGCGCATTTTTTGCGACATCAATGGCAGCACCCGCGGCATTCCACTGAGTCTGGGCCAGAGCCAGTTCCTGATTGGTCTGTGCAATGGCGGCCTGTGTGGAGCGCATGGCTGCATTGGCCTGATTCAGCTTGACATTTGCCGTAGACACAGCATCCGCGGCATTCTGCGTAGACTTCTTCAGGGCCTCGTTCTGGCCTTCCAGCTTTTTTACCTCATCACTGGCCAGTTTGTATTCATCCTTCAGGGCATCGAGGTTCTGCTTTGCGGCGATGGTCGCAGAATCACTCTCGCCGAGGGTGTTCTTGTAGCCATCGTATGCCGCCTGTGCCCGCTGTACCTGATCGGCCAGATCAGCCTGCTTCTGCCGTGCATCCTGCAGACGCTGGGCATAGTCATTCTGCCGGTCGTAGCATTCCTGCAGCTTGTCACGGGCAGCGGTCAGTGCCTTTTCGTACTGATTGACCGCATCAGCCTGCAAAGATAGGGTGCGCTCGAGCGTATTCAGCTTGGAAGTCAGGCCTTCAGTGGTCTGCTCGAAGTTCTGAATACCGGCAGCGGCAAGCTGAAACTCAGACTGTGCCTCCTGTATCTGCCGCTGGACGGAACGAATATTACGGGTGAAGTTATCGGTATTCAGGGACAGGGATACCACAAGATCGCGCAGGGATTCAGCCATTATTGCTCACCACCTTTATCAGCCTGCATTTGGAGCGAGTCCCGGCCACACTGCATCAATCGTCGTGTGCCGGGGTTCCTTCTTTGTTTTTTCTCTGCGGGCACTCCATGCGCGAAGCCGGAGAAAGCCGAGCATGTCCATGCCGTCGATCTCCTGCATACGCCAGCCGCCCTCGAGAAGAGAGTTATAGGTCGAATAGATGAAATCAGGCAGCGTCATACCAGACTCGGATTGTCCGTCTCCGCTGCCTTCGTAGGGAAATCACTGAGAATATTGGTGGTCTGCGTCTGCACCGCCATCAGCGCGAGGGCGATGTCGTGCATCAGCCTGTCCACCGGATAGTGGTCCAGAATGTCATCCGGCGTGAACTGATTGCCGAACAGCAGGCAGAACCACTTGATCATTTCATCCATAGCCTCGCCAATGGTCAGGCTGCCGGTATCCACGTCCTCACCCTTGAGCGCGGCATTGGAGATGGAAACGATCCTGCCGTACATTTTGGCGGCGGGTTCCATCTCACGCAGGGCGCGGCCACTGACAAAGTCAACGGTATATTTCTTGTCACCAAGCGTACAGGTAATCATAGGCCCTCCTCAATAATCACAGTCGTTGCGGTACTGGGGATCAAACTGTACCGGCTCATCCTTGGCAATGCACTCACGGATGATGCGGATGTTGTCCTCGGGTGTTTTCCCGGGATAGCCAATGCCGCGGGCAAAGGGGTACGAAGCATGGAAATGATCAAAGTAATCATCCATCGCTTTTTCAAACTCACTCATCGGTTTCGTTTCCTTTCTGTCAGCATTTCCCGGTACACCTTGTAGGTCTCGGGAAAATAGTCCTTGATCGCCTTCAGAGAGCCCGGATGTGCGGCCTCTGCAGAAGTGATCTCTGCGAATATCTCCTTGCCATTGCCTCGGGTCGACCAGTAATTCAGGCCGTGACCGGCACCCAGCGGGTAGGCCACGCCGATACCGGCACCTTCCATCATGTCAGAGATATCGCTGCGGTCTCTGTGTGAATATTTGCCGCGGGCTTCACTGATGATGAAGCGGGCAGCTTCTTCCCGGGACAGTCCCGGACGAATTCGCTGTGCGCGGGCAATGTGTGCTTCCAGTTCACGCTTGGCGGTGCTGCCGAGCAGGCCGCCCTTGTACATGTCTGAGTACGCCCGGTAGCCGCCTCCACCAAGTTCACGGGCTATCAGGTAGTCCGTCATATGCCCATATTCATGGAAAACCGTGGAGTATGGGGTTGAAATGGAGTCACCGCGGGCAACATAGTCGATACCAAGGTGAACGCTGTTGTCACCCGGTGAGTAATACGCTTCGTCAGAATCTCTATTCATGCGTGATGCTCGAAAGGAAGCACCGAAGTCTTCCCAAAGCTCCTGTATATGTGCGGGGGCGTTCTGAATCAGCGACAGGATCGCCTGTGCATGAACCAGACCATACGCCCTTTCAAGAAAGCTCTGCGCACCGGCGAGCCGTCCGGCGAGCCGTCCGGCACCGCCGCCACCGCCACGATGGCTGGAACTTCCACGTCCACCCATAGGCTGTCACCTCCGTTTTCTGGCATGAACAGCCTTGTAGAAGGGGTCGTGGTGTTCAATGATGCCGCCGCATTCGGGCGGGACATCGCCGAAGAAAATGATCCGCGCTGGCCAGAGCCGGAGAAGCATTTCGTTGTAGCCCCTAATGAACAGCTGTCGAGCAGCGGGATTCTTTTGCGTTCCCACAGATGAGACCGCAACAGTGCCGCCGACCGGCTCACCATCAAAGCACCAGTCAAAACTGCTTTCATCGCTCCAGCAGATGGTCGGAATGACCGTCAGGCCCAGCCACTGCCAGTACGCGCCCAGCAGGTGCTTTCGGTAGTGGTTATAGATCTGCACGGCAGGAGGATAGTCTGTAAACAGGCTGAAATCCGGCGTCATCACGGCACCAAAGCCACCGAGCAGATCAGCGTATCGGACGGGATCATTCCATACGCGGGCAAAGAGATAATCGTCAATGAAAAAGTGGATGCCGGTGTTGTCCCGGTCATCCACGGATCTGAAATTGTTGAATGCACACCAGTCAAGCTGCCGATCAAACTGTACCGGAGAAAGCGGAGGGATACCGAATGCTCCTACGCCATCGGCACAGGTGAACTCAAGGTTATGACCATTGCGCTTCAGTGCTTCCAGAGACATTCGGCTCACCTCCGATCATCAGGTCGTGGCGAAGCTGGGCTCGTATACGGAAGCGAGGAAGGTCTTGCCCTTATCAGCAGTGAAGCCGTTCTGACCCTCATCGGCAACCGCCTGATAGCGATTGTCGTGAGTACGCTTGATCGCCTTCCATTCGACTTCACCGGTCTGACGGGTCACGCTGGTGCCCTCACGGGTAGCGTAGTTCTCGGTCACGGGCTTTGCGCGGACCTTGTACAGCCACACATAGCGGTAGGAGCCGTCAGCCTTTTCAGACTTGAAGCCCACAGCGAAATAAGGCGGCTGGTCACTGGAAGTGCGGACGAGTACGCCGTTCTCGTCGATCTTGTTGCCGAAGATCTTTTCCTGAATGACCAGCGGAATGTCGGCCATCTTGGTCTTGAAGGACAGCTCAGGATCGGGATAGAGAACGGAGAATTCCACGTCATCGGCAAACTGCTGATCGGGATCAGCATTGTCAGGCGTGATGGATGCTTCGATGGCACCGGCCATCAGCTGAAGATCACCATAGCTGTGGCCTTCATCGTTATCGGTCAGAAGCGGCGCAATGACCACGTTCTTCAGACCGATGGTGGAAGCAACCTGAGGAGAAGCAGTAGGAGTTGCCATAGAGAATTACCTCCTTATAAATGGTCGATTGCATCCCGCAGGCCGTCACGGATGATGCTGTACGCTTCATCCTGTTTAACATCGAATGCGGGACGGACAAAGGGATGAGCAGGAGCCGGTGCAGGGCCGCCATGCCCGTATTCGACCGGGTTTGCGTAGTAAGCGTCAGCCTCCGAATGGTGAACACCAATCGTGATGGTCTGCCCGCTGTACCGGCGCTTTTTCACCTTGCCGATCAGGATGGACTTGTGCAGGTCTCCTGTAATGATTTTGGGGTCGGATGAAGCGTTCTGCTTCATCTGAGTGTGTATGGGCTGCGCGGCATCCTGCAGAATGCGCCGGGCAGTCGGAGCACCGGTATCATTGGCGTCCATTGCCTGCGACATTCTGCCGATGTCATTCATAAAGGCATCAAAGCCGTCGGTCTCAAGTGGAACCGTAATGCACCTCCTCGCGCCAGCACCATGTCCACTGAACAGTGAACTGCCGGGTGGCGGTATCATACGCGGGCTGGTTATAGCCCTTGTCGGATTCCTCCACCATGGTGAAGTCGTAGTTATACATGGCCTCGCGGATCGCGTCGGCGGTATCGGAAGGATCGCCGTCACTCCACAGGTTCATGTACACGAAGGTACGGGTGGCGCAGACATAGTCATCCTGAAATGCAGCCTCGGTCGTGGTCGTAGAATAGACCACATACTGCTCGGGCGGGTTCTGCGAAGAAGAGGTAGCCCGCCATACACCGGCCATAACGGGTACGCCGATGTGCTTGAGCGCTTCCTGTACATGCTTCATCCGCTGACACCCTCCGCAATGCTGGCCTTAAGGCCCAGATAGTCGCGCCGGAAGCTATATTCACCGAGCGTGGAGATGTTCCACTTCTTACCGCGGAACTTCACCCACATGCCGGGAACCACATCGGCCCGGTAGCGAATGGTGAAGTTGACCACAGCCTCCGTGTTCATCACATCCGCGCTGCGGTAGTGCTGGTTTCCGGCATCCGTTGCGTCTGCCCATACACGGCACAGCACAACGTCCCTGGAATCGGGATAGCCGTTCTCATTGACGGTGTTCTCCGTGTATCCGATCTCAATACGATGCCGCAGATGTCCGGGATGCGGCGAGCCGTCGAAGTTCTTGTAACCACGCAAGCGTCACCACCTCCTCAAAACATCTTGTCGACATCGCGGTACGGATACAGCAGATTGTGAAACGCCGTCATCATGGCGTTGTACACACTGCGCTCGGCGATGTCGCGGTTCTCATAGTAATGACTGACGAACAGCAGCACAGCCAGACGAACCGGCTGTGCCACTGCGGCCACATCTTCAAAGGAAACCCGGCAGTAATCCTCGGCCACAGCCTGTGCCTGCTGAATGAGTGATTCGATGTACTCGTCCTCGTCATCATCCTCGATACGCAGGTGTGCCTTGACCTCGTCAACGGTCACAATCAATTTGCATCACCGCCTTATCAGTCAGGGCATCACTCGGCGCTGTTCTGCGCCGAGTCGGCAGCCATCAGTCCAGCACCACGGAGTGCTGCCAGCAGCTGGTTGAAATCCTCGCGCAGAGCTGCAGTTGTGGTGGCCTTGCTGTCCGGGACAAACGGCAGCGGAGCAGACGCAGCGGACTGCGGAACATCCAGCAGGCCTTCTGCGCCTTCCACGGTAGATCCCGGAAGGAAGGTGAGTTTGCCGCCAATGACAAGCTCATTCCCGCCATGAGCAAAATAGTTCTTCGTAGCGAAGTCACTCATGGTGCTTCACCTCACGCCTTCATCTGCAGGCACTTCACGGCCTCGGGCAGGATCAGCTTGCCGTCCACGCGCTCGGAGGACAGGAAGCCTACCTGACCGTTAGGCGCATACAGCTCGTTCAGGCGCTGGAAGCGGCGGCCCTCACGGTCGGCCACCCAGTAGTAGTTCATGTCCCCGAAGATGATGGGCTTGGCACCCGCACCCAGCACCGGTACAAAAGGAGAAGTGTACACGGGGCGGTTCAGGATGGTGTCAGGCGTACCGGCGGTCACGGAGGGCTGCCAGATATAATCACCGTTGCCGTTCTTCAGCTTACGCAGTGCCTTGACGGTGGCATCGTTCATGATGAACACGGCATTGCGGCGGTAAGGAGAACGCAGCGAGTAGTACAGGTCCATGACATCATCGAAGCTGATAGCAGTGGAGCTGGTCGTAGTCAGGCCGACCTGTGCACCGACGTCCTTGCCATCCACCTGATCGGCGAGGATGCCCAGCGGCTTGCCATCACCGTCACCAACAAAAAATGCCTCCTCTTCGGCAGCACCGATTCGGCGGGCAAATTCCTTGGAGATATAGGACGGGACATCGAACACGGAATCATGGAGCAGCTCATCGGAGACCTTGATGGTCGTGGCCAGCTTGAACGCGCCAATAGAGATCTGACCGAAGGTGTCATCACTCTCGGGATAGGCAGCGTTTTCATCGATCCACGCGGCAGTACCGTGAGAACGGACCACGGGGATCTTGCGGTCACCGGAGCTGGTGGTGATGACGTGGGCCAGCTGACGGAAGATGTTCTGCTCCTGCAGGGCATCGATCAGCTGACGCTCGTACTCGTCAGGGACAAGGAAGCCGCCGTGATCGTCCTCGCCGATCTTCAGCACATTATAGATCTCATGAGGGACGGACTTGTCGCGCATGGCACGCCAGAAGGCAGTGCGGTATTCATCGGACGCGGAGCCGGTCTTGCGGGGCTTGTCCTCGGGATGGCCGGGCTTATCCACCAGCGGGCGGCTGGTGGGACGGTCAAACTCCAGATCAATGGCCTCTTGACGCTCCAGGCGCTCGATCTCCTTGCCCATACGGACAACATCGGCCTCCATCTTGTCATAGGTGGCGGTATCCTCGGCAGACAGGGTGCCGTTGGCGTCCTTGCGGGACTCTACAAAGGCCTTGGCGGCATCCCACAGCTTTGCACGCTTTTCGCGCATGGAAAGAATCTCGTTCATAGGAAAACCTCCTCTTAGTAGGTGTATTTCAGGCGATCCAGCCTGTCAGTCAGGTCAGATGCGCTGGTTCGGGGTTCTGCCGGAACAGCAGGATCAGCCTCATTGCGAACGGAACGCCGCATAGGCTTGTGTCTGTCGACCCAGCTCTGGTACTTTGCCTTGGCATCAGTGATATCAACACGATGCTCGAAGGCGGCATTGGTAACACCGGCGGTAGGCTCGGTCATGACAGCATCGATGAACCCCTCCTGCAGGGCCGCATTTGCGTCCATCCATGTGGTCGCAGTCATCATGGCAGCCACATCGTCGCGGCTGTGCCATGTGCGCTGGCAGTACATGTTGATGATGCTGTTCTTGCAGGCGCGAAGCACATTCTGGGCCTGCTCAAGATCAGCCTCATTGCCGTAGGCACCCATGATGGGGTCGTGGCACATGAACAGACTGCCGGGCGTCATCTCCAGTCGGTTCGCGGCCATTGCCAGCACGGTCGCGGCAGAAGCAGCAGTGCCGGAAACAATGATGTGGATATTGCCCGGATAGGCCTTCAGCTCGTCATACATCTGCGTTGCCGCATTGCAGGAGCCGCCATAGCTGTTCAGGATGATGCGCACATCATCACCGGGCTGCATATCCGGGGCGTACAGCTCATCGTGCAGAGAACCGGGTGTGATTTCATCACCAAACCAGACCTCATCATCGATGTAGCCGTTCAAGTGGATCTCTCTCAAGTGGAATCATCCTCCTTTGGTTCTGTAGGTTCGTCAGTCTCTGCGGCAGGATCGACCGCCGTTACTGCCTTGACTACCTGAGTCAGGCCGCACACATTGACGGGGATCATGTTGCCGTTGACCAGATACACATTGCCGCCGTCATCATCGGAGAGCGGGTTCAGGTTTTCCAGCTCACGGATGTCATTGGCGTTCATCCAGCCGTTCTGACGGGCAATCGCGTAGCCTTCCATGCGGGATTTGTAGTCACCGCGCATGAGACCGTCCAGATTGAACTGCACATAAAAGCGCCCCTTCTCGGCATCCGAGAAAAGAGCGCGGTTCATGGCCTGTTCAATTCGTACCAGCCACGGTCGTATCGTGTGAACGGCAAAGCTGATGGACTGGTGTTCAATATTTGAGAAGGTGGCGCGATCAAGATCGCCGATCATGTGCGGCGGTACCCTGAATATCCGGCAGATCTCGCTGACCTGAAACTTGCGGGTCTCGAGGAACTGTGCCTCATTATTGGGCATGGTCAGCGGCTCAAAGTGCATGTTTTCTTCCAAAACCGCAACCTTACCGGCGTTTGTGGAGCCGGTAAACGCTGCATTCCAGCTGGCACGGAGTGCTGACGGGTCCTTTACTGTGTTCGGATGAACCAGAATGCCCGACGGACGCGCACCATTGGAGAAGAACTTGCTGCCGTATTCCTCTGCGGCAATGCCGAGGCCAATCGCGCTCTTTTCCAGCGCAATCGGGCTGTAGCCGACCACACCATCAAAGCCAAGGCCGGGAATATGAAGCACATTCTCCGGCTTAAGCAGGCTGGTCTTGCCTTCGCTCGTAGTGTAGGTGTAGGTCAGATTGCCGCGGCTATCACGGTCGACCTCCATGTGATCCGGTATCAGCGGATAGATGCTGTCGATGTGATTGCGGCCTGTCCGGATAATCTGGCAGTAGGAATTTCCCCACAGCAGAAGGTGTGAAAGCATGGTCTCACGCCAGATGAAGGACGTCATTTCCTCATTGGGTTCGTCATGCAGCAGGTGGTACAGCGGATGCTCTGTAGCCTTTCGGCTGCCGTTGTCGGTGATTTCATACACATGCACAGGCAGGCTGGCGATGGTTTCGGCAATCACACGAACGCAGGCGTACACAGCAGAAACCTGCACAGCCGAGGACGGTGTGACGGACTTACCGGAAGAACTGGTGCCAAAGTAGAACGACGGTGCGGAGCTGACGGCATCACGGGGCTTGTCGCGTGCACGGAAGAGGCTGGATAATGGATTTTTCATATTGTCCTCCTGTTGAATAAATCTACATGGATGTCTTGTTTTTACAAACAGGATATTGATAAAACGTGCAAATGATACTATAATGTAATTGTCTGTGGGCAACATAGGCTACCATATATTATTTTGGGGTTCACACCCTGGAAAGGAGGTAGCACTATGGTGAATGTAACGGTCGAAATCGGCTGGAAGTTCGTCGTTGCCCTTGGCGTCGCAGTTGGTCTGCCTATCCTCGCTTCTCGCGTAGATGGTCCTGCTGCTGAGCGAGTTTTGACCAACACGGTCAATGCTTGTAGGGATTGTGCGAATGTTGTCAACAGCAATCGCTAATCTCCGCCGGACGTCAAGGCACGTAATCTTCGGATTATGTGCCTTTTCTTATACTGGCTTATCGGAGGTGCACATCGTAATGACTGTTAACAAGATTGCTATATGTCCAATCTGCAAAAAGCGTACATGGTTGCGGATAACAGACGGAGGATATTTGAAAGAATACCCTGTTCGTGTCCACTGTATGAATTGCCGCGCATTGATCAAAGGTGTATATGCCACAACAGGCGCAGTAACATCTCCCGGTAAGTTGACATTAGTCAACGCTGAATGTGTTATTGATCCAACATCAGATAGATGCAGTGGATCAGATTATGTAGCAGAAATATCGGGTGAACTTCCGTGTAAAAAGGTCAGAGTATGTGATGGAAATCTAAAACAGGATTCTGTCTTTTTGCGGACTGAACCACATATCGACATGATGCGCCGAATTGAACAGCTCAAAAAGTTTAATACCAATCTGGATGAATGGAAACGAACCAGAAGTACAGCTTTTCAGCTTCTCAATGAGGGCGGCATTGAGTACATAGCTGTTGCATTAGGCAATAGAATGGGTGATTATAAATACCAGTGCGACCATTATTTAAAATCACTTCATTGCCTGCAGTATATTGTTTTGACGGATACGCAGAATATTTTCTTTGAAGAGAGCCAGCATGAATGCATTCGAAAAATGATCAATCATATAGCACCAATTGATCGTGAAGCTCTCCATATGCTCATCGAACGGACAGGAGGTATAGCTAATCTTCTATCTGCTTACCGAAAAGTTGTGGAGGTGTTTTCTTCCTTCATGTCAATATACTCCAATCTTCTACCTGCAGAAACATTGATGCAGTATAGAGATAAAGATATTGATGATTTGGGAATAGCCACTTGCTCCTTCACAGACATAAAGACATTTTATCAGGATGCTTATGAAGCCCTATTGCCGTTGATGTACATTCCCATATGCATCGACAATATAATTCAGCGGAATGATTATCGTGTTTTCCATCCACGAGTATTTCAAGGCCTTCAGAAGCGCGGAGGACCTTATGCAGATGATTTCGAGTGGTTCCTTTCCCTTGATAATGGAATGAAGCTATCGAGAATACAAAACTCTGAGTATCTGCAATCAGTTGTCAATTTATCCGGCGATCGACACTTGCGTAATGGTATCGGCCATAACAATATCAAGTACGATGGATTAACTCAGACTATCACTGCTTATGACCTCAAAGACCCATCGCGGGAATATTCGTTTAGCTTGACACAAATGGCTACAGCCTGCCTGAAAATCGCCAAATCGGCAGTAATATTGTCTGAAATGATCTTGTTTCTACTACGTTTCGAGTATGGCAAAGAAGGCATTCGTAGCATACTGCCGATTGAACGGTATGAAAATACTGGCCTGTATGACCTATGTCCGTGTGGAAGCAATCAGAAATACAAATGGTGCTGTAAAGCAGGTGTCGATCAAGTCAGAGGTAAGATATCTCGCTGATAGACCGTTAATTGATGTCCTGCACAGTCACGATGGCACCCTGAATGGTCAGGCAGCTGCCTTCCCAGTCATAAACCACCGTATCGCCGTCCATGCGGATGATGCCGATGAAACCATCATAGGTTTCCAGAAGTTCACCGGTCTGAGAATATACATTCATGATGCGCTCACAGCCGGTATCATGGACCACAATGTTGCTGCCAGCAGAGATGTAGTAGCAGATCATCGTGGACAGGAAGGCAATAGCACAGATGGTCAGGAGCGTAGAAAGTACACTCCTGGCAACAATCAGGACCTTTTTCCAGTTGATTTTCATGGTAATGACCTCCTCGTTATTCGCCGCCGCCGGTTTTCCGGTCGTGGCATGATTTACAGAGTGGCTGCCAGTTGCGTTCATCCCAGAACAGACGCGGATCACCTCTATGCGGGATGATGTGGTCAACGACAGTTGCTGGTTCCAGTCTGCCTTCTTTCATGCAGGCGGCACAGAGCGGGTTACTTTTCAGATACCGCCTGCGGGCCACCTGCCATTTGTGGTCATAGCCACGGAAAGCAGCACTTCCGCGCCGCGCATCGGAGGAAAACTCCGGTGCGTGTTGTGGACAGTAGACCTGTCCGGGCTTGCAGAAACCGGGACATCCCGGATGCCTGCATGGCCTCATAGGTGCGTGTGGCATGGTTTCACCTCACAGAATGATCAGGCCGCGGTGGTTATAGATGGAATCGCCGCCGTTCAGGTTCTTCATCGCACGGTCAAGTCCCATGACAAGTGCAACCGCACCATCGACCTTTTCCGTAGATTTCTCCTTGTCGATCTTGATGTTGCCAGCGGGATCTGTGCGCACGAACACATTGTCCATGTTCCAGCGCAGCACCGGATGCCCGCCGTGAACGATCCTCTTTTCCAGCACCAGTCGCATCAGCTCCTTCGTCGGAGCAGACATATCGCGGAAGCCCTGACCGAAGGGCACCATCGTAAAGCCGTCATCCTGCAGCGTCTGCACCATCATGCTGGCATTCCAGCGGTCATACGCGATCTCGCGGATGTTGTAACGCTCATTCAGCTGGAGGATGAACTGCTCGATGTAGCGATAATCGACCACATTACCTTCGGTGGTCTGAATGAAGCCCTGCTTTTCCCAAGTGTCATATACCACATGATCGCGGCGCACACGCAGGTCGAGGGTCTCATCCGGCACCCAAAAGAACGGAAGCACCATGTACGGTTCATCTTCATCGGTCGGCGGGAATACCAGCACGAAGGACGTAAGGTCACTGGTGGAAGAAAGGTCCATGCCTGCATAGCATGGTCGGCCTTCCAGCATTCGCGGCAGCACCCTGTCAGCGCAGGCATCCCACTTATCCATAGGCATCCATCGAATGGACTGCTTGACCCACTGGTTAAGGCGAAGCTGCCGGAAGGAGTTCTCCTCGCCGGGATTCTGCTTTGCGCTGTCACAAGCTGTCTGTACCTTGGATATGTCTATGGTGTACCCGAGAGAGGGATTTGCCTTCATCCAGACCTGCGGATCTGTCCAGTCCTCGCTGATGTCAGCACCGAAGATGACCGGGTAGAAGGACGGGTCATTGATCGTGCCGTTCAGCACACCCAGCGCCTTCTGATGCAGCTCATAGCAGATGCTGTTGGTATCTGTGCCTGCCGTGGTGATCAGAAAGTACAGCGGCTGCTCACGGGCATCGCCGGAGCCCTTGGTCAGAACATCGTACAGCTTGCGGTCAGGCTGAACATGGACCTCGTCCAGCACCAGTCCGCTGACATTCAGACCGTGCTTGGTACCGACTTCCGCAGACAGGACCTGATAAAAGCCATTGTTCGCATGGTTGATGATGCGCTTATTGGCACCCAGTATCTTGCTGCGTTTGAGCAGTGCCGGTGTCAGCTTGACCATCTGTGCGGCAACATCGAACACGATGGACGCCTGCTGACGATCAGCGGCAGCACCATATACTTCAGCAGAGGGCTCACCATCACCGAACAGCAGGTACAGTGCAACTGCGGCAGCCAGCTCGGACTTACCGTTCTTTTTGGGTATCTCGATGTACGCGGTGGTGAACTGGCGCTTGCCGTCAGCCTTGAGGGTGCCGAAGATATCCCGGATGATCTGTTCCTGCCACGGCAGCAGGTCAAAGGGTTTTCCTGCCCAGCGGCCCTTGGTATGGCAGAGACAGCCGATGAAATTGACCACATAATCCGCAGTTGCCGGGTCATAATGCGAGGTTTCCAGCATGAACTTCGTCGGCTTATATGCCGGTGTCTTTTGCCGCAAGCCTCATCACCATCCTCATTGCTTCTGGCGGCCCTTCTGTTCATCATGGACTGTGCCGTCCTTAATGCCCAGATCGGCCTCGGTCATTTGGTAAACATCATTGCAGTGGAGCTTCTGCCCGCCGCGCAGCACATAGATGTCATCGGTACTCTGATGGGAAGCAGCATATCGACGCACAATTGCAGATGCATATTTGGGGTCAAGCTCCATCAGGAAGGCCGTCCTGTCCATCTGATCCGCGGCAATCAGCGTACTGCCGCTGCCGCCGAACAGGTCCAGGACGATACCGTTGACCTGCGAGGACATCTGCAGCGGGTATGCGATCAGCGGAAGCGGCTTGCTGGTCGGATGCAGTTTGGACTTGCTGGGTTTGTCAAACTCCCACACCGTGGTCTGCTTCCGGTCACCGTAGAACTTGTGCTTCGCGGTGTCTTTGAAAGCATAAATGACCGGCTCATGCCGCATCTGGAAGTCCATCCTGCCGATGACCAGTGCGTTTTTCACCCATATGCACGTGGTGGAATAGTGGAAACCGGCGTTCACGGTCGCATTGAAGAAGTTGACCTTCTCCGCATCAGAATGGAAAATGTATATGGCCGCGCCGTCAGCCAGCGCACCATATGCATTTCTGAACGCATCGAGCAGGAAATTGTAGAAGGCCTCGGCATCCGACCAGCTGTCATTCATGATGGTCATGCCGGTGCCGCCTTTATAGGCACAGTTGTAAGGCGGGTCTGTTACGCACAGATTCGCCTTTTTGCCGTCCATCAGCAGAGATACATCTTCGTTTTTCGTGGAATCACCGCACATCAGGCGATGATTGCCGAGCAGCCAGATATCACCACTCTCCACGAAAGCCTCGGCCTCAAGAGCGGCCTTCTCGTCGAAGTCATCCTCCTGCACATCTTCCTCGTCACCGGCGAACAGGTCCGCGATCTCGCTGTCCTCGAAACCGGTCAGCGCGATATCAAAATCCATGCCCTGCAGGGATTCGATCTCGACCCGCAGCAGTTCCTCATCCCAGCCTGCATCCTGTGCATAGCGGTTATCCGCGAGGATGTAGGCCTTTTTTTGTGCCTCGGAGAGATGATCCACCAGTACGCAGGGTACCTCGGTGAAGCCTTCCTCCTTGGCTGCCATCAGTCGACCATGACCGGCAATCACGCCGTAGTCCTTGTCGATGATGACCGGATTGATGAAACCGAACTCCCGCAGAGAAGAACGCAGCTTGGTCACCTGATCCGCGGAGTGCGTGCGGGCATTGTTGACATACGGGACCAGCTTTTCGACCGGCACCAGCCGCATGTCCGTGGTTGTGGTTTTGCTCATCGCTTATCCTTTCCGGGCGTTCAAAAGACGCTCCATCAAATCGTCATTCGGACTGCTCCCGCCATAATCGACGGAGCAGTTTTCTTTTACAACCTGATAAATCTGGTACCACAGCTGGTTGATCTGCTTGAGGTACTGCTGTGCCATAGAAACAAAGGGCGAAGCAATCGCTCCACCCGTAGTGGGGTGTTTTGCCAGAAAGCCGTATTCGGAAATGGCCTGTTCGCACTGTATCCACCGGGCAACGCTCATGGCGTACTGGTCGATCAGCTGCCTGCTCACCAGCTTTTCGCATTTGCGCTGCCGCAGCCATTCATAGGTCTCCTTGTAGACATCCTCGGCACACAGGTCGTGACCGTCCTTCTGCTTTTCCAGCATGTAGTCACGCACCGGCGGCATGTCCAGACCTTCCATTTCAGGTGGTTCAGGAAGAACGGTCGCATTACGCGTCCTGCCGGTGGTGATCTTGTCGGTCAGGGCATTGTTCTTACGCCCGGAGCCGACGCGCTGTCCACCCCGGGCAGTGCCATCTTTGGCCATCTTCCTCACCATCCTTCCCGGAGGGGTTAATACCCCGTTTGATTATTGCTTTTTTTGCGTGAGAGGGGGCCGCGGTCTCCAGCCGATCGCCCACAGGGATTGGAACCCCCCTCGGGGGGTACACCGGGTGTTCGCGGCACACCCGCCCGGCTTCCGGGGCACACCGGGGGGCCTGTGCGCGGGGCGGGCCTCCGGGCGGCTGGGCGGCGCGGCACACCACCGGGGCGGCGGGCGCGGGCCGGGGCCAGCTGTGCTTCCGGCGGGGCGGCGGGTTTTTTCCCGGGGCGGTCGGCGC
>ERZ824473.387-NODE-387-length-81963-cov-15.038446_pt1 | contig 81963 bp, 76 predicted proteins | sample MGYA00519874_ERZ824473 | MGnify/ENA primary metagenome ERZ824473 (study PRJEB31778, sample SAMEA3449151) | human gut metagenome | biome: human gut; feature: human-associated habitat; material: faeces | place: United Kingdom | collected 2010/2012 ... | reverse complement strand
ACACCCCACTTCTTAGATAGTATATCATACTGTCTAACAAATGGGGTGCAGTTCATTTACGACCCATCCCGGTGTTTTTTATTTGTCTGGGCTTTCTTCCGTGAAGCGCTCCCTCGTGCCGCCCTCGCGGCGGATGGTGAGGATATGGCAGCAGCCGGCTCCGAGGTATGACTCGATACCTGTCTTGAAGTCTTCAAGCATATCGTTCGGTACGAACGCCTGTATCGTCCCCGCAAAGCCTCCTCCATGCACACGGCACGCCCCTCTGCCGTTGAGCAGCCTGCCGCACAGCGCGAGCGCGACGGCAAGCTCCTGATGTCTCGTGCTGCCGGCGGGCGTGATGTTCTGAAGAAGCGTCCATGAGGATGTCCCCGATCCGTTGACAAGGCGCAGAAATTCGTCAAACCGGCCGGATTCAAGCGCCGCTGTCTCCGCGTCGACACGGCGGTTTTCGTCGTAGATATGCATGGCTCTCAGGACGGCTCTGTCCCCGGCAAATTTTCTTGCGCCCGAAATGCCGAGGTAAAATTCCTCCTCCGGCACCTCCCGAAGATATTTTTTTCCGAAATACCCGCACAGCCTTGAAAGCTCAGCGGGTATCGCCGCGTATTCATCGGTCAGTCCGGCGTGATCGGCGCCGCTCTCGATTATGCACAAGCTGTGGCCGAAGCCGCCAAAGTCCGCGCATACGGGCCTGATAACGGGATCTTCGGGGGCCGAGAAGTCTATCGCTATCGTTCCCCCCACCGCGCAGGCGGTCTGATCCATAAGACCGCTGGGCTTTCCGAAGAATACGTTCTCGGCATACTGCCCTATACGAGCGATCTCGACAGGCGTGAGGCCGAACTCTCCGAGGTCATTTATCACGGTCCCTATAAGGACCTCGAACGACGCGGAGGAGCTGAGACCGCTGCCGGGGAGGACGTCCGACGAAACATATGCGTCAAAGCCGCCGACGCCAAAGCCCCGCATGGCAAAGCCCGCCGCAACGCCCCTGACCAGCGCGGCGGTCGTTCCCCGCTCCGCCGTAACGGGCGAAAGCTCGCTGAGGTCTATTTCAAAATAGTCATAGCCCTCGGACTTTACGCGGATAACGCCGCTGTTGTTCGGAAGCACCGCAGCCCTGCTCAGCAGTTCGACCGCTGCCGCAAGTACTTTGCCGTGCTGGTGGTCGGTGTGGTTGCCACAGATCTCGGTCCTTCCCGGAGCGGAGTAGAGTCTTTCCGGCGTCCGGCCGGGATAAAAGCTCTCAAACTTTTCTTTTATGCCGTTCATTATCTGTCCATTCTCACGCGCAGGACACCGATATCGCTCGTCACCCACAGGCCATAATCGTACTCGTCGCCGTTTCTGATGATATTGACCTTATACTCGCCGTCGGCAGTAAACTCTCCCTCAGTTACGGAGAGGTACCCCTGTGAGCGCGTATTGAGAAAATCCCCGGCGTGTACCGCGCTGGTAAGCTCCTCAAGCGAGAATTTCGGGTAAAGCCTCAGCTTGTACGCGTCGCCGGTCAAATAGAACTCTCCGTTCCCGGCGTCCACGATAAAGCCCTTCGCCCTGTAGCCGTCATAGCTTGAGGCCATGTGGCGGTTGTCCATGCGTCTGACATTTCCGCCGTTGATGGGCGCAGACTCCATGTTGAGAAACTCGATCTCGCCGATATAGCTGCCGAAATCAAATACCTGATTCGCCGCTCCTTCATACTGCGCGACTGCATACAGTCTGCCCGTACCCTGATACTTTTCTATAAGGTGCTTTGAGTGCCTGAGTATGGTATAGGAATCGGCTATCTCGCGCAGGAGCGCAGACTTTTTCGCGCCCTCCGCGCCGGAGGCCGCCATTGTGCAGAGCGCAGCCCTGTCCGCGGCGGCGGAGAGGATATCTATCCCAAAGGTGTGAACGCCGGTCAATCCGTATTCCGCGACGGCACGCATTGAGTTCGTCATGGAAAGCGGCATTGGAGAGGATTCCGGCAGATGGAAAATGTTCCCCTCCCCGGAGTACGTTCTGAAAAGCTCCTCCACCTCCCGGTAATCGGATACATAGATATCCGGGGCGATGGCGTCAACATGCTTCAGAAGGTGCTTCCAGAAGCGAAATGTCTTTGTTACCGCGCCGCCCGAGGGATAGTTCGTACCCGGTATGTGGGCGTACATCTCGCCAAGCCATACGTTTATGTACATGGGGAGGTCAAGTACCCGCTTGCCGGCCTCGGCGATATCGTCGATGTAGTGCGCGATATGATACGCGGTGAAAAACTCCGCGGCGTAGAAGCCGAAGGTCTCCTCCCATGTGCCGTCCGCGCCGATGAACTCTGCGGCGTCGGCAGGAATGCGCCCCTTGAAAAGTTTGGTAGACTGCGGAGAATAGTCTCTTGCCGCGCCGATAAGTCCCGGCTCGTTTTCGATCTGGATGCCGATAACGCAACCGTCCGCGTTATTGCGGGCTATGTGTCCGCACAGCTCGCAGAACGCGCGCATGTCGGCTTTTTTCGTCTCCTCGCAGGTCGGAGAAAGAGACCGTATCTCCGCGCCGTCATTCGCCTTAGCCCAGAGGAAGCGCTCCTTCTGCAGCTTGACCCACTCGGGGACATAGTGGGAGTTTCCGTTCTTCCACGTTCCAAACCAGAGGACAACGAGCCTCAGACCGCTGCGCCGTGCAAGCTCCATAAGCATGTCTATCTGCGCAAAGTCGTAAGCTCCCTCCTCCTTTTCAAAGAGTTCCCAGTGGACGGGCGCGGCAACGGTATTGAGTCCAAGTCCCACGCAGGTCTTAAAGGCCTTTTCCGTGAGCGCGGGGTCGGAGCTTGTGGAGTTATTCAGCTGTCCGCCGATGGAGAAAAACGGCTTTCCGTCTACATGAAAAAGTGAATCCATTGAAATACCTCGATTATCATAATTCAAAGCTGATGACCTCGGCCTCCCACGCGCCGAGAGTCAGCTTGCCGTCTCCGAGACCGTGCGTTTTCATTGTTGAGATGACGGTCCCGCAATTTTTATACTCCGCCGGCAGCGTGACCGTTATCTCCTTATCGGAGAAGTTGCCGGCAATGAGCCAATGCTCGCCGTCAAGGTGCTTTTCAAAGGCAAAGAGCGCCTCGTCCTCGGGCCACAGGAGCTTAAATTCTCCGTAAGGCATGATCAGATTATGCTTGCGAAGCTCGATAAGTCTGCGGTAATACCAGTAGACCGAGTCGGGGTCGGCCATCGCGGAGGCAACGTTTATCTCTTTATAGTCGGGGTTTAGCATTATCCACGGCTCGCCGGTGGTAAAGCCGCCGTTTTTGCTGTCGTCCCACGGCATGGGTACGCGGGCGTTGTCGCGAGCCTTGCGCCATATGGCCTGCCACATAAAGTCCTCGGATGCGCCGGTGTTGCGGCAGTCGTTCACAAAATTCAATATCTCAACGTCCCTGAGCTGATCGACCGAGGTCCACGGCACGTTCACCATACCGATCTCCTCGCCCTGATAAATAAACGGAGTGCCGTGCAGATTGTGCAGTATCGTGCCGAGCATTTTTGCGCACTGTACGCGGTAACGCTCGTCGGTCGTACCGAAGCGTGAGAGTGCGCGGGGCTGGTCCTGATTTGACCAGAAAAGGCCGACCCAGCCGTCTCCGATCCCGGTCTGCCACTTTGCGAGCTTTTCCTTGAGTTCCGGCAGCTTCCACGGGCGGTAGTACCACTTGCCCAGCGGCTGCGCGTCCATGTCGATATGCTCAAAGGAGAACACCGCGTCGATCTGGCGCTTTTTTCCGGAGGTGTATTTTACGCCCTCCTCCAGCGGCATGGCGCAGCACTCACCCACGGTAAACACATCCCTGTCTCCGTAGGTCTTTTCGGCCATCTCCTCAAGAAGCTCATGTATGGGCGGCACGTTGCTCATATGCTCGGTGGGGAAAACGTAGCCGTTCATGTCCACCGGGCCGGAGGCGTCGGGCAGTCCCTTGGTCTTGCAGAGGAGATTGATAACGTCCATGCGGAAGCCGTCCGCTCCCCTCTCGAGCCACCAGTTCATCATGGAGTATATCTCGTCCCTGACCTCCGGGTTTTCCCAGTTCAGATCCGGCTGTCTTTTTGAGAACAGGTGCAGATAATACTCTCCTGTCGGTTCGTTGTACTCCCACGCGGAGGGCGTGAAGAACGACGACCAGTTGTTCGGCTCTTTTCCGTCCTTTCCGTCGCGCCAGATGTAATAGTCGTGCTTGGGATTATCGCGGCTTTTTCTTGCCTCGATGAACCACGGGTGTTCGTCGGAGGTGTGATTCACGACGAGGTCCACAAGGAGCTTGATGTCATGCTCGTGGAGCTTATCGCGAAGCTCCTCCCAATCCGCGAGGGTGCCGAAGCCCTCATAGATATCCCGGTAGTCGGAGATATCATAGCCCATGTCATCCTGCGGGGACTTAAACACGGGGCCGAGCCATATCGCGCCGACGCCCAGCTCAACGAGATAGTCTATCCTGTTGATAATACCTCTGATATCGCCGAAGCCGTCCCCGTTAGAGTCCTGAAAGCTGCGCGGATATATCTGATAGAAAACGCATTCCTTCCACCAATGACGTTTGATAGGCTCCATCTCACAGTCCCCCTTGACTTTCATATTTGTGTGCAGCACCTTACAGAACGATCTCTCCGCCGCTTTCGGCAGACCTATATATCCCGTCGATGATTTTCTGCACGGTGTAGACGTTTCTTTCGTTTGTGATGGTTTTTCTGTGCGCCTCGGCACAGGAAATAAAGTGCGCAGTCTCGTTCATGAAGCCCTCCGTCCATGCGTCGCCGCGCATGAAACGGGGCTGATAGTCAGTGAGATAGCCGTCGTCCTCGCCGTATATCACAAACGGGTTCAGGCTCGCGCCCTCCTTCGTGCCGTACAGCTTGATGTTGAGATCCTCGTCCGGACCGTTTATCGCCCAGCTGACGGTGACGGTCATGCTCTTGCCCTGCTCAAAGCGGACAAGCGCCGTGAGAGCGTCCTCCACATCCATCGGCCCGCTGGTCGGGGCAACGGAGCCGTAGCTGTCAATACCCTTGGCATAGACCTTGCCTAGCCGGCTGTGAGCGACCGCGCTGACCGCCGTAGGTTTGGGGCAGCCCATCAGGTACCACGCCGTATCGATGGCATGAACGCCGATGTCTATGCCTGGGCCGCCGCCGGAGAGGGCCTTCTGGGAGAACCACGGATTTGCCGGGACGCCTCTTCTGCGTATCCAGCGGCAGTCGCAATGATAGATGTCCCCCATACTGCCGTCTTTCCGCCGCTGGGCAAGTATCAGAGACTCGGTACGGAAGCGATTGAGCATGCCAAGCATGAAAATGACGTCGTTCTCCTCGACCGCGGCAACTATCCTCTCAGCCTCGGCGGCAGAGACGGCCATCGGCTTTTCAAGGAAAATGTTCTTGCCCGCGTTTGCCGCCGCGACGGCCATGGAGGCATGCATATCCGTGCGTGTGCATATGGAGACCGCGTCCGCGTCTGCCTCGCGGAGGAGCCTTTCATAGTCGTCATAGGCCTCCGCTCCGAGCTGTGCGGCAATACGCTCAGCCTTTTCTATATGCCGGTCATAGACCGCAGTGATCTTCGCACCGTTTTTTGTAAAGCAGGGTATGTGCTGGTTCTGCGCAATTACCCCTGTTCCGATGATAGCAAGCTTCATTCTCAGCCCTCGTGCCACAGCTCGTCTACGCTGACGACTCTTCCCTCCCTCGCGGAAAGAAGCACGGCGGCGCAAAGAGCCATTGTATTCATATTATCCTTGAGCGTCGGGAGCGCGGAAAATTTTTCACCGCCGAGCGCATGCACCAGCTCGCGCAGGATACCCGCGCGGTCAAAGCCGGGGAAGCCGGTCTCTTCAACGGCCGGTATCTCTCCCGGATGGTCGATCGCAGGGTAAAGCTCCATCTCCGGATGACCGGACAGCCATCTGACCAGCCCCTTAGACCCCTGCACCTGCCAGTTGCCCTGAAACTCCGTCTCCGCGCCGACCGAGCTCATATGATTCGAGAAGCAGGCGCGCACACCGTTTTCAAACTCGATGGTGACAAAGTAAGACTCAGGCCCCTTCGTGATCGCCCACTTTGGGTTCCACGCATTTGCGTAAACGGTCTTTGCGTTGCTGCCTGTCAGAAAACGCATCATGTCATAGTGATGAACGGCGCACTCATAGGTCTGCATGCACACCTGCGAGCCTCTCCAGCCCTGTATGTTCCAAATATGCTCCTCGGGATCGGTCGACTTGCCCGTGCGGTAGTCGACCTGAATAAACTGAAGCTCGCCGAGCTTTCCGTCCTCGAAGCCCTCCTTCATCTGCCACAGCTCCTTACGGAAACGGTAGTTGTGACTGACAAAGACCTTTTCTTTACGCCCTTCCATCCAACGGAAGAACTCCTTGGCCTCGTCAAGATTGTCACAGAGCGGTTTTTCTATCAAAACATTTTTGCCGGCGAGGACCGCCTTCTTCGCAAACTCTATGTGGGCGTAATGCGGCATGACGATAATGACCACATCCGCGTCGACCTTGAGCGCCTCGTCGATATCGGTAAAGCACATGCTGTCGGGCAGATCCCACTTTTCCTTCGCCTTGCTGAGGGTCTTTTCCGTTTTTACGCACAGAGCGGCAAGCTCGGAATCCGGATCCTTGTTGATAAAATCTATCCAGCTCTCGCCCCAATAGCCGTAGCCTAACTGAATTATTTTCATTTTTTCTCCTAACGCTGCAACTGATTTACAAGGCAGAGCAAGGTCATAGGCGCCGCTCTGCCTTGTCGGTCAATATTTCTCTACCAGCTTCTGCATGAAATCAACGAACTGATATGTGCATTCACGGTCAAACTGGTGCATTTCCTCAAGGCAGTTATAGTGCTTTTCGGGCAGGATGAACGCGGGTTCAGCCATGAGTATCATGTTCTGCTTTCTCTTTGCCTTCTCGCAGATGGCCTTCATTATAACGTCAAAGTCAATAATTCCCTCGCCGAGAAGGCAGCCCTTGAGGATCATGGGCATATCCTGCCACAAATGCTCGAACACAGGGTTATCAATGACCTTAAAATCCTTGAAATGCGCCGCGACGGCCCACGGCGCGAGATACTCGACATCCGCCATCGGGTCGCAGCATATGACAGCGCCGTTGCCGATATCGAACATTCCGCCGATGTTGGGATGATCCACCTCTTCAAGGATAGATGCGATCTCCCTGCCGGTGAAGTCGCAGTGATTTTCATAGGCCATCATGATATCCGTACCCTCAAGGCAGCGTCCAAGCTCCTTGAGATTTCCGACCACGAACTTCTTTACCTCGTCAAAGCTCACTGCTTTGTTATATCGGCTGTACTTGGTCTCAAGTCTGCCGTATCCGCCGCCGAGAGTGTTGATACCGAAAATGTCGCATATCTCGATGATCTTGTCAAGATAGCGGTGCGCGGCCTCGACGCTCATCGCCGAGGGGCCGTTCACGGGGTGGTCCGCGCCGGACAGGCTCATCGTCGGGATACAGTAGCAGACATAGTGTACGTCCGCCTCCTTCGCGAGCGCTGCCATCTCTCTTACATAGCCCATGTCGGCAAATTCGAGATATCCGCCGTCGTACTTCTCGCCCTCCGGTATCTTTTCGACCGGCATCATGGACAGAGAGTGCGCGTTCATGCGGCGGCATTCATTTATATACCACTCGAAGGATTCGCGGCCGGGCTTCAGGCTCTCCGGGCAGCGGTTGGCAAACTGCTGAAAGCCTACCTTAAAATTAAAGCTGTTGTTCATATCATAACTCCTCGGAAGCGTTTATCAGACGCCCAGCTTATCAAGAGGAATAGGCTCAAAGGTGGACTTGATGTCCACGACATGACCCTCCTCCGCGGACTTGTACGCCGCCTCGATTATCTCGATGACGTGGCGGGCATGCTCGGCGGTGCAGTAGGGTTCGACACCGTTGAGTACCCAGTCGGCGAGCTGATTTATGTCCTCGTAGATGTGCGGCTCGCCAAGCGTGGTCTGGCGGTCGGTCAGATGCGGGAGACCCATGGTGCTTCTCACGCGCTCCATGTCGAATTTGTTCGGGTCAAACAGCGTGACGACGCCGTTTTTGCCGTATATCTTGCCGTCCTGTATCTTTCCCTCGGTCCCGAAAATCATTGACATAAAGCCGTTGCCGTTGCCGAAGTCGTTTTTCAGCGAGGAATATGCCACGCCGAAAAAGCCATCGCCGAAGTCGAGTATCATCTGGTTTGAGTCGTCGACCTCGGACTCTATCTTCTTGCCGTCGAACTCGAAGTTATGATAGCGCTGGCCGCACATACAGGTGACGCGCTTTACGGGTCCGAAAATGCCCGTCATCGCATGCAGCGCGTACACGGTGCAGTCCCAGACGGGGCCGCCGTCCGGCTTCTTGAAGTACCACGAGGGGTCTATCTTGGGCATGCCCTCGCCCATTTCCCTGTTTGCCTGCTGGCAATGCCAGAGCAGAACGCCCTCGGAGCCGCCGATGGTCCACGAGGGGATACCGATCTCGCCGGTGAGGACAGCCTTTCTAACGCGTCTGAGAGCGGGAGCGGTCATCTGTCCGGGGGACGAGACGATCTTTACGCCGTATTTCTCGGCCTCCTCGATAAGCTGCGTCGCCTCTGCCGTAGAGATGGTCATGGTCTTGTTGAAATGTACATGCTTGCCGGCGCGTATCGCCTTCATGCCCTGCTCAAAGTGGACCTTGATCGGCGAAGCCAGAGTTACAAGGTCAACGTCGGGGTCCTTGAGCAGTTCGTCATAGTCGGTATAATATTTCGCGACGCCGAACTTCTCCGCACAGTACTGCGCTCTGCCAGGGACGGGATCCATTACAGCCGCGGTATAGACGAGATCGCCCTTGTCCTCCTCGCAGGTATGCTGAAGCACGGACTGTATACCGGTCGAGCCGCAGCCGACTACGCCTATTCCCAACGCCTTTTTGTTTTCCATTGTTCACCCTCCTGTTTTTATTGTTTCGTTTGTCTCAGCCCTTTACCGCGCCGCTGACCGTCATTGCCTTTTCGACCTGCGCGCTGAAAAGGATATAGATTATTATGGTAGGTATACTTGCGATGACCATGGTCGCGCCCATCGCGCCCCAGTCGGTGGTATGCTCGCCCTTAAAGAATATCATGCCGAGCGGCAGAGTCTTTATCGCGTCACGGTTGAGAAGCACCAGAGCCAGATTGTACTCGTTCCACACATTCATGAACACGAATATCACGACCGTGGAAATAGCGGATTTGACGTTCGGCACGATGACCTTTATAAAGCAGGTCCAGAGCGACGCTCCGTCAATGCAGGCCGACTCTTCCAGCTCATACGGCAGACTTCTCATATAGCCGTATATTACCATCACGGCGAACGGGATGTTGAACGCGATGTACGGGACTATTACCGCCCAGAGGGTATTGCTGATGTGCAGGTCCCTTACGAGGACGGCAAGCGGTATCATGATACACTGGAGCGGCAGGAACATGCCGATCATGGTACTCATGCGCAGGGAGTCGCTCCCCTTGAATCTCAGCCGCGCTACTGCGTAGGCAAACATGGTGGAAATAACGACGACCACGGCGATGACCACCAGCGTCACCTTAAGGCTGTTCATGAAATACGTCGGGACATTGAACGTGGTCCACGCCTTGACATAGTTCTCCCAGTGGAATATCTTCGGGAAGCCAAAGGGATTCGTGACAAATATCTCGCTGTTATTCTTGAACGAATAGAAGAACATCCACACTATGGGATAGAGACTGATAACAGCATAAAAATAAAGAAATATCCTGAACAGGACTGAACCGACAGTAAACTTTTTTCCCATATCCGCCACCTCAATAAATGATCTGCTCGCGCGCGATGAACTTGTTGACGCAGAACGAGACGATCAGGCTCTGCACGACCAGCAGCACCGCCGCGGCGCAGCCGTAGCCGTACTTGTTCACGACAAAGGCCGAGCGGTACATCAGGCACGTCAGCGTGTAGCTCGCCGTACCGGGTCCGCCGCCGGTCATTATGTTCATGACCGCAAAGGAGTTAAGACCGCCGGTGATGGCAATGATGAGGCAGTACTTGTACGCCTCCTGCATGAGCGGTATGGTGATACGCATATGTGCCTTGGGCTTGGAGCAGCCGTCGAGCAGCGCGGCCTCAAAGTAGTCGTTGGGTACGGAGTTCGCGGCGGACAGCAGCAGGATGAACTGATATCCCGCGTACTGCCATGTGCCTACGAAGGCAATGGCTCTGATCGCGGTGTCATTTCCGCTGAGCCAGTTCTGTCTGTATGCAAGGCCGAGAGCCTCAAATATTTTATTTATAAGTCCGTAGTCCGCATCGTATATCGCCACCCACAGCTGGCAGACGACAGTCACGGAGAGAACTGCCGGAATATAATACGCAATTCTGAAAAATTTCTTTTCGCCTTTGCTCACGCTCTTTACGGCGAACGCAAGCAACGTCGCGATCGGTATCTGATAGCAGGTCTGTATCGCCGCGTAGATAATGCCGTTTTTAAGACCCGTGTAAAAAAGGGGGTCCTTGAACAATCTGACGTAATTCTTAATCCCGTTGAACGTGGCTGGGTTCAGTCCATCCCATGTGGTAAAGCTGTTCCTCATGAGAACGACGAGTGGATAGAACACCATCACTATCATAAAAAGCATGACAGGGGCAATGAACAGGATTATCATCGCCTTGTTGCCGAGATATTTTTTCATAGCAGCTCCTTTTTATCAAGGTTGGGGAAAGGCTGACGCCTTCCCCCAAATATTTGCACTATACAGGAGCTTAGCCCTCACATGCAAATGCGACGTTTGCTATAAACTCTTCGGGAGTCATCGATCCGGCCATGATAGCTTGGGCGCCCTCCGCGATAGCGGTGCTGATCTCGGGTTTAACGCCGGAGAAGAGAGTGTTGGTGTGAGTGAGAGCGTTTCTCATTATACCGATCTCCTCAAGCATGGCGCAGGGTTCGACCTCGCGGGTAAGGCCCTCAGTGACGTCAAGGGCAAAGCAGGTCTTGCCGCGGTAAATATAGTCGTGCTGGACCATCAGTTCGCACATACGGCACGCGATGTCAACGGCAAGCTCGTAATTCTTGGAGCCGGCAAAGACGCTCAGACCGGTGCAGGCGCCCTTACCGCCGACGACGGTGGTCTTGGACTCCTCGATGGTGTCTTCGGACGCGGCGGGGTAGTATATGACCTTGGCCTTATCGCCGAGAGCGTCATAGGTCGCGTCGGCTTCCCATTCGCCGTTGAAGAACATTGCAGCCTGGCCGTTGTACCAAAGCTCGGTGCACTGCTCGTATGTCATGTTGGTGACGCCGGCAGGGAACGCGCCCGCCTGCTGGAGGTTATAAAGCGCGGTAGCCGCCTAGAGATAGGCGTCGTCGTGGATGCTTGCCTCGCCGCTGTAGAGGGCGTCAAGGCCGCGGTTGTCGTATCTGGTGAGGATCGCGTTGAAGAATGCGTTGGTTATCCATGCCTCGGACGCGAATACGGGAAGCGTGCACATTCCGTTCGCAGAGAAAACCTTCGCGCACTCGACGAGTTCGTCTATCGTCTGAGGGATCTCAAGACCATTGTTCTGGAATATCTCGGTATTGGCGAAGAAGTTTGCCATCTCGGTGCCGGTAAAGGGGAGGCAGTAGGCATTGCCGTCGGTGAAGAAGACCTTGACCTTCTCGCTCTCGATCACTTTATCAAGGAAGCCGTTTGCCTCAAGCAGGGGGGTCATGTCCTTGATGGCGCCGTACTGGGCGAGGGACGCGATAAGATCGTTGCCGGAGAGGCTGAAAATATCGGGCATGTCGCCGGTCGCGGCCATCGCCTTGAGCGCTACGCCGTCGTCAGCGGGCATGGCCTCGATCTCAATGGTGACGTTGGGGTACTCATCCTTCAGCTTCTCGACCGCGTAGTCGATACGCTTTATGTTGTCCTCGTCGGAGTAACGTGTGTAGAGGCGAAGAGTGACAGGTTCATCCGCCGCAGCGACGTCTGCCGCGGGAGCATCCGTCTTGGCAGGCTCCTCGCCTTCGGCTCCGCCCGTCTGACCGCAGGCGCACAGCGCGAAGATCATTGTAAGCGAGAGAAGCAGTGTTATAAGTTTCTTCATTTTCTTCATTTCTTTCTCCTTTTCAGTGTATTTTCCGAATTATTGCAGATACGCAAATGTATCATACATTTGATACGGGTATAGTATAGCGCGTCGTTTTGATTTTGTACAGTGATTTTAGACATTTTAATTCAATTTTTTATTTATTCTGTGTTATGCACAAAAGTGGAGCGATTTTTTAGTGCAATGTGCATATATCATGTATTTCCCCTCTAAAAGTTAAATATTTTTCAATATTTTTTTGTAGCCCCTATTGACTTTCGTGATTAGTTACATTACAATACAAATGCAGTCATGCGAAAAGCACATGTTCCTTCATTGCGTTAAATGAACATTGCTTGTACGCGGACCTTTGCAGAACATTGCAGATGTTCAGGCTGTAAGCGGCGCCGGGTGCTGCCGCCGAGAACTCCTCTTATCTTAATTATGGAAAGGATCTACTACCATGAAGCCTGTGAAAAAAGCAGCCGAGATGACCCCCGCAGAGCTGGGACGCTACATTGACCAGTCCGTACTCAAGCCCGAGTTTACCGATGAGGATATCCGCAAGTACATTCAGGAAGGCATAGATTACAACTGCGCTACCGTATGCATAAACCCCTCCTCCCTGCCGATCGCGCGCGAACTGTGTGCGGGTACCAACACGGGTATATGCGTGGTGTGCGACTTCCCCTTCGGGAAATCCACCACGGAGTCAAAGGTGGCGCAGGCTGAGATCATCTGCCGGGATGGTGACATCGAGGACCTTGACATTGTCGCAAACTACGGTTGGATACGCTCCGGAAGATGGGACGACGTGCGTGAGGATATCAAGGCCGTCGCGGACGTGTGCCATAAATACGGCTCTAACCTCAAGGTCATTTTCGAGGTCGACTCTCTCACCATAGAGGAAGTCAAGCGCGCGACCGAGGTCGCCATCGAGGCCGGCGCGGACTTCGTAAAGACCTCCACCGGTTTCTTTACCGGCGGTAAGAACGAGGGCGCGACCTACGAAGTCATCGAGGCCATGATGGAGGCAGCCGACGGACGCTGCAAGATCAAAGGCGCCGGTGGGATAAGGGATCGGGAAAAGTTCCTCAGGCTCATCGACATGGGCATTGACCGCATGGGTATCGGCTATAAGTCCACCGCGAAGGTTCTTGGTCTCGACAAGTGATAAACACGGCCGACATTATTGACCGGCTCAGCAAAAAGCCCTATGCGGACTTCAATGCCTGCATAGGGCTGGATGGCTTTGTCGACAGGATAATCAGAGTCGTCGACAAGCGCCGCTCCGCCGGAGAATGTTCTTACGTCAGAACACTTGCCGATTACGGCAGACTTATCTCCGACGCTTCGGGCTTCAGTCTGAACGTGGAGCTTATATGCGAAAAGAGTCAGCTCGGCGGAAACGGCCCGATAATGGCGTACGCTCTCGCGAGGCTCGGGAGGGACGTGAGCTGCATTGGCGCTTTCGGTCTCCCTCGCCCCGCCGCCGAGTTTGAAAAGCTTGAAAAGCTCGCGCGTCTGTATTCCCTTTCGGAGCCTGCCCGCACCGACGACTATGAGTTCGACGACGGAAAGATCATCGCCTCGACTCTGAACTCCCTGAACGCGCTCGACTGGAACGCCATAACGGAAAAGCTCCCTCCGGAGCAAATATGCGCCCTGTTTGACGAGGCCGACGTCATCGCGCTCAATAACTGGACGATGATCCCGGCCATGACCGGCATATGGAAAAGGATCCAGTCCGACATACTCCCCTCGCTCTCGGATAAGGAGCGTCTGTATTTTATTGATATGGCAGACCCCGGAAAGAGAACGGACGCGGATATCGCGGAGGCTCTCCGGGTCATGGCAGGCTTTGAACGCTTTGGGCGGACGGTCCTCAGCTGCAATCACAGGGAGGCGATCCAGCTTGCAGGAGCGCTGGAGCTTTCCGCGAGTCCTAACAGCTGCGCCGCCCTTGCAGATGGCATACGGGAAAGCCTCGGGATATGGTGCGTATCTCTCCACACGCTCACGGGCTCGTTTGCCGCGACAGTGTCCGGAGTCACCGAAGCCCCCGGCTTTTACACTCCGAAGCCCCTTGTCTCCATCGGCGGCGGGGATCATTTCAACGCAGGGCTGGTCTTTGCGCTCATGGACGGATTCACGCTTGAGGAGGCATTGTATGTTGCCTCGGCCGTCTCCGGGGCCTATGTACGGACAGGAGTAACGCCCTCACTCACGGATCTCGTGCGGTTTATTTCTGAAAATATAGAAAATAGCTGATATTTGTCCGCCGAATTGTTGATTTTTTTGTAAATAGTGTTATTATTAAGAAAAAGATTTGGAGGCCTTCGTCTGGATGAATTTTGACTTTTCCAATGAGATACTTCCGGATTCTCCCGAGTCTATCTATCTTCAGCTATTCAACATAATACAAAAGCAGATTGAGGACGGAAAGCTCGTTCCCGGTGATATGCTCCCGTCTGAGATGGAATTTTGCAGCGCATATCATATCAGCCGGACCACCGTCCGTCAGGCGCTTCATGAGCTGGAGCTGATCGGCGCGATAGAACGCAAGCGCGGGCTGGGGACCTTTATCTCTTCGCCGAAGCTGTCGAGAAACATCGGAAACCTGTACAGCTTTTCCGATGAAATGCATATCATGGGCAAGGTTCCTTCGTCTAATATCATTGACTTCAAGCTTATCGAAAAGGAAAAGTGTCCCTCGACTGCGAGAGAAATGGATTCCAAGCGGCTCATTGACGTGGTCCGTATACGGCTTGCCGACGGCTGTCCAATGCTTATCGAAAACACCTTCCTCCCGGTCAGCCTTTGTCCCAACCTATCGTGGGAAATGCTTGAGACAGAATCGCTGTACTCCATTCTGTCAAAGAAGTACGGTCTCAAGATTGCAAAAGCCATCGAGACCTACGAGGCCGTTGTAATGACCAAGGAGGAGAGCCAGCTGCTCGAATGCAATCCCGGCGACCCGGCGTTTCTCATAAAGCGCGTCACATGGGACGATCACGGGAGAATGATAGAGTACACCAAATCCATCACAGCCAGCGCGAGATCAAAGCTTGAGATAACCATGTATCCAAACGGCGTTCAGGCCGAGCGGATAACGGTTTGACCTCCGTGTGATACTGCAATTAAATATGTAGAATACAGACCCCCTGACGCAGGTCTTTCTCCCGCGTCAGGGGGCCTTTTTGTGTCTTAATGTCTGGCCTTATCAGCTACGACGTTTTTTGTCCGGCCACGGTCTGAGTCTATCATGGTCGACTATATTCGAGACGGGCGCAGGAGACTTACTCCGATCGGTGAGATGCCGATACTCTCCGGAATGTGGAACTTCATCGGCGTGGTCGATATCCCGCAACAAGAGTAAAAAGAAACGGCATAGCCTACATGATCGTAAGCTATGCCGTATCCTTTTTGAGCATCCTTCGTCCTTAAGTGAATGCGGACTTCGGCGTGTCTTTCTTTAATATTTATCAACTTTACAGGAACCGATCCATATACTGCGTCAGCTCGTCCCACATGCTGCGCAGCTGCTGTCTGTCCTCCGAAATGCCGGACTTCACCTCGTCCTTCAGCTCCATCAGCCGCTGTCTATTGCGGTTCGACATGTCCATATTCTTCGCGACCGCATGTATGAACTCGTCGGACAGCTGCTCCTTCGGGCGGCAGCGCCCGCTGCGGTAGTTGTCTATCACGACCGCGTAGCGCTCGTATGCGCGGCGCACCGCTTCCTCCCACGACATGTAGAGGTCGCGCAGCGCGTTTTCGCCCACGGTGTGCATCGTCCCGGCGTCGCCGCCGAGCTTCTCCAGCATCGCCGCCATTGAGTCCGCGTTCTCTTCTATCAGGAAGCCGTTGACTCCGTCCGTAACGTCCTCGGCGGCACAGCTCCCCGCAACCAGCACGCTTGCCAGACCGCAGGCCGCCGCTTCGCGCACGACCAGACCGTTCGTATCAAAGGTGGAGGGGAACAGGAACAGGTCGGCCCTGCAATACCACGCGCGGATCGCGCTGCGGTCGTGTATCGGCGCGACGAAGAACACGCGGTCACTCAGCCCGAGGCTCTCGCAGTATGCGACGATCTCGTCCTTGTCGTTGCCGCCGCCGACGAACACCATGCGGAAATCGCGCCCGCTTTCGCTCAGCTTCTTCAGCGCGTCTAGGATAATGCGTATCCCCTTGTACCACATCATGCGCCCGACGAACAGGAACAGCGGCAGCCCCTCCGGAAGATCATAGTCCCCCGTGACCTGCCGTATGAGCGCGTCATCGACGCGGCCGCGCGGGAAGTCCACGCCGTTCGGCATGATGATATAATCGCCCTCATAGCCGAGCTTGTGCAGATTCTCCCCTGCCCCGCGGCTGACCGTCCACACCTCGTCGCAAGCGGAAATATTTCTGGCGAGTATCTTCGCCGCCTCCTCCTGCAGAACGCGGCTCTTCACGGCGTTGGCGATGTCTATGTCAAACTTCGTATGGTATGTGAAAACGAGCGGCACGTGTATCCGATCGCGCAGGGCGCGGGCAAGCAGCGTGGAGGTTATCGGGCAGTGGCTGTGGATGATGTCAAAGCTCCGCTTTTCGAGCGAATCCATCAGCTCCGCCGAGAACGGCAGCCCCGCGCGGTAGCCCACAAGCTTCGTCATGTCGATGCTCGGATAGCGCAGCACCGGAAAATCGAACACGGAGTCGTCCGCGTCGGGATAAAACGGCGTCACGACCGTGGAATTGCCGAGCCCGTTCTGGATTATCTTCGCGTAATTTGTGACGGCATTCGCCACGCCGTCTATGGCCGGTGGGAAAGAATCGTTTATGAGGCAGATGTTGAGCTTGTCCATACGCGTCTCCTATCGGGTGAAATTGTACTTAAATTATACCCGAATCAGGCACAAATGCAAGCAAAAAATCAGGGATTGAACTTCTTCCTTATCGTCTCGTAGATGAGATCCTGCCCCTTGCGGTTCGGGTGTATGCCGTCGTCACACATTCTGTCGCCGTGCTTCTGCGGCGTCACGAGGAAAGCGTCGCGCAGCTGCATGACGTTGCAGCCGTTGAGCTGCGCCACGCGCTCTACGAGGTGGCTGTAATACTCCTGCCAGCGGTAGATCGCCTGCGCGTCGCCGAGCCAGATAAGCACCGAGTCCATGTCCACCCCGTCGCGGCAGAACCACTTCAGATAGCGCTCCGCGCAGAGCGGCGGCAGCGTGGACAGAACCGGCTCGCAGCCTGCCTCGCGCAGCTGCGCGATGATCTCCGAGTACTTCCGCACGAAGTCCTCCGGATCGGTCTTGCACCGGTGCTCGCCGTGCGGCGCGGCGGCGACGGCCGCCCAGTCAAAATCGCTGTCGTTCCCGCCGAATTCTATGAGACAGCGCGCGGGCAGCCCGCCCTTGGCGATGCGGCGCTGTACGATGGCCTGCGCCTTGTCGATCGTCGCGCCGAACTTGCAGCAGCTTTCTATCTCAAGGCCGGTCGTCTCCTCGCGCGCATGGCGCTCCTCGCTCGGGCAGATGTACTTCCCCTCGTCCAGCAGCACGCCGCGCATGATAGAGTCTCCGAATATGATCAGCTTTTCCATGTTATTTTGACCTCGTTACTATGTAATATAGTATCAAGTACTATATTACATAATTTTGATTATATGTCAAGTGCTTTTGAAAATAATTATTGTGTTTTTGAATACTATATGATATCTTAACATACATAGGAGATGAATCGTATGGATGAAAACAACGCGAAGAGTGCGGTGAGCCGCGGGCTTCTGGAGCACACTCTCCCCGCGTGGGACGAGCTGCCGGATTTTGAGCTGTATATGGATCAGGTGCTGTCGCTCACGGGGCGGTATCTCGAGGGGATGCCGAACTCAGAGGACAGCAAGCTGACCGCCTCGATGATAAATAACTACGTAAAGGTGAAAATTATCCCCGCGCCGCAGGGAAAGCGCTATTCGCGCCGCCATGTGGCGTATCTGCTGCTGCTGTGCATCCTGAAGCCGGTGCTGCCCATCGCGGCGATACAGAAGCTGTTCGCCGCCGCGCAGAGCGGCACGGACGACAAGGCCTTCTATGAGCGCTTCCGCGGGATATACCGGCAGGCCAGCAGTGAGGCCGCCGAGGATCAGTGCTTCGCCGAGCCGGAGCTGTGCGACGCGATAATGTACGCCGCGCTCCGCGCCCGCGCGGGTCAGTCCGCCGCCCTCGCCATGCTCGCCGCTCTAGATCCCAAGGGGAAATAAAAGTCCGGAATAACACAAAAACCTCCACGAAAGTGGAGGTTTTTGTGTTGTTTAATTAATTTTATCACTCTTCGAGCACTTCGCCGCCGGAGACCTTCTTCTCAAATTTTGCCATGAGGATTGGGGAGAAGATACCGATGATGCTCAGGATGATGAGAACCCAGCTCACGGGAGACGCGAACAGGCAGCCGAGATCGCCGCCGCTGACTCGCAGCGCGCCGCGCAGACCCTTTTCGCTTATCGGGCCGAGTATCAGCGCCAGAACGACCGCCGCCGTGTTGAGGTCAAACTTGCGCATCAGGTAGCCCAGAGCGCCGAAGATGAGCATGACGACGACGTCGCTGAGGTTCTTATGAATTGCATAAGAGCCGACGAAGCACAGCACCGTGACGCAGGGGATAAGGATAGCGTCGGACAGGCGGGAGATCTGTGCAAAGCCGCGGCAGCCGAGCATACCGATGGCGAGCATGAAGAACTGGACGAGCACGAAGCCCGCGAAGAAGGTGTAGGTCATCGCGGCGTGCTTGGTGAAGAGTTCGGGTCCCGGAGCCAGTCCCTGAATGACCAGACCGCCCATCAGAACCGCGGTGACGGATTCGCCGGGGATGCCGAGGGTCAGCATCGGGATCAGGGAGCCGCCGGTGACGGCGTTGTTCGCGGCCTCGGAGCCGCAGACGCCTTCAATCGCGCCGTGGCCGAAGTCTTCCTTATGCTTGGAGAACTGCTTGGCGTTGTTGTAGCCCATGAAGCAGGCGATAGACGCGCCGGCACCGGGCAGGATGCCGATGATGTTGCCGATGATCCAGGAGCGGATAACAGTCGGAGCAAGCATTTTCTTTTCGGCGAGGGTAAGCATTATCTTATCCGAGAACTTTGCCGCTTTTTCTCTCTTCTTTATGGCCTTCTCCGCGAGGATAAAGACCTGAGACATCGAGAACAGACCGATCAGCGCGCAGGTGACGTTGATGCCCTCGGCGAGGAACGCCTGTCCGAACATGAAGCGCTGCGTGCCGTCGATCGGGTCAAGGCCAATGCAGGAGACCAGCAGGCCGAGCGCGCCGGACATCAGTCCCTTTACGATGCTCTTGCTGGAGACACCGGCGATGATGGTCAGGCCGAAGATGCCGAGCCAGAACTTCTCTGCCGACATGAACTTCAGCGCGAGCTGAGCCAGCGCGGGAGCGAAGAAATACAGGGAGATGCAGCTGAGCAGGCCGCCCCAGAAGGAGCTCCAGCAGGCGGTGGCCAGTGCTTTACCTGCTTGTCCGTTCAGCGTCATCTGATAGCCCTCGATAGCCGTCGCCGCGGAGGCGGGGGTGCCGGGGGTGTGGATAAGTATCGCGGAGATGGAACCGCCGAAGATAGCGCCGCAATAAATTGCGCCGAGGACTATAAGTCCGGTGTCGGTCGGCATGGTGAAGGTCAGCGGCAGCATCAGCGCGACGCCCATTGCCGCCGAAAGGCCGGGCAGGCAGCCGATGACGATACCGAGCGTAACGCCGCCGACCATTGCCAGCAGGTTGAGCCATGTCAGAGCGTGGATAAAGCCCTGACCCATTTGCTGTAAGGTTTCAAGCATGATTTATACCCTCCTTAAAACAGCAGCCCGGAGGGCAGCTTGACGCCGAGGAACTTCACAAATGCGAAGTATATCAGCAGATTCATTACCAGAACGGAGATAAACGCCGGAACTATATGTACCTTGAGATACAGCAGCGACGCAAACATGAATATGATAGTCGCGGAGAAAAAGCCGAGGTACGTTATCATCAGGAAGTACACGAGCGTCAGGACTATCGAGACGATGAACTGCACCGGCTTGAAGCCCGCGAATACCTCATCCGCGCCGCTCTCCACGCCGAATTTGCGCGCATTGATTATCATCTGAACAAGATAGAGCGTTGTAAGGGCGAAGAGCAGGGCGATGGTAAACATCGGGTAGGTCTTGCTCTCCTCCGTCAGCTTATAGCTGTAAGCGTAGAAGAACGCGCAGACCGCGTACATGAACGCCACGACGCCTATATCGGTTTTTTTCATCTTCAAGGGACTGTCCCTCCTATAAATCGAATGGGAAAAGCTGAGAGTTTTTCAGACTCGAACCAAGGAAAGGGCGGGAGAACCCGCCCTTTTAGGTGCGTGATATAGGATTATTCGTACCAGAAGCCGGTGGACAGGCTCTCGGTGAAGGCCTGCTGCTCGTCGATCAGAGCTGCGGTGGTAGCGGCATCCTTATAATCGGTTGCGAACTCGGAAGCTGCTGCGAGGTAATCGGCATCTTCCATGGTCTGCTTGAAGGCTTCCTCATAGAACTTGATGACCTCTTCGCTCACGCCCGCGGGAGCAACGATGCAGCGGGAGGAGCCGAGCCACTTGTCATAGTAACCCTTCTCGCCCAGAGTCGGGACGTCGGGGTACTCAGCCAGACGCTCTTCGGAGAACACTGCGAGGACTTTGACGTCGGTACGGCTTTTTGTCAATATCTTATGAATTTTATCTGGTTTTTTACATGATAGTCATGTACCATGCGGTTTTTCCGGCTTCCGGCGGCGTAAGTATGCCCCGCACGTTCACAAGATCTTCTTTTTTTAACGCTGTCTATATGATATAATGTAGCCGGACGGCGGCATAATTTTTTATCCCGCCGCCCGCCGACACTATTTCAGGAGGTATAACCATGAAAAAACTTGTTGCCTACTTCTCCCCCACCGGCACTACCGCGCACCTCGCGCAGACGCTTGCCGAGGCGGTGGGCGCCGATATATTCGAGATCAAGCCCGCGGTCCCCTACAAGCCCGCCGATCTGAACTGGATGGACAAGCGCGCCCGCAGCACCGTCGAGATGAACGATCCCGCGTCCCGCCCCGCCATCGCATCCCAGCGCGACAACATGGCCGAGTACGACGTCGTGTTCGTCGGCTTCCCGATCTGGTGGTACGTTGCGCCGACCATCATCAACACCTTCCTCGAGAGCTACGATTTCTCCGGCAAGACCGTCGTCCTCTTTGCGACCTCCGGCGGCTCCGGCATGGGTGAAACGCTCAAGAAGCTCGCGCCCAGCTGCCCCAACGCAAAGCTTATCGAGGGCAAGGTCTTCCGCCGCAGCACCGGCCGCGAGCAGCTCGCCGCATGGGCGGAGGGGCTCGACCTGTAAGCGCATCTTCGGCGCGGAGACGATAAAGCTCGAAGCGCAGGTCTACGCGCGCGGGCTGTACGAAAAGTGCGGCTTCGCGCAGAGCTCCGGGGAATTTCTCGAGGACGGCATCCCGCACATCGAGATGACCTGGACGCGGAAAAACTGAACACATGACCCAAACCCCAGACAAGTTCTGGGGTTTTTCGTGTGGAAAATTCTTTATATTTCTTAAAACCCGCAAATATTTCTTGTCCTTTGGCCGCGTATATGCTAAAATAGACCGAATTATGTAGACCTAACTATACTTAACTATACCCAACCTATCAATTGCGAAGGTGTGAATATGAAGAACAGTACTGCATATTACGACGAAGAGCAGGAGCTCTTCGAAGAAGAACAGGAGCGACGGGACAAGAAATCCCGACGGAAAAAGGTTCAGCGCGTCATTGACCGGATATTTGGCTTCATCCTCGCCACGGGGATCCTCTTCGGCGTCGCGGGGCTTGCGGTAGAATACGTGCTGGTCAAGGGGCCGTCCCCCGCGCTCAGGAATATGTTCGTGAACACCATGCTCGAGACGCGGCGCTTCGGCTTCATCGCAAACGTCTACCTCTCCGAAGCCGAGATCGACGCGATAAAGCAGGCCAAGCAGAGCACCCTGACCGACACGACCGACACCTCCCTCATCAAGCTCCCCGGCCAGAGTGGCACCGAGACCGGCGGCGACAACCAGACCGGCCCCGCCCAGCCCGACGGCACGGACGGCTACGGCCTCGTTGACGACGACGGCGACGGGATAATCATCGAGCAGGTCAGGAAGAAGGGCTTCCAGGGCTATATGATGGTCGTGCTCGACCCCAGCCGCGTGTTCGTCGGCAAGCCTGAATCCTTCGGCGGCTACGGCGACTATCTGGCCACCATGTGCGAGCGCTACGGCGCGGTCGGCGGCATCAACGGCGGCGCATACTACGACGTGAACGGCGCGGGTCTCGGCGGCACGCCGCAGGGGCTGACGATCATCGACGGCGTATGCTACGACGACGCGGGCGGCGGAGTCTGCAGCTTCGTCGGCTTCGACGCGAATCACATCCTGCACACCGGCTATATGACCTATGCCGACGCACAGGCGAAGGGCATCGTGGACGGCGTGACCTTTGAGCCGGTGCTCATAGTCAACGGCCAGATGGAGGACACCGCAGTCCTCAATACCGGTACGAACCCCCGTTCCGCGATCGGCCAGCGCGCCGACGGCGCGGTGCTGATGCTTGTCATCGACGGGCGCCAGGTGCACAGCGCGGGCGCGACCCAGCAGGACGTGGCCGAGGTCATGCTCGACTACGGCGCGGTGAACGCCTGCAGCCTTGACGGCGGCTCGTCCACCTGCATGTGGTTCAACGGCGAATATCTCAACAGCATCTCCGGCGGCTCCGGCGCTCGCTGGCTGCCGGACGCCTTCCTTGTGAAATAAGGAGTGTGGCATATGGCAGCAGGAAGAAAGAAAAAAAGAAACGGCTACGCGATATTCATGTGCGTCTACATCGTCATCGTGCTCGTGCTCGTCGGCGTGGGGCTCACATGGCTGTGGGGCTACGCCGTGGCATATGAGGACAGCCAGCCGACGAACACGATGGACTCGGTCGTCGCGGAGCTGAACAAGACCTTCTGGAACGACGACATGGCCGCCACTATCGCGGCGATGCCGCATGAGGCGCAGACCGACGAGGAGTGCGCCGAAATCATCAAGAGCATGATCGGCAGCGGCGTGAGCTATAAGCGCAGCGGCAGCACCGACACCACCGTTACCTACAATCTCGTCTGCGACACGGGCGTGTTCGGCAGCGTGACGCTGGTCGAGGACACCGCCTCCGGCACGAAATACGAGGGGCTGTACCCCTGGAAGCTCGAATCCGAGAGCTTTGATTTCACGGGGCTTTACTCCTCCGTCGAGGTGACGATCCCGAAGAGCTACACCGTGTCCGTAAACGGCTACAAGCTTGGCGACGAGTACATAACCGAGGACAACATCCATTACGACATCCTCGAGGACTATTACGAGGACTACTCCGGCCTGCCCGTCAAGGCGACCTATAAGTTTGACGACATCATCGGCATCATCGAGCCTGTCATAACCGACCCGAACGGCAATGAAGTCACCATCGACCCCGACAAGGACGATTCCCAGTTCCTCGTCCCCTGCTCCGACGCGGAGACCTCCGCGCTGGACGGCTTCGTGCAGCGCTTCGCGGAGCGCTACGAGGGCTACAAGAGTGGCACCATCGACCCGACCTACGGCATGAACCGCCTCTCCGGCTACCTCCAGTCCGGCACGGAGCTTTATAACCGTCTCGAGCTGATGAAGGACGGCCTCGACTGGTCGCACGTCACGAATTACGTGCTCCACTCCGTCACGCTCAACAGCGTCATCAGCTTCGGCGGCGGCAACTACCTCTGCGACTTCACCACGCACATCACCTCCGACTCGCCGAACGGCCACCATGACGACACGCTCAACTACAAGATCATCGTCAAGGACATCAGCGGCAACCTCAGCGACATGCGCGTCGTGAGCCTCGACTCCTATTAATTCTAATTCCCCGACAAGAAGGTAATCACATTGGACGAAAAACACGATATCAGGCAGGAGCTGGCGATCATCCTGCCCTCGCTCGATCCGGATAAGAAGCTCTGCGGCGTTATCGACGGTCTGATCGCCGAAGGCTTTGAGCATATTGTAATAGTAGACGACGGCAGCGACGCGGCGCATCAGGCTCCGTTTGAGTACGCCGCCGGCTTCCCCCAGTGCCACATTCTGCGGCACGAGGTCAACAAGGGCAAGGGCCGCGGCCTGAAGGACGCGTTCCGCTACGTGCTCGACGAGATGCCCGACATCCGCGGCGTCGTGACCATCGACGGCGACGGGCAGCACCTCACGAAGGACATCGTCGCCTGCGGCGAAAAGCTGCTCGCGAACGAGGACAAGGTCGTCATGGGCTGCCGCGATTTCAGCCAGCCGGGCGTCCCGCCGCGCAGCGTCGCGGGGAATCGCACGACCTCGTTCTTCTTCCGCCTGTGCTACGGTATCAAGCTGTCCGACACGCAGACCGGCCTGCGCGCGATACCGCGCCGCTATCTCGACGCGTTCTGCGGCATCGACGGTGAGCGCTTCGAGTATGAGACGAACATGCTGCTGAACATGAAGCGCATGGGCATTGGCTTTGTTGAGCAGCGCATCGACACAGTGTACGACAGCGAAGATTACAGCTCGCACTACAACGCGATCAAGGACTCGTGGCGCATCTTCAAGGTGATGTTCAAGTTTCTGCTAAGCTCGCTCGGCTCCACGGTCGTTGACCTCCTGATATTCTATCTGGTGTTCCGCATCTTCAAGGATCAGCTCGGCACCTGGGCGTCCCTTGTGAGCACGGCGGTCGCCCGCGCGTGCTCCTCGTTTGCAAACTTCAACGCAAACAACAGGATGGTCTTCGACAATCACGGCAGCTACCGCCGCGCCCTCGTGCGCTACTACTGCCTGTGCATCCCGCAGATGCTCGTCTCGGCCGGACTCGTGACGCTGATAAACCAGCTCTTCGCAAACTCCGTGCCGATAATCGCGACGCTGATAAAGTTCGTCGTGGATACGGTGCTGTTCTTCATAAGCTACGGCATCCAGCGCGAATGGGTGTTCTCGCAGAAGAAATAATATAAATAATATAATAAATAGTAAACCCTCTCGGTTTTTCCGAGAGGGTTTTGCTTTATTCGTCGCCGAGATACACCTTTACCTTCGTGCCGGCGCCGATCTTTGATTCAATTGTGATGCCGTGCCCCAGCTTGTCGAGAATTTTCCGGCAGAGGTAGAGGCCGATGCCGGTGGACTTCTTATCCGTCCGCCCGTTGCAGCCGGTGTAGCCCTTCTCGAACACGCGCGGCAGATCCTCCGCCGCGATGCCGATGCCCGTGTCCTCGATGCACAGCGCCTCGCCCTCGGCATAGATGCGTATCCCGCCGCCCTCGCGCGTGTATTTCAGGGCGTTTGCCAGCAGCTGCTCTATCGCAAAGCTCAGCCACTTCTCGTCCGTCAGCACGGTCAGCCCCGTCTCCTTGTAGTCAAGGCGTATCCTGCGGCGGATGAACTGCTTTGCGTATTTCTTCACCGACTGGTGCAGCAGCCTGTCAAGCTCGACGCGGCATATCACATAGTCGGTCGAATCGCTGCCGAGGCGCAGATAGTTCAGCACCATCTCCACGTACTGCTCGACCCTGAACAGCTCCTGCTCCAGCTCCGCGGAGTTCGGCGCGTCGTCCGACTGCAGGATCAGCCGCATCGCGGCGATGGGCGTTTTTATCTGGTGCGCCCAGAGCGTGTAGTAGTCGAGCATATCCTGCATCTTCAGGTCGGCCTCGCTGCGGGCGCGGGCGCTGTCGGCGCAGACCGCGCGCACAAGCTCCTGATAATCCGCCTCGATGAGGCTGTCCGGCTCGGGCAGGCCGTCGGCGGCGGCAAATATCCGGCCGAGCTGCACCTGAATATCGCGGTGGCGCTGCGCGAAATGCCGCAGGTCGATCGCCGCGGCGGCAAGCTCCAGTACCGTGAACAGCAGCAGCATATACATCGGCGCCGAGCCGTCCGCCTGCGTGAGCCAGAACATCAGCGTGAACAGCCCGTCCAGCATCAGCAGGAGCAGCGCATAGAACCGGCGGCACTTTATATATTCCCACAGCAGCTTCATTCGACTATATACCCCATGCCCTTCTTCGTGGCGATGAAATTTTCAAGCCCCGCGCCGTCAAGCTTTTTGCGCAGGCGCGCGACGTTCACGCTCAGCGTGTTCTCGTCCACAAAGCTGTCCGACTCCCACAGCCGCTGCATCAGCACGTCGCGCGAGACGGTCTTGCCCTTGTTCTCCATCAGCACCTGCAAAATGCGGTACTCGTTCTTCGTCAGCTCCACCCGCTCCCCGTGATAGGTGAGGGTGCTGTCGTCGGTGTTGAGCACGGCGTCCCGATGCTGGAGCAGGCGCGCCTGCCCGCCGAGATCGTAGGTGCGGCGGAGCATGGCCTGCACCTTCGCCGTCAGAACGTTCAGGTCAAAGGGCTTGGCGATGAAATCGTCCGCGCCCATGTTTATGGCCATGACGATGTTCATGTTGTCCGACGCCGAGGAGACGAATATTATCGGCACACTGGAGAAGCGGCGTATCTCGCTGCACCAATGATAGCCGTTATAAAACGGCAGGCCGACGTCAAGCAGGACGAGCTGCGGGTCGAAGTCCACGAACTCCTGCACGATATTCTGAAAATTCTGGGCGATGCGTGTCTCGCAGCCCCACGACGCGATATGCTCCGCGACCGCGGACGCTATGACCGGATCGTCCTCCACTATAAATATCTTCAACCTTCCACCTCCGTGAAGCCTGATCTCCGGCGCTGCCGGATACTCTGATTATACACTTTCCCCGCCCTTCTGCCAAGCGTTTTTGCAAGCCGCCCTTGTGCTCCGGCGCAAAATATGATATGCTTGGTTTCAGATTACAGATCCGAGGTATTGACTATGAAAATTGCAGTTATCACAGGCGCTTCGTCCGGCATGGGACGCGAATTTGTCTATGCGCTTGACCGCGACGAGGAATTTGACGAGCTGTGGGTGATCGCCCGCCGCGAGGACAGGCTGCGCGAGCTGCAATCGAAGTGCCGCGCGAAGGTGCGCCCGCTCGCGCTCGACCTGCAGGATCGCGCAAGCTTCGCCGCGTACCGCGCCCTGCTGGAGAGCGAGAAGCCGGAGATTTCCGTTCTCGTCAACGCGGCAGGCTTCGGCCTGTTCGGCGTGTTCACGGAGATGGACATGGACAAGCAGCTTGACATCATCGACCTGAACGACCGCGCGCTCACCGCGATGTGCCACATGAGCATCCCGTATATGGCCGCGGGCAGCCGGATATACAACATGGGCTCGATGTCGTCGTGGCAGCCGGTGCCGTATATAAACGTGTACGGCGCGTCGAAGGCGTACGTGCTGAGCTTCTCCCGCGCGCTCGGCGTGGAGCTTGAGAAGCAGGGCATCCGCGTGATGGCGGTGTGCCCCGGCTGGATAAAGACCGAGTTTTTCAGCCACGCCATACACGACAACACCGTCAATTACTTCAACCGCTACTACGGCCCCGAGCAGGTCGTCGCCAAGGCGCTGAAGGACATGAAGCGCGGCAAAGACGCCTCCGTCCTCGGCTTCCCCGAGCGGATGCAGGTGCGGCTGGTGAAGCTCCTGCCGGTGAAGATGGTCATGAACACATGGTGCAGACAGCAGGGTAAAAAATAAAAGGAGATATGAATATGTACAATCCGAACGACGTTTTGAAGGTCAGCGAAGAGGACTGGGAAGAGTTCAAGAAGGAGGCCTGCAAGGACGAGCTGTTCTACCGCGGCGAGGGCGATCTGCTCGACACGGCGGAGGGGCGCTCCAAGTTCTGCCGCCTGAACGAGACCAGCGTTTTCCGCAAAGACGATCCCGATTTCCCCGGCTCGAAGATCTGGGTGTTCAACAATCAGGGCAAGGGCATGGTCATCAAAAAGCGCAGCCGCGTCGATCCCGCCATAATGGAGGACATCGAGTACGACGCCGACGGCAACCAGATCAGCAAGTCCTACGAACCGGCCTGAACCGAATATGAAATTCTCTGCCTGTGCACAAGCACAGGCATTTTTTATTCGAAAATTCACAAAATATTCGTAGACTTTTTGATTTCGAAATGTATAATATCTAACTGTTCAATATTGAAATATCTAGAACGGAAGTGTATGCAAATGCTCGACCCAAGTATCGCGGCGGCCAGGATGTACAGCAACTCCAGCCGCTTCATCGAGGCGTACCACGCGGTGCTGCAGCCGCTCTGCCGCGAGGCGGAGCTGCCCGCGCTCGCGCTGGACATTCTCCTCTTCATCGCCAACAATCCCGACAAGAGCACCGCGCGCGATGTGTGCCAGTTCCGCGGCATGAAGCCCGGCATCGTCTCCTTCCACGTTGACCGGCTCGCGGCGGCGGGGCTGCTGGAGCGCCGCCCCGTCCCCGGCGACAGGCGCAAGACGCAGCTTGTATGCACCGAGGCGGCGGCGGACATTATCCGGCGCGGGCGGGAGCTGCAGGGGCGCTTTGCCGAAGCGCTGCTCACCGGTCTTGACCGCGAATCGCTCGAGACCTTCCACCGCTGCCTCGCCGCCATCGACGGCAATATCGACAACATTCGCAGAAACGGAGTGTAAGCATGATCAAGCTACTGAAAAATCTGAAGCGGCGCGAGATAATAATGGCGGTCATATGCGCACTGCTCATCCTCGGGCAGATATATTTTGACCTGACTCTGCCCGATTATATGACCGACATCACGAAGCTCATCAACAGCCCCGACCCGCAGACCGCCGACATCATGAGCATAGGCCTCAAAATGCTCGGCTGCGCGCTTGTGAGCGCCCTGCTCGCCGTCGTCTGCGGCTACCTCGCGGCGCGGGTCGCCTCCGGCTTCAGCTATACCGTGCGCGAGAAGGTGTTCGGCCACGTGATGGACTTCAGCTCCGAGCAGCTGAGCCGGTTCGCCGTGCCGAGTCTCATCACCCGCACCACGAACGACATCACCCAGCTTCAGATGATCGTCGCAATGGGGCTGCAGATGATGATCAAATCCCCTGTCATGGCCGTGTGGGCAGTGATAAAAATTCTCGGCAAGAGCTGGGAGCTGTCGGCCGTGACGGCGGGCTTCGTCGTCGCGATAGTCGCGCTGATCCTCGTCGTCATGACGAGCGTGCTGCCGCGCTTCCGCCTTGTGCAGAAGCTGACCGATAAGATCAACCGCGTCGCGCGCGAGAACCTGACCGGCATCAACGTCGTCCACGCCTTCAACGCCGAGCGGTACCAGAACGACAAGTTCGACGAGCCAAGCACGAAGATGATGGAGACTCAGCTCAAGAACCAGCGGCTCATGGCCGTCATCCAGCCCGCGATGGGGCTGTGTATGAACGCCATCGCCCTCGTCATCTACTGGCTCGGCGCGGCGCTGATAAATCAGATACCGCTGGCCGACACGGTGTCGCGGCTCAATATGTTCTCCGAGGTCGTGGTGTTCAGCACCTACGCGACCTACGTCGTCATGTCCTTCATGATGATGGTCATGATATTCATGATGCTACCGTCGGCGCAGGTGTCGGCGGAGCGTATCAACGAGGTGCTCGACTGCGGCGAAGGCATCGTCGAGGGCGGCGTCAGCGAGAGCGGCGAGACCGGCACGGTGGAGTTCCGCGACGTATCCTTCCGCTACCCCGATTCCAACGAGAACGAGCTGAACCACATCAGCTTCAGGCTCGGCCGCGGCAAGACCCTCGCCATAATCGGCGCGACCGGCAGCGGCAAATCTACGCTGATAAGCCTTATCCCGCGCTTTTACGACGCGACTGAGGGCGAGGTTCTGGTCGACGGCGTGAACGTCCGCGATTACAGCTTCGACGCGCTGTATGACCGCCTCGGCTACGTCACGCAGAAGGCCGTGCTCTTTTCCGGCAGCATCCGCGACAACGTCCTCTTCGGCGAGAGCCGCGGCAACGGCGACGCGGCGCAGGCGATAGACATCGCGCAGGCGCGTGAATTTGTCGATAAGCTGCCCGACGGCGAGGAGCACCGCATCGCCCAGCTCGGGCGCAACGTCTCCGGCGGCCAGAAGCAGCGGCTCTCGATCGCCCGCGCGCTGGCGCGGAAGCCGGAAATTCTGATCTTTGACGACTCGTTCTCCGCGCTCGACTACAAGACCGACGCGGCGCTCCGCGCGGAGCTGAACGGGAAGCTCAGCGGAACAACAAAAATAATCGTCGCGCAGCGCATCAGCACGATACGCCACGCGGACGAGATAATCGTGCTCGACCGCGGCGAGGCCGTCGGCATCGGCACGCACGACGAGCTGATGCGCAGCTGCGCCGTGTATCAGGAAATTGCCCGCTCGCAGCTCAGCGCGGCAGAGCTTGCATAAAGGAGGCCGGAATAATGGGACCGCATAACAGAATGGCAGTGACCGAAAAGGTCGATCTCGGCGCGTCGCTGAAAAAGATATCGGCGTATATGCGCGGCGATCTCGCCCTGATGATAACCGCGCTGGTGCTCGCGGCCTTCGGCGCGGTGCTGACGATAGTGGGGCCGGACAAGATCGGCGAGATGACGAACCTCATGGCCGAGGGCTTCGCCTCCGGCATCGACATGGCCGCCGTCGCGAAGATCGGCATTTTCCTCGCCGTAATATACGGCCTGAGCGCGATATTCACCTTTACTCAGCACTATATCATGGCGACAGTGACGCTCAAGATGTCGCGCCGGATGCGCGGGGAGCTGTCGGAAAAGATAAACCGCGTGCCGCAGAAATACTTCAACACCACCTCGCAGGGCGACATTCTCAGCCGCATCACGAACGACGTCTCCACGCTGCAGCAGGGACTGACGAACAGCCTGCCGACGATAATCAGCGCGGCGACGCAGTTCGTCGGCTGCCTCATCATGATGTTCGTGACCGAGTGGCGCCTCGCGCTCACCTCGCTCGGCATCACGCTGATCGGCCTGCTGCTGATCGTGCTCATCATGTCCCGCTCGCAGAAATATTTCGCGGCGCGGCAGCAGAGCCTCGGCGAGCTGAACGGCTACATTGAGGAGATGTACTCCGGCCATGAAGTCGTGCGCATCTCCCGCGCCGGAAAGGGCGTCAAGGAGCGCTTCGACGGCATGAACCGCGCCGTGTACGACGCGAACTGGAAGTCGCAGTTCCTCTCCGGCCTGATGCAGCCGCTGATGAACGTGATCGGCAACGTCGCATATGTCGCGGTGTGCGTCATCGGCTCGGTGCTCGCGATAAACGGGACGATCAGGTTCGGCGTGATCATATCCTTCATCATGTACGTCCGGCTCTTCACCTCGCCCCTGACGCAGATCGCGCAAGGCATGACCAACATGCAGACCGCGGCCGCCTCCGCGAACCGCGTTTTCGACTTCCTCGAGAGCGAGGAACTGCCCGACGAGAGCGACAAGCCCGACGAGATGCCCGAGGTGAAGGGCGCGGTCAGCTTCGAGAACGTCCGCTTCAGCTATCCGGACGCGCCGGACAAGATAATCATCAAGAACTTCTCCGCCGAGGTCAGCCCCGGCCAGAAGGTGGCCATCGTCGGCCCGACCGGCGCGGGCAAGACCACGATGGTCAACCTGCTGATGCGCTTTTTCGAGATAAACAGCGGCAGCATAAAGATAGACGGCACGCCGATATCCGAGCTGCGGCGCGAGACGGTGCACAATATGTTCGCCATGGTTCTGCAGGACACCTGGCTCTTCGAGGGTACGGTTCGGGAGAACCTGGTATACAACATGCAGGGCGTCACGGACGCCGACCTTGAGCGCGTCTGCCGCGCCTGCGGGCTTGATAAATTTGTCCGCTCGCTGCCGCACGGCTTCGACACCGTCCTGACCGACAGCACCAGCATCTCCGCCGGCCAGAAGCAGATGCTCACCATCGCCCGCGCGATGCTCCAGAATTCGCCCATGCTGATACTCGACGAGGCCACGTCCTCTGTCGATACGCGCACGGAGCTCATCATCCAGCGCGCTATGGATCAGCTGATGCAGAACCGGACGAGCTTCGTCATCGCGCACCGGCTCTCCACGATAAAGAACGCCGACCTCATCCTTGTCATGCGCGAGGGCGACGTCATCGAGAGCGGCACGCACGAGGAGCTCATGGCCGCCGGCGGCTTCTACGCGGAGCTGTACAACAGCCAGTTCGAAAAGACCGCATAAGATAATAATACCGGACACCTTTCGGTGTCCCGTACGAGCATCCCTTGCCTCTCCCGCTGGGAGAGGCGGCCGAGCACAGCGAGGACGGAGAGGGCATCGAAAAAGGCTGCAAGACCCTCTCAGTCACCTGCGGTGACAGCTCTCCCAAAGGGAGAGCCAAGGGGCTGCACTCCGTTGCATAGTATGTTGCATGAGAAATGGAGCGTATCTGTATCGATACGCTCCATTCAGCTTGTCAAAAAAGTCCTCACAGGACTTTTTTTGACAAGCTAAAGCTGCGTCAAAGGGGAAACCTTTGACGCAGCTTTTATCGTTTGGGCTGCGCTGCGCTTAGAGCGCGTTGGACTTGTTAACTAGAGCGGACAGGTCAACATACTCCTCCGGCTCGGAGGCGATGTTATCGTCGGTCTCCATCTCGAAGTCGCGGTACTGGGCCAGACCGGAGCCTGCGGGGATGAGCTTACCGATGATGACGTTCTCCTTCAGGCCGACAAGGTGGTCGACCTTGCCCTTGATGGCGGCGTCGGTGAGGACCTTGGTGGTCTCCTGGAAAGACGCAGCGGACAGGAAGCTCTCGGTAGCAAGGGAGGCCTTGGTGATACCCATGAGCAGCTGGGTGTAGGTCGCATGGGTCAGACCCTCTTCGCCGGCGGCGATGCGCTCGTCAACGAGCTTGTTCGCGGCCTTGATGGCGGAGATATCGACGGTCGCGCCGGAGAGCAGATTGGTGCTGCCCGCGTCCTCGACTCTGACCTTGCGCATCATCTGGCGGACTATGACCTCAATGTGCTTGTCGTTGATGTCAACGCCCTGCTGACGGTAAACCTTCTGGACCTCGCTGGTGATATAGCTGCGGACGCCCATGCGGCCGAACTCGTCGTCGTTGACGCCGCGGATATGCAGCACATCGTGCGGGTTGAGCGCGCCGGAGGTCAGCTCCTGACCCTTATCGACATGGTCGCCGTTGTGGACGAGGATACCTGCGGAGTGCGGCACGGTGTAAACCACGGTCGCGCCCTCGGCCTCGTTTGTGACGGTGAGGGAGTACATGACTCCCTTCTTCGCCTCGTCGATGGTGACGGTACCGGATATCTCGGAGAGGATGGCCATCTTCTTGGGCTTGCGCGCCTCGAACAGCTCTTCGACACGGGGAAGACCCTGGGTGATATCGTCGCCCGCGACGCCGCCGGTGTGGAAGGTACGCATCGTCAGCTGAGTACCGGGCTCGCCGATGGACTGCGCCGCGATGACGCCGACCGCTTCGCCCGCGTTGACGGGCTTGCCGAGAGCGAGGTTGATGCCGTAGCACTTCGCGCAGACGCCGGTGAGCGCCTCGCAGGTGAGAACGGAGCGGATATAGGCCTTGTGGATGCCGTGCGCCTCGAGAACGCCGGCGTCCTCGGGCATGAGCATATGGTCTCTTGCGAACAGCAGCTCGCCGGTCTGCGGGTCGACGATATCGACTGCCGGGAAGCGGCCGTGGATCGCGGTGCCGAAGGACTCGACCAGCTGGCCGCGGTCGTACTGAGCGGCCGCCCAGACGCCCTCGGTGGTGCCGCAGTCCTTCTCGCGGATGATAACATCCTGGCAGACGTCGACCATACGGCGGGTCAGATAACCGGAGTCCGCGGTACGGAGCGCGGTATCGGCCATACCTTTACGTGCGCCTCTGGTGGAGATGAAGTACTCCAGGACGCTGAGGCCTTCACGGAAGTTGGACTTGATGGGGATCTCGATGGTCTTACCGGCGGTGTTGGCCATAAGGCCGCGCATACCGGCAAGCTGACGGATCTGGTTCATGGAGCCGCGGGCGCCGGAGTTTGCCATCATGTAGATGGGGTTGTACTCGTCGAGGCAGCTCTGCAGAGCGTCGGTGACTTCCTTGGTGGTCTTTTCCCACTCGGAGACGACCAGACGGTAGCGCTCGTCATCAGTGATGAAGCCGCGCTTGTACTGGCGCTCGATCTTGACGACCTCTTCCTCGGTCTCGTGGATGAGCTCTTTCTTCGCACTCGGGACTGTCATATCCGCGACGGATATGGTGATGGCGCCCTTGGTGGAGTACTTGTAGCCCAGAGCCTTGATGCTGTCGAGGACTTCCGCGGAGATGGTGAAGCCGTACTTCTTGATGCAGCGGTCGATGATATCGCCCAGCTGCTTCTTGCCGACCTGGAAGCTTATCTCGTGGTCGAAGGCGTGCTCGGGATCAGTGCGGTCGACGTAGCCGAGATCCTGCGGGATAGGCTCGTTATAGATGATGCGGCCGACGGTGGTGGTGATTATGGCGCTCTTCTCGGCGCCGTCCACGGTCTTGGTGACGCGGAGGCGGATGGGAGCGTGCAGGCCGACGACGCCTTCGTTGTAGGCCATGATGGCCTCGTTCGCGTCGCGGTAGATGAGCTTGGACTTATAGGTGCAGGGCTTGGTGCCCTCGGCCTTGGCCTTGTTGTTGGCGGCGTAGATCTCGTCGCCGTCGACAATGGAGTTTCTATCGAAGCCGGTGTCGCCCGGATCGTCGATGACCAGTTCCTCTGCGCCCTTCTCGGCCTTGCCGATGCGCATCATGGTCAGGTAGTAGGAACCGAGGATCATGTCCTGAGTAGGAACGGTGACGGGGTGGCCGTCCTGCGGACGCAGGAGGTTGTTGGCGGAGAGCATCAGCACGCGCGCCTCTGCCTGCGCTTCGGCGGACAGGGGGACGTGGATAGCCATCTGGTCGCCGTCGAAGTCGGCGTTGTACGCGGTGCAGACCAGCGGGTGCAGGCGCAGGGCGCGGCCCTCAACGAGGATCGGCTCGAAGGCCTGGATGCCGAGACGGTGCAGCGTAGGCGCACGGTTGAGAAGCACGGGGTGCTCCTTGATGACGTACTCCAGCGCGTCCCACACCTCGGTGCGCTGCTTGTCGACCATCTTCTTGGCGGACTTGATGTTGTTGGCGATGCCATCCTCGACCAGCTTCTTCATGACGAAGGGGCGGAACAGCTCGATGGCCATTTCCTTGGGAACGCCGCACTGGTAGATCTTGAGGTCGGGGCCGACAACAATAACGGAACGGCCGGAATAGTCAACGCGCTTGCCGAGCAGGTTCTGACGGAAGCGTCCCTGCTTGCCCTTGAGCATGTCGGAGAGGGACTTCAGAGCGCGGGAGTTCGCGCCGGTGACGGCACGGCCGCGGCGGCCGTTGTCTATCAGGGCGTCCACCGCTTCCTGAAGCATGCGCTTCTCGTTGCGGACGATGATGTCGGGCGCATTGAGCTGCTGGAGTCTCTTGAGGCGGTTGTTGCGGTTGATGACGCGGCGGTACAGGTCGTTGAGGTCGCTGGTCGCGAAGCGGCCGCCGTCGAGCTGGACCATGGGGCGCAGCTCAGGCGGGAGCACGGGCAGCACGTCGATCACCATCCACTCGGGGCGGTTGCCGCTCTGATAGAAGGCTTCGACGACTTCGAGACGCTTGACGAGCTTGGCCTTCTTCTGGCCGCTCGCGTTCTTCAGCTCCTCGCGGAGCTGGGCGGCGAGCTGGCCGCAGTCTATCTGGGAGAGCAGCTCCTTGATAGCCTCGGCGCCGATGCCGGCCTTGAAATCGTCCTCATACTTCTCGCGCATCTCGCGGTACTCGCGCTCGGTGAGTATCTGGCACTTCTCGAGCGGAGTGAAGCCGGGGTCGATAACTATATAATTTGCAAAGTACAGAACCTTTTCGAGCATTCTCGGCGTGAGGTCGAGAATAAGACCCATACGGCTGGGTATGCCCTTGAAATACCAGATATGGCTGACGGGAGCCGCAAGCTCGATATGACCCATACGCTCGCGGCGAACCTTCGCCTTGGTGACCTCGACGCCGCAGCGGTCGCAGATCTTGCCCTTGTAGCGGATCTTCTTATACTTGCCGCAGTGGCACTCCCAGTCCTTGGTCGGTCCGAAGATACGCTCGCAGTACAGGCCGTCCCGTTCGGGCTTGAGCGTGCGGTAGTTGATGGTCTCCGGCTTTTTGACCTCGCCGTAGGACCAGCTGCGGATCATCTCCGGGGAGGCGATACCTATCTGAATTGCGTCAAACGGTGTGTAGCTCATCACATATCCTCCTCGCTATTATCATCGCTGTCATCGAAATCGCCGAAGTCGGCGCCGAGATCGTCGGGTGCGTCCTCAATCGTGAAGCCGCCCTCCTCTATCTCGCTGTCATCGGCCTGATACAGCTCATCCTTCATTTCGGGGATGAAATCGTCGTCATCGTCGTCCTTCAGCTCGATCTCCTCGCCGTTCTCGTCGAGAACGCGGATATCGAGGCAGAGGCTCTGCAGCTCCTTGACCAGGACCTTGAAGGATTCCGGCACGCCGGGCTGCGGGATGTTGTTGCCCTTGACAATGGCCTCGTAGGTCTTGACACGGCCGGTGACATCGTCGGACTTGACGGTGAGTATCTCCTGAAGAGTGTAGGCCGCGCCGTAGGCTTCGAGCGCCCAGACTTCCATTTCGCCGAAGCGCTGGCCGCCGAACTGCGCCTTGCCGCCGAGCGGCTGCTGGGTGACGAGGCTGTAGGGGCCGGTGGAACGGGCATGGATCTTATCGTCAACAAGGTGGTGCAGCTTGAGGAAGTAGACCCAGCCGACGGTGACGTCGTTGTCGAACTTCTCGCCGGTACGGCCGTCGTACATGACGCTCTTGCCGTCCTCGCGGAGACCTGCCTGACGCAGAGTCTCGCGGATGGTGGTCTCGTTTGCGCCGTTGAAGGTCGGGGTGGCGACCTTCCAGCCCAGAGCCTGAGCCGCGTAGCCGAGGTGAACTTCAAGAACCTGACCGATATTCATACGGGACGGAACGCCCAGCGGGTTCAGAACGATGTCTAGCGGGGTGCCGTCGGGCAGGTAAGGCATATCCTCACGCGGCAGGATGCGGGAGACGACGCCCTTGTTGCCGTGGCGGCCGGCCATCTTGTCGCCGACGGATATCTTGCGCTTCTGCGCGATATACACGCGGACGACCTGATTGACGCCGGGGCTCATCTCGTCGCCGTTTTCACGGGTGAAGACCTTGACGTCGACTATGATGCCGCTCTCGCCGTGGGGAACTTTGAGCGAGGTGTCGCGCACTTCGCGCGCCTTCTCGCCGAATATTGCGCGGAGCAGACGCTCCTCGGCGGTCAGATCGGTCTCGCCCTTCGGAGTGACCTTGCCGACCAGAATGTCGCCCGCGGTGACTTCCGCGCCGACCATGATTATGCCGCGCTCGTCGAGGTACTTCAGAGCATCCTCGCCGACGCCGGGGATATCGCGGGTGATCTCCTCGGGGCCGAGCTTGGTGTCGCGCGCGTCGCACTCGTACTCTTCGACGTGCAGGGAGGTGAACACGTCCTCCATGACAAGGCGCTCGTTGAGGAGGATAGCGTCCTCGTAGTTGTAGCCTTCCCAGTTCATGTAGCCGACAAGGATGTTCTTGCCGAGCGCTATCTCACCGTTGGAGGTGCTGGGGCCGTCAGCCATGACGTCGCCCTCGGCGACTCTGTCTCCGGCGTTGACTATCGGGCGCTGGTTGATGCAGGTGCCCTGGTTGGAGCGGGCAAACTTGATGAGCTTGTAATCCTTCACCGAGCCGGAATCGTAGCGGACGGTGATGGAGGTCGCGTCCACGCGGGTGACGACGCCGTCGCCCTCGGCGAGGATGCAGACGCCGGAGTCCACGGCGCACTTGTGCTCGATACCGGTGGCGACGATAGGCGCCTGGGTGGTGAGCAGAGGAACGGCCTGACGCTGCATGTTCGCGCCCATCAGAGCACGGTTCGCGTCGTCGTTTTCAAGGAAGGGGATCATCGCGGTCGCGATGGAGATCATCATCTTGGGGCTGACGTCGACGTAATCGACGTCCTCGCGGTTGACCTGAACGGTATCGTTGCGGTGACGGCAGGTGATGCGCTTGTTGACGAACACGCCGTTCTCGTCGACCGGCTCGCTCGCCTGCGCGACGATGTACTGGTCCTCGACGTCGGCGGTCATGTACTCGACCTCGTCGGTCACGCGGCAGGTGCCCTTCTCGACCTTGCGGTAGGGCGCTGCGAGGAAGCCGTACTCATTGGCGCGGGCATAGGATGCGAGGTAGTTTATAAGGCCGATGTTCGGGCCTTCAGGAGTCTCTATCGGGCAGAGACGGCCGTAATGGCTGTAGTGAACGTCACGCACGTCGAAGGATGCGCGCTCGCGGGACAGACCTCCGGGGCCGAGGGCGGACATACGGCGCTTATGCGTCAGCTCCGCGAGGGGGTTGGTCTGATCCATGAACTGGCTGAGCGGGCTGGAGCCGAAGAACTCCTTGATGCTCGCCGTGACGGGACGGATATTGATAAGGCTCTGGGGGGTGACGATGTCGAGATCCTGCAGGGTCATGCGCTCGCGGATGACGCGCTCCATGCGGGAAAAGCCGATGCGGAACTGGTTCTGCAGCAGCTCGCCGACGCAGCGGACGCGGCGGTTGCCCAGATGGTCGATATCGTCGGGGCTGCCGATGCCGTGGGCAAGGCAGTTGAGGTAGTTGACGGAGGAGAAGATATCGTCGTTGATGATGTGCTTCGGAATGAGGATATCGATATTCTCGCGGATGGCGTCCTTCAGAGCTTCGCCCTGATACTGCTCCATGAGCTGGCGCAGGACGATGCCACGCACCTTTTCCTTGACGCCTACCTCGGCCGGATCGAAATCGACATAGGAGCCGAGATTGACCATGCCGTTGGAGAACACGCGGACGTTCTTGCCCTCGACGTTGAGGATGACGCTGATGACGCCTGCGTCGTCGATGAGCTTGGCCTTGTCGCGGGTCAGCACCTCGCCCTCGTCGGCGATGATCTCGCCGGTGCGCGGATCGACGACCGGCATTGCCAGCGCAAAGCCTGCGATACGCGGGAAGAGGGAGAGCTTCTTATTGAACTTATAGCGGCCGACGTTGGAGATATCGTAGCGGCGGCGGTCAAAGAACAGGCCGTCGAGCAGGGTCTCGGCGGACTCCACGGTGGGAGGATCGCCCGGACGCAGCTTGCGGTATATCTCGATCAGGCACTCGTCGCGCCCGTTGGTGGTGTCCTTCTCGAGGGTGGCGACCATGCGCTCGTCCTCGCCGAAGATCTCCTTGATGCGCTCGTTGGTGACGGCGCCGACGAAGGGATCGTCAACGCAGCTGAGCCAGGTTGCGGGGCGGTTCTCGTCGTACGCGCCCATGGCCTTGAGGAACCAGGTGATGGGGAGCTTGCGGTTCTTGTCGATGCGGACGTTGAAAACGTCGCTCGCGTCGGTCTCATACTCCAGCCACGCGCCGTGATAAGGGATGACGGTGGAGGAATAGATGCTTATCATGGACTTGTCAAGCTCTTTGCCGAAGTAGACGCCGGGGGAACGGACGATCTGAGAGACTATGACGCGCTCGGCGCCGTTGATGACGAAGGTACCGCCCGGAGTCATGATCGGGAAATCGCCCATGAAGATCTCCTGCTCCTTGATCTCCTCGGTCTCCTTGTTGCGCAGGCGGACGCGGACCTTCAGGGGTGCGGCGTACGTTGCGTCGCGGGCCTTGCACTCCTCCTCGGTGTACTTGGGCTTCTCGTCCATCGAGTAGTCGATGAAGCTCAGCTCCAGATTGCCGGAGTAGTCGGTGACGGAATCTACATCCTTGAACACCTCGCGCAGTCCCGTTTCAAGGAACCACTTGTAGGAGCTTTTCTGGATCTCCAAGAGGTTTGGCATATCCATGATCTCCTGGGTGCGGGCAAAGCTCTTTCTCAGAGTCTTGCCATAGAGAACATCTTTCGGCATTGGCGCACTCTCCTTATCAATAAGTTGCAAACGCACGGGTGTGTTGTCAGTTTCTTATAACCCGGTGTTGATTTTACATTGCGGTGATGCTATAATTGCGATGTTGAAAGTGGGATATTATCCCCCTCCCCGGCAAACATAGCAAGGTATTATACCATTTGTCATATTGCAAAGTCAAGGCTTATTTCATTAAAATAAGCGTCTTTTTTCAGGCGGCTGTCGAAGCCGCATTTTTTATAGCGCAATTTTCGCTGCGAGGTACTGCAATGGATATTCGGGTCATTTTAATGCTCGCCGCCGTGGGCGTGTTCGCTCTGGCGCTGTTATATAAGGAAGGGCTTCTCAAAAAGCCCGCGCCGATCGTGACCGCCGTCATGCTGACGGCGCTGGCGCTCGTGCTGCGCGCGCTGGTTTTCGGCTATGAGACGCTCGACTATCAGAATTTTCTGACGCGCTGGGTGGATTTCTTCCGGCAGAACGGCGGCTGGCGCGCGCTCAGCGAGCCGGTCGGGAACTATAATATCCCATATCTGTACTTCATGGCGCTGTTTTCCTACAGCTCCGTGAAGGACTTATACCTCATCAAGCTGCTTTCGACGGTTTTCGACGTGCTGCTGGCCTACTCCGCGATGCGGCTCGTCTCGCGCTGGCAGAATTCCGCGGGGCTGCGGCTCGGCTGCTTTTTCACGGTGCTGCTGTGGCCGACCGTGTTTCTCAACAGCGCCGTCTGGGCGCAGTGCGACAGCATATATGTCGCCCTCGCGCTGCTCGGCATAGACCTTGCGCTGGACGAGCGGCCGGTGCTTGCCATGACCTGTATGGCGCTGTCTTTCGGGTTCAAGCTTCAGGCCGTGTTCATCCTGCCGGTGTGCGCGGTGCTGTGGATGCAGGGGAAGTTTAAATGGTATCATTTTCTCGTGTTCCCCGCCGTGTACGTGCTGCTGGTGCTGCCCGCGGTCATCATCGGCCGCCCGTTTATGGACACGCTACTGCTGTATTTCGGCCAGACCGGCAGCATTGGCACGGGGCTGAATTATAATTCTCCCTCGGTGTTTGCGCTGATCCGCGACGTCGCCGACACGGACGCCGCCGCCAAGGCCGGCATCGTCGGGGCGTTCGCGTATATGCTCGCGGTGCTCGGCGTGTGCTTTATCGGGCGCAGACGGCTGGGCGATCAAGCGGTGTTCGCCGCGGCGGTGCTGCTCGCGGTCGGTATCCCTTTCCTGCTGCCGCATATGCACGACCGGTATTTCTACGCCGCCGATATCCTGACGCTGGCGCTGGCCTTTGCGTTTCCGGTGTATTTTCCCACGGCGCTGCTCACGGAGTTTGCGTCGCTGCTGGGGTACCACGCGTATCTGAAGATGCGGTATCTGCTGCCGATGCACTATGGCGCGGCGGCGCTGCTCATCGTGCTGGCAGTGGGAATATACTTCCTCGCGGACTCGCTCGCGGGGAAAAATGGCCAAAACGAGCAAAAAGAGAAAATTCGTGCTTGACAAACTGATTTTATCTGCTATAATAACTCATGCCTTAAATGTGGCGCGCCAATGATGCGAACGGGTTTAAATGGATCTGGGGCATCGGCGAATAAGCGAGAGTGCTGGAATAGGTAGACAGGCACGTTTGAGGGGCGTGTGTCAACCGACGTGGGAGTTCAAGTCTCCTCTCTCGCACCATAAAAGAAACCTCTTTTGTCTGCCAAGACAAGAGAGGTTTTTTCTTGCTTTCTGGGCAAAATACAGGGGTAATATTGAAAAATCGGGCTTCGGAGCGGTCGATCGGCTGCTACGGAGCCCGATTTTTGCGTTCAGCAGCAAAAGAATACCGAAATCGCTGTTGTACAAATAGAATTTCTTTGCTTTGCAAGCAACTACTAAATGTGTTTAGGAGATAGAACTTGAACCTGATGTTTGCGAAAAAACCAGTTCGGGTAAAGCAGCTGAAACAGGTGATGGAGCAGACGCTCTTCCACTACGAAGTGACCGGCGCAAAGGTCAAGTCGGAGGAGGACAACAGCAATGACCTGATAGCAATGTTCATAGCCGCCAAGCGAATCGAGGGTTGCTCGGAAAAGACGTTGATGTGTCTTCCCCTGCGACATGGGGATCTACGGCGCTGGGCTTGCCACCGCCATCGGCTCGGCCATCTCCTTCGTCGTGATGCTGACGCACTTTTTCAGCCGCAGGAATACGCTCCGCCTGATAAAGCCCGAGCGTCTGGCTCTGAAGCTGCATGAGATCGCTTCCACGGGCTTCTCGACCTTCTTCATCGACGTGGCGATGGGCATCCTGACGGTGCTGTTCAACCGCCAGATCATGAAGTACCTCGGCTCGGACGCGCTGGCGATCTATGGCCCCATCATTCAGGGCAGCACCTTTGTGCAGTGCTGTGCGTACAGCGTCGGCAGGCGGCGCAGCCATGAAAAAATATACCGCCGCCCTGCCCGAATAAGGGCTGGTGATTTTCGTATAAGGGTGCTATAATAGTTCCGAACCGCGCGAATCCTCATAGGGGGTCTGAAAAATGCGCTCAAAAACGAAAATTTATCCCCTCGCCGCCGCGATATGCTACACGGTGTTCGGGGTCTATATCGCTGTTGAGTTGGTTGGGCCCAACTTCAGATGCGGATATTATTTTGCCGCATTCTGGGACACGCTCTTCTTCTGCGGACTGATCGGGCTGGCCGCCGCGCACGTGTTCAGGAGTAAGAAGGCCGCCATCGCAGCCGCCGGAGCCATAGTACTGTATCGGGTATATCGCCTGATACTCTGGTTCTGCGCGTGGAATCTGTTCGGGCTTTTGTCCGCTGCCGCGCTGCTGCTTATCCTCATCTTGGCGCAGAAAGGCAGCGCCGCGGTGAAAAAGCTCTGGTTTGTTCCGGAGGTGCTCATGTTTATCATGCAGATCGTTTATATTTCCGATACCTTTTCGCTTCTTATTTCGAACTTCTATTACTTCTGGGCGGTGCTGTGTACCCGCGGCCTTCCCTATTCTCTTATCTGCATCGCCGGTCTTGACCTTACCGGCACGTGGCTCAGAGATACTACCATCGCGGTGTAAAAATAATAACAGCAAAACAGGAGAGGGAAGTCCCTCTCCTGTTTGAGTTTTTCGGTTTTATTCAGCCGGTGAGAACATATCCTTGCCGATGCCGCAGACGGGGCAAACCCAATCTTCGGGGACATCTTCCCACGCCGTGCCAGGGGCGATGCCGCTGTCCGGATCGCCGAGGGCGGGATCGTAAATATAGCCGCAGGGGCACTCGTACTTCATGGTGAAGGCTCCTTTCTTATTTTAGACTGAATTACTTGCCGAAGTAGCGCTTCAGCAGGCCCTCGAAAGCCTTACCGTGTCTCGCTTCGTCGCGGGCCATCTCGTGGACGGTGTCGTGGATCGCGTCGAGATTGTACTGCTTGGCGAGCTTTGCAAGCTGGAACTTGCCGTCGGTCGCGCCGTTCTCGGCATCAACGCGCATCTGAAGGTTCTTCTTGGTGCTGTCGGTGACGACCTCGCCGAGAAGCTCCGCGAACTTCGCCGCGTGCTCGGCCTCCTCAAGGCCGGCCTTCTCCCAGTACATGCCGATCTCGGGGTAGCCCTCGCGGTGCGCAACGCGCGCCATTGCAAGGTACATACCGACCTCGGTGCACTCGCCTTCAAAGTTGGCTCTCAGTCCGGCGATGATCTGCTCGCGCACATCTTCGGGGACATCTGCGCCGAACTGCTTGCCGACGCCGACGACATGCTCCGCCGCCCAGACTTTGTCGGCCTTCTGCTCGACAAACTTGGAGCCGGGGACATGGCATACAGGACATTCGGCAGGGGGAACGTCGCCTTCGTGAACATAACCGCATACAGGGCAAACCCATTTCTTCATAGTAATTTTCCTCCAAAGTAATTATTTTTTATAAGATTATATATTTATTGATTTCTCAATAAAGCAGATTTATTCGCCTGTGAGACAGTTTCTGCACAGGCCGGTGTAGCTGAGGCTGATGCCGTCCGGCTTGCAGCCGGAGCTGCGCGCGAGGGCTTCGCAGATGGTCTTGGCCTCGTCCGTCGGCTCGATATCGGTGACGCAGCGGCAGCGGCGGCACACGAGGTGCGCGTGGAAATCCGTCCTTGCGTCGTAGCGCTCCTGCCCGTCCACCGTGCCCACGCTGATTATCTGCCCCTCTTCGAGGAACATCGCGAGGTTGCGGTAGACCGTGCCGAGGCTGAGGTCGGGGTACTCAGGCTTGAGGCGGTTGTAGATCATCTCCGCCGTAGGGTGATCGGTCACGGAGCGGAGGGATTCGAGAATAGCCTGACGCTTCTTGCTGTTTTTTCTTTGAACCTCCATCGTGTTTCTCCAAAACAATAACAATTCTTATTACTGATATGAATATAGCACATGCTTTTCGATTTGTAAAGAGTTTTTTTGAAAAAATCGAAAAATTTTTTCGCGGACGTGTAGCGTCTCTTGCAGACAACACCACGCACTCTCGGCGCCCCCTTTTAGGGGCACCAAGTAGGCGTGGCAAAGATTCGGCACCGCACCCCTATTCCACCAGCTCCAACAAAGCTGGGGCAGCGGCGTCCGCGAAGAGCCGTATCGCGGCCAGTGCCTCCTGCAGCGTGTTGCCGCTGCTGCCGACCTCCATTATCAGCGAGCCGCGCGTCAGATGCAGATTATACCGCTGCGGCACCAGATTCACAGGCCGCATCAGCGTCCCGTGCCGGCGGCTGACCGCCTCCTGCAGATACAGCGCCAGCGCCAGATTCGAGCGCCAATTCGGGTTCTCAAGCCCGCTCTCGTCGGTGCCCGACAGCAGCATTATCTGGCTCGCGCACACGCCGCTCTCCTCCGCCATCGTCTTGTACACCACGCCGTCGGAGCCGAGCGCGTCGCGGTGCATGTCTATCACTATCCCGATGCTCGGGTAATCCGCCAGATACTGCTCCACCGCCGCGCCCGACCGGCTGTAGCTGCCGGTGTAGCTCGGATAGTCGTATATCCCGCGGTCGTGGATGACGTTCAGCCCCGCCTCGGTCAGAAGCGCGGTCAGCTCGTCGCCGATGCGTACTATATTATATTCCGTGTCCTCGGTGCGGCAGGTGTCGCTCGCCTCATAGCGGTCAAGCCCCGCCGGAGTGTAGGCCTCGCTGCTGTGGGTGTGGATTATGAGTATCTGCGGCTCGTCCGCGCTGAGCCTGACGTCAGGTCCCTGCGCGAGCACCGCCGCGATGTCGATCGGGTACGAGGTCTCGTTGCGGATGCTCAACCCGCCGCTTATTGTGGTGGGCAGGATGTCCTCCGCGGCGGTCTCCGCCGGTTCCGGACTCGGTTCCGGAGACGGCTCGGGGCTGGGGCTTGTCTCCGGCGCGATGAACTCCGTCTGTACAGAGGCCGGACGCGCCGTCATGTCCGTCACGACGGACACGTTCTTCATGCGCTCCGCGCCTATCCCGCGCAGCACGGCGTCGCGCACCCGCGCGGCCAGTCCGCCGGACGCCGCAAGATATATGCACAGCGCTGCGACCCCCGCCGCAGCAAGCTTTCTGGACGTTTTCATTCCCTGCGCCGCCTCCTCTCCATAATTATCTATGCGGCGAAGCGGCGCGATATTTCGCCACTTAAGTCAAATTAACTTGACATTGAGCGGGTCAGGCACTAAAATTAGCATGGTATTTTATTATATAGAAAGGAAACTGACCATGGAATTTACATATAAGCCCAAGGGCGTGTGCTCCAAGCTGATGGAGCTGGACATTGAGGACGGCAAGATACAGAGCCTCAAAGTCACCGGCGGCTGCAGCGGCAACCTTCAGGGCATCGCCCGCCTTGTCGCCGGCATGGACATTGACGAGGCCATCAGCCGCATGGAGGGCATCCGCTGCGGATACAAGAGCACTTCATGTCCGGATCAGCTTGCGCAGGCGCTCAAGGCATACAAGGCATCCCAGACCTGATCGCCTATGAAAGCACGCTTGAGAAAGACGTTGTGCCTGCTGCTTGCGCTGTGCCTGCTTGCGGGCAGCATCGCGTTTGCGGACGGCAGCGACCAGCGCACCGACCTGCGGGTATATCTCGACGGGCTGCTCCGCGGCCGCGCGTATCTCGACAACGGGAAGATCTATCTCTCGATGGAGTCGGTCAGCGACTTCTATTCGCTGGGCATCTCGGCCGTATTCAAGGACGGGGAGCTGTATTTCACTGGCCCGAACTTTGACATGTACGTCAATTCCGACGTCGGCTACACCCGCGTCAACGGCCGCTATCTCTACACGCCCGACGGATATTTCCGTTCCGGCGGGCAGATATACCTGCCGCTGGAGGTGCTCGCGCTCATCTTCGGGTTTGAATACAGCGTACCGGAGGACGATCAGCCGCGCGTTGAGCTTCAGCGCGGCGAGCTGAACGTGCTTCAGGGTGGGGACAATTATTACGACATCAACTTCGTCTCGGAGGACATTTTCTGGCTCTCGCGCATTATCCGCGCCGAGGCGCAGAACGAGCCGCTGTCGTGCATGATCGGCGTAGGCAACGTCGTTCTCAACCGCGTGGCGAGCGACGAGTATCCGGACAATGTGTTCGACGTCATATTTGACGAGAAGTACGGCCAACAGTTTGAGCCGGTCGGCAACGGCACCGTTTATGCCGACCCGACCGAGGAGGCCATCATCGCGACCTATCTTGTGCTCGAGGGCTACAACACGGTCGGCGGCAGCATGTACTTCCTCAATCCGCAGCTCGCGGACGACACATGGTTCCGCACGGATCTCCAGTTCTGCTGCACGCTCGGCCTGATGGACTTCTATCAGTGACCATACGGAGAAACATATGCTTCTTGAAGATACCCTGGCCGCGGGCTTTGCCGCGCTCGGCGTGACGCCGGACAGCGGCGCCGCCGCGCGCTACCGCATATATTTTGAACATCTCGAAAAAATGAACGCCGTCATGAACCTCACCGCGATAAGCGGCGAGGAGGACGTGGCGCGCCTGCATTTCCTCGACTGCGCGGCGCTGCTGGGCATGGCGGACTTCCGCGGCAAGCGCGTTATCGACATCGGCACGGGCGCGGGCTTTCCCGGCCTCGCGCTGAAGATAGCCTGTCCGGACATGGAGCTGACGCTGCTTGACAGTCTCGACAAGCGCATCGGCTTTCTGCGCGACACCTGCGCGCTGCTCGGCTTTGACGACGTGCGGTGCATCCATGCCCGCGCCGAGGAAGCGCCGACGGAGCTGCACGCGGGCTTCGATATTGCCTGCTCCCGCGCCGTCGCGCGGCTGAATCTGCTGTGCGAGCTGTGCCTGCCGCTGGCGAAAAAGGGCGGCGCGTTCATCGCGATGAAGGGGCCTGACTGCGCGGATGAGCTGAACGCCGCCAAGCGCGCGATAAAGCTTCTCGGCGGCGAGGTGGAGGACGTGAAAAAATACCTCGTCCCCGGCACCGACGCGACCCACAGCGCCATCATCATCCGCAAGACCGCCGACACACCCGCAAAATATCCCCGCCGCTGGGCGCAGATCAAAAAACAGCCGCTTTAAAAGCGCAGAAAATCCCTGAGAGGAAGCTCTCAGGGATTAAAAATATCGGGAGTTTTACTCGTTCAGCAGCCGCTCAAGCTCGTCGATGCCATCGACGATGACCGACGCGCCCGCGTTCAGCAGCGTCTCACGGCTGCGGAAGCCCCAGCTCACGCTGATGCATGGCAGCCCCGCATTGCGCGCGGTCTGGATGTCCACCTCGGAGTCTCCGACGTAGACGGCGGAGTCCTTGTCCTCGCCCATGAGTTTCAGCGCAGCCTCGGCGGTATCCGGCCACGGCTTGCGCCGTACGCCCGCGCTCTCGCCGACGGCGGTCTCAAGCACGTCGGGGAAGAACTTTTCCGCCAGCTCCTTGACCGATTCGTCGGGCTTGTTGGAGACGATGGCGAGCCTGTGCCCCGCGTCGTGCAGGCGGCGCAGCAGCTCCGGTATGCCGTCGTACGGGCGGGTCTTGACGCTGCAGTGCGCCGCGTACCAGGGCTTGTAGAACTCTAGGATACGGTCGACGGTCTCGCTGTCTGCGTCGGGCGCGGCCTGCTCGATGAGGCGGCGGGACGCGTTGCCGACGTAGCGGCGCGTCTGCTCTATCGTTATCGGCGCGTAGCCGAACTGCGCGAGGGAGTAGTTCACGCTGTCGCAGAGGTCGGGCAGAGTGTAGAGCACCGTACCGTCCATGTCAAAAAGAATGGTTTTATATTTCATGCTATCAGCTCCATTGATTTATCTCATACCTATATCATACACCGGATTGTCAAGTGTCGCTTGCACTTTTTGTCAAAATGTGATATAAATGGTGAATATACCATGCATTTTTCGCAGATTCAACCGCAAAGTGGGGCATGACGCCCACAAACAGGAGTGAATATGACAGTTATCAAAAAACTCACGGCAGCGCTGCTGTGCCTGTGCACGCTGCTGCTGTGCGCCTGCGCGGGCGAGGAGCAGGAGCCGGACGAGCAGCATCAGCTCAAGCTCTGGTACGTCGAGTCCGCGCCGATGGCAGAGAACCTTGTGCAGCTCATCGAGGAATTCAACGCCTCCAACAGCGGCTACAAGGTCGTGCCGCGCGCGTTCGAGAGTGAGCAGAAGCTCGCCGCCGCGTTCGACAGCGGGCATCCTGACCTGCTGCTGTGCGGTCATGAGCGGGCCTTCGCGCTGTATGAGCAGGACAAGCTCACGGACATCTCGTCCGCATTGGGCGAGGATGCGCCGGAATTTCTCAGCGGAGTGGATATATATTCGCTCAGCGTCGGGCGCAGCTATTTCCCGCTCGGCGCGCAGACGCAGCTGCTGTACGTCAACGGCGCGGCGTTTGACGCGTCAAAGACCGGCGCGGGCGTCGGCTCCGCCGCCTTCGGGACGATCGAAGCGCTGTGCTCCATCGCCACGGCCTACGGCCGCAGCACCGGCGAGCCGTTCATGACGGCGGACTCGTTCGCGGACATTTTCTATAACTGCATGCTCCAGCACGGCGAGGAGTTCACCGGCATTGCGGAGCAGGACATGCAGAGCGAGGAATACAAATCGCTCTATAATCTGCTGGCGGACGCGGCCTATAATCACGGGCTGCGCGCGCTGGACGGCAACGCCGCGCGCCTTGCCGAGGAGGGCAGCGTCATCTGCGCGCTGGTGCATTCCTCGAAGCTCGGCGGCGAGCTGCCGGAGGGGATGCGCGTTTACGCGTTCCCGGGCGTTGAGGGCGGCGAGGACATGTGCAGCGCGGAGCTGTTCGGCCTTGCGGTGACAACGCGGGCGAGCGAGAAGCTCGGCGGCGCGGCGCAGTTCATCAAATGGCTGTGCGCCCCTGCGCGCTATACCGCGGCGGCGCTGGACGGCGGCTGCGTCCCGCTCATCTCCGGCGCAGGCAGCGCCGACGATTCCGAGCTTGCGCAGGCGCTGATGGATATCTATAACGGCAAGCGGCTGTATCTCGCCTCGGCCTCCAGCGGATACTATAAGAATCGGGACGAGTTTGACCGCAGCTTCGCCGCCGCGCTTGAATTATTCTACTGACTGTGATAGAATCAGGTCATCAAATATTTTTCGGAGGCTAATTATGGACGGATTCAGAGTTCTGGAAATAAAAAAGAGCGTATTTGAAAGCAACGACCGCGAGGCCGATCTCGTGCGCGAACAGCTCAAGCGCGACCGCACCTTCCTTCTCAACCTCATGTCCTCCCCCGGCAGCGGCAAGACCACGACCCTCAAGGCCACCATCGCCGCGCTGAAGGACGAGTTCCGCATCGGCGTCATGGAGGCCGACATCGACTCCGACGTTGACGCCGCGACCATCGAAAAAACCGGCGCAAAGGTCATCCAGCTGCACACCGGCGGCATGTGCCACCTCGACGCGGGCATGACGAAGCAGGGGCTTGACGGTCTCGGCGTGGACGACGTCGACCTCGCCATCCTCGAAAACGTCGGCAACCTCGTCTGCCCCGCGGAGTTTGACACGGGCTCGGTCAAGAACGCAATGATCCTGTCCGTCCCCGAGGGCGACGACAAGCCGCTCAAGTACCCGCTGATGTTCTCCATCTGCGACGTGCTGCTCATAAACAAGATCGACGTCATGCCGTATTTCGACTTTGACCTTGATGCCTGCAAAAAGTATGTCCGCAAGCTCAACCCGAATATGAAGATCATCCCGATCTCCGCCCGCACCGGAGAGGGCATCGCCGAGTGGGCAGACTGGCTGCGCACCGAGGTCAAAGCCTGGAACGAGCAGTGAAATGATCTGACGCAGAAACTCCCCCGACGGTTCTACGTGACCCGTCGGGGGAGTTTTGTTATGGCCTTATCAGCCCATGTTTGAAAAGCGCTCGATAGCTTTCGTGAAGTTCTCTATGGTCTTGTCCGCGTCGCCGTGCTCAATGCCGTCGCGCACGCAATGACGGATATGCCCCTCGAGCACGACCTTGCCGCAGCCGTGCAGCGCGGATTTTGCGGCGTTTATCTGGGAAAGTATATCCTCGCGCTCGGGTTTTGTCAAGGCTGCGCGCGGCGGATAATTTTTTCCAGCGCCGCGCCGTCAAGCTGGTTGACGCTGATGAAGCTGCCGTTCCAGAACGCCGCCCAGTTGTTGAACACGCATGGCAGCGACTTCGCCTTTTCGAGCGAGTCCACCAATTCAAACGCGGCGGGGATGCCGTGCTCCGCGCAGTATTCGCGCAGCTTTTCCACGCGCTGCGGGATGAATGGACACTGATGATCGTAGTACACCAGCAGCCCCGGCGCGTCCGTCCGCTGCCGCTTCGCGCTCTCCGCAAAGCGCGGGACGCTCCCGTCGAACGACAGCGCCAGCAGCTCGTACCCGTCCGCGGTGCTGTCGACCGCCGCGAAGCCGAACTTCTTTGCGAAGCTCTGATCCGAGAGCCACGATTTCTGCTTCTTCGCGCCGAGCATGCATACGCCGGACCTGCCCTTTGCCTTTGCGTCGGCGATGCAGTGCTCCATCAGCGCGCGGCCATAGCCGCTGCCGCGCGGCGCGCCCAGCACCCACAGGCAGTAGATGTACAGGTAGTTCTCCCCCACCACCGGCACCCACGCCGTCTCCAGCGGGGCATACTCAATGAACACGCAGTCGCCAGTGTTCAGCTTGCGGAAAACGTGCCCCTCCGGCAGGCGCGCGGCCAGCCACTCCCGCTTGGCCTCGACGCCTGTATGGGGCTTTTTCATGCGGATAATGCAGCAGAGGTGCTCGTCCGCTATGTTCTCGGCCGTGAGATCAATAAACTCCGCATTCATGCGCAGTCCCCCTCAGATATATAGTGCATGTTATATATTATACCCCCGCATCGCCGTGATGTCAACGCGCAGGATATTGCGTCCGGCGGAAAAAGGAGTATAATATAAATAACAAAATACGGGAGGCGCAATCATGGGAAAGGGCAGATACATAATCCTTATCGGCAACTACGGCTCCGGCAAAACGGAGATCGCGCTGAATATCGCGATTCGCGCCGCAGCGCGCGGCGAACGCACGCAGGTCATCGACCTCGACAAGGTCAACGACTATTTCCGCATGTCCGACCGCGTCGAGCTGCTGGAGCAGAACAAGATAGACGTCGTGTCCCCGACCTTCGCCGGAAAGGGGCTGACGCCGAGCAACATGTCCGCCGCGGTGGCCTCGGCCTTCGCGCAGGACTGGGATCTCGTCGTGTTCGACGTCGGCGGCGACTCGGCGGGTGCAATGTCGCTCGGGCGGTATCACAGCGATTTTGCCGCGCTGGAGCCGGAGCAGCTTGAGGTGTGGGACATTGTGAACGTGTTCCGCCCGATGTCGGAGTCGCCGGAGAAGATCATGAAGCTCATGGGCGAGATGGAGGGCTTCGCGCGGGAGCGCGTGACCGGACTTATCAACAACTCCAACCTCCTCAACTACGCGAGCGCGGACGACCTGCGCCGCGGCTACGACGTGCTGCGCGAGACCTCGGAGCGCAGCGGGCTGCCGATCGTGCATACCGCGGGTCGGCCGGAGTATCTGGCGGAGTTTCTGTCCGACGGGCGCGATGCACGCTATATCGGCGAGCCGCTGCCGCTGCAGACCTATCTGCACCGCAGCTGGGAGAGCTTCACAAAAAACGGCTTCTGATTCCGGAAATATCAACAGGGATCGCCTGTATGGCGATCCCTGTCAGCCTGTAGACAAAGCTGTCGGCGATGTATAGAATTGCATGGGGAGAGTGCAGAGAGGGGACGGGAGTCCCCTTTCTGTGTTCAATACATCCTTATTCAGGAGTGTTTTTGAATACTCCTGAATAAGTTTTCAAGGCGTCGAACTTTGTCGACGCCTTGACAGGGATCGCCTGTATGGCGATCCCTGTTGTTTTCTCAGCCCATGGCGGAGTACTTCTGTTTGACCTGCTGGAGCTGCTGCTGCGGCGCCTGCTCGGACGGATACCAGCCGTGGCTGGCCATCTGCTTATAAATGCCGTCCTGCATGCACAGACTGTCGTTGAGCGCGGTGTTGAACGCCTCGTGCACGTTCGGCGTGGCGGACTCTATCGAGCCGTGCATATACAAATCGCACACGCCCTTCGTTGTCAGGAGGATGCCCTCCATTATCTCCTTGTCGTTCATGCTCTGTCCTCCTTACACAAGGTTGTAAAACTGCGTGAACAGCTTCTGGTTCGCGTTCACAAGCTCCATCGCCTGCCTGCGCAGCGCGGGATCGGTGAGCCGGTTCGCCGCTTCGCGGCACTGGGTCATAAGGAATTGGGTGTGGCCAAGCGCATCGTCAATATAAAGTAATTCTTTGGGACTCATTTTTTATCACCTCGCGTTTATTATGTCCCGCCGCGGCGCGCGGAACCGAGGGAATCTCAGGCAGGTTTGGAAGCGGTTTTTTTCGTCAATAATAATAAAAATTTTAAACTGAAATGTGAAAGATACACAGTTGGAAATATCCGCGCGCTGTGATACAATGGCCGTATAAGACAGAAAAGGACGGATCAACCATGCAAATTGCCCTGAGTATACTCGGCGGCGCGGTCTGGGGACTGCTCGCCGCTCTGCTGAACGCCACGCTTATGAAGCGCGCCGTTTCGAAAAACGACATCAAGAGCGTGTCGCTGTGCAACATGCTCCGCTTCTTCATCGACGCGGGCGCGCTGGCGATCGTGTTCCTGATGCGCGCGGTCATCCCCATGGACTTTAGTGCCGCTATAATCGCGACGGCGGCTGCAATGTCCATTTTCACCATCGTTTTCACATTCAGAATAGCCAGACCGGACGGCAAGTCGGAGGAGAACAAGCCCGAATAAGTCCGGTGCCGGACAGGAGGGTTCCACTTGAAAAGAAAAGTTATAGTCATCGTCGCGCTGCTCGCGGCGTCCATGTCGCTGCTCATCGCGGCAGCTGCGCTGTATTCCCGCGGCGCGGCCACAGTGCCCGCCGACACGGCGGAGCCTGCGATGAATGCCGAGACGACGCCCGATCCCGAAGAGCAGGCGCGGCAGGAGGCGCTCGCCGCGAAGCGCGCCGACGCGCTCTCACGCGCGCAGACTCTCGCGCAGCAGTATTTTTATGACGAGGCCATCGCCGCGCTGTCCGATGCGGAGCTGGAGTGCGATGAAATCGCCGCCGCCCGCGCGGAGCTTGAGAACGAGAAGGCCGCGCTGGTGGACTATACCGACGACATCCCGCACATCTTCCTGCACAGCCTGATAGTCTATCCGGAGATGATCTTCACCGATCTCACAACGCCGATGGGCGGCTACAACTCCGGCTTCTCCGAAAAGGCCGAATTTGAAAAGATACTGCCCCAGCTCTATGAGCGCGGCTACGTGCTGTACGATCTGGACAAGCTCTGGGTCAAGCAGGACGGGAAAATGGTGCGGCAGAAGATCATGCTGCCCGAGGGCAAGACCCCGCTCATCCTCTCAGTGGACGACGTGGCCTATGCCTACGGCGACGGCTACGCCCAGCAGCTTTTCGTTGACGACAGCGGCGAGCTGATGTACCGCGTAAACAACCCCTCCGGCGGCGTGGACATCATCCCCGACGGGGACGTGATGGGCGTGGTCGATGCCTTCGTTGCGGAGCATCCGGATTTCTCGTATCAGGGGCATAAGGGCACCATCGCTCTGACGGGCTTTCAGGGCGCGTTCGGCTACGATTATGACATTCCGGAGCAGGCCGATCAGATGCGCGTTGTGGCCGCAGCGCTCAAGGAGCGCGGCTGGAACTTCGCCAGCCACAGCTATACGCACAACCGCGTCAACAATTTCTACGGCCCCGGCTGCTCGGTGGAGAAGATATCCTATGATATCAACAAATGGGTGGAGCACGTCGTGCCCTGCATCGGCGAGACGCGGCTGTTCATAGCGCCCTTCGGCTACCGTGTGCAGCAGCCCGCGCTGCAGTGCATCCTCGACGCTGGCTTTGAGATCTACTGCACCGTTGACAGCAAGGTCTACAACGAGCTGAACGACGACTACGCGCTCATGTCGCGCATCGAAATCGGCGGCTACTCGATGACCTATTACCGCGACATTCTCAACGAGCGCTTCTTCGACGTGGACTCCGTGTTCGACGCCGCCGGCCGCCCGCCGGTGATCGGCTGAACCGAATATTCGAGTGCCTGCGGATACCGCAACCGGTGTCCGCAAGTGCTTTGTGTTTATGGGCTGTGAAGAAAATTTTTTACCGTTGCTTTTCGTCTGCGACTGCGCTAATATCATACTGCATTTTTAAACCTTAACGGAATCTTAACGTGCAAAACACAGAATTATCCGGAAAAGAGACATCAGAAATCATGGGAAAAAGCACGGCAAACAGAAAGAAAGTCAGCTTCGCGATGCTGCTTATAACCATCGGCATCGTCTACGGCGACATCGGCACCTCGCCGATGTACGTCATGAAGTCGATCATGAGGGCAACGGCGGCCTCGCGCAGACCTCGCAGGAGCTGGTCATCGGCTCGCTGTCGCTCGTTATCTGGACGATAACCCTGCTGACGACGATAAAGCACGTTCTCATCGCCATGCGCGCCAACAACCACGGCGAGGGCGGCATCTTCGCGCTGTACGCGCTGGTGGTGCTAGTCGTGTTCGGCGCTATCGAGGCCGTGTTCTTCGTCTCCAGCCTCGGCAAGTTCATCCACGGCGGCTACGTCGCGGTCATCATGGCGCTGATACTGTTCTTCATCATGCTCGTGTGGCACCGCGGGACGCAGCTTGAGCGGCAGTATTGCGTGCCGCTGCACTTCGCAGATTATGTCCAGCCCCTCGGCGAGCTGCACGACGATCCCGAGATACCGCGCCTGACCCACAACCTCGTCTACCTCGACAACAGCCGCGATTTTGAGAGCATCGACCGCGACATTCTCTATTCCATCCTCGACAAGGACGCCAAGCGCGCCTCGGCCTACTGGTTCATCAGCGCGACCGTGCACGACGAGCCGAGCGTGATGCGCTATGAGGTCGAGACCTACGGCACGGATTACATCTTCCGCGTCCGGCTGCACCTCGGCTTCAAGGATCACCAGCGCGTGAACGTCTACCTGCGTCAGATAGTCTCCGACCTTATCGAGAGCGGCGAGCTGCCGCCGCAGAACCGGAAGCACTCGATATACGGCAAGTCCGATGTCGGCAACTTCAAGTTCTGCATCCTGCACAAGGTCGTGCCGCCGAAGGCCGGTCTTTCCAGCATGGACGAGATGGTGCTGAACGTGAAGTACGCGATCCGCCACATCGCCGGCTCCAAGGCGCAGTGGTACGGGCTTGACACCTCGTCGCTGATAGCGGAGCGTGTGCCGCTGCTGGTGAATCAGAGCGGCAGGAGCACGCGGCGCATAGAGCGCATGGAGCACGAAAAAGCGTATATTTAAGATCCCCGATCCCGCGGATACCGCGGAGTCGGGGACTTATTATAATCTTATTCGTTTTTCGCGGTGACGCAAAGCCAGCCGCGGCTGTTCGTGTGGAGCCGGACGCCGGAGAAGCCCGTGCGGCGGCCGGCCTCGATGGCCTTGCGGTTGACCCTGCGCGATTTCTCGACGCTGACCGCCGAATAGTCGATGCCGCTGACGCTGCCGCGCGGGCACTTCTTCAGCCGCGTCCTGCGTCCTGATATTCCTCGCAGTCGGCTCTGTTCATCGCCCACACAAGGCGGCACACGGCCTTCCCCGACAGCGTGGAGCAGGTCATCATGCCGTCATAAAAATTGTTGCTTCCGGTCATGCGGTAAGCGCTGCGAATGGCGTCTTTTCTGTCCATCTGAAATTATCCCTCTTTCTCCGGCGCCGGTTAATATTCTCTAACCGGCGCCCGTTTAAAAACCGCACGGCGCACCGTCCGGTTTTTTATTTGTTTTTTATTTATTATAGTAACATGGCCTCCCAATGTCAAGCCGCCCACGGCCATATGCCGCAGGCATACAGGCCGAGTATCAGCAGATGCGCAGGATAGAAGCCGTAGAACAGCCACTTCAGCCCCGGCCCGCGGCGGCCGTTATAGAGCAGCATCGGTATCGCGGCGGCCGCCGCGAACGCGAACATCTCCCAGCTTCCAAGCTCGAGCGCGTACTGCCACAGGCACCACAGCCACAGCGCCGCGACCTGGAGCGCTCTTTTCTTCCGGCATATGTACAGCAGGAATATGAGTGCTGCGCCGCCGAAGCCGTAGTCCGAGCACGGCAGGACGGCGGCGGCATATAGCAGCGTGACGGCGGCAAACGCGTACCATTTCCCGTCCCGCTCACTGCGCGAGGCGCAGAGCATCGAGAACGCAAGCCCCGCGGCCAGCGTGAAGAACACGTTCAGCCCCGTGAAAATGCTCTCCCGCGGGTAAAACGCCATTGCAAACGGCAGCTGCGAGATCGCCGCGAATATCAGCAGCCGCGCGAGATAGCGCCGCCGGTCGTGCGTGTGCTCAAGGCCGTTGACGATGAGGAAGCAGTACAGCGGGAACGCGATGCGCCCTATGCAGCGCAGCAGGAAATAGTGCGGCGGCGCCAGCACATAGGCGCAGTGGTCTATGAGCATTGAGATCATCGCCGCGAGCTTTATCGCAAAAACGCTCATGCCCTCACCCTGCGATATGGATGACCCCGAAGGTGATCGCCGTCATGATCCCGGCCGCGATGAGCACGCCGAGCAGGATGCTCGGCACGGCCTTGCACATCCGCATGTCCAGCAGCGCCGCGACCAGCGCCCCCGTCCACGCGCCCGTGCCGGGCAGCGGGATGGCGACGAAGATCAGCAGCCCCAGCGGGCCATACTTCTGCACCGTCTCGCCCTTGAGATGCGCCTTGCTCTCAATCTTCGCGACGAAGCCGTCGAGCTTCGGCATATGCCGCCGCATCCACGCGAATATCTGCCGGATGAACAGGATTATGAACGGCACCGGCAGCATATTGCCGAGCACCGCCGCCGTCAGCGCCAGCGGGTAATCCAGCCCCAGCGCGATGCCGTAGGGCAGGCCGAGGCGCAGCTCCACGACGGGGAGCATGGAGATGAAAAAGGTCGAGATGAACTTTCCGGCTATCGTGCCGGTGAACCATTCAAGCATGGGTCAGTCCTCCTTTGCCCGGAACGCGAAGAAGCGTTGGCCAAGGTAGTTGAGCGCGGTGTAGAGACACAGTCCCGCCAGCATTGCGGCGTTGGTCTGGAGCTTCTCGTCGAAGCCCGCGAGCAGCCGCAGCGCCAGCGGCTTTGCGATGCCGTAGGCCAGCAGCCAGCACACCGCCACGTTCAGCGCGAAGCGGAGAACCTGCTTCCACGAGCGCTCGGTGTTTTTGAAGGTGTAATACTTGTTGAGGAAATAGCTGACTACGCCGCCGACGATGTAGTTCGCCGCGGAGCTGAGCCAGTAGGAGCAGCCGGCCAGATTGTACAGCAGGAACATTATACCCGCGCCGACCAGCGTGTTCACCACGCCCACCAGAAGGAAGCGCAGCATACTTGGATCAAAGAATTTTTTCATGTGTAAGTCCTTTATATGGCCTTGCGGCCGTCCGGCCTCAGCCGGAAACAGATACGGTCATTGTGCGGTACGCGTCGGAATACCACGTCTGGTAGTTCCATGTGCCCCAGAGATTGCGGTCGAACCAGCCCGTGAGCATCCAGTCCATGTTCGCCTTGAGATATTCGTAATCCTCCACGCTCTCTATCTGGAAGCACACCGAGCCGCCGTATGAGCAGTAGGCGCTCAGCAGCGCGTCAAAGCGCGAGGCGATGTCTTCACCGGCGTAGATGAACGTCCCGTCGAGCACATGCGCGCTCAGCGACATGTCCGCCCCCTCCGGCACGCTCACGAGATCAAGCCCCGCATCCGGCTCAAACTGGCTCCTGACCCAGCCGGACGCGATGTTCACCGCCCCCCGGCTCACCGGCTGCCACTGTCCGCTCTGGCTCACGTCCGCCGTCACGTCCACGTCGTACCAGTTGTCGCCGAGACGAACGGTGCACCATGTGTGCCCGTCGTCGCGCCCGATGTACGCGCCGGAGACGCACCGGCAGTCTATGCCCATCTCGTCCAGCGCCCATTTCATGGCCTTGCTGAACCCGTCGCACTTCGCGCTGTGGCCGGAGAACACTCCGTAGGGCGAGAACGCGTGCGTGCCGCCGCGGTCATAGACACAGTTTGCGATGATGTAGTTATACACGTACAGCTCACGGTTTATATCGCTCATGCCCTCGGTCTCGTACGCGAGCTGTTCAGCGAGCGCCTGGCACTCGGCGCGCGCAGGCTTGTACTCCTCCGGAGACATGACGTAGCTGAGCTTCAGCCTCGTGACCTTGCCCGCGCCGTCATGCTCCCAGCGCTTTGAGAACAGATCGGTCTGGATAAGCTCGGGGCAGTCGAGCGCCATGAGGTTGCATATGGATATCAGCTCGCGCTCGGAGAGCTTGTTCGGCAGCACGGCCTCGCTCTCGAAATTCATCGCCGCGCGGTATATCGCGAGCACGTCCTCGAGGAGCCGGTCGTCCAGCTGGTTGAGATACCCGCGCCGGTCAAAGCGCCATATCTCCTGCGCGGCAAGCTCCCGCACGTTCCCGTCCGCCGCCGCGGGCGATGCCGACAGCACGATGCGGCTCAGAAGCTCCGAGGCGGACGGCAGGCTCAGCTCCGGCAGGTCTTCCCTCTTCAGCCCGACGCACCCCACGATGAACGCGCAGACCAGCGCCGCGCACAGCAGCAGCACGAGGACCGACCGCACGGCAAACGCCGTATAGCCGCGCTCGCGCTTCGGCTTGTCCGCGCGCTTTTGCTCCGCGGGCGGCGCGGCGGGAACGGGCGCGGGACGCGGAAGGGCTATCTCAACGGTCATCAGCAGCTTCACGATAAGCTCCGCTCCGCCGCTTTTCAGCCTTATCCCATCAAGCTCCAGCACGTCCCCGTCCTGAAGTCCCTGCGGCAGCTTCAGCCGCAGCGGCTCCTCGCGCCCCGGCAGGCGGATGCGCCGCCGTGCGCCGGAGAGTACCTCATCCGGTGTCAGCCGCAGCCGGCATCGCACCGTGCGCCTGCGCGGTGCGGGCGCGCGCCCGCAGTTCGGGCAGGTGGAGAAATCATGTTCAGTTTTAAAGCCGCAGCTCGGACAGACCATGCTCTACCTCTTTTTCCATAATAACACAATTGTATATTATATTATATCCGGCATTTTACGTCAAGGCGCGGGGATAAATATAAAGAAAAGTTAAAAAACATAAAGATAAAAATCCCTCTGCCGGCGCGAAATCAGGAAGAAACCGGCTCCGCGGCTTGAAATTTTCCGCAAGGTGAGTTATACTGTTTAAGTTAAAATGGGTTTTTAATGCGCCCACATCGCAGCGCGAAGGCGCGGCGATCGGCGCCGTGTGGGCAGGCGGAGCACAGGTCTCCTCCGTGTCCGGCAAGAATCGGTTGAAAGGTCAGAAAACATGAGCAAAAGCACCGCACAATACGGCAACGAAAGCATAGTCGCCCTCAAGGGCGCGGACAGAGTCCGCAAGCGCCCCGGCGTCATTTTCGGCTCGGACGGGATAGACGGCTGCGAGCACGCCGCCTTTGAGATTCTCTCCAACGCCATCGACGAGGCGCGCGAGGGCAACGGCGATCTCATAACGCTGACATATTATGAGGACAAGTCCATCGAGGTCGAGGACTTCGGCCGCGGCTGTCCCGTGGACTGGAACCCGATCGAGAAGCGCTATAACTGGGAGCTGGTTTTCTGCGAGCTGTACGCCGGCGGCAAGTACAAAAACGCCGACGGCGGCGACTATGAATATTCCCTCGGCCTCAACGGTCTGGGAACCTGCGCCACTCAGTATTCGTCGGAATACATGGACGTGACCGTCTGGCGTGACGGGAACAAATATCAGCTGCACTTCAAGAAGGGCAAGGCCTGCGGCAAGAAGGGGCAGGAGCTTATGGTCGAGCCTGCCGACCGGAAAAAGACCGGTACGCTCATCCGCTGGCGGCCGGACATCGAGGTGTTCACGGATATCGACATTCCGGAGGAGCACTTCGCAAGCATGCTGCACCGGCAGGCCGTCGTCAACGCGGGCGTCACTTTCCGGCTGCGGATACAGAAAAACGGCAAGTTCGAGACGCGCGATTTCCTCTACGAAAACGGCATCAAGGACTACGTCGCGGAGCTTGCGGGCGAGAACCCGCTGACCCAGCCGGAGTTCATCTCCGCCGAGCGCAAGGGGCGCGACCGCGAGGACAAGCCCGAATACAAGGTCAAGCTCTCCGCCGCCTTCTGCTTCTCGAACCGCGTGACCGCGCTGGAGTATTACCACAACTCCTCGTGGCTCGAAAACGGCGGCGCGCCCGACAAGGCCGTCCGCACCGCCTTCACCTACGCGATAGACGCGTACATCAAAAAGCAGGGCAAGTACCAGAAGAACGAGAGCGCGATAAAATTCCAGGACGTGCAGGACTGCCTCGTCCTCGTCACGAACTGCTTCTCTACGCAGACCTCCTACGAGAACCAGACCAAGAAGGCCATCAACAACAAATTCATCCAGACCGCGATGACGGAATTCTTCAAGGAGCGGCTGGAGATATACTTCATCGAGAACAAGCCCGAGGCCGACCGCGTGGCCGAGCAGGTGCTGATAAACAAGCGCAGCCGCGAGACGGCGGAGCGCGCGCGTATCGGCATGAAGAAGAAGCTCTCCGGCAACATCGACATCGCCAACCGCGTGCAGAAATTCGTAGACTGCCGCAGCCGCGAGCCGGAGCGCCGCGAGATATACATCGTCGAGGGCGACTCCGCACTCGGCGCCTGCAAGCTCTCGCGTGACGCGGAATTTCAGGGCATCATGCCCGTCCGCGGCAAGATACTCAACTGCCTCAAGGCCGACTATGTCCGCATCTTCAAAAGCGACGTCATAACCGACCTCATGAAGGTGCTCGGCTGCGGAGTCGAGGTCAAGGACAAGCACGTCAAGGATCTCTCGAGCTTCGATATAAACAATCTCCGCTGGAGCAAGGTCATCATCTGCACCGATGCCGACGTTGACGGCTTCCAGATACGAACCCTCATCCTCACGATGCTCTACCGCCTCGTGCCGACGCTCATCCGCGAGGGCTACGTGTACATCGCGGAGTCGCCGCTCTACGAGATAGAGAGCAAGGGCAAGACCTATTTTGCCTACTCCGACCGCGAGAAGGCCGAGATAATCGACTCGCTCAGCGGCGCGAAGGCCAGCATCAGCCGCAGCAAAGGTCTCGGCGAGAACGATCCGGACATGATGTGGATGACGACGATGAACCCCGAGACGCGCCGTCTCATACGGGTCATGCCCGAGGACGCTGAGCTGATGGCCAGAAGCTTTGACCTGCTGCTCGGCGATGATCTCGCCGGACGCAAGGAGCACATCGCCCTCGAGGGGCACAAGTACCTCGACATGGCCGATCTTTCGTAAATAAAATTTAGAGATACAGGAGAAAACTATGAATTCAGGAAGTTCTTTTGAATACGGCAGAAAGCTTGCCATCCGCCTTGTCATCGCGGCGAGCGTGTGCTGCGTGATAAGCCTGCTGTGCCCCGAAGGCTCTTACTATCAGTTCGGCTTCGTGGCGCTGACGGCGGCGATATTCGTCGGCACGATAATCTGCGTCTATCAGTTCTGCCGCTGCCCCTACTGCGGCAAGCACATCATGCTCGGCGTGCTCGCCGTCAAGGATTGCCCGCGCTGCCGCAGGAATCTGGCTACCGGCAAGAAGATCAAGAAGAGAAGATGATCCGCCATGGCTAAGAAAAAGGAACAGGAACCGAAAAAATTCAATAACCCGAACGTCGTCGGCCTGCGTGCGGAGGTGCTGGAGCAGCCCATAACCGAAACGCTGGAGACAAACTTCATGCCCTACGCGATGAGCGTCATCATGTCGCGCGCAATACCGGAGATAGACGGCTTCAAGCCCTCTCACCGGAAGCTGCTGTACACGATGTACAAGATGGGTCTGCTGACCGGCGCGCGCACAAAGAGCGCGAACATCGTCGGCCAGACCATGCGTCTCAACCCGCACGGCGACGCCGCGATATATGACACGATGGTCCGTCTCTCGACGGGCTATCAGGCGCTGCTGACCCCGTTTGTGGAGTCCAAGGGCAACTTCGGCAAGGTATATTCCCGCGATATGTCCTACGCCGCCTCGCGTTACACCGAGGCCAAGCTCGCGCCGATCTGCTCGGAGATATTCCGCGATATCGACCGCAGCACCGTGGACTTTGTGGATAACTACGACGGCAGTATGCAGGAGCCGAGCCTGCTGCCCACGGCGTTCCCGAACGTGCTCGTCTCGGCAAACCTCGGCATCGCGGTCGGCATGGCGAGTCAGGTCTGCGGCTTCAACCTCAACGAGGTCTGTGAGACGACGATAGCCTGGCTGCGCGATCCGGAGCACGACATCATCTCCACTATGCCCGCGCCCGACTTCCCCACCGGCGGCGAGATCGTCTACGACCGCGCCGACATGGAGAGCATCTACAAGACCGGCCGCGGCAGCGTGAAGGTGCGCGCAAAGTGGCGGCACCTGCCGAAGGAAAACATCATCGAGGTATACGAGATACCCTATACCACGACGACCGAGGCCATAATCGACAAGGCGGCGGAGCTTATCAAGGCCGGCAAGATACGCGAGATAAACGACATGCGCGACGAGACCGACCTCGGCGGCCTGAAGATCGCCATCGAGCTCAAGCGCGGCGTCGATCCCGAAAAGCTGATGCAGAAGCTCTTCCGGCTCACGACACTGCAGGACAGCTTCTCCTGCAACTTCAACATCCTCGTCGGCGGCAGCCCGCGCGTGATGGGCGTGGCGGAAATTCTCGAGGAGTGGACGGCATGGCGCACGGAGTGCGTCCGCCGCCGCGTGTACCACGAGCTTGAGAAGAAGAAAGAGAAGCTGCACCTCCTGCAGGGTCTTGAGCGCATCCTGCTCGACATCGACCGCGCGATCGAGATCATCCGCGGCACGGAGCTTGAGGCCGAGGTCGTGCCGAACCTGATGGTCGGCTTCGGGATAGACCAGATACAGGCGGAGTACGTCGCGGAGATAAAGCTCCGCAACATCAACCGCGAATATATCCTGCGCCGCACCGCGGAGACCGAGGAGCTTGAAAAGGACATCGCCGACCTTGAGGACGTGCTGCAGAGCCGCCGCAGGGTCAGGAACATCATCATCGACGAGCTGAAGGCGATAAACAAGAAGTACCCCGTCCCGCGCAGAAGCAGCATCGTCTACGCAAGCGAGGTGGAGAGCGACGACGAGGAGGAGCAGGTCGAGGATTACCCCGTGACGCTGTTCCTGTCCCGCGAGGGCTACTTCAAGAAGATAACCCAGCAGTCGCTCAGAATGAGCGGCGAGCAGAAATACAAGGACGGCGACTCGCTGCGTATAAGCCTTGAGTCCTCCAACCGCTGCGACCTGCTGATCTTCACCGACAGGCAGCAGATATACAAGCTGCGCCTTGCCGACATGGAGGAGACGAAGGCTTCCGCGCTCGGCGTGTACCTGCCGTCGAGGCTCCAGATGGACGACGGCGAGAACGTCCTGACCATGGTCCTGCCCGGAGACTACAAGCGCCAGCTCCTGCTGGTGTTCGAAAACGGCAAGGTCGCGCGGCTTGAGTGCTCCGCGTATGAGACCAAGACCAACCGCAAGAAGCTTGTCAACGCGTATTCCGATAAAAGCCCCCTCGCCGCGGTCATCCCGCTCGACAGTGAGACTGACATCGCCTGCTATTCGAGCGACGACCGCGCCCTTGTCTTCAACACTTCCCTTCTCCAGACCAAGACCAGCCGCACCACTCAGGGCGTCGGCGTGATGAGTCTCAAGGCAAAGCGCGCGCTTGTCCGCGCCGTGCCCGTGAGCGAGACCCAGATAAAGAATATAAGCAGATACCGTGTGCGCTCCCTTCCCGCCGCCGGAGCTGTTCTCAAGCCCGAGGACAGGGAAGAGCAGCAGCTTTCTATGATCGAGGATTGATGCAGCTATGGCAACTATAAGCAGCTTGACGCAGAACGAGGCGTTCAAACGTGTAATCAAGTATTTGGTAATTTTCATTGGCTCCGCCATATACGCGGTGGGCTTCCAGTTCTTCATGTACCCGAACAACATCGTCTCCGGCGGCGTGACCGGCATTTCGATGATCATCAACCATTTCACCGGCTTCCCCGTCGGTATGATGTCCATCATCATGAACGTGCCGCTGTTTCTCATCGCGTGGAAACACTTCGGCCTGCCGTTTCTGATCGGCTCCCTCGCGGGGACGGTGTTCTCCTCGGCGTTTGTCGATATCTTCGCCATGACCGGCATATCCCTGACGGACGACCCGATGCTCGCCAGCATCATCGGCGGCGTGATAAAGGGCTTCGGCTACGGACTTATCTTCTTCGTCGGCGCAACGACCGGCGGCGTAGATATCGTCGCAAAGTTCGTGCGGCAGAAGAACCCGCATATAAACTTCGGCACCATCATTCTCATCATCGACGTGTCCGTCGTCACCGCCTACGCGCTGGTGCTCGACAAATATGAGAGCGCGATGTACTCGCTCATCGCCATGTTCGTCGTCACCAAGGTCGTCGACCTCGTGCTCTACGGTATCGACAACTCCAGCATCTGCTACATCATCAGCGAGAACAGCGCCGAGCTTATCAAGCAGATAACCACCGGGCACATCCACCGCGGCGTCACCATTCTTGAGGGCGAGGGCGCGTATTCTCACCGCAAGAAGGAAGTCATCATGTGCGTCATCAAGCGCACGCAGATCGCCGAGATACGCCGCACCGTCAAGAATATCGACGAGAAGGCATTCTTCATCGTCACCGACGCGAAGAACGTTTTCGGCAACGGCTTTGAAAGCATAAACGAGGTAAAATGATGAAAAGACGTCTCACCGCCATAGTTCTCGCCGCCGCACTTGCATTTGCGCTGTGCGGCTGCGGAAGCGCGTTTGAAAAGGAATATGAGGCGGTGAGCGACTATGTGCCCACGGTGCAGGCAAGCCCGTATACCGGCGACAAGGTGACTGTGCGCAGCTTCGGCTCGCTCAAGCAGGCGATCTCTGAGTTTGTTCTCCGCGGCGAGACGACCGGCAAGATCGTTTTCGACACGGCCTACGACGGGGACGCGACCGAGGATCTGGCCAGCGCCTGCTGGCAGATACGCACGCAGAACGCCCTCTGCGCCTACTGCGTCGAGAATATGGCCTATGAGCTGAACAAGATCGTCACGTATTATGAGGCGACCGTGTATATAACCTACGCCGAGAGCCGCGCCGCCGTGTCGGATATCGTCTCTCTGCCGTATTCAAGCGGCATCACGGACATCATACGCGCGGCCTTCGCGGGCTTTGAAGAGCGGCTCGTGCTGCTCATAAACGCCAGCTCCTATACGGAGGACGGCATGGCGGAGCTTGTCCGCTCGGTGTACACCTCCTATCCGCTAAGCCTGCCGAAGAAGCCGAACGTCTCTGTGAATCTTTACACCGGAACCGGCATGCAGCGCCTGTACGAGATAACGCTGGATTACGGCGTCGACGAGGAGGAGCAGGAGTCGTTTTTGAACAGCGTCGGCAAGCTCGGTTCCCTGTTTGACGCGCAGACGCGCCGGCTGGACGAGCCGCACCGCGCGCTCGCCGCCTGCGAATATCTTGTGGCAAACTGCAATTACGATGCGCGCGGCTACGATTCCGCGTACTCCGCCCTGAGCTACGGCTACGCGGGCAGCGAGGGCATCGCCCTTGCGTATACGGAGCTGTGCCGTCAGCTTGGGATAGACTGCACCGTGGTGTACGGGCAGCTTGACTGGGCGGATCACTGCTGGAACGTCATAAAGCTTGACGGCGACTATTATCATGTGGACGTCACTGCCTGCATCGACGGCGGCATAGAGGCCGGATTCCTGAAAAACGACGAGGCGATGTGGGGCAGCTACCGCTGGAACGCCTCCGATCTGAAGCCCTGTAGCGGTTCTCTCAGTTATAACGATTTAAGATGAAAAAAGGGGCTTGACAAATCAGCAATTTGTGGTAAGATAATGACCGTTGCTGATGCGGCTTTAGCTCATCCGGTAGAGCGCCACCTTGCCAAGGTGGAGGTAGCGAGTTCGAGCCTCGTAAGCCGCTCCACAAAAAAACCTATTGCTCCGGCAATAGGTTTTTTTAATAGCAGCGTTTAACATGTTTTTGTTTGTTATTTGTTTTAGATTTTAATAGTTAATAGTACATCCGCGGGTATGATGGAATTGGCAGACATGCGAGATTTAGGTTCTCGTGCCGAGAGGCGTGCAGGTTCGACCCCTGTTACCCGCACCACGTCGTCGCAAGCTTCGTATCGCTTGCGACGACTTTTTATGCTTTGCATCAAAAGCCATCTCGCGCTCACTCCGCTGCTCCTCCTTCCCGAATCAAACCCGCCTGCGGCTGGGCTTTGATTCGGTTTTTGTTATAGGCGCTATAAGCGTCTGTCTTTTTGCTATGCGCTATGGCTCTGCGGCGCTTTTGGCAAGATACCAGTATTTAACGACCGCTTGATAAAAGGAGACAAAACCAATGAAAAAGCAATTGCAGCGCTGTTGTCTACATGCATAATATTTCTGGTATGTGTCGAAGGGGCAAGAGCATATGAATTCCGCTGGGAACGGCGTTTCGTTCCCAGCGGAATTTCGCATATTTCCGCATTTTTCGCCGTATATCGCACCGCAGAATGCGACATATGCCATGGCAAAACTGATAAAACTCTTGAAAATCTGATAAGCGTTCTTCCGGTTCTTGACATGTTTTCTTCAAAGTTATACAATTTATGCAATGACGCATATGGGGATTTTCGTATGTTATGTACAAGCACTGCATACGTATCCGGCCGAATGCGTTTGCGAAAATTTCTAAACGGAGGAAAAAACATGAAAAAGTATCTGGCAATGCTGCTGGCACTCGTGATGGTGCTCGCGCTCTGCGCCTGCGGCAACACTTCCGCTCCCGCGGCTGATCCCACTCAGGCTCCCGCAGAGAACACCGGCGACGCGAACGCCGAGCAGCCCGCCGAAGAGGATCTCGTATCCCTCGCTCAGGCTGAGGGTGAGCTCGTTGTTTACGGCTCCTGCGAAGAGGAATATCTCGCAGCCGCCTGCCAAAACTTCGAGAAGCTCTACGGCATCAAGACTACCTATCAGCGTCTGTCCACCGGTGAGGTGCAGGCCAAGATAGAGGAAGAGAACGGCAATCCTTCCGCTGACGTCTGGTTTGGCGGCACGACCGACCCGTACAACGTCGTCGCGGCAGAGGGTCTGCTCGAGGCTTACGAGGCCGAGAACGCCTCCCACCTCATCAGTGACGTGTACCGCAACGCGGACGGCTACTGGTACGGCATCTACAAGGGAATCCTCGGCTTCATGGTCAACACCGATGAGCTCACCCGCCTCAACCTCGAAGCTCCTCAGGATTGGCAGGATCTGCTCAAGCCCGAATACAAGGGTCTGATCTGGCTCTCCAACTACAACACCGCCGGCACCGCAAAGCTCGTTATCAACACCATGATTCAGAAGTACGGCCACGACGAGGGCATCCAGTACCTCGTAGACCTTGACAAGAACATCGAAGTCTACACCAAGTCCGGCTCCGGCCCGTCCAAGAACGTCGGCACCGGCGAGTGCGTCATCGGCATCGGCTTCCTGCACGATGGCATCACCCAGATCATCGACAACGGCTACGACAACGTCCAGCTCATCATCCCCTCTTCCGGTACCTCCTTTGAGATCGGCGCTACCGCCATCTTCAAGGGTGCAAAGCACCCCAACGCCGCGAAGCTGTGGATCGAGTACGCACTCAGCCCCGACTGCGTCAACATAGCCAAGGACAACGGTTCCTACCAGTTCCTCGTCATTGACAACGCCGAGCAGCCCTCTCAGGCCGCAGAGTTCGGCCTCGACCCCGACAATGTCATGGAATATGACTTCGAGGATGCGACCGCCAACATCAAGACCTATGTTGAAGAGGTCATGACCGCTCTTGCCGAGGCAGGCGCCGACACCGGCGACGGCCGCTTCAAGACCGAGTAATAATTTCAAAGACTCAGGCTACGAATTTATGAACTCCGCAGCGGAGGCGGCTTCTGCCGTCTCCGCTGTTTTGGAATTTTCCCAAAGAAAGGGGAATCGCTATGGCAAGAGGCCAAGGTGCGGCGCTGGACAGGAAAAAGCTGATGGCTGACCCGATAATGGTGACCACCATCGTCGTGCTGATAACATTTCTGACTTTGTTTATTCTCTATCCGCTGGCCATACTGCTCGTGGATAGCTTCTATGGGGACGGCAGGCTGACGTTTGATGTATTCAAGCGCATCTTCGCCATGCCCACCTTTACCCGCGCGATATCCAACACTCTGAAGATCGGCTTCGTCGTCGGTATATTCTCGGCGCTCATCGGACTGCTGTTCGCCTACGTCGAGGTGTACGTGAAGATGAACAAGTTCGTCGGCGGACTTTTCAAGGTCGTCTCGATGCTGCCGGTCGTCTCCCCGCCGTTCGTGCTGTCGCTGTCGATGATAATGCTCTTCGGCAAGGCCGGCATAATCACGCGCTTCCTGCTCGGTATCTACGACAACAGCGTCTACGGCTACTGGGGCATCGTCATCGTCCAGACGCTGACCTTCTTCCCCGTGTGCTACATGATGCTCAAGGGGCTTCTGAAGAACATCGACCCCTCGCTTGAGGAGGCCGCGCGCGACATGGGCGCAGGCCGCTTCAAGGTATTCACCAGCGTCACGCTGCCGCTGATGCTGCCGGGACTCGGCAATGCCTTCCTCGTGACCTTTATCGAGTCCATCGCGGACTTCGCAAACCCCATGATAATCGGCGGCTCCTACGATACTCTCGCCACGACCATCTACCTCCAGATAACCGGCTCCTACGACAAGCCGGGCGCCGCAGCGATGGCCGTCGTGCTGCTGTGCATCACGCTTGCGATGTTCGCCGTGCAGAAGTACTATCTCGAGGCCAAGACCTCCGCGACGCTGACCGGCAAGGCCTCCCGCGGCAGAATGCTCATAGAGGACAAGAGCGTCAAGGTCCCGCTCACCGTGCTGTGCGCGGTCGCGGCAAGCTTCGTCATCCTGATGTACATCTGCGTCCCCATCGGCTCCTTCTTCCCGACCTGGGGCTATAAGTTCTTCCCGCTCACGGGCAAATGGTTCAAGCTCGTATTCACGCGGTATCACGGCTTCCAGGCCTTCCGCGACTCGTTCGTGCTCTCGCTCATCGCCGCCCCCATTACGGCGCTGCTGAGCATGATAATCTCCTATCTCGTCGTCAAGCGCAAGTTCAAGGCCAAGGGCTTCATCGAGGCCGTGTCCATGCTCGCCATGGCCGTCCCCGGTACGGTTCTCGGCGTCGGCTATATCCGCGGCTTCGCGGGCGGCGTGTTCCACACGGGTTTCCTGCAGGGGCTTTACGGCACCGGACTTATCCTCATCATCGTGTTTGTCGTCCGCTCGCTGCCGACCGGCACCAGAAGCGGCATCTCCGCCCTGCGGCAGATCGACAAATCCATCGAGGAATCGGCTTACGACATGGGTGCGGACAGCTTCCGCGTGTTCATGACCGTGACGCTGCCGCTCATCAAGGATTCGTTCCTCTCCGGCCTCGTTACCGCGTTCGTGCGCAGCATCACCGCCATCTCCGCGATAATCCTGCTCGTCACGCCGCAGTTCCTGCTCATCACCGTTCAGATCAACGAATTCGCCGAGAAGGGCTCGTACAGCCTCGCCTGCGCGTTCGCAACGATCCTCATTCTCATAACCTACGGTGCCGTGCTGCTGATGAACCTGTTCATCAAGTACTTCGGCACAAGCCGCAAAATAAAGGAGGACATTTGAGTCATGGAAAAAACGAAAAAAGGCGTGCGGCTCGAGCACGTCTCCAAGATATATAAGGACCCCAAGACCGGCAAGGACTTCTATGCCGTGCATGACACCTCCCTGTCGATTGAACCCGGCAGCTTCGTAACGCTGCTCGGCCCCTCCGGCTGCGGCAAGACCACGACCCTGCGCATGATAGCGGGCTTTGAGAGTCCTGACGAGGGCGAAATCTACCTCGGCGACGAGGCCATAAACGCCCTCACCCCGAACAAGCGCGACACCGCGATGGTTTTCCAGAGCTACGCGCTGCTCCCGCACTACAACGTGTTCGACAACGTCGCCTACGGCCTTAAGCTCCGGAAAATTCCGAAGGACGAGATACGCGAGCGCGTCATGCGCATACTCGACCTCGTGGAGCTGACCGGCATGGAAGGCCGCATGACAAACCAGCTCTCCGGCGGCCAGCAGCAGCGCGTCGCGCTGGCGCGCGCACTGGTCATCGAGCCGTCGGTGCTGCTGTTTGACGAGCCGCTGAGTAACCTTGACGCGAAGCTGCGCGTCTCGATGCGCACCGAAATCCGCCGCATCCAGCAGGAAGTCGGCATCACCGCCATCTACGTCACGCACGACCAGTCCGAGGCCATGGCGCTCTCTGACAACATCATCATCATGAACAAGGGCGTCGTCGCTCAGGTCGGTACGCCGCAGGAGATATACTATCACCCGAACAGCGAGTTCGTCGCGGACTTCATAGGCGAAGCGAACTTCCTCAAGGGCAGCTTCGTGCGCAGCACCGACAACGGCCGCGCGGTGATGAACATCGAGGGCGGCGAGATAGAGGTCGCGCCGCAGGGCGAGCTGGAGGCCGGACATGAATACACTCTGGTTCTGCGCCCCGAAGCCGCAACGCTCGGCGAAGAGGGCGGCCTGCCCTGCCGCGTGGTGCTCAGCTGCTTCATGGGTTCCTACCAGAACTACCACGTCATGGTCGGCGACACGCTCGTGAAGCTGTCAGAGAACAACCCCAAGAACAAGCGCATCTACGCCGTCGGCGAGGAGTGCCGTCTGCGCTTCGATCCGGACGCGGTGCACGTTCTGTAAAAGAAATAATAATTATAACCTGCTGCCGCAGATGCGGCGGCAGGTTTTTTATGCCTTGTCAACTGATACTATCGGTAAGAACAAAAAATCTCCCGCATTTGCATGCGGGAGATTTCGATAAGGAGATTCCTATTACTTCACGGTGATGGTGATCGGAGTGGAGTAGATAGCGTAGTCGGTGCTGCTGAGGGAAGAGAGATCCCAGCCGTTGATGTCGAGGGTGTTGTCAAGGCGAACCATGACGACGGCCTCGCCGGCCTCGGTAGCAACGATGTTGCCGTTCTCATCGAGAGACACGGGAACGCCGCTGATGCTGACGAGAGACAGCTTGCTGCCGCTCAGAACCTCGTCATTCTGGGCGAGGACGGTGCAGGCGAACGCATCACCGTTGGAAACGGTCATGTCTTCGGCAACAACACGGACGGGCAGGTTGGTTGCCCAGGTGCTGAAGTTGGTGGTCATGGAGTAGGTGCCGCCGAACAGGTAGTCCTGTGCGAACAGCTCTTCGGTGTTGTAGGTCCAGGCCCAGGAGGTCAGACCGCGATGACGGGCTGCGAAGATGACATTTCTGAACATCATGGCGTTGTAGTCATTGCAGGTGCTGTTGTAGGGCTGGAGGTAGCTGTAGAGCTGGCCGACTGCGGCGCCGATACCCTGCTCTTCTTCAACAGCGTTCAGGTCGCCCCAGTTGGACTCGCCGCAGCCGAGGTAGCCGAGAGACATCTCAGGCCACTCTTCGGCCATACGTGCCATAACGTCATGTGCCTCGTCCTTAGAGCCGTCGCCCCAGTGGTCGACGCCGTCATTGAAGGTGATAACGCAGACGCGATCGGTCATGTCAAGCTCCTCAACGAGAGCCTTGAACGGGGTTACGATGTCGGGGTTGTAGGACTTGATCTCGATGAACTGGACGATGTCATCATCGCCAAGGGCTTCGAGGTACTCGCGCAGGGTGGGGATATGATCCGCTTCGGGGTCATAGTTGAGAACGGTGTTCTCGCGGCGCTCGGTGGTGCGGTTGGTGTTGTTGGAGTTCAGAACGGAGTTCGGGGCTTCCTCGGCGGAAGCGTCGGTCATGTCGTAAGGCATGGCCTGCAGCTCTGCGATGGTCAGATCCTCAACGTTGGTGACGTCGGGGCGGTTGAACAGACGCTTTGCGTCGTCGTCATGCAGGACGAACAGCTCGCCGTCGCTGCTCATGGAGATGTCGCACTCGATGACGTTTGCACCGGCATCGATAGCAGCGCGCTCGGAGCGGATGGTATTCTCAACGTACTCGCTGGGCAGGCCGCGGTGGCCGGTGATGAATACGTGGCGAACGAGAGTGGTGACGTCGTTGAAGGAGCTGATGGCCTCGGCGACGGCTGCGTAATCCTCGCAGACGATGCCGTTGACGCCGTTGGTGATCTGGGTGTAGATAGCGGTGGTATCAGCGGAGGTCTCTGCCCAGACGGTGAGGAGCATGCCGCGCATGTACTCAACAGCGTCGAGGGTCGCGATCTCTTCGGGGATGATGGCGATCTTCGCGTGGGAAGCGTTGGTGTTCTGGATAACGGTCAGCAGGTCGCTGCGCTCGGTGCTGAGCTTGGCTTCACGCCAGTCGATGATACCGAGAACGCCGACGTTTGCATCGCAGATGTCCTTAACATACTGAGTGTGCTCGTAGTCGGCAACAACGAAGGTGTCGGCCAGAGAATACTCGGCAGCGAAGGCGTTGACCGCGGCTGCGGTCGCATCGTCACGGATGTACAGTGCGGGCAGGGTGGTCGGCTTGACGGAGGCGAGGTACTCAGCGAGGTTCTCGGAGAGGACTTCACCATCCAGGGTGGAAACGGTGAGGTTTTCGTCGACCGCAACGATCATGGTGTTGGGGCGGACGTCCTGTGCCGCGGTCTCAACGGCGCTTGCGTCGGCAGGCCACACGATGGTCGCGGAGTAGGTGATGCTGGTTTCGGGCTCGTAGAGGTCGTCGGTCCACTTGGAGAGGACAGCGGCGGTCTCTTCGCTCACAACGGGAGCTTCGGTCGCTTCGGGAGTCGCTTCGGCGGGAGCCTCAGTGGGGTCAGCCGCAGGAGCAGTGCTGTTGCCGCAGGCGCACAGTGCGAACACCATGACGAGAGCGAGCAGAAGTGCAAGGGCTTTCTTCATTTGTTTTCTCCTTTCCTTTTCTGGGCAAATGCATCAGTTTACCTGATGCTTCTTATCAGATAATAATCTTTACACAACCTTAACGCAAGTAAAAAAAGCTTAACGCAAAAAATAACGTCGTTTTTGCCAAAGTTTTAGATTATGATTTGGGAATATGTCATAAAATATCTCCCTTTATTTGCAATATAGTTAAAACTTCTGGAATTTTTCAAGAATGTGCTTTTTTTCACAGACATTTACTCCCTTTAACTTCAGCACATTGCACAAAAAATTGCCCTCGTTTTCATCGAAATGGCGAGCGCAACTTTGCTCCTAAAAATTGTTTGCCGAGCGCGGATGTGTTAAAATATATAAATGCTTATTATTACTTGATAATTACTTGATATTGCTTGAAAAGACGGCGGAGGGGCGAGATGAAAAAATTTATATCGGCGCTGCTTCTGGCTGTGTTTCTGCTCTCGGGCTGCGCCTCGCAGAATGTACAGAACGACGCGGATTTTGCGCCGCCGGAGGAGCAGCGGCTCGTCATATACACTTCGCACAAACGTGAGGTGTACGAGCCGATCATCCGCGAGTTCGAGCAGCGCACCGGAATATGGATAGAGCTTGAGACCGGCGGCACGACCGCTCTTCTGGAGCGCATCGCCCAGGGCGGCACCGACTGCGACCTCATGTTCGGCGGCGGCGTTGACAGTCTGAGCGCGTACGCGGACTGCTTCAGCCCGTATCTCAGCGAAAACGGCGGCCAGGTGCTGCCCGCATACGCCAGCCCCGACGGGTTTTACACCCCGTTTTCCGCCCTGCCCGTCGTGCTCATCTATAATACCCGCCTCGTCCGCACCCATCCGCCCACCGGCTGGTGCAGCCTTACCGACTCCAAGTGGCGCGGCAAGATCGCCTTCGCCGATCCCGCGGTCTCCGGTTCGAGCTATACCATTCTCTGCACGATGCTTCAGGCGCTCACCGGCGACAACGCCTCCATCCTGACCGAGTTTGCCGAGAACCTTGACGGCAAGCCGCTTTCCGGCTCCGGCGACGTGGTGCGCGCGGTCGGCGAGGGGCGAAAGTACATCGGCGTCACGCTCGAGGAAACGGCGCTGAAGGGCATCGCCGCAGGCTACGACATCGAGATCGTCTACCCCGAGGAGGGCACCAGCGCGCTGCCGGACGGCGCCGCCATCGTCTCCGGCTGCGCCCACCGTGAAAATGCGGAGCTGTTCATCGACTTTCTTTTGAGCTCCGACGTGCAGACGCTTCTGCATGACAGCCTGTACCGCCGCAGCGTATGCGAAAGCGGCGCAAACGCCGGTACGGACGAGCTGAAGCTGATAGACTACGACCTTGAATGGGCAAGCGCCGAGCAGACCGGCCTGCTGAGCCTCTGGCGTGACATAACGGGAGGCGCGGAATGAGGGACTGGATAAGGCGCTCGTTTAAAAACCGCATCTTCATCACCGTGCTGCTGGTGACGCTGGTGCCGATGCTTCTGTGCGACGTGTTCATCATGCAGATATCCATGCGCCGCAGCGGCGATATGCTCTATGCTCAGGCGCAGTCCGAGCTTGACACCGCCGCCGGTATCATCGACTCCGCGCTCGATACCGTGGACGGCGTCACAGTGAAGCTCTCAGGCAGCTCCGTGATCCGCGGCGCGCTGCACCGCGGCAGGGAGTCCGACCTGCTGTATCAGCTCATGTACTGCGAGACCGAGAACCTGAACGGCTTTGCCAGCATCGACGTATATGACAGTGACGGCGCACGCATTTATGCCGGCAGTCTCGATTCCGAGGCCGGCAGCCTGCCCGTATACTGGGGCGTGCTGCGCGCCGCGCGTGAATGCGAGGGGCAGACCATGCAGGCAAACGGCGCGGACGGGCTTGTGATAGCCCGCGCGGTGTACGGCTCCGACGGGGAGGTCTCCGGCTATGTGCTAGTGCGTATACCGCAGGGCGGCTTCGGCGCGCTCCTCGGCGGCAGCTTTGGCGAGCAGAACGACGTGTTCCTGCTAGACGGCACATGGCGGCAGATATACTGCTCCGACAGCATACGCGCCGATGAGACGATCTCTTCGCTCCGCGCGCAGCTGCTGTCCGGCGCGGCGCTCGGCGGCGGTGACTACAACGTCTATCTCCGCCAAAGCCCTGACACGGGCTTCACTCTGGCTCTGCGCCAGCCGAAGGTATACACCCGCGAGGTCATGGCAACGGTGTACTCCACCTGCGCCGCCATGGGCATACTCTGCCTGCTGCTCGGCCTTCTCTGCGCGTGGCTCCTCAGCCGCTATCTCTCGAAACCCGTCAATGAGCTTGACGAGGCGATGAAGCGCGTGGAAAAGGGCGACTACGCCGCGGAGCTGAGCAGCGACCGCGAGGACGAGATGGGCCGCCTGACCGCGAGCTTCAACCGCATGACGCGCGAATACCGGCAGAATCTTGAGCGTTCCGTCCAGCGCGAGCGCGAGCTGAACGAGACGGAGCTTTCGATGATGCAGGCGCAGCTCAACCCGCACTTCCTATATAATACACTCGACAGCATCAAGTGGCTCGGCGTGACGAACGGCGTGCCGCAGGTCGCGGCCGTCGCCTCCGGACTTGCCGTGCTGCTGCGCGCGGGCATCTCCGGCGACAGGCTCATCACGCTCGAGCGCGAGCTGGAACTGCTGGAAAAATATCTGGACATTCAGTCTCTCCGGTTCGAGGATCGCTTCGCGTGGGAGATCGACGTTGACGAGAGGTTCCAGCACTGCATAGTGCCCAAGCTCATATTGCAGCCTCTGGTCGAGAACTCGATAATCCACGGCGTCGCCAACATGGACGACGGCTATATAAAGCTCAGCGCCCGCGAAAAATCCGGCACGCTCATCCTCAGCGTTCAGGATAACGGCGTCGGCATCCCGCAGGACGTGCTGGACTGGCTGAACGACCCCGATCGGGATGTCCCCGGCGGGCACCTCGGTCTCAAGAATGTTGACCGCATTGTGCGGCTGTATTACGGCGGCGACTACGGCATCAGCGCATATTCGGCTGCCGGCGAGGGAAGCCGCGTTGAGCTTCGCCTGCCGATGAACAAGGAGGGAAACGGCAATGCTGAAGGTTCTGGTCGTTGACGATGAGACCGTCGTCCGCCGCGGCATCGCCCTCGGCGTCGATTGGGCGTCGATGGGCTGCGTCGTGGTCGGCGAGGCGGCAAACGGCGAGGAAGGGCTGCTCGCCGCCGAGCGGTACAGCCCCAATCTCATCATAACTGACATACGTATGCCGAAGCTGGACGGCATAGAGATGCTGCGCGAGCTGCGCCGCCGCGGCTGCCGCGCGCACGTCATCATACTCACGGCGTACAGCGACTTTGAGTACGCCCGCTCCGCGCTCCAGCTCGACGCGGACGACTATCTGCTCAAGCCCTTTCAGGATAACGAGCTTATCCTCGCCGTCGAGCGCATCCGGCAGAAGGAGCAGGAGCAGGGCGAGCTGAGCGTTATCGACACGCTCGCGCTCGAAAAGGGCGACAAGAGCCGCTACGTGCTGAAGGCGCTCGAATACATCTCCGAGCACTACGCCGACGGCGGCATAAACATAACCGAGATCGCCCAGCATCTCGGCGTCAGCGAGGGACACCTCAGCCATGTGTTCAAGAAGGAGACGAACTACACCGTCGTCGGCTATCTGACCCGATACAGGATACACATGGCGCTGAAGCTGCTGCGCGACTGCCGGTATAAGATATACGAGGTCGCGGACATGGTCGGCTACAAGGACGTGACCTATTTCGGCAGCACCTTCAAGAAGCTGACCGGACTGAGCCCATCGGAATATCAGGACAGATGCAGATAGGAGGAACATATGCTTGACGAATTCATAAAGCTCTCGCAGCGCGGGGACGCGCTCTGGATAAGCGACGTCCGCAAAGCCTTCGCCGCGGAGCCGGACGCATACCGCGCGGTGATACGGCTCGAGTGTCTGGACGGAACGCTGCGGGACTACGCCTGCCCCCTCCCCCGCTGGAAAAACGCAGCCGAGCGGGACTTTCTCGCCGAATATCTCACCGCCCGCATTTTCAACATTCTCTCGTGCTTCAGCGGCCGCGCGCTGCACGTTTATCTTGACCTCTCCGCCGAGGAGCCGCGAAGGCTGGTGGAGGGCTGCCTGGCCGCGTTCACGGCGACACCCGGCCTGAAAAAAGTGCTGAACATCGCGCGCAGGCTCTGCGGCAGCATGAGTCTGCCGCCGTTCGGGATGGACGTGCGCGATATAAGTGACCACTTCCCCGCGCCGCTGCGCGAGGCTCCCGCGTCCGGTGTCTCGCTGAACGAGCGGCTGCTGGCCGCGATCGAGGCCGGAGGCCGAGGCGCGTACTGCGGGATGGACGTCGGCGGGACGGACATCAAGCTCGCCGCTGCTCTCGACGGGCGGCTGCTCGCCGTCAAGGAATATGACTGGAACCCCGCGGCAAGCCCGACGGCGGACGGCATCACCGAGCCGATGATGATGCTCGCGCGGCTGATGCGCGCCTGCGTCATCGCCGATTCGCTCCCCAAGGATTACGGCGCACAGGCGATGCTCGCCGACGCGCTGCGCAAGGACGCGGACGACGAAGCAATCCGCGCCGCGATATCCGCCTGTGAGGATGCGGCGGCGGAGCTGCCGCTGTTCGACGGGCTGGGTCTGAGCTTCCCCGACATTGTGATCGGCAGCCGCATTCTAGGCGGCGAGACGCCGAAGACCAAGGCCATGCGCGAGAATCCCGACATCGACTACGAGACGGAGTTTGCAAAGCTCGGCCGCGTGTCCGAAACGCTCGCGGCGCTGTGCCGTCCCGGTGTGCGCGTGCGCATCATAAATGACGGGCCGATGGCGGCGTTCAGCGCGGCGGCAGAGCTGGCCGCGGACGGCGCGGAGCTGACGCGCGGCGTTGTCGCCTACGCGATGGGCACCGATCTCGGCAGCGGCTGGATAGACGCGCGCGGCGACATACCGGAGATTCCTCTCGAGCTGTATGATCTGCTGCTCGACCTCGGCAGCGCGCCGTGGAAGCACATCCCGCCGGAGGATATCCGCTCCGTGCGCAACGAGAATTCCGGCCTGTCCGGAGTGCGGCGCTATCTGGGTCAGGCGGCGACATACCGCCTCGCGCAGGAGCTTCAGCCCTCGCTGCTCGACGGGCTGACTGAGGAAACGGACGGCATCATCAGGATAAAAGCTGCGCCGCAGGACATGCGCAAGCCCGCGCTCGAGCGGCTGATGACGGCCGCGGTGGACGGGAACGGGGCCGCGCGGGAGATATTCCGCCGCATCGGCTTGAATCTCGCGGCGCTCACCGAAGAGATGGAATACCTGCTCTCGACGGGCACGGACAGCCGGTACATTTTCGGCCGGTTTGCAAAGATCCCCGGCTGCTTTGCGCTGATACGCGAGGGCTTCGGCTCCGTCCTGCCCGATATGAAGCTCATCGCCGCGGACGACGGACTTGCCCGCAGCGGGCTCATGCGCCAGCTCGCCCGACTCGACGGCGTGACGGTCGCGCAGTTCGCGCAGGCCGTCAGCGCAATATACTACTCTTGCATGAATTGATAACACGGAGGTCATTCGATGAAACGCAGTGAAATAAACAAGGCTCTCAAGGAGCTGGAAGCCATGTGCCGCGAATACAAATGCTATCTGCCGCCCTTCTGCGGCTTCACGCCGGAGCAGTGGCAGAGCATCGGCCACGAGTACGACGAGGTGCGCGACTGCATGCTCGGCTGGGACATCACCGACTACGGTCTCGGCGACTTTGACAAGGTCGGCTTCTCCCTGATAACCATTCGCAACGGCAACCGCAAAATGCCGGAGAAGTACCCGAAGGTCTACGCCGAGAAGCTGCTGTATATTAAGGAAGGGCAGTACGCACCGAACCATTTTCACTGGTACAAGACCGAGGACATCATAAACCGCGGCGGCGGCAACGTGCTCATCCGCGTTTACAACAGCCTGCCGAACGAGGAGATCGACTACGAATCCGACGTCACCGTGCACACCGACGGCCGCACCTACACCGTCCCCGCCGGTACGCAGATACGTCTCACGCCGGGCGAGAGCATCCATGTGCAGCAGTACCTGTACCACGATTTCTCCGTTGAGCCCGGCACGGGCGCGGTGCTGCTCGGCGAGGTAAGCCAGTGCAACGACGACAACACCGACAACCGCTTCAACCCTCCCGTCGGCCGCTTCCCCAAGATTGAAGAGGACGAGCCGCCCTACCGTCTGCTCTGCAACGAGTACCCCGCGGCGAAGTGAGGTGCGGCATGAACGGTAAAATAGACGTGGCCGCGATCGGCGAGGTGCTCATAGACTTTGCGCAGGAGAGCGTTGACGCGCTCGGCTATCCCACTATGGCGGCGCATCCCGGCGGCGCGCCCTGCAACTTTCTCGCAGCGCTCTCGGCGCTGGGGATGAAAACAGCGTTTCTGGGCAAGGTCGGCGAGGACGATTTCGGCCTGATGCTGCGCCATACGCTCGACGCCGCGGGCATCGACACGCGCGGGCTCATCTCCGATCCGGAGGTATTCACGACGCTGGCCTTCGTCCGCTTCGACGAGAACCGCGACCGCTCGTTCAGCTTCGCGCGCAAGCCCGGCGCAGACACGCGCCTGCGCTCCGACGAGCTTGACCTGACCGTTATCGACGAATGCCGTATGCTGCATTTCGGCACGCTGAGCCTCACCGACGAACCGGCGCGCTCCGCGACGCAGGCCGCCGTTGAATACGCGCGCCGCCGCGGCAAGCTCATCAGCTTTGACCCCAATCTGCGCGAGCCGCTGTGGCCGTCGCTGGACGCCGCCGCGGAGCAGATGCTCTGGGGGCTTAAAAACGCGGACGTTGTGAAGATCAGCGGCGAAGAGGCCGAATTTCTGTTCGGCTGCGGCTGCGAGAAGAGCGCGGAGCTTATCCTGAACGACTGCGGCGCAAAGCTCGTGATGATAACGCTCGGCAGCGAGGGCTGTTTTATAAAGAACCGCGCCGCGCAGTGCCGCGTTCCGGCGGCGCGCGTAAAGGCGGCGGACACTACCGGCGCAGGCGACATCTTCGGCGGCAGCGCCGCATATTGCCTGCTCTCCTCCGGCAAGGCTCCGGAGGATCTGAACGAGGAAGAGCTTAATGCGATAGGGCGCTTTGCCTGCGCGGCGGCGGGACTGTCCGTACAGCGCCCCGGCGGCATATCCAGCGTCCCCGGCAAGGAAGAAATTCTCGCCCTGCTCGCCGCAGGTGACTGAAAACAGCAACTACATATAAAAAACAACTGCGCGGGAATGGTCGGTGTTCATAAGGCAGCGAACAGACCTGCAAATCGTAAGTTGAGGAGGAAGTAGGTATGCTAAACAACAAAGGGTTCGACCTTTGGGCCGATGGATATGACAAAACTGTCGGCATTTCTGATGAGGAAAACATATACCCTTTTGCCGGTTATAAAAAGGCACTTGGGTTCATTTTTCAGACCATAATGAGAGCTGAAAATGCCGTTGTGCTGGATATTGGATTCGGAACAGGCACATTAACGACAAAACTATACGAGCGAGGCTGTTCCATTTATGGGCAGGACTTTTCATCAAGAATGATTGCGTTGGCATCTGAGAAAATGCCAAATGCACAGTTATATCAGGGGGACTTTTCAAAAGGGCTTGCCGAACCATTGCGGAACTTTCGTTATGACTATATTGTAGCGACATACTCTCTGCATCATTTAACGGATGCGCAAAAGCACGACTTTCTGTTAGACTTGCGTAACTACTTAAAAGAAAACGGTAAACTTATAATCGGCGATGTTGCCTTTGAAACCCGAAAGGACTTAGAACAGTGTAAATTGAAGGCAGGAGACACATGGGATAATGATGAAATCTACTTTGTCGTTGAGGAACTGAGAAAAGATTTTCCGGCTCTTTCATTTACGCAAATGTCCGATTGCGCGGGAGTCTTGATTTTGGACTGACAACTTCCAGTTTGCCGAAATATCTTTCTAACTTTCCCTATTTTACAGGCTTTTTAGCCCATTCATTAGTGAAATGATATGTATTTTCCCTTATTTTTGCCCTTATGAGATAATCGTAAGGGAAATAAGGGAAAGTTTTATTTAGTCGTTGCCTGCCACTTTATCAAGTAACTTTGCGGATTCCCGCTTGGCTTTTCTTGTGGAATGGGCGTAGACATTCATTGTGGTACTGACATCTGAGTGTCCTAACAGTTCCTGTACATCTTTCGGAGCTGCTCCATTTGCCAGAAGGTTGCTTGTGTAGGTGTGCCCTTACGGTATAATTACGACAAACCGGAAAAGCCCCGTATATCAAGG
>ERZ824473.372-NODE-372-length-84067-cov-14.850105_pt1 | contig 84067 bp, 81 predicted proteins | sample MGYA00519874_ERZ824473 | MGnify/ENA primary metagenome ERZ824473 (study PRJEB31778, sample SAMEA3449151) | human gut metagenome | biome: human gut; feature: human-associated habitat; material: faeces | place: United Kingdom | collected 2010/2012 ... | reverse complement strand
AGTGTGGTGTACACCTTGTAGATATGGTGTATTTGCAAAGACCTCTATAAAACAAGTTCCAGTTTGTCGAACTGAATATAGCGTACATAGCCGCTTGGTTTTCAAAAGAAATCAGGCGGCTATTTCTATAAAAAATATTTTTTGGTTTTCTGTATCGTTTTCAAGATACGTCAGTACCCATAAAATAATTAATCCTCCGTATGATTTTCATCATACGGAGGATTTTTCATGCCTTGTTGCGGGTGAGTACGATTCCAATCACGGTGCTGATAAGAATTATAGGCGCCAGCCGCACGAACAGCCACTCAAAGGCGTGGAACGCCGCGCCGGCGACGGCAGTTTCCGGATCGCTGTAATTCCAGCCCAGATACGGACTGTTCAGCAGTACCAGCGCTGCCGCGATGATCACCGTGACCGCGCACAGCGCAATTAGCAGCCAGCGCAGTGTTTTCCGCCGCGCGGCCTTTTGCCGCGCAAGCTGCAGGTTGATGATTTCAAGCTTTTCGGCTATTGCTTTCAGGTCGTCAGCCTCCGCTCTGACGGCGAATTCGCCGAGCAGTGCGCTCACCGGCGTAGCCAGCGCATCCGATAGGGCTATCAGCATGTCGGAATCGGGGACGGACAAGCCCTGCTCCCATTTTGATATTGTCTGCCGCACAACGTTCAGCTTGACGGCCAACTCTTCCTGAGAAAGTCCTTTTGACTTTCTGGCGGTTTTTATGTTTTCACTCAGCATTCTTTTAGCCTCCTTTGGCTCGGCTGATGGCTACATTATAGAGCAAGTACGCCCATTGCCGCAAGCAACGCGTGTTAACATCCCGTTGCGCAGCATTAAAAATCGCCGCACAGATGTGCGGCGATCCTCTGAGGTTTGCGATTCGATTGCTTTTTCTTTTTTGAGGTTTGTGAGGTATGCTTACTTTTTATATCAACATGAGGACGGGTTAGATCTTCATGCAGACATCCCATGCGCGCCAGATGACTGTGCGCAGATTGCCGATGGCGACACAGTCGCCAACGCGGTGAATAGTTTCTCTGCCCTTGACCTTGCGGGATGCAGTCTTGCCGCCGACTGGGGTCGGAACGAAGCCGATGCCGTTGACAACGCTGTCGCACTCGACGAAGAAGGTCTCGCCGGTCTGAACGTTCTTGACGGTGCAGCCCTTGTCGGTGATCTCGGTGACGGTGGAGTGCAGATAGACGGGAACCTTGTGATACTCCATTGCGTCGCGCAGATAGGAGGTGTTCGCAAGGCAGGTCGCCTGCGCGGCAACGAGGTCGCCGGCGTACTCGACGATGATCGGGTGCTTGCCGAAGTTCAGCAGCAGGTCGTAGGCTGCCTCGCAGGAGGACTGGCCGCCGCCGATGAACAGAACTTTATCGCCGACTTCCTTCTTGTCCTTGAGGACGTCGGTAAAGGTGAGGGTCTTGTCAAAGCCCTTGATCTGGGGCATCGTGCGGGGCACGGAACCGGTCGCAACGATGATATCGTCAAAGCCGTGAAGGGTGTTGAGATCGTTGACCTCGGTGCCAAGATGAACCTCGATGCCGGCCTTCTCGATCTCGCGCTTGTACCAGGTGATGAGATCCTTGTCGTTCTCCTTGAAGGTCATGGCGGACGCGGTCAGGAACAGGCCGCCCAGCTCATTGGACTTCTCGAAGATAACGGGCTTGTGGCCGCGCTGGGTCAGAACCAGAGCGCATTCCATGCCGCCGATGCCGCCGCCGATAATAGCGACCTTCTTGGGCTTCTTGGTCGGGACTATCTTGTAGCGGTTGTGCTGCATGGTGGTCGGGTTCAGGGCGCAGCGGGCGAGGTGCAGAGAGTCGCCCAGATGCTGGATGTTCGGAGTACCGGCGAACTTCGCCATGTTGAAGCAGCCGTTGTGGCAGCGGATGCAGGGCTTGATCTCGTCCTGCTGACCGGCCTTGATCTTATGTATCCAGTCGTGATCGACGAGGTTCTGACGGGCGATGGCAACGGCGTCGAGCCGTCCGGCCTCGATCTCCTCGGCGGCCTTGACAGGATCCATACGGCCTGCGCAGACGACGGGCTTGTCGGTGAACTTCTTGATGTGCTCGACGTACTCGAGGTTGCAGTTATCCGGCATGTACTGAGGCGGATGCGCCCAGTACCATGCGTCGTAGGTGCCGTTGTCGCAGTTGAACATGTCATATCCGGCGTCGGCCAGATATTTGACTGCGCGCTCGGACTCCTCCATGTCGCGGCCGAACTCCTTGAAGTCCTTCTCGTAAGGCATCGCGCCCTTGCCCCAGTCCTTCGTCTTGGAGACGACGGAGTAGCGCAGGGAGACGGGGAAGTCGGGGCCGCAGGCAGCCTTAATGGCCTGAACTATCTCGACAGGGAAGCGGAAACGGTTCTCGAAGGAGCCGCCGTACTGGTCGGTGCGGTAGTTCATGTTGGAGATGGTGAACTGGTCGAGCAGGTAGCCCTCGTGGACAGCGTGAATCTCAACGCCATCGACACCGGCGTCCATGAGCTTCTTGGAGGTCTTGGCAAAGGCTTCGACCTGATCCTGAATCTCCTTGATTGTCATCGGGCGGGACTTGACCTCGTCGTACCAGCGGTTCGGGGTAGCGGAAGCGGAGGCGGTGATGTAGTCAAGGTCTGCCACGGGAGATACGAGCTTGCCGAGCAACGGGTGCTCAAGCAGCATTACCATGGGCTTGGTGATCGCCATGGAGCGGCCCATACCGGCGGCGAGCTGAACAAACAGCTTCGCTCCGGTCTTGTGGAACTCCTCCATGTAGACCTTCAGATCCTTGAACATCTTGTCGTTCTGATACAGCCAACGGCCGCCGATAGCGTCCTTGATGCACTGCATTCCGGGAAGAATGAGGCCGACGCCGTCCTTTGCGCGGTTGAGCAGGAAATACGCTGCTTCCTTGTCAAGATGACACGGCTCCATCCAGCCGAAGAGGGAAGTGCCGCCCATGGAACATTGCACGATGCGGTTCGGAATCTCGACCTTGCCTATTTTCCAAGGGGTAAACAGGGCATTGTACTTGGAATCCATATGTTTCTCCTTCAAAATAATAATATATGACGAACGGTGAGGCGTGGAAGAGGCCTGCGCCGCTGGTCTTCAAATGGTGAAGCCGGGGTCATTTCTTCGCGGCAAATTCGCGCGTGAACATCGCGCACATGCTCTCAAGACGCTCATGCGCGTCAAGCTCGCTGACGCTCGGCACGCCGACGGTCAGGCGCTGCATCATGCCGAGGATGGAATCGTAGGCGTTGTAATACAGCTGCTTGATGTTCGCACCAGGATCGACCGTCCCGTCCGCAAGTCCGCGGCGCACCGCCTGTGACAGGGGGCCTTTGTACGTCTCGTAGCGCTCCGGCGGTCTGTTGATAACGTGCGCGTTCTTGCCGACGCTGTACAGCGCGACTTCTGCGTCCAGCGAAAATCTTATCCCTTCGGGATCAACAAACAGCATGTTCGCGTAGCTGTTAAGGATGATGTTTATCTGCTCGATTCCGGTCTGCGCGTCGTCCGTATGGCGGCGCAGCTCGCGCGCAATATACGCCTTCGTGCGCTCCCAGTAGCAGAACGCGGCGGCGATGACGATATCGTCCTTCGAGGGGAAATATCTGAACACGGAGCGCTGCGTCAGCCCAGACTCGGCGGCGATTTCGGAGACTCGCGTGTTATTTATACCGTTTTTTATAAAGCACTCCAGCGCCTTCTCGGTGACGAGCCGGATGTTTTGTTCACGAAGCTCTTCTAACGACATGGCATATCCTTTCCCAGCAAAATGTCAGTCGGTGTGACAAGCTTCATTATATATACTTTTTACGGAATTTGCAAGAAGAAATTTCAATTATCTAGGAAAATTTGCTTGAGTGCGGCGAAGCGCTGAAAGGCTTGATATCCGCGGGAATTTTCGATTTATTAACATGAAGGGGCTTGAATTTTCGCGCATATTCTGCTATATTTCCCTTTACAGTTGAGCGTTTGGTAGAAAAAGTTAGTTACGCGCAACTTATTACATATATAAATTGGAGGAATACATTATGAAGCATACCGGACTTTTCGCAGCGGGCGTTCTCTTTGGCACCGCAGGGCTGAAGATCCTTGGCAGCAAGGACGCCAGAAAGGTTTACGCACATACCACTGCCGCTGTTCTGCGTGCGAAGGACAGCGTTATGCAGACCGTTACCGCGATCCGCGAGGGCGCCGAGGACGTCTACGCCGACGCAAAGGAGATCAACCGTCTCCGTGCCGAGGAAGAGGCGGCAGCGGTTATCGAGGATAAGTCTGAGGAGACCGTCAAGGCGTGATTTATACCGCGGCTGCCGCAGGCGGAACCTGCGCCTTGCGGCAGCCGCCGGCAAGAGGTAACGAGTTATGAAATGCAAAATAATCCATGAGTCGCGCGGGCGGCTGCGTGTGCATCTCGAATGCGCGCGGATGTCGCTGGACGAGGCTGATGTGCTGGAATATTACATGCGCAGTGTGGACGGCGTTGACGAGGTGAAGGTGTACGACCGCACCCGCGACGCGGTCATATGCTACCGCGCAGAGCGCGCCGCAGTGATAAATGCGCTGGCGGCGTTTTCGTTTCCCGCAGCGGAGGCGATGCAGCTTGTCCCGGAGCACACTACCCGTGAGCTGAACCGCGAGTTCGAAGATAAGCTCGCAATGGCAGTGCTGCGCCGCACGGCGTCGAAGCTGTTCCTGCCCGTACCCGTGACGACGGCGATAGCGATAGTGCGCTCGCTGAAGTATATCCACGAGGGGCTGAAGGCGCTGCTGCACGGCAGACTCTCAGTCGCGGTGCTGGACGCGACGGCGGTTTCCGTCTCGATGCTCCGCGGCGATTTCTCGACGGCAAGCTCCGTCATGTTCATGCTCTCCCTCGGCGAGATTCTTGAGGAGTGGACGCATAAGAAGTCCGTCGCCGATCTCGCGGGGGCGATGTCCATAAACATTGACAAAGCGTGGCTGCGTACCGGTGAGACCGAGACGCTTGTACCCGTCGGCGATATCCGCCCCGGCGATGAGATCGTTATCCGCACCGGCTGCATGATTCCGCTCGACGGCAAGGTCATTGAGGGCGAGGCGATGGTCAATCAGGCTTCGATGACCGGCGAATCCATGCCGGTAGCGAAGCGGCCGGGCAGCTATGTGTATGCGGGCACTGTCGCCGAAGAGGGCGAGTGCGTCGTCTGCGTGGAGAAAGCATCCGGCGGCGGCCGCTATGACCGCATCGTGAAGATGATAGAGGAGTCCGAAAAGCTCAAATCTACCGCCGAGGACAAGGCGTCCCGCCTTGCCGACCGCCTTGTGCCATATACGCTCGGCGGCACGGTGCTGACCTATCTCGTCACGCGCAACGTCACAAAGACGCTGGCTGTGCTGATGGTGGACTTCTCCTGTGCGCTGAAGCTCTCCATGCCTATCGCGGTGCTGTCCGCGATGCGCGAGAGCAGCGGACATAATGTTTCCGTCAAGGGCGGGCGCTTCCTTGAGGCTGTTGCCGCGGCGAACACGATAGTTTTCGACAAGACCGGAACCCTGACCTACGCTACTCCGACAGTCGCGCAGGTCGTGCCCTTCGGCGGCAGGGAAGAGATCGAGATGCTGCGTCTCGCGGCCTGCCTTGAGGAGCACTATCCGCATTCCATCGCAAACGCGGTCGTGGAGGAGGCCAAGCGGCGCGGCCTGTCGCATGAGGAGTACCATTCTCAGGTGCAGTACGTCGTGGCGCACGGCATCTCCAGCATGGTCGAGGGCAAGAAGACCATAATCGGCAGCGCGCATTTCGTCTTTGAGGACGAGGGCTGCCGCATACCCGAAGGCGAGGAAGAGAAGTTCAGCACGCTCCCGGCGGAGTATTCGCATCTTTATCTCTGCATCGCGGGCGAGCTTGCCGCCGTCATCTGCATACATGACCCACTGCGCCGCGAGGCGAAGGCCGCCGTCCGTGCGCTGCACGACTGCGGCATAGACAAGGTCGTGATGATGACCGGCGACAGCCGCAGAACCGCCGAAGCCGTGGCCGCGGAAGTCGGGGTGGACGAGGTGTTCGCCGAAGTGCTTCCGGAGGACAAGGCCGCGTATATCCGCAGTGAGAAGGCCGCCGGACGCAAGGTCATAATGATAGGCGACGGCGTGAACGACTCTCCGGCGCTGTCCGAGGCTGACGCCGGTATAGCGATAGCGACGGGCGCCGCGATAGCGCGCGAGATCGCCGATATAACCATATCGTCGGAGGACCTGTTCGAACTGGTCACGCTGCGCCGCCTGAGCGAAGCGCTGATGGATCGCATCCACCGCAATTACCGCTTCATCGTCGGCTTCAACTGCTCGCTCATCGCGCTCGGCGTCGCCGGTATACTCCCACCCGCCACTTCCGCACTGCTGCATAATCTCTCCACGCTCGCCGTGAGCATGAAGAGCATGACGAATCTGCTGCCTGAGGAAGAAGAGTGACATGGCGGAGATAAGGAAAGCGGCCGAGCGGGACGTGCTGCCCGTGGCCGCGATATATGAGCATATAATCTCCGAGGAAGAGGCCGGACGCGTCTGCATCGGCTGGCAGCGCGGCGTATACCCCACGGAGCACACCGCGCGCGAAGCCATCGCGGCGGGGGAACTGTTCGTCATGGCCGACGGCGGTGAGATCGTCGCGGCGGCGCGGATAAACCGGACGCAGGTTCCCGAATACGCCGACGCGCAGTGGGAATATACTGCGCCGGACGATGAGATCATGGTGCTGCATACGCTGGTCGTATCCCCTGCCTGTGCGGGCAGGGGATATGGCACGGAGTTCGTGCGCTTCTATGAGCGGTACGCGCTCGAAAACGGCTGCCCGTATCTGCGCATGGATACGAACGCGAAGAACACGGCCGCGCGGCGGCTGTATGCGCGCCTCGGCTATAAAGAGGTCGGCATCGTGGACTGCACATTCAACGGCATAGCCGGCGTAAAGCTCGTGTGTCTGGAAAAGAAAATAGGTTAAAATGAAAAGAGCGCTGCTTTTGCAGCGCTCTTTTCATGCTCACTTACATGTTGCAGCCCGGGATGTCGCCGACGCCGTTGAGCACAAGGCGCGGACGGTAGGGGAACTGCTCGATATCCTCGCGCGAGGTGACGCCGGAGAGAACAAGGCAGGTGTCGAGGCCGGTCTCAATACCGGCGACCATGTCGGTGTCCATCCGGTCGCCGATCATAACAGCCTCGGCAGAGTGGACGCCGAGGATACGCAGTCCGGTGCGCATCATCAGCGGGTTCGGCTTGCCAACAAAATATGCGGTCTTGCCGGTCGCAAGCTCTATCGGCGCGATCATCGCGCGGCAGGCGGGGATTATGCCGTCCTCGGAGGGACCGGTCAGGTCGCTGTTGGTGCCGATGAGCTTCGCGCCGTTCGTGACAAGGCGCACGGCCTTGAGAATGTTCTCATAATTATAGGTGTTGCCCTCGCCGATGACGACATAGTCGGGATCGACATCGTTCATGGTTATTCCCTCGTCATGTAGCGCCATGATGAGCCCTGCGCCGCCGATGACGTACGCGCTGCATCCGGGCGACTGCGAGCTTATGAAGCGCGCGGTGGCAAGGGCGCTCGTGTAGAAATGGCTCTCGTCCACCTCAAGCCCCATGCGCCACAGCTTCTGCTGAAGCTCCTTGGGCGAGCGCTCGGAGGCATTGGTGAGGAAGAGAAAGTTCTTGTTCTCACGGTACAGCCAATCGACGAATTCTTTCACTCCGGGCAGCAGCCTGTTGCCGTGATATATCACGCCGTCCATATCGCAGATGAAACCTTTTTTGCTTCTGAGTTGCTCCATGTTATCCTCCATATACTTTTCTTTAAGTGCATCATATCACGTAATATCATATTGTAAAAGCACATTTTTGTAAAGAAAGCGAAAAAATAATATGATCTGATGATTTTACTTTGATTTTACCTTATTCGGCTTTCGTATTTTACATTGCCTGGTTAGAATTACAGACGTACCAGGAAATTGTTTAAAACGAAAGGGAGATAAAACATGAAAAAGATCATCAGTATAGTTCTTGTACTTGCATGTGCAGCCGCGCTGCTCGCAGGCTGCGGCAGCTCCGGCACGGCCGGAAGCACCAGCACACCCAGCGCATCCAGCGAACCCAGCAGCTCCGTCAGCACTGACGCCGCCGTCACCGGCTCTGTCGCGACCGACGGCTCGACCTCCATGGAGAAGGTCATCGGCGCGCTGGGCGAGGCGTTTATGAATAACAACAGCGGCGCAAGCTTCACATATAACCCGACCGGCTCCGGCTCCGGCATCAAGGCGGTTCTCGAAGGCCGCTGCGACATCGGCCTTTCGAGCCGCGCGCTGAAGGACGAAGAGAAGGCCGAGGGACTGGTCGAGACCGTGCTCGCCTATGACGGCATCGCAATGGTCGTCAACCCCGAAAACCCCGTCTCCGATTTGAGCCTTGAGCAGATCGCCGCCATCTACACCGGCGAGATCACGAACTGGAAAGAAGTTGGCGGCAACGACGCCGAGATCATCCTGATAGGCCGTGAGGCCGGCAGCGGCACGCGCGACGGCTTCGAAACCATCACCGGCACCGCCGAAGCTTGCAAGTACCGCCAGGAGCTCACCTCCACCGGCGACGTGATCGCGACCGTGGCCTCTAACCCCGATGCTATCGGTTACGCCTCTCTCGCAGCGCTCAAGGATACCGTCAAGGCGCTCAGCGTCAGCGGCGTGACTCCCACCGAGGAGACCGTTAAGGACGGCAGCTACATCATCCAGCGTCCGTTCGTCCTCGTGACCAAGGAAGGAACCGCGCTCTCAGCCACCGCGCAGAAGTTCTTTGACTTCGCCCTCTCCACCGATGCGGCAGACATCATCTCCGCAGCCGGCGCAGTTGCGGCAAACTGAAAAACACCAGCCTGAAGGCGGCCGATATCGACCGCCTTTCGGCGCATTGAAAGGACTTTCCGATGAAGCGTCAGAAAGCGCAGAATAACAATCTGATCGAAAATATAATACACGGCGTGTTTCTCATCATGGGGCTGATAACCGTTGGCTGCGTGCTGCTCATAACCGTGTATCTTGTCATATCCGGCATACCGGCGATGCGCGAGATCGGCCTGAGGGAGTTCCTGCTGGGCAAGGTCTGGGCATCCACCGCGGCGGAGCCGAAATACGGCATCCTCCCATTCATCCTCACAAGCGTTTACGGTACGGCGGGCGCGATGCTGCTCGGCGTCCCTATCGGATTTTTCACGGCGGTGTATCTCGCAAAGTTTGCGCCGCGCGCGGTGAAAAACTCAATGCAGGCCGCCGTCGGTGTGCTGGCCGGTATCCCGTCAGTGGTGTACGGCCTCGTGGGAATGCTGGTGCTGGTGCCGGGGATAAGAGAGATCTTCGGCGTGCCGGACGGAGCGAGCCTGCTCGCGTCGATAATTGTGCTCGCGGTGATGATTCTCCCGTCCATCATCAAGGTGTCGGTCACGGCGCTGGAGGCCGTGCCGCGGGAATATGAGGACGCGTCGCTCGCCCTTGGCGCAACGCCGACGGAGACCTGCTTCCGCGTCTCCGTCCCCGCTGCAAAAAGCGGAATCGCCGCGGCGGTGGTTCTCGGCGTCGGGCGCGCTATAGGCGAAGCGATGGCGGTCATGATGGTGTCGGGCAACGCCCCGAACATGCCGGAGCTTCTGCAGAGTGTCCGCTTTCTCACAACGGCGGTCGCAAGCGAGATGTCCTACTCCAGCGGACTTCAGCAGCAGGCGCTGTTCTCCATAGCGCTGGTGCTGTTTCTGTTCATAATGATGATAAACGCGGCACTTAACTATTTCCTCAAACGCGATAAGGATAAATAATATGGATTCAAAAAAACTTTCGCCTTCCCGACGCGCGTACGGCTGGCTGATGCGCGCGTTGATGTGGCTTGCATCCGCGCTTACCTGTGCGCTGGTACTGTTTCTGATAGGGTACGTGCTGTATAAGGGCATCCCGAATCTGTCATGGGAGCTAGTGTTCACTTCGCCGAGCTACCTCGAGGAGCGCATAGGCATCCTGCCCGATATCATGAATACTCTTTATATCATGCTCGCGGCGATCGTTATCGTCGTTCCGCTTGGAGTCGGGGCGGCGATATACCTGACAGAGTACGCGCACAATAAGCGCATCGTCGGCGCAATAGAGTACGCCGCGGAGACGCTGTCCGGCATCCCGTCGATAATCTACGGTCTTGTCGGCATGCTGTTTTTCTGTCAGTTCCTGAGCATGAGCACCTCGCTTCTCGCGGGCGCGCTGACACTGGCGGTGATGAACCTGCCGACGATAATGCGCACGACGCAGGAGAGCCTGAAAACCGTGCCGCAGAGCTACCGCGAGGGTGCGTTCGGACTGGGCGCGGGCAAATGGCGCGTCATCCGCACCGTGGTCATCCTAGGCTGCGTGGACGGCGTGATCACGGGCTGCATCCTCTCCGTCGGCCGCATCCTCGGCGAGTCGGCGGCGCTGCTGTTCACAGCGGGCTTCGCGCATACGCTGCGTCCGCTGTTTGAAGGGATCCGTGCCGTCGGCCTTGAGGGCGCGGGCGCAACGCTCACTGTCGCACTCTACGTCTACGCAAAGGAGCAGGGCGAATTCGGCGTAGCCTTTGCGATAGCGGCGATACTTATGTTCCTCACTCTTGTAATCAATCTGGCCGCCGGACTGGTGACCAAATACTATAATAGGAAGAAAAAGCTATGACTACTATAAACGAAACCGGAATGCCGCGCGCAATGCTTATAAATGACCTGTCCTGCATCGGTAAATGCTCTCTCTCCGTGGCGCTGCCGATAGTCTCGGCCTGCGGGGTCGAGGCCGTGGCGCTGCCCACCGTCATACTCTCAACGCACACGGGCGGCTTCGAGGGCTTCGCGGCGCGGGAGATGACCGAGGAGATGCGCACCTTCGCCGCGCACTGGAGGAGCATCGGCGTGAAATTTGACTGCATATACACCGGCTTCTTCGGCTCGGTGGAGCAGATTAACCTGACGGAGAAGCTGATCCACGATTTCGGCGGGGACGATACTGTTGTTATAGTCGATCCGGTTCTGGGCGACAACGGGCGGCTGTACCCCTGCTTTTCGGATGAATATGTGGAAGCGATGCGGCGGCTGACGGCGCTTGCCGATGTGATAACGCCGAACCTGACCGAGGCCGCCATCCTTGCCGGACTACCGTTTGACACGGCACCCGAGACGATACTCGCGCGGCTCAACGTGCCGAATGTGATAATAACCGGCGTGCGCCGCGAAGGGCGCATCGGCTACCTGTCGCGCTTCGGCGGGGAAAAGTGTGAGATAAGCACGCCATACGTCCCGCTTGCGCTGCACGGCACGGGCGACGTTTTCGCGTCCGCGTTCTGCGGCAAGCTCATGGCCGACCCGCAGCGCGACATGCAGCTCGCGCTGGCCGCGGCGGCGGACTTCTGCTACGGCTGCGTCCGCGAAACGGTGAAGCGCCAGCCGTCGCACTGGTACGGGCTTAGCTTTGAGGACATGCTGAAAAAAGGAGCGCTGAGATGAGCATTATTTCGGTAAACGATCTCTGCCTCTGGTACGGGAAGCAGCAGGCGCTGAAGGACATCTGCGTCGAGATAGAGCCGCACAGCATCACGGCGCTCATCGGCCCCTCCGGCTGCGGAAAATCGACCTTCCTCAAAACGCTCAACCGCATGAACGACCTTGTTCCGGACGTGAAGATCACCGGCAGCGTCAGGTATCGCGGGGAGGACATATATGCGCCGGGCACGGACGTCAATGAGCTGCGGCGCCAGATCGGCATGGTGTTCCAGAAGCCGAACCCATTCCCCATGAGCATATACGACAACATCGCCTACGGCCCGCGCACACACGGCGTGCGCAGCCGCGCTAGGCTTGACGACATAGTCGAGCGCTCCCTGCGCGACGCGGCGATCTGGGACGAGGTAAAGGACCGGCTGAAGAAGAACGCTCTCGGCCTCTCGGGCGGCCAACAGCAGAGACTGTGCATCGCGCGGGCGCTGGCTGTGGAGCCGGAGGTGCTGCTGATGGACGAGCCGACGAGCGCGCTCGACCCGATATCCACCTCGCGCATCGAGGAGCTCGCGATGCAGCTTCGCGGCAAGTATACGATCGTCATCGTTACGCACAACATGCAGCAGGCCGTGCGAATATCCGACAACACCGCATTTTTCCTCTTGGGCGAGCTGGTGGAGTACGGCGGGACGGAGCAGATGTTCTCGCAGCCGGCGGACAAGCGCACGGAGGACTACATAACGGGGAGGTTTGGATAAATGAGAAGCAATTTTGACAGGCAGCTTTCGGAGCTGAACCGTTCGCTCATCGAGATGGGCGCAATGTGCGAGGAGATAATCGCGCTTGCGACAAAGGCTCTCGCCGAGGGCGACATGGAGCTTGCGAAGCGCGTCGATACGCTGGGCGCGGACATCGACCGGATGGAGCGCACGATAGAATCCATGTGCCTGCGGCTGTTATTGCAGCAGCAGCCGGTGGCGCGCGACCTGCGGCAGATATCCGCCGCGCTGAAAATGATAACGGACATGGAGCGTATAGGCGATCAGGCGGAGGAGATAGCGGCGCTGGTGCGCTTCCTCGGCGGTCACGGCGCGGGAGACGACGCGCTTATCTGCGAAATGGCACGCTGCGCGGTGAATATGGTCACGGAAAGTGTTGATGCGTATGTAAAATATGATATAATGTTAGCGGAGCGGGTCATAGCCGAGGACGACGAGGTGGACGCCCGTTTCATACAGGTCAAGGCGGAGCTTATAGACGCCATAGCGAAAAACCCGAGCAACGGGGAGCTTGACCTCGACCTGCTGATGATAGCAAAGTATTTTGAACGCATCGCCGACCACGCGGTGAACATTGCCGAATGGGTGATATTTGCCGTGACGGGCGTGCATAAAGGAGACAAGGGACTATGATATGGTGCGTGGAGGATGATGCCAGCATACGTGATATCGAGGTATACGCTCTGCGTTCAGTGGGCTTCGAGGCGCGCGGATTTTCCGACGGCGCCGCGTTCTGGGACGCGCTGCGCGCCGAACGGCCGGAGCTTGTCGTGCTGGACGTGATGCTGCCTGGGATAGACGGCATTGAGCTTCTGAGCCGTATGCGCGCGTCCGACGCTCTGCGCGATATCCCCGTCATCATGGCCACGGCGAAGGGCACGGAGTACGACAAGATACACGGCCTGGACCTCGGCGCGGACTACTATCTCGCAAAGCCCTTCGGCGTGATGGAACTGGTGTCCTGCGTCAAGGCGGTGCTGCGCCGCTGCCGACGCGACGATGCGGAGCGTGCGGGAGTCAGCGCGGGCGGTGTCTCGCTCGATGCCGACGCGCACACCGTCACCGCCGGCGGCCAGCGCATCACGCTTACATACAAGGAATTTGAACTGCTGCGTCTCTTCATGGTGCACCCCGGCACCGCGTTCACGCGCGAACAGCTCATGGAGCGGGTCTGGGGCACCGATTACTGCGGCGAGACGCGCACGGTTGACATGCATATACGCACTCTTCGCCAGAAGCTCGGCGAATACGGCGAGATGATAGAGACGGTGCGCGGAGTGGGCTACCGGCTGGAGGCGCAGGTATGACAAAGAAAATTTTCTCTTCCATCATGCTCACGGCGGCCTGCGTGCTGCTTGCAAGCATGATAACGACAGTGGGCTTCCTGCGCGATTATTTCGGCGGAATCGAGGAGAGCGGTCTGCGCGAAGAGCTGGGCATAGCTGCGGTCGGCGTTGAGGACGATGGCATGGATTATCTCGCCGCGCTGCCGGACGGGCAGCGCCGTTTTACGTGGATAGCGGCGGACGGCAGCGTGATTTACGACACCAAGGCCGACGCCGACAGTCTGGAGAATCACTCCGACCGCGAGGAATTCAAAGCCGCGCTTGCAAGCGGAGCGGGCGAGAGTGTCAGATACTCGAACACGCTGATGCAGAAAACTATGTACGCCGCGCGCCGCCTTGATGACGGCACGGTGCTGCGCGTCTCCGTCAGCACGGCAACTGTGGGTGCGCTCCTGCTCGGCGTGACGCAGCCGATGCTGGCGGTGCTTGCCGCGGCGCTGATACTGTCCGCAATACTCGCAAAACACATCTCCCGCCGCGTCGTCGCGCCGCTCAACGAGCTTGATCTGGAGCACCCGCTGGACGACAGCAACGCCGCCTATGAGGAGCTTGCGCCCGTCTTAGGCCGCATCAACCGCCAGCGCAGTCAGATAAATTCGCAGCTGCGCGAACTGCGGCGGCGCACGGACGAATTTGCGCAGGTGACGGGCAGTATGCGCGAGGGGCTTGTGCTGCTCAACGAGCAGGGCTACATCCTCAGCATGAACCCGGCGGCGCGGAATATCTTCGCCGTGGAGGGGGACTGCGCGGGGAAGGACTTTTTGACGGTTGACCGCAGCTGTGACATGAGCGCGGCGGTGCGTTCGGCGATGGAGAGCGGACATGGCCGCCTGCACGAGCGGCATGGAGGCCGCATCTATCAGGTCGACGTCAGCCGCATAGATTCCGACGGAGCCGCTATCGGCACCGTTATACTGGTTTTCGACGTGACGGAGCAGGAGAGCGCGGAGCAGATGCGCCGCGAGTTCACCGCGAACGTCTCGCACGAGCTGAAAACGCCGCTTCAGGGCATCATCGGCAGTGCGGAGCTTATAGAAAACGGCATGGTGCAGCCTGCGGATATGCCGCGCTTCGTCGGCCATATCCGCGCCGAAGCGCAGAGACTTGTGACGCTTATCGGCGATATAATCCGCCTTTCCCAGCTTGACGAGGGCGAGGTGCTCCCGAAGGAGAGACTTGATCTGCTTGAAGTCGCGCAGAGCGCCGCGGACGATCTCCAGGCCGAGGCGGAGAAAAAGAACGTGCGTCTCTCCGTAAGCGGCGAGCCGGCGGAGCTTGAGGGCGTACGGCAGCTCATATACGAGGTGGCCTACAACCTCGGCGACAACGCGATAAAGTATAATATCGACGGCGGCTCCGTCAGCATCAATGTATCGTCCGACGGCAAAAACGCGAAGCTGACCGTGAGCGACACGGGGATAGGCATCGCGGCGGAGGATCAGAGCCGCATTTTCGAGCGGTTCTACCGCGTGGACAAGAGCCATTCCAAGGAGTCTGGCGGCACGGGGCTTGGCCTGTCGATAGTTAAACACGCCGTCCAGTACCACGGCGGGCGGATATCCATGGACAGCGCGCCCGGAAAGGGAACGAGCATAAGCGTAAGTCTGCCCATTCAATGATGATATTTGACTAATCGTCTCCGAAGGATTATAATACGGCATATCGTAGCATATGCTATGGCATCATTATTTTGGAGGACGCCATGAAACGCATATGCACCGTGTTCGCGCTGTGCGCGGTCCTGCTCCTGACGGGCTGCGGCAGCGGGCTTGAACAGCGCTGGGATGAATTTTCCGAAACCGTCTCCGAGGTGGACGGCCTGAGCTTTACGGCCGCTCTGCGCGCCGAGTATGAGGACAAGAGCGTCAGCTTTGAGCTTCGCTATGAGCAGTCGGGCGAGGAATGCGCCGTGACGGTGCTGTCGCCCGAGGAGCTGCGCGGAGTGAAGGCGGTGCGGAAGGACGGCTCCGGCGCGCTGAAGTATTACGGCTTCGTCATCGACACCGGGACGCTGGACGGCGGCCTGACGCCTGTCGGCGCGCTGCCGTATCTGGTCGACGCACTGCGCGGCGGCTATGCCGACTGCTTCTGGCGCGAGGGCGACAGCACGGTAGTGCGGCTTATCCCTGAGGACGGCATGACCGTTACCGTGTGGCTCGAAGAGGAGAGCATGACGCCGGTATACGCGGAGCTTGCATCCGGAGAGCGCGTGACGGTATTCTGCGAAATAGAGGATTGGGAGCTTGGCACATCCAGCGCTTGAATTCCTCGGAACGGAGACAGATATGAACGACTTACAGAAGAGAACATGGGCGGAAATAAACCTTGAGAATCTGCGGCACAATTACCGCGCCATCCGCGCGACCTTGCCTGATGGCTGCCGCTTTCTCGGCGTTGTGAAGGCGGACGCGTACGGTCACGGCGCACTGCCTGTCTCGCGGCTTTTGCAGGCTGAGGGCGCGGATTACCTCGCCGTGTCCTGCCTTGACGAGGCGCTGGAGCTGCGCGGCGGCGGAGTCACAATGCCGATGCTCATCCTCGGCCATACGCCGCACGAGTACACCTCCGTGCTCATCGAGCAGAACATCACCCAGACCGTGACCTGCCTTGCCAAGGCGCTGGAGTATTCGGCGGAGGCCGTGAGCCTTGGAAAGACGCTGAAGATACACATAAAGCTCGATACGGGCATGTCCCGCCTCGGCTTTCTCTGCGACGGGGCGCACTTCGAGGAGGGCGTGGACAACGTCATCCGTTCCTGCACGCTGCCGGGCATCGAGAGCGAGGGCGTGTATACGCACTTCGCCGTGTCCGACGAGCCGGGCGAGGACTGCGAGAAGTATACACGCGATCAATTCGCGTTGTTCTGCCGCGTCGTGGACGAGGTAGAGACCCGCGGCAATATCGAATTCAAAATACGCCACTGCGCCAACAGCGGCGCCGTGGAGAGCTACCCTGAGATGGCGCTGGATATGGTTCGCCCCGGCCTGCTGCTGTACGGCTATGGCGATACCAGCGGCAGAATGGGTCTGAAGCCGTGCATGCGCCTTGTCAGCACGGTCAGTACGATAAAGATATATGACAGCGGTGTCAGCGTCAGCTATGGCCGCCGCTACGTCACCGAGCGGCGCACACGCATGGGCGTGCTGGCCATAGGATATGCTGACGGCCTGCCGCGCGTGATATCGAATAAATGCAGCTTCGCCGCAGGAAACGGCTTTGCGCCGCAGCGCGGCAGCATATGCATGGACATGTGCATGATCGACCTGACGGAGCTTCCGGAGGTCGATGTCGGTAGCGAGGTGGAGCTGTTCGGCGAGCGCAACAGCATCTATAAGCTCTCCGACGCTGCCGGAACGATACCGTATGAGCTTCTCTGCGCGGTGTCCAAGCGCGTCCCGCGCGTGTACGTGCGAAAATAAAACGATACATAAACGCCGTCCCCGTGAACGAAAGGTTCACGGGGACGGCGTTTTGTTATTCTTCAGGGTTCCACGGCAGAATGACGAAGGCCGGTTCATGCCCCATGGCGGGGATGAGCTTGTGCAGCACGTCGCCCATTGCGATGCGCAGAGTGGAGGTGTTTATACAGGGGTGGCAGCCGAGATATTCGTCGGCGAGCAGGTCGTTATCTATAAGCAGGTGTACGCGGCGCTGAGCGTCGTTCATTAGCCCCAGTACGCTGACGGAGCCGGGCGTGATATCCAGAAGTGCCTCCATGTGCTCCGCGGACGCGAACGACAGCCGCGCCGAGCCTATCTGCTTTGATAGGAGCTTCGTCTTGAACGGCTTGTCGCCGGGGAGGAGCAGAAGATAAAACTCCGTCGCCTGCCGGTTGCACAGAAACAGATTCTTGCATATCCCGCAGCCCAACACGGACTCTATGCCGTGGCAGGCCTCAATTGTGTCCGCGTGCTCATGGTCGACGCGGTAATATTCTATCCCAAGCGAGTCGAGAAGCGCGTAGCAGCGCTCTTCCTTGTCGATGCGCTTGTCGGCCGGACGGCCTTTGTGCAGTTCCAGTTCCATATTTCGTCCTTGTATTTATCTTTTATTTGACGGCAGCCATATTTTCTGCTGCTCTGCCGCGCGTATAAGCTCGTCGCGGAAGTCGGGGTGGGCGATGGATATCATCGCGTCCGCACGCTCCCACGTGCTGCGTCCGGCGAGATTCGCCGCGCCATATTCGGTGACAACGTAATACGCCTGACTGCGCGGCGTTGTGATAATATCGCCGCCGAAGCGCGGCAGCACGCGAGAATGGAGAACTCCGGCCTTGTCGCGGAAGGTGCTGCTCATGCACAAAAATGCCTTGCCGCCGCGGGACAGCGTCGCTCCGGTCACAAAATCCAGCTGGCCGCCGGTGCCGCTTATCTGGCGCGTTCCCGCACTCTCGGATGCTACCTGCCCGTAGAGGTCGGCGTTCAGGCAGCCGTTTATCGAGATCATGCCGTCGTTTTTCGCGATGACATACGGGTCGTTGACGTAGCTGAGAGGCATGGCCATGAGGCCGGGGTTGTCGTTTATCCAGTCGTACAGCTCTTCGCTGCCGACAGCGAGCCCGTACACACCCTTGCCGGTGTGCAGCGGCTTGCGGCGGTTCGTGAGCTTACCGGCGCGGAACATCGCGAGATACCCGTCGGAGCACAGCTCCGTGTGCATGCCGAGATCGTGCAGGTCGGACTCCGCAATGAGCCTGCCGAGCGCGTTCGGCATACCGCCGATGCCGAGCTGCACTGTTGCCCCGTCGTGAATGTGCGGGAAGATGTGGCGGGCGATCATCGTGTCCGTCTCCGACGGCTCAGGGGACTGCATGTCCCACAGCGGAAGCCTGCCCGCCTCAACGACGTGCGTCACCTCGGATATGTGGATGCTCTCGCCCTCGCCTAAAACGCGCGGAACAGCCTCGTTGACCTCAAGAATGATGACGTCCGCAGTGTCGGCGATGTCGCGGCATACGCCGGTGGAGCCGCCGAAGCTGAAATAGCCGTGGCTGTCCATGGGGGAGACGCAGAACATCGCGACGTTGACCGTCAGCTGGGTACGGTAGTACCAGCCGAGGTTGCGGAAGATCATCGGCGTGAAGAACGCGCGCCCCGCGTCGCAGAGCTTGCGCTCGTAGCCGGAGCAGTGCCATGTGTGGTAGACAAAGTGCTCCATCTCAGGATCGCACTCCACAACGGCGAGCGGCCCCGGGGTCAGATTCCCTCGTATTTTCACGCCGTGCAGCTCGTCTCTGCGCCGCGCGAGCGCGCGGTCGAGCAGGACGGGCTTAGCGTTGTTGGACGCGTAATCGACCCAGTCTCCGTTTTTGACAAGCCGCACCGCCTCGTCGGCCGTACAGAGCTTGGCGCGGTATTCGTCGGAATAGTTCATCTTATCACCTCGGAAATAATTTATGCCGTGGACGGATATCTCAGCTTCCAAGCACCCACAGGTGCGTTACACCGAACGCCTCGCGGATGAAAAAGTTCAGGGTTATCAGCGGGTAATCCGGAGCGCCCGCAACGCCCGCTGCGGCGACACCGAGTATTTTGGATATCTCCTTCGCGCGGTAGAGATGATAGCCGCTGGAGACGATGGCGACATTGCCGTCAGGCTCGTCCCCGCGCTCGCGGATTATCCTGTATGAGAACTCAAGGTTCTCCATCGTCGAGGTCGATCTGTTCTCCATAATGACCCGCTCCGGCGCGACGCCGTGCGCTGTCAGCCAATCGTACATCGCCTGTGCCTCACTGATATCCTCGTCGTTCCCCTGACCGCCGCTGACTATCGCTGTGGACTCCGGGTAGGCTTCAAGATAGTCGAGCGCGCCCTCGAGCCGGTGCGCCATGGAGAGAGACGGCGTCGACCCGTGCACGGCGGCGCCGAGCACGACGAGGTACTTCCGTTCAGGATCCTTATCCGTGCGCGAATTTGCGATTATCGGTATCTCCACGATGCAGAAATATATAAGCCCGACGCACACCAGCGCCGTCACGGCGCGCCACGCGCCACGCGGCAGATAGTGATGCAGCACTATCAGGGCGGCGATGAAGGCCAGCGTGTAGCCTATGTACGCATAGCCGCGCATCGCAAAGCGGAACACCAGCGCCGCCGCGAGCAGCGCGGCAGTCCAGAGTATCCAGTTCGGTATACTTTTCAGACCGTTCATCCGTTCAGCTCCTCCCACTGTTCATATAGCTCCAGAAGCTCGGTTTCAAGCCCTTCGCGCTCGGCGGACAGCTCCATGAGCTTCTGATAGTCGCTGCCGTTGGCTTCGGCCTCGGCATCGAGCGCTGCAATCCGGGCCTCAAGCTTCGCAATCTCACGCTCTGCCTTGGCGATGGCCTTGTCGTTGCCCTGCACGGGCTTTTTCTTCGGTTCGGCCTTTGGCTCCTTCTTTTTCTGCGCGGCGCGCTCGTTCTGGCGGAACACCTCCTGCCGGTCGCGCCACTGGCAGAATTCGCTGTAGCCGCCGCGGAAATCGGTTATCCGGCCGTCGGCCAGCGCCCATATGCGGGTCGCAAACTTCTCTATAAAATATCGGTCGTGCGAGACAAAGAGCAGCGTCTGCTCATAATCGGACAGCGCATCCTCCATCCATTCGCGGCTGGCAATGTCGAGATGGTTCGTCGGCTCGTCAAGTATCAGGAAGTTTATGTCAGCTCCCATCAGCATGCACAGCCGCAGGCGACTTTTCTCGCCGCCGGACAGCGTGCCGACCGGCGTGAATACGTCCTCGCCGCGGAAGCCGAAGGCCGCGAGCCTGTCGCGTGCCTCCTGCGGCTGGCAGCGGCAGTCGTAAAGCATGGTGTCATACGCAGAGCGCTCCGGAACGGAGAAGCTGACCATCTGCGGCAGATAGGCCGTACGCACTGCGGGGCCGCGGTATACGTATCCTGCGTCCGGCGTTTCGTCGCCCATGATGAGCTTGACGAGCGTGGATTTACCGGTGCCGTTGTCGCCGATGAGCGCGATGCGCTCGCCGCCGGTGACGGTGAGGTCAAGGCCGGAAAACAGCTTCTTTTCGCCGAAGCTTTTCGAAAGTCCCTCCATCACGAGAACCTCGTTGCCCTCAAATTCGCGCTGGCGGAACTTGACGGAGAGCTTCTTCTGCTCGGTGGGCTTCTCGGTGTGAGACAGCTTTTCGATGCGCTTTTCCATGGAAAAGGCGCGCTTATGCAGCTTGTCGTTGCCCATGAACGCCCAGAGATGCATCTGCTCCGCAGCGCGGGTGAGCTGCTCTATCTTGGCCTGATCCTTCTCGTATTTGCGCATCTTCTCCTCGAAGCGGCGCTGGCGCTCCTCAAGATAGAAGCTGTAACCGCCGGAGTAGAACTCCGCCTTACCGTCGACGATCTCGATACAGCGCTGCGCGACGCGGTCGATGAACCAGCGGTCGTGGCTTATCGAGAGCACGGTGCCCTTGAAATGCAGCAGGTAATCCTCGAGCCACTCGGTAGCGTGCAGGTCAAGGTGGTTCGTCGGCTCGTCGAGAAGGAGAATGTCAGTGTCCTCAAGGATGAGCCGCGCGAGGTTGACGCGGGTCTTTTCGCCGCCGGAGAGGGAGTCGAACGGCTGTTCGCGCATGGCGGCGGGGATGTCAAGACCGTTTGCGACGCGGTTTCGAGCTGTGTCCATATCGTAGCCGCCGAGGCGGCGGAAATCGTCACTCAAGCGGTCGTACTCCTGCAGAAGCGCGGGGGACTGGTCGTGCTCCATGAGAAGCCCCAGCTCGTCGAGCCGGTCGCTTATCTCGTACAGACGCTTGTGCGCTGAGCGCAGCACGTCCTCGGTCGTCCAGCCGTCAGGGTAGACGGGAATCTGAGAGATGAGGCCGAGCCGTTTGCTCGGCGCTACCATTACCTCGCCCTCGTCCCAGCCAATCTCGCCCGCGAGTATGCGGAACAGCGTCGTCTTTCCGCATCCGTTATGGCCGAGGATGCCGACGCGCTCGCCGGAGTTGACCGTGAAGGTCAGACCGTCCAGAATATTTTTGCCAAGCTCGAAGGATTTTACCAGCGAGCTTACGGAAATGTCGATCATGTTGAATTTCCTCGTAAATCAGTATGGATTTGCGCTCAGTTTCCGACTGCCGCCTGAAGCACCGTGTTCGCCACCGCGCCGGCGTTCGTCAGGCCGCCTCCGCCGCGCTCAACGAGAACCACAAACGCGTAGGGGTGCGCCTCATCGTCCAGAAATCCGGAGAACCACGCGTGACTCGTGCCGTCGCCAAGCTCTGCGGTGCCGGTCTTGGCGCAGACATTAAGCCCCGGGAACCTGTCGGAGCTGTAGTGAGAGACAACGTTGTAGCTCATCATCTGCTTGAGCTTGTCCGCCGTATCGGCCTCCATAAGCTGCGATTTTTCCGCTTCCGCGCCGCTCATCACGAGCCGCGGCTCGCACAGAGTACCGCCGTTTGCGATGGCGGCGACATAGCGCAGCAGGGAATAGGGGCAGACAAGATCGGTGGACTGGCCGATGCCCGACCACGCAAGCTCGGGATCGCCGACAAACTCCGTCGGGTAGCTGCCCGCGGCGGTCGAGATGCCGTCAAGGCTTTGCGCGTCGAGAAAGCCGTATTTTTTCACGTATTCCACCATTGTGTCCTGACCGAGACTTACGGTTATCTGCGCGAAAGCACAGTTGCAGGAATTGGCGAGCGCCTGCTCAAAGGTCTGCGTGTAATGCGTTCCGGAGCAGTATATCTCAACTCCGGCTATCGTATAGCTGCCCTCGCAGTAATACGTGCGGGAGAAGATATCGGGAATGTTCTCGATGGCGGCCGCCGCCGTTATGAGCTTGAACACCGAGCCTGGCGTGAACGACGCGGAGAGACAGCGGTTTATATATGCGCCGTCGGGCGGGTTCGAATTATCCGCCAGGGGGTCGATGGACGGGGAGGACACCATGCACAGAAGCTCGCCGTTTTTGTAGTTCATCACGAGTACGGCACCGTTTCGTCCGGCAAGAGCCTCGTAGGCGGTGTTGTTCAGCCTGCTGTCGATGTTCAGGGACATCGCAAAGCTTTGCGCCTTGGTCGTTCCCGTGACGAGGCTGAAGCCCTGCATATCGTCCCAGAAGTTGTTTATTACGCCCGTCGCTGTCGCGCCCGTATAGTCGCCGAGCGCGTGATAGCAGCTGAGCCGGGTCTGTTCGTCGTCGGCGTAGAGATTAGTGCCGCCGCCGAAGCGGGCGAGAACGACGCCGTTGCGGTCGCTTATAAGTCCGGAGGAGCCGGAGTTGGCGCTGGAAAAAGCCAAGGCCCATGAGCGCCCGTCGTCGATATAGCGCAGCACGTATACGACGCAGCCGAATATGACGGCTGCCGCGATGAGAAGCACGGATATAGCGCGTCTGCTTATCTTTTTCATTCCGCGTCCTCCCCGTCATAATCATCCTCTTCGTATTCGTCTTCTTCCTCATCCTCCTCGGCGCGCGATTCGGCGGTCACGGGTCTCACCGCAAAGCTGCCCTCGCGCCGCGTGTCGGAGCCTTTTATGAAAGCCATGAGCATCCAGCAGGAGAGAAGCGACGTGCCGCCGCGGGAGACGAATGGGAAGGTCACGCCGGTGAACGGCAGGATATCCAGAGAGCCGAAAACGTTCAGCGACAGCTGCACGAGCAGCATGCTCACTGTCGCGCAGGCGGCGATGGAATAGAACGCGCTGCGGCTGCGGCTTGCGCTGCGCACGGCGAAAAAGGCGAGAACCAGTATCGCGGCGATGGAGCAAAGGGCGATGATGAGCCCCAGCTCCTCGCATATCATGGCGAAAACCATGTCGGTGTTCGCGGCGAAAACATTGTGCAGCCAGCCGCTGCCCGCGCCCTTGCCGAAGAGCGCGCCGGATGCGGCGGCGGACATCGCGCGGGTCTGCTGGAAGCCGGTGTTGTAGATATCCTCCCACACATGCCCCCAGTTTGCAAAGCGCTGGGCAATGTACGGCTTGACGCTCACCGCGAGGAAGCCCGCAAGTCCTGCCCCCGTGACCGCGAGTATAACGGTGGCGATGGAGCCAGAGCGCATGAAGGATATCACAAGGAAGGTCGCAAAGAATATGAGCGCCGTGCCGAAGTCACCTATCAGCGCGAGCGCGATGACGCAGGCCGCGGAGAAGGCGATGTATGAATACAGGTTCCGGCGGCGGTACAGCCGGTCGAGCGTGGACGCTCCGACATAGATGTACGCGACCTTGACAAGCTCGGAGGGCTGGAGCGAGTATCCGGCAACCTCGAGCCAGTTGCGCGCGCCGTTGACCGACTCGCTTGTCAGCACGTTCAGTGCCATCAGCGCCAGCGCCAGCACCGCGACGGGCGTGCGCATAACGGCGCTGCGCTTGAGGCTGCGGAGCCACCAGCCGCCGAACAGGAACAGCAGCACGCTCACCAGAATGAGCAAAATCTGCTTATACATATCCTCCGGCGTTGACGACGCGGCGACCGCGAGGCCGAGCGCCGTGAGATAGAACGCCAGCGTTTCGACCTCGAAGCCGGAGCGCCCCATCAGCCGCATCGCGTTATAGCAGCAGAGCTGAAGGAGAATGAGCGTCCCGAAGGCGAGCGCGATGGGGAACAGGTTTTCCCTCGCCGCGGAATATACGTATTGCGCAAGGAGCAGCAGCTCGAACAGCGTCAGGTCAAAGAGCGTCAGCGCGGGGGACACGGCAAGCCCCGCCGCCTCACGCTTTTCTTCAAGCTTCTGGCGCTTTTCCGGCGTTGTGTCGTAAAAGCGTACCACGTTGCCGGCGAGGTTTATGGCGTCCCCGTCCTCAACGGTCAGACCGTTGTCGTCCGCGCGCTCGCCGTTGACCCAGACTCCGCCCTTGGAGAAGATGTCATAGATCGTCCAGACCCCGTGGTCGCTGCGCGTGAGAACGGCGTGCACTCGGCTGACGCCCTCACGGTCTACACGGATGTCCGCCGAGCGGGAGCGCCCTATTAAGTTTTCCCAATGGTTGACGGGGATGCGCTCGTTGCCGACGCGCATATAGCCCCAGACCTCCGGATCATACCGCACGCTGAACATAGAACGCAGACAGCGGATGAGTATGATGACGGACAGAAGTATCATCAGATACTTTGTGCCTGTGAGCAGGTATTCTGTCATTGTGTCCATACGGGTACTCCAAAAATTAAATGGTTAAAGGCTTCGGCCTCAGCTCAGAAGTCTGCTTGTCGCCTCGTCCTCATACTGGCGGGTGTACAGGCGGTAGTAGCTGCCGCGGCGGGACATGAGCTGTTCGTGCGTGCCCTGCTCGATAATTTTGCCGTCGTCAACGACGAGGATGAGGTCGGCATTGCGCACGGTGGAGAGACGGTGCGCGATGACTATCGAGGTGCGGCCGTGGATTATCGTGTCTATGGCGGACTGTATCTTCTGCTCCGTTATCGTGTCGACCGAGGCTGTCGCCTCGTCGAGCACGAGGATGCGCGGGTCAGCGAGGATCGCGCGGGCGAAGGACAGAAGCTGCTTTTCGCCGGTGGAGAGCATGTCGCCGCCCTCGCCGACGTCGGTCTCAAGCCCGTTTTCAAGCTTATCCACCACGCCCTGCGCCGAGACAAGCTCCAGCGCGCGGCGGATATCCTCGTCGGTCGCGTTCGGGTTGCCGTAGAGCAGGTTCTCGCGCACGGTGCCGGAGAAGAGGTGCGGCGTCTGAAGGACGTAGCCTATCGCGGAGTGCAGCCAGAGTTGCGAGCGCTCGCGTGCGTCGCGCCCGTCGATGAGGACGCGGCCGGACGTCGGCTCATAGAAGCGGCAGATGAGGTTCACGAGCGTGGATTTGCCCGCGCCCGTCTCGCCGACGATGGCGATGTTCGTGCCGAATGGAATATTAAGGCTGAAGTGCTCGAGAATATATTCGTCGCCGTCGGGGTATTTGAAGCTGACGTCGTCAAATTCAATGTCGCCCTTTATCGGCTCCCAGTTCTCACGCTTCGGGTCGAAGCAATCGCCGTATTTCTTGATGACCTCCGGAGAATCCACAACGTCGGACTTTGTCTCAAGCAGCTTCGACAGACGCTCGATGTTGACCTGCGTCGTGATGAGGTCGGAAATGCTGTCGATTATCCAGCGCACCGGCTCCATCATGCCCTGTGCGTAGGACATGAACATCGAGAAAGTGCCGACCTCGCTTGCGGCGATGTAGCCGCCGCGCCACAGGACTATCGCAAGCGCGAGCGACGAGGCGAAGCCCATTGTCGAGGCGAAAAGCCCGCGCAGATGCGCGGCGCGCACGGTCTTCTTGCGCATGGCGGCGGTGTCGGCGACGAAGCCGTCGTGTATCTTGTCCTCAATGACCAGCGTCTTTATCGTCTTTGCGCCGGTGATGCCCTCGTTGAAGTTGCCGGTTATTTTCGAGTTTATCTCGCGCACCTCGCGGTTGACGCGGACAAGGCGGCTCTGGAACACCGAGAACAGCAGCACGATGATCGGCATTATCGTCAGCACCATAAGCGCGAGCTTCGCGTTTATGACGAGCATGACGATTATCGCGCCGACGAGGTAGGTCATCTGCCACACGCCGTCGATGAGCGACCATGAGAACAGCGTACCGATACGCGAGCTGTCGCTTATTACGCGGGCGTGGATATAGCCGACGCTGTTCTGGTTGAAGTAGGAGAAGGACAGTGTCTGCAGATGCGCGAAGGCGTCGTTTCGGAGGTCGCGGTCTATCCAGACCTCAAGGCAGGTTGCGTCGGTGCAGGAGATGTAGTTTGCCGCGGCGGAGAGAAGGATCGTGCCGAAGTAGATCGCGATGAACCACGGCAGAGTATCGAGCGTTCCGCCGCCGATGAAGTGATTTATCGAATAGCGCTGCAGGATCGGCTGCGCAATATCGACAACGCTGCCGAGCAGACCGCAGAACAGCATGGCGTAGACCCGCTTTTTGTACCTTGCGAGGTAGGGGATTATCTTGCCGATGCCGAAAAAGGGGAGGCCGGATCTTTCTGCTTTTTTCATTTTGCCGCCTCCTCCGCACCCGCGGTCTGGATATCGTAGATCTTGCGGTATATTCCGTTCGCGGCGACAAGCTCGTCATGCGTGCCGCGCTCGGCTATGCGCCCCTTGTCGAGCACGAGTATCTGACCGGCCTTGGCAAGGGTGGTTATTCTGTGGGATATCAGGATGATGCTGGCCGAGCCGAAGCGCCGCTCAAGCTCGGCGCGTATCTTCGCGTCGGTCTCGGTGTCGACCGCGGAGAGAGAGTCGTCGAATATCATAATGGGCTGACGGCGCATCAGCGTGCGCGCGATGGCGGCGCGCTGCTTCTGTCCGCCGGAGAGCGTCACTCCGCGCTCACCGACAAAGGTGTCGTAGCCCTGCGTGAAGCCCTCGACGGTCTCGTCGAGGCAGGCCGCGCGGGAAGCCTCGCGCACGGCGGCCATATCGACCTCCTCGCCCGCGATGGAGATGTTCTCTGCGATGGAGCGCGAAAACAGGAACGGTTCCTGAAGTACCATGCCGATATTTTCGCGCAGATAGGGCGTGCTGATGTCGTTGATGTCCACGCCGCCGATGCTTATTCTGCCGTTTTCGGGCGGCAGCTCATAGAGCTTGTCAAGCAGGAACATCATCGTAGATTTGCCGCTGCCAGTGCCGCCGAGGATGCCGAGGACGGAGCCTGCAGGCATAGTGAAGTCGATGTCGTGTAGGATCTCCGGACAGCCCTCGTAGGCGAAGTTCACGTGCTCAAAGCGGATGTCGCCGCTGAGATCAGGCTCCGTTGTGCCTGGCTTGTCCTGCTCGACGGGGGAATTCATGATGTACGCTATGCGCTCCACGGACACGCCGGCCTTGCTCATTTCGGATATCATGCGGCCGAGCATACGCACAGGCCAGACCAGCATCGAGTTATACGAGATAAAGGTCACGTATTCGCCTGCGGTAATCTCGCCGCGCAGAGTGAACACCGCGCCGAACACGACGACCAGCAGCACCTCCGTGCCGGACAGCACGTCGGAGCTTGACCAGTAGCGGCTCATCACCTTTGCAAGGCGCACCCATTTCGAGGTGTAGTATTCGTTCTGATCTTCGAAACGGTCGCGCTCATAGCGCTCGCGCCCGAACGCGCGCACTACGCGCACGCCCGTCAGATTCTCCTGCGCCATGGCCGAGAGCTTGCCCTCGTTCTCGTCGCAGTCAAGGAAACCGTCGCCTACGCGCTTATAGTAGAGCAGTGAGTAGCAGATTATGATCGGGACGGGTATCAGCGCGATGATGGTCAGCCGGACGTTCATGCCCAGCATGAATATGACCGCCATCACGAGCAGAATTATAATGCGGAGTATCGAGGTCATCTGCTCGGAGATGAAGTTTTTCATCGTGTCGATGTCCGAGGTGCAGCGCTGGATGATATCGCCGGTGCGGTTTTTCATGTGCCACGCGAAGGGCAGATGCTCGATGTGCTCGAAAAGCCCGTCGCGCATGGTCTTGACCATGGTTTCCGCCGCCATGGAGTTTGTCAGGCGGAAGAGATACTGACTTACCGCTTTCACGAGCGCGACCGCGACTATTGCCAGAGCCATTATCCACAGGTGCTCTCCGAGGTAGGCAAAGCCGCCGCCCCAGTCAACCAGCCGCATTACCGTCGCCGGATAATCCGCCGGTGCGCCGCCGATGGCGTTGTCTATCGCAGCGCGGATTATCTGCGGGATGACCATGTCGGCCAGTGCCATGAGCGCCGCCGAGATTATGCACACCGCGAACAGCGCCTTGCTGCCCTTCAGAAAGCTCCATATCAGTCTGAAATTACTTTGTTTTTCTGTTTTCTTTTCCGTTTCCATAAAAGTCCTCAAAAAATATAATACAATATAGTATACCATAAGCCGCAAATAGTGGCAATAAAAACAAAGATTAAAATGCGCATTGCCTTTAGCGCCGTAAAGTAATATAATATATAAAACCAATATCGGGAGGCATTACGCATGAACATCGAACTGAAAGATTTCGAGCTTGCGGCAGAGCGGCTGAAGCCGATCCTGCACCACACGGAGCTTGACCATTCCGCAACCTTTTCCGCCATGACCGGCGGCGATATCTACCTGAAGTGCGAGAATCGCCAGAAGACCGGCTCATTCAAAATACGCGGTGCGAGCAATAAGATCGCCGCGCTCATGGAACGCGGCGGACTTCAGGCGGTCGTTGCCTCATCCGCAGGGAACCACGCGCAGGGCGTCGCCTGCGCGGCGAGGAAATTCGGCATTCCGGCCACGATAGTTATGCCCAAGGCCGCGCCCATCGCAAAGGTACAGGCGACAGAGAACTACGGCGCGCGGGTCGTCCTCGCCGGAGACTGCTATGATGACGCGTACAAGCGCGCCTGCGAGATATGCGAGGAGGAAGGGGCTACCTTCCTGCACCCGTATAACGACCTTGAGGTCATCGCCGGTCAGGGCACTCTCGGCCTTGAAATACTCGGCGACCTGCCGAGCGTGGATATAGTCATCGCGCCCGCGGGCGGCGGCGGACTTCTGGCCGGTGTCGCGGCTGCGATAAAGCAGATAAACCCGCGCGTCAAGGTTTACGGCGTACAGGCCGAGGGGGCGGACGCCATCGCCCGGAGCTACAAGGCCAAGCGCCTGATATCGACCGACACGGCTTCCACTATTGCTGACGGTATCGCCGTCAAGTCGCCGGGCGACATCACGGTCGATCTCATCAACCGCTATGCCGACGGCGTGGTCACGGTGTCGGATATGGAGATATCCTCCGCGATACTGCTGCTCATGGAGCGCTGCAAGCAGATAGTCGAGCCTGCGGGCGCGACGCCGCTCGCCGCAGTGCTCAGCGGCAAGCTCGACGTGAAGGGCAAGCGCGTCGTATGCGTCATGTCCGGCGGCAATATTGACGTCAGCTTCGTGCAGAGCATCATCGAGCAGGGGCTCGTCGCGCGGCACCGCCGCATCAAATTCGCGGTCAAGCTGCTCGACCGTCCGGGCAGTCTGGAGCAGCTGCTGCACATTCTCGCCTCCATGAGCGCGAATATCCTCACCGTGCAGCACGACAAGCTCAGCCAGGGGCTGAACCCGAACGAGACCACCGTCAGCGTGGCCTGCGAGGTCGCCGGCGAGGAGCATGGCAAGGCCGTCATGGATGCGCTGAAGGCGCACGGCTACACCATTCTGATGGACTGATAACATATTTGAGCCAAAAAGTATTTTAAATATCATAAAAGGAGGAAATTCCAAAATGAAAACCGTATCAACAGACAAAGCCCCCGCAGCGATCGGCCCCTATTCCCAGGCGCAGATAGTCGGAAATCTCGTGTTCTGCTCCGGCCAGATCCCTATCATCCCTGAGACCGGTGCGATAGCGGACGGCCTCGAGGCGCAGGCAAATCAGGTGTTCAAGAACGTCGCAGAGCTGCTCAAGGCCGCGGGAAGCGACATCAGCCGCGTCGTCAAGACCACAGTTTTTATCCGTCATATGGACGATTTCGGCGCGATCAATGCCGTCTACGCCAAGTATTTCACCGAGCCCTTCCCCGCGCGCTCCTGCGTTGAGGTCTCGCGCCTGCCCAAGGACGTGCTGCTTGAATGCGAGGTAATCGCCGAGCTATGAAAAAGGCGCTGAAAGTCGTCCTTTGCGTGCTGGGAGCCGTCGTAGCGCTTGCGGCGCTCGGCATCCTGTTCCTGACCATAACCGAGTACCGCCCCGCGGACGTCGAGCAGCTCGAAGTGATAAGCGAGGAGCACGACGGCGGAGCTGCCGATCCCGTCTCCCCGCAGCTTCAGGCGGGCGAGGAACTGACCGTTCTGAGCTGGAACATCGGCTACGCGGGACTCGGCGAGGATGAGGACTTCTTTATGGACGGCGGCACGAAGAAAACCTCCGCCGACAGAGCTACCGTTGAGAAGTACCTCAACGGCATCTCCGACACGCTGGACGAGCTGTTACCTGATCTGATGATGCTTCAGGAGGTGGACGTGGATTCCGCGCGCACCTACCGCATCGACGAGAGCGGGTATGTTATCCGCGGCAACGGCGTTCACGCGCTGAACTACTCCTGCCCCTATGTCCCGATACCGTGGCCGCCGATCGGCAGAGTCAACAGCGGCCTTTTCACGACGACGAGGTATGAGATAGCCTCGGCGGAGCGCATCGCCCTGCCGTGCCCGTTCAGCTGGCCGGTCAGCACCGCGAATCTCAAGCGCTGCCTGCTAGTCAGTTACCTGCCCATCGAGGGCAGCGACAAGCAGCTTGTGCTCGTCAACCTGCATCTCGAAGCCTATGACGACGGCGAGGGCAAGATCGCTCAGACAAAGCAGCTGCGCGAGTTCATCCAGTCCGAGTACGAGAAGGGCAACTACGTCATCGCGGGCGGGGACTTCAATCAGGTGTTCCCCGGCAGTCTTGACGTCTACCCTAATACCCACCCCGAAAACTGGGAGCCGGGCATCCTCGCGGAGGACACTGCCCCCGATGGCTGGACGCTGGCCTATGACATGTCCGTGCCGTCCTGCCGTCTGCTGAACCAGCCCTACGACGCGAGCGACACGGAGAACACCCAGCACTACGTTATCGACGGGCTGATCCTCTCGCCGAACGTGCAGCTGAAAACCGTTGAGACCGTTGACGCCGGATTTGAAAATTCGGATCACAACCCTGTGCTTGTCACTGTGGTGCTTGAAAAATAAAGCTTTTCCCTCCTGTGCAGCCGCGCAGGAGGGATTTAATTTACATAATCATATATACATAATATTATTTTCATAATAGAGTTTACTAATTATGTTATTCATTTGCATAAAATTTATCATTCTGATTTGATGAAGCTAACCAAAGACTTGACGGCGCAAAAAACGGGTAATATAATGCAGACGTACCAAGCGGTACAATGCATTATCCATGGAGGAAACCATGCAGCACTTCAATGTTACAGGCATGAGCTGCGCCGCGTGCAGCGCGCGGGTGGAAAAAGCGGTGTCGGCAGTGCCGGGCGTGACGGAATGCGCCGTCAGCCTGCTTACTAATTCAATGTCCGTTGACGGCGCAGTGGACGCGTCCGCCGTCATTTCCGCGGTAGAAGCGGCGGGCTACGGCGCGTCCGTTCAGGGCGCGGCAACTCCGGCGCAGTCGCGCGCGAACGCCGAGGATGCGCTGGCCGACAAGGCCACGCCCGCGCTCAAAAAGAGGCTCATCGCCTCGCTCGTGTTCCTGCTGGCGCTGATGTACGTCTCGATGGGGCACATGATGTTCGGCTGGCCGCTGCCGGAGCCGATTGCGCACAGTCATGCCGCGATGGGGCTGACGGAGCTGCTGCTCACGGTCATTGTCATGGTCATCAACCAGAGATTCTTCATCAGCGGCTTCAAGGGACTCATTCACCGCGCGCCGAATATGGACACGCTCGTTGCCCTCGGCTCCGGCGCGGCTTTCATTTACAGCGTCTATGCGCTCTATCAGCTCTGCCTCGGCGGCGGTATGGAGTGGATGGATGAGCTGTACTTCGAGTCTGCCGCCATGATACTCACGCTCATCACTGTCGGCAAGCTTCTGGAGGCTCGCTCCAAGGGCAAGACGACCGACGCGCTCAAGGCGCTGATGTCCATCGCACCCAAGACCGCGCGCCTCGTGCGCAACGGCGAGGAGGTCGAAGTTCCGGTCGAGCAGGTGCAGCTCGGCGATGTGTTCGCCGTGCGCCCGGGCGACAGTATACCCGTTGACGGCGTCATTATCGAAGGCAGCAGCGCCGTGGACGAGTCGGCGCTGACCGGCGAAAGCATACCGGTCGATAAGACGGAAGGGGATCGCGTCTCCGCCGCGACGATAAATCAGGCGGGCTATATCCGCTGTCGCGCAACGCGCATCGGCGAGGATACGACGCTGTCGCAGATAATCCGCATGGTCAGCGATGCGGCGGCTACCAAGGCGCCGATAGCGAAGCTTGCGGATAAGGTGTCCGGCATATTCGTGCCGACGGTCATGTCCATCGCGCTCGTGACGCTGATAGTCTGGCTTGCCGTGGGGCAGACAGTCGGCTTCGCGCTCGGCCGCGCGATATCGGTGCTGGTCATAAGCTGCCCCTGCGCGCTCGGCCTTGCAACGCCGGTAGCAATAATGGTCGGCAGTGGGCTTGGCGCAAAGCACGGCGTCCTGTTCAAGACCGCCGCCGCGCTTGAAGCCGCGGGGCGCACCGAGATAGTCGCGCTCGACAAGACCGGCACCATCACTGAGGGCAAGCCTCGCGTGACGGAGCTGCTTCCGGCAGACGGCGTGACCGAGAGCGAGCTGCTCACGCTCGCCGCCGCGCTGGAGAGCCACAGCGAACACCCGCTGGCCACCGCCGTGATGGAACGCGCGAAGGAAGAGAGCATAGCACCGCAGGAGGTCGCGGATTTCACCGCGCTTCCCGGCAATGGCCTGCGCTGCACGCTGAACGGCGCGGAGCTTATCGGCGGCAGCCTTGCATATATCTCCGGACTGGTCACGGTTCCGGACGGGCTGAAGATTCAGGCCACAGAGCTTTCGGAGCGCGGCCGCACACCGCTGCTGTTCGCGCGGGACGGTAAGCTCCTCGGTATCATCGCCGTCGCGGACGCGATAAAGCCCGACAGCGCCGAGGCGGTCAGACAGCTCAAGAATATGGGCGTGCAGGTAGTCATGCTCACCGGCGACAACCGCCGCACCGCCGCCGCTATTGGCCGCGAGGCGGGTGTTGACGAGGTCATGGCGGAGCTGCTGCCCGGCGACAAGGAGAAGGCCGTGCGCGGGCTTGCAGCTCGCGGCAAGGTCGCCATGGTCGGCGACGGTATAAACGACGCCCCCGCGCTGACCCGCGCGGACATCGGCATCGCGATCGGCGCGGGCGCAGATATAGCGCTGGAGGCGGCGGACATCGTGCTGATGCACAGCGCGCTGTCGGACGTTCCGGCGGCGATACGCCTTGGCCGCGCGACGCTGCGGAATATAAAGGAGAACCTGTTCTGGGCGTTCTTCTATAACTGCATCGGCATCCCGCTTGCGGCGGGCGTGTTCATCTCGGCGCTGGGCTGGAAGCTCAACCCGATGTTCGGCGCGGCGGCGATGAGCCTGAGCAGCTTCTGCGTTGTCACGAACGCGCTGCGGCTGAATTTCTTTGATATGTACAGCAGCAAGCATGACGTAAAAAAACGGCACAAAGCCGTAAAACAGGAGGAAAAAGCAATGACTAAGACCCTGAAGATCGAAGGTATGATGTGCGGCCACTGCGAGGCACGCGTCAAGAAGACGCTTGAGGCTATAGACGGCGTCGAGAGCGCCGAGGTCAGCCACGTCAGCGGCACCGCCGTTGTAACGCTGAGCAAGGACGTAGCGGACGAAGTGATGAAATCCGCCGTCGAGGCGCAGGACTACAAGGTTCTCGGCATCGAGTAAAAAACAGGCAATAATAAAACCGGACAGCACCGCTGTCCGGTTTTTCTTTGGGATTGAAAGCCACCACGCCCCTGCCTCCCTCGTCAGAGGGAGCCAATGGCCGCTGGAGAATATTAAACATTTATACGAGACTTTTGGGCAGACAAAAGCTGTCGGAATGGCACAGGCTTTTTTGAAGAAAATAAAAAGCGTGCAGAACTTATGTTCTGCACGTTTTGAATGTCACGGCTCTATTATGAACTTCCAATGTTCCTTTAGCTCATCAGGCATCATGTCTTTAAGCGTTTGACTATCACGTATGAGACTCGCATTATCAAGGTGGTAAAAGAAAAACTCACCGACACCGTCATTAAAACCAAGCTGAAACTCAAGCTCTCTTTTAAAATAGGGGAAAACCGGTTTGATGAGTGCATCCACGAAGTCAACTACGGTTAGCGGATTCTTGGAAAGCCCATTTATGATCCATTCTTCTTTGCCAGAAAACTCGTTCCAAAATTTCTCAGCCGCATGGATGTCCATTTTATCTGAAGAAAACATTGACTTCCTCCTTGATAACACAATATCAACTCATTTTTCGTGGCTGCCGTGTTTCTTTTCCCAGCGGCGGCGCTGGCGGACGCGGATGGCCTCCTGCGTGTTCTCCACGAGCTTCGGCACGACATCGTCCTCAAGCTTTTCCTTGCCGCGGACAAGCATCCTTATCAGGAGCACGAGCGCCGTTATTATCGGGAGTGCCGCGCAGACAACTGCAACAAGCGTCAGCAGTGCGCACCAGTCCTCAACGCTGCGCGCCGCGTTCTCCCAGTAGGGATATATAACGCCCATGGTCTGCATCGAGCGGCTGCCGAACTGCTTTGCAAGCTTGAGCAGACGCCCAAACTCGAAGCGGCGGCTGTTCTCGACTATCTCGCCGCGCCCGATGGGGAACGACTTCTTCGCCACACCCAGCGCGAAATCCTTGACGGGGTTTGCCATAACAAGCTCATAGCAGGTTATTCCGGCGCCCTCGACGAGCTGCGAATAGCCGTCGTACGACATGTACAGCCCGCGGCCGGAGGTGTATGCGGCGGTGTTGAACTTGTCCTGCTCGCGCTCGACCACGCCTGCGATCATGTACGGCACGCCGTTTATCTTCATGCTCAGTCCGGCGATGTCCGTGCCGCCGTAGAGCAGCCAGGCCAGATCCTCATCCAGCAGGACGCGATCCTTCATCAGGTCACGCTGCGTGATGTAGCTGCCGCTGATGAGCCGTATCGGGTGAAAATCGAAGAATTCGCCGCCGACGGCGATGACCGCGGCCTCGCCCTTGCCGTTGTCGCTGCTGACGTTCACCTTGCCGGTGCAGCTCCACGCATCGACGAACAGCGTGCTGTCGTTGTCGATGTCGAGCGCCGCCTTGTGCAGCTCCTCGGTGAGCTTCGTGCGGAAGGCGGAGACCTCCTCAAGCCCGATCTTCTCGTCCACGGGGATGAAGCAGCTTATCTGCGAAAACTCCATGTCGCTCTCGCCGCGCCAGCGGGAAGCCTCCTTCTGGCTGGCGAGCGTGTTCGACAGGATCGCGGTCGTGATGAGGCAGGCGGCCATTATCAGCAGCAGTGCGCCGTTGACGATGGCGAATACTATTCTTTTTTTCTTCCTGTTTCCTCGTTTTTTCATGTGGACTCAGCCATTCTTACCTGATCGCCGCCCTTGACTGGCATACTGCTGGTGGTGATGACATAGTCACCATAGCTAAAGTCGCCGGTGACGGCGGAATTCATATCGTCAGACGCGACGACCTCAACGGTGACGCGCTTTGCAAAGAAGCGGTTGCCAAGCGGGGAGTTCTTCGCGGTGATGACCAGCACGAAGCTGCCGTTGTTATCCTGACGGATGGCGCTGTTCGGCACCACGTAGTCGTAATTTGCGCTCTTGGAGCCGACGGAAATGGTCAGTTCGGAGCCGGCGGTGACGTCGCCGTCAAGATCAAAGGTCAGGAGCTTGTTGGTCTGCGGGTTCTTGGGGTCGGTCTTGATATTGTTGAGCGTTGCGACGATCTCGCTGCCCCAGTAGAAGTTGGAGACGGTGGCGCTGTCGCCCGGGCGCAGCTTGCGCGCCTGCTCATTGGTGACTGAGAAGCTGAGGGTGTAGCCCATGTCGGGCACTTCAATGGTCGCAAGGATCGTATCCTTGGGAACGGTCTGTCCGGCGGTGATCTCGATGGACTGCACGGTGCCGGAGACGTTGGAGGTTATCTGGTTCTCCTCGCCGCCGGAAAGCTCTTTTATCTTCTGCTTCTGCTTTTCGATCTGAGCGGAGAGACTCTCGAGGTCTATCGCGGCGAGCTGGGTCTGCTTGTTGTCGGCTATCTTCTGCTGCTCAAGACTGTGCTTGAGTTCGAACAGCTCGTCCTCGGCGGCGACGCGGGCCTGCTTTGCCTCGTCATACTTGGTGGCGTACTCGCCGGCGGCAGAACGGAGCGCGTCAAGCTGAGCGTTGAGGGAATCGAGCTGAGCCTGAATGGAGGAGAGAGCGATGCTGGTGTCGGAATTCGGCAGCTCGTCAAGCGCTTTCTTCGCGTCCGCCAACTCCTTCACGGCCGCGTCGTACTCCTCTGTGCCGGGAGTCGCGGCGGCGAGGGCGGCCTCGGCGTCAGTCACGCGCTGCTCCGCGGCCTCCCGCTCGGCCTGAGCGCGCTCGGCAAGCTCGTCATAGGTCTTCTGCGCGTTCTCGATCTTCTTCTCGAGCGCGGCGACCTGCTCCTGATAGCCCGCGCCCTGCTGATCCTCAAGCGCCTTGTTCAGCGCGTCGAGAGCTTCCTGCTCGGCCTTGACCGCGGCGTCATACTTATCCTGTGCGGAGGCTATCTTGCGCTCTTCAACGGTATAGTCGAAGGTCGGCATGTTTATGGCGGACTTGCGGTAGCTGATCTCAAGATCGCGCAGCGCATCGGTCGCGGCCTCAAGCTCGTCGCTGTCGCCCTGACCGAGGATGAACAGCACGTCGCCCTGATTGACCTCCTGACCTGTCTTGACCGCGACGGCGCGGATCTCACGCGTCTGGTCGGCCTTGACCTGATAGCTGCCGTTTGCGGCGACGGTACCGGTGCCGCGGACGCGGGCGGTGATGCTGCCGCTGGTGACAGACTGCGTTGCGACCTCGGGCAGCGTCCTGTTCATGATGGTGTTGGAGAAAAAGGTCAGCACCAGCAGGACGGCGAGGAAGATGATGGCGGCGTTTTTTACCCAGCCTCTGTTGATTTCTTTATGTTCCATGGGGATGTAGCTCCTTCTTAATACTTATCCTTTGACACTGCCGGAATTGGCGATGCCTTCTACCAGATATTCCTCGCCGTGCAGGAACAGCAGCAGCGACGGGATCATATAAACGGTCGCCATGGCGAAAGCCAAACCGATCTCGCCGGTGTTTATCGACGAGAGGAACACCGAAAGCGGCTGGGCGTCCGCGTCCTGCAAAAGGATCAGCGGCTGCTCGACCATGTTCCAGTAGTCGATGAACACGAGTATCGCGATCGAGTATAGCGCCGAGCGGCACTGCGGCAGGCATATTCGCGTGAATATCTGCCATTCGCCCGCGCCGTCGACCTTGGCGGCCTCGATGAGCGAATACGGTATGCGGCGCATGAACTTCGTCAGCAGGAACACCGAGAACGGCGCGAACACGCCGGGCAGGATTATAGCCCAGCTCGTGTTGAGGATGCCGAGCCATTTACTGACGAGGTAGTTCGGAACCAGCGTTACCTGATAGGGCATCAGCATCAGAATGACATAGAAGAAGAAAATGCCGCTTCTGATCTTGCCGCGCCATCGCGTGAAGCTGTATGCCGCAACGGAGGCGATGGCCACCTGAAATATGACGATCGGCACGACCAGCAGCACACTGTTCCAGAATTTCAGCAGGTACTCCGGCGACTTGATAAGGCCGTTTATATACTGCGAAAGCGTGACCTTATCGGGAATGAACTTGAGGTTTACGGTCTTGGAGACGTAGCCGCCGGTGGTCGTGGAGAATATCATGCCGTAGTTTGCGTTTATCTCTTCCTCCGACATGAAGGAGTTTGTAATTGTCAGAACCGTCGGCAGCAGGAAGGCGATGGCGAATATCGCGCACAGCACAAACATTGCGCCGCGGCCGAAATAATGCTTTTTCTTCATCCCTCCACGTCCTTTCCGAACCAGTCCTCGGCAGCAAAGAGCAGCGCGATGAGAACGACCATGACAATGGCCATGACGACCGCCGCCGCGGAAAGCTTCTGATAATCAAGGGATTGGAAGGTATTGTTCATGAAGTGCTGAAGCATGTACAGCGAGCTGTACGGGTAAGCGCCCGTCAGCAGATAGACCTCGCGGAAAACCTTGAAAGAGTTTATCAGCGAGAGTATCGTGACGAAGAGCACGGTGGGGGACAGATAGCGGAGCTTGATGGCGAAGAACTTGTACCACTCGGAGGCGCCTTCAACGTCGGCTACCTCAAGCAGCTCCTTCGGGATATTGGCAAGTCCGGCCATGAACAGTATCATAAAGTAGCCGAGGTTTTTCCACAGGAACAGGATGATGACGACCAGCATTGCATAATCGGTCTGGAGCCAGTCGATCTTATCCGCGCCGAAGAGCATGATGAACTCGTTCACGGTGCCGTTATAGTTGAAGAGCACCTGCCATATAAGAACGACCGAGGCCACGGGAACCATCATCGGGCTGAGGAAAAACGTACGGAACTGAGATTTCAAAGGGATGCGGCACTCAAGCATGAGTGCGAGCGCCATCGAGAGGATGACCGCCAGCGGCACCGCGAGGAACGAAAAGGTCAGGGTATTTTTCGCGGCGGTGAGGAATGCGGAGTTCTGGAACAGCTTCACGAAGTTGTCGAGAAACACAAAGTTGCGCGAACCGACTCCGTCGATGACCGAATAGTACACAACGACGAAGAACGGTATAATAAAGAACACGCCCACGCCCAGAAGGCTTGGCGAGAGGAAGCACATGCTTTTCAGGAAGTCCTTCGCCTTGTCATTAAATTTTAGCGAGCGTTTTTTCATAGCTTATCTTCTTATCTTCCATCAGTTTGAGTTATAGTTTGGCTTATTATACTATGTATAGAGAAATATTACAAGCCGCAGGCGCAAAATTGCAGCGGCTTTTCAGTCAGTCAAGAAGCTCCGGATATAGATCACGCCACGCGGGATTTATACCCGCAATAAGCGTGTTTTTCTTCTTGCGTGACCATGACTTGATTTGCTTCTCTCGTTCTATTGCGGAGAGTACGTCGTGGGTGCTTTCGTAATATACGAGCTTCTTGACAGCATATTTTGTCGTAAATCCGTCAGGGTCTGCGCCGGTGCGGTGTTCATATACACGGCGTACGAGGTTGTTTGTAACGCCTGTATATATCGTGTAGTTTGAGGTGCTGGACATGATATATACGTAATACTCCATGCATTACCTCCGGCTATGACATTGGAACGGGGATGCGGATTGCCACGACCAGTCTGAGGACTGGTCTCGCAATGACAAGGTGGTCTGAAGGCGAAGCGGCGATTTCAAATCCCGCAAAACGGAAGAATCGGCGCAATATTTAAAACACTGTTGTCATTCCGAGGAGCGAAGCGACGTGGGAATCCGTTCTCCTTCACAGCGCAGTTGAATCAGGAGTCTCTCCCGCTCTGATAAAGAGCGGGAGAGACATTGTTATATTACCGCTGCTCGTTGACGTAGATATTCGCCTTGTTCTGGATAAGTCTTGCGACTTCCTCGGCGCTCTTCTGACCGGAGAAGAAGGCAGGGGTCTGCTCGTTGACGATATCATAGATGCTGGAGGAGTAGTCGGCTACCTTGGTGGTGGTAGTGATAAGCTCCCAGAGCTTGTCGGCCTGCTCCTGCGTGGTGGCGTAGATCTCGATATAATTATCGCCGCTGCCCCAGCTCATACCGCCGCGGGACACCTCTATCTTGTTGCCGTTCTCGTCAAGGACGTAATTGCCGTTTTCGTCCTTCTGATACTCGGGAGTCATGGCCTCCTTGAGCTTTGCATTATATGCATTGATGTTGCTCGGGAAGCCGTACTGTTCCTTCTGGAAGTCCTCGGTGAAGAAGGTGCGGATGAACTGCCATGCGGCGTCCTTGTTCTCGCAGCGGGCAGAGATGGCGTAGCCGGAGTTGGTGAAGTTCAGCATGTTGCCGGTGCCGCTGGAGGTCGGGTAGCCGATATAGGTGACGCTGCCGCCGAAGATGGCGTCGTACATGGGCAGGTTGTTAAACTCGCTGATATAGGTATTGAGCAGCATCTGTTTGCCCTGAGCAATGCGGGTATAGTCGTTGTCGTCATCGCTGTATTCGTAGCTGTCCCAGTTGAAATCGTTCTGGAACTGGGAGGCAAACTTCAGCATGTCGATGAAGCCCTGACTGTCGAAATTGCACTGGCCGGTCGTCCAGTCTACGAGCGTGCCCATATCGAGAGCGAGGCAGGAGGAGAGTACGTCGGTAGAGGTGGTGGAGTAGCTGAAAATATCGCAGCCCTCCGGCATCTGTGCCAGAGCGTCCTGAAGCTGCTGATATGTCCAGCCCGGAGTGTCGCCGACGATGGAGCTTGCGCCCGCAACGCCCTGAATGTTGAAGTTGGAGACGGTGGAGTAGAGCTTGCCGTCAACCTCGAAAGCCGCGAGGACGTTCGGGATGAAGTCGGACTTGTTCAGATCGGGATCGGAGTCGAAGAAGCTGTCGAGATCGGCGATGAGTCCCTTGCCCGCGAGCTGGGAGACGGAGAAGCCGCTGAGGTCGAGAATGTCAGGCACGTTGCCGGCCATGATTTCGGTTGTGAGCTTGGTGAGACCGGCGGAGTAATCATCGTCGGTGTTGTACTCGGAGTAGTCGTTGACCTGAATACGGTACTGGTCGCTATTGCGGTTGAACTTGACTATGAGCTCCTGCGTGTCCCAGTTGAGTCCCTGAGTACCGAGCGTGATGTAGGTCTTCTGCGGCAGGCTGCTGGAGGGAACCTTGCTGATGGTGATAAGCTCGCTGGTGCAGTTTTCGTATTTGCCGTCCCACTCGTTGGTGACGGCGACGATGCGGCCGTCGGACAGGACGTACTGGTTGGAGAGGTCGTTGGTGTTGACGTCGCAGTCGAGCCAGCTGAAGATCTTGGTCTCGGTCTCGGTGTCAAAGTTGTAGCCGTAGAAGCTCAGACCGTTGGTATAGTAGACGTCATAGTCGCCGTCGCCGGTTATCATGTTCTGGGTCCAGCCCTTGAGCTTCAGGGTCTTGCCGAGAGAGCGGGAAGCGATGTCGACAAGCTGTATGCTATAGCCGTCTTTGCCGTAGGCGAAGAAGCCGACGTTGCCGTCACGCAGCTTGATGAGGTTTTCGGGGTAGTTGTCGAGATCAATGTCGAAGTCGACGGAGCCGTCGGTGTTGAAGACGCGGATGAGCATGTCGCTGGCGACAACGACCTTGCCGTCGTCGGTGACGACCATGTTGTACGGGTAGAAGGAGTCGTCACCGTTGGAGCTGCTGCTGAGCTCAGCACAGCTCAGCTCAGCGCCGGTAGCGTCGAGACTGCGGAGATAGGAGTGCTGCTCGTACTGGTAGTAGTTCCAGTATTCGTCGCTGTCTGCATCAACGCCTTCGGGAGCGTCGCTCCAAGAGAGGTACAGAGTCTCAAGAGACATCAGGCTGCCGTCAGCCATGAGGCAGAGCTGGGAAAGGCTGCTGGTAGAGGTTTGGCCGTGACCCTCAAGCTTAACGGGGGCGTAGTTTTCAAGCTTGGTGCGGGTTCCGTCATAGCCGTTGAGGTACAGACGGGTCTCGTATATGTCGTACTGACCCTCGTACTCGGCGGGAGCGTCGTGCTCCATCTCGCCGACTTTCTCGTTCTCAACGGTGTAGAAACCGGTTTCGGTGAACAGGAAGGGGTTGAGGTAGGTATGTCCGTCGCCGTTATTCAGCTTGGAGAAGCTGGACGCGTAGACATATTCCGGCGTCGGCGTGCTGTCGGGCTTGTCGTTGCCGCCGTTATTGCTGTTGTCTCCGCCGCTGCCGCAGGCGCAGAGGCTCAGTGCCAGTGCCGCAGCGAGCAGCAGAGAGATGATTTTTGCTGTCTTTTTCATTATGTTCCTCCTCGGAAATTCAATGGGATTTCTATCGAACGCACATAGAGATAAAAATCTATGGTCTCATTGTACCATATAATGCGCGCTCTGTCTCTTAACTTTTCTTAAATGTTTGATTTTTCGTTGGTTTATATGAAATTATGTGTTATGATGCACTCAGTTAAAATGCATCGCGCCATACCGCAGCGCCTCCTTCCACCGCGCTGCCGTCATTGTGAACCGCGATTGCATCGATCAGGCAAATTTTATGTATCGTTTTTGTATAGAGGAGAGATAAATATGGCTGCCAGTTCCAATATTCTAATAGTAGACGACGATCCGGATATCCGCCAGGTGCTGAAGATATTGCTGAGCGAGACATATACCGTCGCCGAGGCGAGCAGCGGCATGGAGGCCGTCGCGTATGTGAAGGAGCATCCGGAGCTTGACCTCGTGCTGCTGGATGTGATGATGCCGGGGATGGACGGCTTCCAGACCTGCGACGCGATACGCAAGGACTCCAACGTTCCCGTCCTGTTCCTCACCGCGAAGTCTGCCGAGAACGACCGCGTCAGCGCCTATTCCAGCGGCGGCGACGATTTCCTGTCCAAGCCCTTCTCCAGCGTGGAGCTGCTGGCCAAAGTCAGCTCGCTGATGCGCAGGTATAAGGAGTACCGCGGCAAGCCGGAAGAGGCGCTTGCAGTGGAGAATCTTGAGGTCGATTTCTCGACGCACAAGGTCACGAGCAGCGGCAAGCCCGTCGCCCTGACCGACACGGAGTACGCCATCCTCGCATATCTGCTCCAGAACCGCGGCCGCACCGTGACTGCCGTGGAGCTGTACGAGGCCGTGTGGAACGAAAAGTACCTCGCCGGTTCCGGCAACACCGTGATGGTGCACGTTCTGAACCTGCGCCGCAAGATAGAAGAAAATTCGTCCAGTCCGAAGATAGTTCGCACGGTCTGGGGAAAGGGCTATCAAATTGACTGAGAAGCAACCTGAGCGAAGAAAAAGGCGTCTGCCGTCCTCGCTCAACGCGAAAATGCTTTATACGATCCTGCTGGGCTTCGCCTGCGCGCTGGTCGTGATGGCGGTCGTGCGCGGGGTGGGGAACCTCATCGTCGACAAGGTCTATATGAGCAGCGACGCGATATCCTCCCGCAAGGCGGAGATATATTCGCAGTTCAGCAGCTATGTGAGCTCCCGCCGCGTGAAGGGGGACGACTCTGCCGCCGTCGCGCGCTGGACGCGGGATCACGAGTATGTGACCATACTTATTTATAAGGGGCGCAACTTCTCAATGCGCGTTCACGGCGGCGAGGCGACGAATGCTTCGAACATCGCGGGCTCGGAGCGGAGCCAGTATATAGCGCAGAGCCAGCGGCTCTACCCGATGCGCTTTGCCGACGGGCTGTATCAGATAGCGATAAGCGAGAATTCGCAGGTGCGCGAATACGCGCTGGCGAACGTCGTGGCGTGGGCGTCGGCCTGCCTGATATTCATTGCGGTCGTGCTGTGGTACGTGCAGCGGATGACGAAGCGCATAATCGTGCTGTCGCATGAGGCCGGTGAGATCGGCGGGGGCGATCTGGAGCACGATATCACCGTCAAGGGCAACGACGAGCTTTCGATGCTCGCGCACGAGGTGGACATGATGCGAAGCTCTGTCATCGAGAAGATGGGCAACGAGCGCCGCGCATGGCAGGCAAACTCCGAGCTGATAACCGCCATCTCGCACGATATCCGTACGCCGATGACCTCGATGCTGGGCTATCTGAGCCTGCTCGACGAGAACGGCATCGGCGACGAGGAGCAGGCGAAGCAGTTTATCTCCGCGGCCTACGGCAAGGCCATGGATCTGAAGGATCTCACGGATGAGCTGTTCAAGTATTTCCTTGTTTTCGGCCGCGCCGACCTTGAGATGAACATGGAGGAGTTTGACGCGAGGATGCTGCTCGACCAGTTCATGCTCGAGCTGCAGTTCGACCTGCAGGACGACGGGTTCAACGTGTCGCGCATCGACTTCATCGGCGACTGCCGCGTCTCGGCGGATACGATGTATCTCAAGCGCGTGTTCGATAATCTGCTGTCGAACCTGCGCAAGTATGCGGACAAGTCGCGGCCGGTGATGATCCTCTCCGCGCTGGAAAACGGCTGGCTGAGCGTCTGCGTATCGAACTACGTGGTGCGCTCGATGAACCGCGTCGAGAGCACGAAGATAGGCATCCGCACCTGCGAGAAGATAATGACGCATATGGGCGGCAGCTTCGAGATACGCTCCGACGAGGAACACTTCGCCGCAGAGCTGAAGCTCCCGGCGATTGAAAATGATGTGCTGCCAGCAGGAAAGTAAACGTCTTTAACTTGCTTACAAAAATATAGATCGACGCCGGGGCATGTGCCCCGGCGTCGGTTATTCTTCATCTTCAAGCCCAGCAAAAAATTCGTCATACGAGCAGGAATAGATTTTCCTCAGCTCCACTATAACGCTTGCCCGGATATTCAGTTCGCCGGACTCATATTTTGCGTAGGTCGTCCGTCCGATATCGCAGCCGCGGCGCTGAAGCTCCGCGCACAGCTTTTCCTGCGACAGTCCGCTGCCCGCCCGAAGTCTGCGCAGATTATCGCCCATGTTCCGGTCACGCCTGATTTTTTGCTCCATGTTCTTCTCCGCCTGCATAATTTTTGACCAGTATCAGTTGCAAGCAGTCAAATTTTATGCTAAGCTGAGAGAAAATATTGACCGCTATACTGGTCGATATTTGCAGTGGAGGTATAAAAATGGCCGATTATAAGAAAATGTACGCCGTATTATGCGGAACCGTAGACGATGTCATCGATGAATTGGAAACCATACCTTTGGCGTTGCCGGCGGCAACGAGCCTGCGAAATGCATTGCTGCAAACCGAAGAGATATATATTGATACCTGCATGTACTCTGAACCGAAATACGGCACCAATATAGTCGAACTGAAAACAGATACAAACGTTGAAGAAGATTAGCCGAACTGTGTTGCCATTTGCTATCCCGTTGCTATGGGAGCAGCGTGGGAAAAGTGCGTTCGTAGGGGACGGCCTCTGTGCCGTCCCGCTTTCTATACGCTGCGGTGTCTTTTCCCTAATGGCAATATACCAAAACTGGCGTCCCCTCAGTCGGCTGCGCCGACAGCGTCTCGCCGCGCCGCCGCTTCGCTACCTAACAGGGGCGCCAAGCCAGCCGCGCCCCCTAATTTTCCCCCTTATCCATCGCGACCTCGGCGATGTACAGAATCAGCTCCTCCGGAGTCGGAAGCTCGTCCTCGCGGGGGACGCTCTGCCAGAACCGCTGCACATCGGCATCCGTGCTGGCAAGGCCGTTCACCATTGCGATCTGTATGTTCCTCCTGACGGACTCAACGCTCTCGCCGCTGTCCGCGGCAATTTTTCTTATCGCGTCCTCTGCAATTTTCATTTTCAGCTTATCCATAACTTCACCTCACGGAACTATATTACATCTAAATTTACTTGAAGTAAATAAACATTTAGTTTAGCTCAATTATATTTCTGCCTGATTGTTGGTAGCATATCCGCATGGAGGTATAGATATGCATACCAGATTTGCGGATAAGTATATAACCATGGGTTTGAAGATAGCGTACTACCGGAAAAAGGCAGGGCTTACGCAGGAGCTGCTCGCGGAGAAGATCGGCCGCAGCGTGAACTTCATCGCTCAGGTGGAGGGGACGGGCACGGTGCGCGGTGTATCGCTGGAGACGCTGTTCAGCATTGCCGAGGTGCTCGGCATCCCTGCCTCCAAGCTGCTTGAGAACGATTGACCACTTGAAAAAATCACCGTTGAGATTTATAATCTTGACGGTGATTTTTATGTCGAAGAATACTGAAATACATACTCTGAATCTTGCGGGAGCGGATGAGCTTAATATAGTGAAAACCTTTGAATGCGGGCAGTGCTTCCGCTGGAACGCGGACGAAAACGGCATCTACACCGGCGTCGCCTTCGGGTATCCGGCGCGGGTATGGACGGAGAACGGCAGGGTGTACCTGCGCTCCGCCGCGCCCGATGAGCTGTGGCGCGAATATTTTGACCTCGACCGTGACTACGCCGCGGCCACGCGCAGCTTCGACGGCGGTGAATATCTGGCGCAGTGTGTCGAGTTCGGGCGCGGGATACGCATCCTGCGGCAGGACAGATGGGAGGCGCTGTGCTCGTTCATTATCTCCCAGTGCAACAACATCACGCGCATCAAGGGCATCGTTGAGCGCCTGTGCGCCATGTTCGGGGACGAGCTGGAATTCGAGGGGGAGCGTTTTTATTCTTTCCCGCCGGCGGAGCGGCTGGCCGGATTACAGGCGGCAGACCTTGCCCCGCTGCGCTGCGGCTACCGCGCGCCGTACATCATAGACGCCGCAGCCGCTGTTGCGTCCGGTGCGCTGGAGCTTGACAGGCTCGCGGCGGAGGACGGCACGGCGGCGAAGAAGGAGCTTCTGAAGCTCAACGGCGTCGGCGAGAAGGTCGCAAACTGCGTCGTGTTGTTCGGGCTGTATCATATGGAGGCATTCCCGATAGACGTGTGGATACGCCGCGCACTGAAGGAGCATTTCCCGCCGGATTTCGATCCCGCCTCGCTCGGCGACTGCGCGGGGCTGGCTCAGCAATATATATTTTATTATGCGCGTAGCCATGGAAATGAATAGGCGGCGGCACAAAAACGGCATCTTGAAAAAAATAACATTGACTTTCCTGCAGAATCTGATATAATTGCTAAAATTTTAAAGAAATGGGGCCTTTTCATATGGAACAAAACAGTGTATACGCGCGCCGCTTTACCGGCGAGGGCCTGACCTTTGACGATGTGCTGCTGGTTCCCGCAGAGAGCGACGTGCTCCCCGCAGATGTCGATCTTTCCACCAAGCTCACGAACAAGGTCAAGCTCAACGTGCCGGTCATGAGCGCCGCGATGGATACGGTCACGGAATACAGAATGGCGATAGCCATTGCCCGCGAAGGCGGCATCGGCGTCATTCATAAGAATATGAGTATCGAGCGTCAGGCTGAGCAGGTCGATCTCGTCAAGCGCAGCGAAAACGGCGTCATCACGAACCCGTTCTTCCTCAACTCCGGCCACACGCTGGGCGACGCGGACGCGCTGATGGGCAAGTTCCGCATTTCCGGCGTACCCATCGTTGACGACGACGGCAAGCTCATCGGCATCATCACCAACCGTGACATGAAGTTCGAGACCGATATGAGCCGCCACATCGACGAGGTCATGACCAGCAAGAACCTCATAACCGGCCTTGTCGGCACGACTCTGGACGAGGCGAAGGCCATCCTCCAGAAAAACCGTATTGAAAAGCTCCCGATAGTCGATGAGGACTATAAGCTCCGTGGCCTCATCACCATAAAGGATATCGAGAAGGTAATGAAGTATCCCAACTCCGCGAAGGACTCCGCGGGTCGTCTGCTCTGCGCCGCCGCCATCGGCGTCACGAACGACGTTCTCGACCGCGCGGGCGCTCTTATCGACGCGGGCGCGGATGTGCTCGTGCTCGACAGCGCGCACGGCCATTCTGCGAACATCATGCGCGTTGTCAGACTCGTCAAGGAGAAGTACCCCGACATCCAGCTCGTTGCCGGCAACGTTGCAACTCCCGAGGCGACGGAAGCGCTCATCAAGGCGGGCGCGGACTGCGTCAAGGTCGGCATAGGCCCCGGCTCCATCTGCACCACCCGCGTTGTGGCCGGCATCGGCGTGCCGCAGATCAGCGCGATACTTGGGTGCGGCGAGCGTGCGGACAAGTTCGGCGTTCCCATCATTGCCGACGGCGGCATCAAGTACTCCGGCGACATCGTCAAGGCCATCGCCGCGGGCGGCAGCGTCGTGATGATGGGCAGCATGCTCGCAGGCTGCGAGGAAGCGCCGGGCGAGACCGAGGTATATCAGGGACGTCAGTTCAAGGTCTACCGCGGCATGGGCAGCCTCGGCGCCATGCAGTGCGGCAGCAAGGACCGTTACTTCCAGCAGAACAACAAGAAGCTCGTTCCCGAAGGCGTCGAAGGCCGCGTGCCTTACCGGGGACCCGTGAGCGACACCATATATCAGATGATGGGCGGCCTGCGCTCCGGCATGGGCTACACCGGCTCGCACAATATCGAGGAGCTGCGCACGAACAGCAAGTTCGTCCGCATCACCAGCGCGGGTCTCAAGGAGAGCCACCCGCACGATATCTACATCACCAAGGAAGCCCCGAACTACACCATGAATCCGTGAGAAACCATTGTCTGCGAGGTCAGAAGATCCCGCAGACAATTTTCTCGTATACGACGGGAACTTTCTGCGAAAACTTCCGTCATACAGGTATAACCCCGAAAGGAGAAATGAAAAATGAAAAAAATGATCATTGCTCTGATATGCGGAGCCATGGCGCTTTCCTTTGCCGCCTGCGGATCGAAAAGCTATACCGCCAGCGAGTACAGCGACAGCGAAGTCAACGATAAGGTACAGATGTACATCCCACAGAAGACCGTGACGGATGAGACGGACGAATTCACCGTCGTGCTCGAGAACACCACCGATCAGGACTATAACTACGATGCCGGTCAGCGGCTCGAAGTGTGGAAGAACTCCAAGTGGTGCGTGGTCGAGGACAAGATAAACTTTACCACCATGCAGCTGTTCACCCTGCCCGCAGGGGGCAGCGATGAGCTGACCTTCAACGTCGCAGACCATTACGGCACGCTTGCCGAGGGACGTTACCGCGTAGTGCAGGTGCTCAGCGACAGAGAGGGCAACACCACCATCGCCGCCGCCGAGTTCGGCATCGGGAGAGTAAATACGAAGTAAATAGCAATAACCCCTTATCCGTCGGATAAGGGGTTTTGATTTATTTTCTCTCCGGCACTATTTCGAGCCAGTAGCCGTCGGGGTCTTCGATGAAATAAATGCCCATCGAGGGGTTCTCGAAGCAGATGCAGCCCATCGCCTCGTGCTTCGCGTGCGCGGCGGCGTAGTCGTCCGTGCGGAAAGCGAGATGAAATTCACATTCGCCGAGATCGTATTTCTGCGGATGATCCTTCAGCCATGTCAGCTCAAGCTCGAAGCTGCCGGTCGGGTCCTGCATGTATACGATCGTGAAATCCTCCGAGGTCTTGCGGCGGCTCTCGTGCAGGCCGAGCGCCTGCTCGTAGAACTCCATCGAGCGCGCGAGATCGGAAACGTTGTAATTTTCGTGGATCATTCTGAAATTCATGTCTGTACCTCCGATTATAATTCTTTGACATGTGCATGCCCGCGGTTTATAATTACCGCGGTGATGAATATGAAAAACACGAGTCTTTGCTATATAGAACGCGGCGGGCAGTATCTCATGCTGCACCGCGTAAAGAAAGAGCACGACGAAAACGAGGGTAAGTGGATCGGCGTCGGCGGCAAATTCGAGCAGGGAGAAAGCCCGGAGGAATGTATGCAGCGCGAGATGCTCGAGGAGACGGGGCTGACCGCCGTCTCATGGCGCTACCGCGGCATCGTGACCTTCGTGTCCGACGAATGGGGCACGGAGTACATGCACCTGTTCACCGTGAGCGATTTCACCGGAACGATGCGGCCTGACTGCGACGAGGGCGAGCTGCGCTGGATCGACAAGGAGAAGATCGGCGCGCTTCCGCTGTGGGAGGGCGACAAAATATTTCTCCGGCTGCTCGCCGAGGAGGAGCCGTTTTTCTCGCTCAAGCTTTGCTATCGGGGCGATATGCTTGTCTCAGCCAAGCTCAACGGGCGCGCCGTATGACAGGCGGAAGCACTCCTCATCGCCCGCGCAGCCCTGGAATATCCGCGCGCCGTCAACATCCTGCCAGTATACGCGGACGCTCTCTTCGGGCATGATCTCTCTGTGATACAGAATACTCAGGCTGAAGCCGTCGCGCTTCGGCAGATACTCCGACAACGCCGCGAGATACGCGGCGTTATTCATATGCCCGTTGCGGTCGATGTGCTTTGCCGCCGGCGTGAAGTCGAAATACAGCTTGTGTTCCGGCGCGGGGATGTTGTCCATGCGCAGGCTCTGGCGCTCCATCTCGCCTGAAAGCGGCTGCTCCGTCAGCGGCACCATGCTCCGCGACGCGATCTCGATGATCGCCCATACGCTGTGCACAGCGCCGATCTGTTCGCTGCCGCTCCACAGCTCAAAGCGGCGCGGATACAGCCCCAGCCGCCCCTTCCCGGGCGCGGTGACTACCTTTATCTGATCTCCGGCTGAGGGAGCGCGGCGCATATCCAGCCGCTGCCACAGCAGCACCCAAGCATGCCCTTCGGCAGACAGTGCGTCCATGCCGCCGCCGCGGCGGTTCGCGTCGTCTCCGGCTGTATCCTGAAGGCAGCGGAAAAGCTCCGCTGCGTCTGCGGTCTCCAATGTGAATTCACGGGTATAAGCGTCCATGCGAGTCCTCCAAAAGGGGTATGATTTATGTGTATTTTATTGCAGCTTTTTGCTCTTGTCAATGCAGCGGCGGCGTGTTAAAATATTTTGTCTTAATTTGATGTTTACGGGAGGTAACACAGTGAGCAGAATAAAAGATATAGCTCTTGCGCCTTCGGGTGAGATGAAAATCAAATGGGTGGAGCGAAACATGCCCGTTCTGCGCGGCATCGGCGAGGATTTCCGCCGCACAAAGCCGTTCGCGGGGCTGCGAGTCGCTCTGTCGGTGCATCTCGAGGCGAAAACCGCTTACCTCTGCCGCGTCATGGAAATGGGTGGAGCAGAGATGTATGTTACCGGCTCGAATCCTCTCTCCACGCAGGACGATGTCGCCGCCGCTCTCGCCGCGGGCGGGATGCAGGTGTTTGCGCGCTACGGCTGCGATATGGAGGAATACGAAAGCTGCCTGTGCTCGGTGCTTGAAGCCGCGCCCAATATTATTATTGATGACGGCGGCGACCTGGTCCACCTCATGCACACGAAGTATACCAACCTAATCCCTGAGGTCATCGGCGGCTGCGAGGAGACAACGACCGGTATCCACCGCCTGAAGGCAATGGATCGCGCGGGCGAGCTGCGCTTCCCGATGGTCATGGTCAACGAAGCCGACTGCAAGCACATGTTCGACAACCGCTACGGCACGGGTCAGAGCGTCTGGGACGGCATCATGCGCACGACGAACCTCATCGTCGCGGGCAAATACGTCGTCGTCTCCGGCTACGGCTGGTGCGGCAAGGGCGTCAGCCTGCGCGCCAAGGGACTCGGCGCAAAGGTCATCGTCACCGAGACAGACCCCGTCCGTGCGCTTGAAGCGGTCATGGACGGCTATGAGGTCATGCCGATGCGCGAGGCCGCGAAGATAGGCGACATGTTCGTCACCGTCACCGGATGCAGCGGCATCATCACGACCGAGCACTTCGAGACGATGAAGGACGGCGCGATACTCACAAATGCCGGACACTTCGACGTCGAGGTCGATATGGCGGGGCTTGAGAAGCTGGCAGTCGAGAAGTACGACGCGAGACACAACATTCAGGGCTATGTCCTCCCGAACGGAAAGACCCTGTTCACGATAGCGGAAGGCCGCCTTGTGAACCTCGCGGCTGGCGACGGACATCCGGCGGAGATAATGGATATGAGCTTTGCGATACAGGCGCTCAGCGCCGAGTATCTCGCCGCGAACCGCAGCAGCCTGAAGCCGGGCGTCATCCCCGTCCCGCGCGAGCTGGACGAGGCCGTTGCGCGCCGCAAGCTCAGCTCCATGGGCGTGGAGATAGACAGCCTCAGCCGCGAGCAGGCGGATTACCTCGGCGTGGAGGTCTGACGCGCACCGGGAAACCGCTGACGCGCGCCTATTATCATTTTACAGGAGGTGAGTCCATTGGAGAATAACGAGGAACAGCAGGCCACTATGGACTTTGAGGCCATCCACGAGCGGCAGAACGAAGAGCTGACCGAGCTTCTCGACCGGCGCGATATGAAGCGTCTCCAGCAGCGGCTGGAGGATATGCAGGAGTTTGACGTTGCGGAGTTCCTTTCGGAGATCGGAGACAACCGCATGCCAATGGTATTCAGACTCCTGTCCAAAGAGACGGCGGCGGAGGTTTTCGCAAATTTTGACGCTCCTGAGCAGGAGCAGGTGATAAACTCCATCACGGACTCGGAGCTCTCCGGAATACTGGAAGAGCTGTACGTTGACGACGCCGTCGACATGATGGAGGAGCTTCCCGCAAACGTCGTAAAGCGCGTCATGCGCACCGCGACGCCGGAGACGAGAAAGCTCATAAATCAGTATCTGCATTATCCGGAGAATTCCGCGGGCAGCATAATGACCGCGGAGTTCATTGACCTGAAGAAATACATGAGCGTGCGCGAGTCCATCGCGCGCATCCGTCGTATCGGTGAGGATAAGGAGACAATATACATCTGCTTCGTCACCTCTGCCGACCGGAAGCTCGAAGGCATCGTCACCGTGAAGGATCTGCTCCTCGCCGAGGACGACACGGTCATCGAGAACCTGATGGACACGAACGTCATTTTTGCCACGACCACCGAAGATCAGGAGAGCGTTGCGGAAAAGATATCCGACTACGACCTTATGGCGATACCTGTGGTCGACCTTGAGGGCCGGCTCGTCGGCATAGTCACCGTTGACGACGTCATCGACGTCATGGAAGAAGAGACGACGGAAGACTTTGAAATCATGGCCGGTATGACGCCGTCCGACAAGCCGTATTCCAGAACCGGCACGCTTGAGATGTGGAAAAACCGTATACCGTGGCTGATGTTCCTGATGCTGTCGGCGACGTTTACAAGCATGATACTCACGAAGTTTGAGGATATGCTCGCCGTGCAGGCGGGGCTTGTCGCCTTCATCCCCATGCTGATGGGCACCGGCGGCAACTCCGGCGCGCAGGCGTCCACCGCGGTCATACGCAGCCTGTCCCTCGGCGATACGGAGCCGAAGGACGCGTTCCGCGTTATGTGGAAGGAGTGGCGCGTCGCCGCCATCTGCGGGATCACGCTCGCGGCGGTGAACTTTGTGAAGATGCTGCTGCTTGACGGGATGCTGCTGCATAACGACAGCGTGACGATCGCCGTCGCGGCGACGGTCAGCGTCTCGATAGTGTTCATCGTAATGTTCGCAAAGGTCGTCGGCAGCATGCTGCCGATAATCGCGGAGAAGGTCGGGGTCGATCCGGCGGTCATGGCAAACCCGCTGATATCCACCGTGACGGACGCGGTGTCGCTGCTTATATATATAAACGTAGCAAGGCTGATATTGCATATATAATTATGATCCGAGGTATTTCCCAGTGGAGCAGATTCTTTTAGTCAAACTGTCAACGATTCTCATCATCATTGCCATCGGCTACGTCGGAGCACGGCGCGGCTATTTCTCAAAGGAATTTACCAAAACCGCAAGCTCGCTCACCATGAACGTAATGCTGACGGCTCTGGTGCTGGATTCCGTATTCAACGGCCTGCCGGACATAAGCGGGGCAGAGCTTGCCAGACTCCTGCTCATATCCACGGTGAGCATGGTCATAATGTACATAGTGGGATTCCTCTTCGCGCTGCCGTTCCGTAAGAACAAGAGTAGAGCGTCGATAATTGAGCTGCTGATCGCCGCGCCCAATACGATGTTCATCGCGGCTCCGATCGTGCGCGAGCTGTACGGTGGCACGGCGATGTTCTATCTTATCATAACCTGCATCCCTTTCAACGTCCTGCTCTACACCTACGGGGTGTGGCGCGTCGGGCATGGAGGGAACGTCAAGCTCAGTATGCGCGATATCATCACGCTGCCGCTTATCGCGTCTTTCGCGGCGCTCATAGTTGCGGTTTTCCGCATCAAGGCGCCCGAGCTTATATGCGACCTGTGCTCCGTCGTCGGCGCGGCTACGGTGCCGATGTCGATGATAGTCATAGGCGCGTCGCTGGGGGCGGTGCGTATTCGGGATGCATTTGCAAATCCGCTGACGTATTTCGCATCCTTCGTGCGGCTCATCGTGTGCCCGATCGTCATATGGCTGGCGCTGCGTCCGTTCGTGACGGATACTGTGCTGCTGAACACAATGATCATGAACGCGGCCGTGCCAAGCGCGGTGGTCATTGCGGTGCTTGCAATACAGTATGACCGCGACCCCGAGCTTGCGGCCGAGGGTGTCCTCGTGTCGGTGCTGCTGTCGGTTGTGACGATACCGCTGATAAGCAGACTGCTGCTGTGACGCCGAGATACGGCGGATTATACTATTGACAAGCCTGTATAATCTGTTATAATAGATACGTTAAAATTAAATACCTTATCAAGAGAGGTGGAGGGAACGGCCCTGTGAAGCCCGGCAACCTGCGTTTGCAAGGTGCCAAATCCGGCGGTGACGAAAGATGAGGCTATATAAGCGTAATTCATCCCTCGCCTGCCGGCGGGGGATTTTCTTATGCACCCGACCCGATAAGGTGGAAAGGATATAGAAAATGAGCAGATATTTCTTTACTTCCGAGTCCGTTACCGAGGGGCATCCCGATAAAATTTGCGACCAGATCTCCGACGCCGTGCTCGACGCTATCATGGAACAGGATCCTCAGGGGCGCGTCGCCTGCGAGGCCACCGTTTCCACCGGCCTTGTCCACATCATGGGCGAGATCAGCACCAGCTGCTATGTTGACATCCCGAAGATCACGCGCGAGGTCATCCGCGACATCGGCTACGACCGCGCAAAGTACGGCTTCGACTGCGACACCTGCGGCATCATCACCAATATCGACGAGCAGTCCAGCGACATCGCCATGGGCGTTGACAAGGCGCTCGAAAACAAGAACGGCGAAGAGGACGAGCTTCAGAACGGAGCGGGCGACCAGGGCATGATGTTTGGCTACGCCTGCGATGAGACCGAGGAGCTTATGCCTCTTGCCATCACCCTCGCCCACAAGCTCGCCAAGCGCCTCACTCAGGTACGCAAGGACGGCCTTGTCAGCTATCTCCGTCCCGACGGCAAGACTCAGGTCACGGTCGAGTATGACGAGAACCATCACCCCGTCCGCGTGGATGCCGTCGTCATCTCCACTCAGCATTCTCCCGACGTGGAGCTTGAGCAAATCCGCCGCGACATGATAGAGCTTGTTATTAAGACCACCGTTCCGGCCGAGCTGCTGGACGAGAGCACCAAGTATTATGTAAACCCGACCGGACGCTTCGTCATCGGCGGCCCGCAGGGCGACTCCGGCCTCACCGGACGTAAGATAATCGTCGATACCTACGGCGGCAGCGCTCCCCACGGCGGCGGCGCATTCTCCGGCAAGGATCCCACCAAGGTCGACCGCAGCGCGGCCTACGCAGCGCGCTACGTTGCAAAGAACGTTGTGGCCGCGGGTCTGGCCACCCGCTGCCAAGTCGAGCTTGCGTACGCCATCGGCGTCGCTCGCCCCGTCTCCGTGCTGGTCGAGACCTTCGGCACCGGCAAGGTGTCCGATGAGAAGCTCGGCGAAGCCGTGCAGAAGGTGTTTGACCTCCGCCCCAGCGCGATAATCCGCGATCTCGATCTGCGCCGCCCGATATACCGTCAGCTCGCCGCCTACGGCCACATGGGGCGCACCGACCTGAACGTAACCTGGGAGCGCACCGACCGCACCGTCGAGCTGCTTGAGGCGGTAAAGTAATGCATATTCCAAGCGGAGCGAGCCAGACGATAGAGATCCTCAGCTTCGACGATGCCCTCGCCGCCTCCGGGCGGCGGGGCGATTACGACAGCGAAAAATGGCTGTACGTGCCGGATTTCTACACCGAGTACCGATACATTCTGGGCACAAAGGGGCAGAACCCGCTCATATGCATCGGCATAAATCCCTCCACCGCCGCGCCGGACGATCTGGACAACACGCTCAAGTCCGTCGCGAGAATAGCGGCGGGCAACGGCTTTGACAGCTGGACGATGTTCAACGTCTACGCCCAGCGCGCCACCCGCCCCGACGATATGGACAGGGAGCTCAACCGCCGCCTCCACAAGGAGAACATGCGCGCGTTTGAGTACATACTCTCGAACGTCGGCGATGGGATATGTCCGGCGGTATGGGCGGCATGGGGGACCATAATCGAAAAGCGGCCGTACCTGCCCGACTGCGTGCGCGAGATGGTGGACATCGGGCGGCGCTACGGGGCGCGCTGGCTCTGCGCGGGCAAGCGCTCCGCCAAGGGGCACCCGCACCACCCGCTGTACCTGCGCAAGGATGAGAAGACTGTGGACTTTGATGTTGAGAGCTATTTAGAGACGATATGAGCGATAAGAAATTCAAGCTGGCGCTGTGCCAGCTGCGCACTGATTTTGACGTTGATACAACGATGAACAAGACCGAGGCGATGCTGCGCGAGGCGGCGGAGCACGGCGCGCAGGCCGTGTGCCTGCCGGAGATGTACTGCTGCCAGTACCGCGGCGCGGCGTTCAGAATGTTTGCCGAACGCGGCAGTGAGGATATCGTCGAGAAAATGTCGCGCTGGGCGAAGGAGTACGGGCTGCTGCTCGTCGGCGGGAGTATACCGGAGGTCGCGGACGGCCGCATGTATAATACCTGCTATGTGTTCGACCGCAGCGGCGCGCAGCTTGCGAAGTACCGGAAGATGCATCTTTTCGATTCCGACCTGCCGGAACTGCACAGCCACGAATCGGAGACATTCGGCCATGGGAACAGCATTGCGGTGTTTGATACGGAGTTCGGGCGCATGGGCGTCGCCGTGTGCTTCGACGTGCGCTTTCCGGAACTGATGCGTACTATAACCCAGCGCGGCGCGGAGATCATTTTCCTCCCCGCGCAGTTTACCGACGTCACCGGTCCGAAGTATTGGAAGATGCTGCTGCGCGCAAGAGCGATGGATAACCAGATATATATGGCCGGCTGCTGCGCCGCTCTGGACGAGAGCATACACTGGCACAGCTGGGGTCACTCTCTGGTCGCAGACCCCTATGCCGACGTTCTCTGCGAGGCCGGCAGCGGCGAGGAGATCGTCTATGCAGATATCGACCTTGCCCGCGTGGACGAATCGCGGCGCGCCATTCCGGTCGGCAAGCTGCTGCGGCGGGATATGTATAAGGTGTCGGACTGATGGGAATATACGAGGATATCATGGCCTACCGCCCCTGCTGCGAGCAGGAGGAGCGGGACAGGGAAGTGATGCTGGATTATATCCGCCGCAATGACGATGCCTTCCTGCGTACGAACCTTGTCGCGCATATGACCGCGTCCGGCTGGGTGGTAAATCCGGCCAGAGACAAGGTGCTGATGGCCTACCATAAGATATACGACTCCTGGTCATGGACGGGCGGCCATGCGGACGGAGAGTGCGATCTGCTGTCCGTCGCGCTGCGGGAATGCCGCGAGGAGACCGGTGTCAGAAATGTGCATCCGGTGTCGCGGGATATATTCTCGCTCGAGGTGCTGACGGTCGACGGTCATGAAAAGCGCGGCGTGTACGTCCCGAGCCACCTGCATATGAACGTCACCTATCTGCTCGAAGCGGACGATCGGGACGCGCTGAGCGTCTGCGAGGAGGAGAACAGCGGCGTCGCGTGGTTCGCGCTTGACGATGCGCTGAAGGTCTCGACAGAGCCGTGGTTCGTGGAGCGCATATATAAAAAGCTGAATGATAAATTGAAAACCATGCAGTTTTAACTGCATGGTTTTTGCGTAAGTGTGGTGCTTTGCTGTGGAGCGCGGGGCACCAATGAAAAACCTTTGCCGCGAAGCGCTGCCCCTGAAAGGGGCGCCAAGGGGGAGAGGTTTAGCGCCTGCGTCGATTCACGACCCATCACGACCCAAGATCCTCCAGAAGCTCCAGCAGCTCGCTCTTATCGCTGACGGGGATGCCCTTTTCGAGCATCGCGCGGTCTGCGCCGCGGAGATTCGAGACCTCAATCGCCGTCACCGTGACCGGCTCCTTCTCCTTCTGCCCCGTGTACACGGCCACATATCCGCCGCTGCTGCGCAGGAAGAACTCCGCGTTCTCCGCGCGCTCGCCGTACTGCGCGTAGACGGTTTCGGGGATGACCTCGGACTTTTCGGGGCGCAGCGTCCTGACCGCCTCCATCCCCGTGAACACCGCCCCCATCGCAAGGCATATAAGCAGCCCTATTCTTATCCTGAGTCCCATATTTATTACCAGCTTTCATAATTTTTTCAACTAAATTATTCCACTTTGAGTATTATTTAATCATAAACAGGCGAATACTTTCTTAATAATATTAAATTTAAAATTAAAATTTACAAAATGGCTACCTATGTTTGACAAGCTGTGTTATAATATGAGCCTGTATAAAATGCGAGTTTTATGCAATGTTTGAATCTGACGCAAGGAGGTGCTGCTCTGGTGGATGAAAATAATAACCACGTCCCCTTGGATGAGGAACCCGCGCCGAAGAAACGGCGCAAAAAGCCCGTCGCTCTGACCGCGGTCGATGTGACGGTTGACGTGGCGTCATCGGCTGTCAGCTCTGTTTTTAAGGTGATAGGCACGGTACTGCTGATCCTACTTATTTCGGGTCTTCTGTTTGCCTGCATTTTCGCCTACTATGTCAAGACCTGCCTAACGCCGGAGCTTGGCATCTCACTGGAGGACTATAAGCTTACCGAATCCAGTACGATCCTTTATAAGGACTCCTCCGGCAACTGGCAGGAGCTTGTGAAGCTAGCCGCCGATCAGGACAGGATCTGGGTCGATTACGACCAGATACCGGAGTACATGGAGCATGCTCTTGTCGCGATAGAGGACAAGCGCTTTTACGAGCATAAGGGCGTTGACTGGTACCGTACCTCCGGCGCGCTCATCAAGATGTTCGCTACCATGCAGAACAACTTCGGCGGCTCTACCATAACCCAGCAGCTTATCAAGAACCTCACAGGCAACAATGAAGTCACCGTGCAGCGTAAGCTCTCGGAGATATTCAGCGCGCTGGAGCTTGAGAAAAATTACGATAAGCAGGAGATAATCACCTGGTACTTCAACGCCGTTTACTTCGGCGAGGGCTGCTACGGCGTGGAGACGGCCGCGCAGAAATATTTCGGCAAGGACGTGTGGGATCTGTCGCTGGCCGAGAGCGCGGCGATAGTCGGCATCACGAATAAGCCGACTTACTATGACCCGTTCTACAATCAGGAGAACAATAAGGAACGTCAGGAAACGATACTCCGCGAGATGTACGATCAGGGCTATATCGACTACGACACCTATATCGCCGCGGTCAATGAGCCGCTGAACTTCGCTCACAGTCCCGAGGACGCGGGCGTCCAGCAGATATACAGCTACTATGAAGAGGTTGTCATCGATGATGTCATCCGCGACCTCATGAAGCAGAATTCTCTGAGCTATAATGCCGCGGAGCACATGCTCAAAAACGGCGGATATCTCATATATTCCTGCTTCGATCCGAACGTTCAGTACCATGTTGACAACATCTACGCGACGACCGACAATATCCCGACCACCTGGGGCAGCAATCAACAGCTCCAGAGCGCGATAGTCATCATGGATCCCTACACGGGCGAGATAAAGGCGCTCACCGGCGGTGTCGGGACAAAGGACCGCAACTTCCCGCTCAACCGCGCCACGGGCACGTACCGTTCTGCCGGTTCGTCTATAAAGCCGCTGGCGTCCTATGGCCCCGCGATAGAAATGGGCTATATCACGCCGAATACGCTGGTTGACGACTCGGCTGACATCTACCTCACCGGCACCAGCTGGTATCCCTCAAACGACGGCGGCGGGCACTTCGGTGTTATCGATATCTATACCGCGCTTCAGTACTCGGTCAACACCGTCGCTGCTCAGATAATCGATAAGATCACCCCTCAGGTTGCCTACGACTGGCTGACCCAGAAGCTGGGCTTCACGAGCCTTGTGCCGGATGACTGCGCATACGCGCCAATGGCGCTCGGCCAGTTCACAAACGGCGTCACCGTGCGCGAGATGGCGCAGGCGTACTGCTCGTTTGTCAACGACGGCGTGTTCACCTACAGCCGTACCTACACTCTTGTTACCGATGCCGACGGCAATGTGCTGCTGGATAATCAGCCAGAGACCATTCAGGCGTTCAGCGCCAACACCGCGCATGTCATGACCTATATGCTCCAGAACGCGGTCAACCGCGGAACCGGTACCGAGGCGTACCTTGGCATCATGCCCGTCGCGGGCAAGACCGGTACCACCTCCGATTATAAGGATCGTTGGTTCGTCGGCTGCACGCCGTACTATGTCGCGGCAGTCTGGACGGGTTACGACCAGCCCGAATATATAAGAGTCTCCGGCAACCCTGCCGCGCAGATATTCAGAAAGGTCATGCGCCCGCTGCACGAGGGACTTGAGTATAAGGACTTCACTTGGCCGTACTATATCGGCGGCGACACCGGAATCTTCGGCGTCAAAGAAGAGGAAGATGAAGAAAAAGACGCCGAGATCGAAACTCCGGACGAAACCCCTGAACCCAGCGATAACGGTGGGAACACCGGAGGAAATACCGGCGGTGGTGACAGCGGCGGCAGCTCCGGTGGGGGCGACGGCGGCTCCGGCGGCGGAGATAATGGCGGCAGTGGTGCCGATATCATCATTGTCGGCGGTAATTAAGGCAAAAATGGTTTACCATAATATTTCCTGTTGACAATCTTGATTCGTAGTGTTACAATTTGATTACAATACTGGAGGTGCTTTCATTGACAAAAGCGTTGGAGTATAAGGGACACCCTCTCCAAAGGAAGGATAATATCATCTATTACGGAAGCTTTGCGGATAAATATATCGTTATGCTTCAGATACTCGACACGAAGAAGGTCAAGGATCTGGACGTTGCGACAAAGGTCTCCGTGCAGCTTCAGTTGACCGATCCCTCAATCAAGTCGCGCGACCGCATCGTGAAAAAGAGCGAGAAAGACAGTCTCTATACGGCGATAGACATCGCCGTGGTGTGGCTTGAGCGTGCGCTGTCCTCCAGATAATCTTAGATAAAGGATCTGTTTCAAATGCGCAAATCAGTTATCAGGACGATCGCCATTGCCATGCTTATAAGTGTGCTGCTGGTGATCCCGGCTTTCGCCGAGAATGCCACCGTCACCGCAAGCGACGTCAACTTCCGCAGCGGCCCAGGTACCGGGTATTCGATACTCGACTGCCTGCCCAAGGGCGCCAGCGTCACTGTGACCGATCGTTCTAACAGCAGTTGGTATGCCGTGAATTATAACGGCAGAGACGGCTTCATGTCCTCCATGTACCTGAGCGTACAGGCGGACAGCGGCGAAAACGGCGGCGCGGAAGTCATTGTGGTCGGCGAAGCTCAGCCGGGTACGATCAACGCCATGTATGTCCGTTTCCGCAGCGGCCCGTCCACGGATTCCACCATATTGGGCGAGTATAACACCGGCAAGGAGCTGAGCGTCACCGGCTATTCCGGCGACTGGACTGCCTGCATCATAAACGGTCAGACGGGCTATGTTTACAGCCAGTACGTCACCTTGAAGAGCGACAGCAGCGAGACTCCGGCTCCCACTCCGGAAGTAACTCCGGAAGTAACTCCTGAACCTACTCCTGAGCCTACTCCGGAACCAACGCCCGAACCCACTCCGGAGCCTGACCCCGTTGTCGAGACGACGGGATACATAAGCGGTGACAGCGTCCGTTTCCGTACAGGCCCCTCCACCAGCCACGGCATTATAGACAGCTATAACCGCGGCAAGGAGCTTACCATAACCGGCAGCTCCGGCGACTGGACTGCCTGCCGCATCGACGGCCAGAACGGCTACGTTTACAGCCAGTACGTCACTACCACGAAGCCCGGCAGCGACACCACCGTTGAAGAGCCCGAAACGACCACCGCGTATATCCGCGGCAACACGGTTCGTTTCCGCAGCGGCCCGTCCCTCTCTTCCTCCATACTCGGCGAATACAACACCGGTAAGGAAATAAGCGTCACCGGTACATCCGGCGACTGGACGGCCTGCACTATCGACGGTCAGTCCGGCTATGTTTACAGCCAGTACGTCACGACTACCGCACCCGCAGTCCCTGGCACGGGCGGCTCCGAGCTTGGGCGGCAGATCGCCGAGTACACGCTTCAGTTTGTCGGCTATGATTACGTTTGGGGCGGCACTTCTCCTTCCACCGGCTTTGACTGCTCCGGCTTGATGTACTATGTGTACAGCCAGTTCGGATATCAGCTCAACCGCGTCGCGGAGGATCAGGCGCGCAACGGCGTCCATGTTGATCCCAGCGATCTTCAGCCCGGCGACATTCTGTGCTTCTACTCCAACGGCTACATAGGCCATGTCGGCATGTATATCGGCAACGGCCAGTTCGTCCATGCGGCGAACTCTCGTAGCGGCGTTATCATCACCGACCTGACCACCGGCTACTACGCGACCCGCGGCTATGAAGCCCGCAGGATCGTGTGACAAAAAGACGATAAGATATGACGAAAGCACCCCTGTAAAGGGGTGCTTTTCGTTGTAAAAGAGTGTGCTTTAAGGTCACGCAAGTTTCACTATGGTGAGCGTGCTGTTCGTGTAGGTGTTCGAGGAGCCGCTGCTGTTTATCACGGTCAGCGGCTGCGCCGTCGTGGGCGTGACTATCGCCGTCAGCGTTATGCGGTCGGCGCCCGCCGCGTCCTGCGTCTCGGCTGTGACCGCGTACGGCAGTGCCGCGCCGCCAAGCTCCAGCGCCGCGCCCAGCGTCCCCGCCGCGGCGACGTTTGCGTCGGACACGAAGGTCACGAGGTACTGCCCCGCAGCCAGCGTCACGCCGGTCGTGCCGGAGGCCGTGATGCTGCCGGTGGAGTTGATGGAGTTTGTGGGGAGCGTCAGCGTGCCGCCGGCAGCGATTGTCTGTGCGTCGGTGTTGTAGAGCATCGCGTTCTCATTCGTCGCCGTCGTCCCGGCAGGCCCCTGCGGGCCAGTCGAGGCACACCATTTAGGGAACGGTCAGCCGCAATTAAAAGCAACGGTTTAATCCGTTGTTTTTGCAATATTCAGGTCTATATACTCTTGTATTTTGAGGAATTCGTCGGCAAATCTGAACTTTATGCTTATGCGCCCGCCTTCGTAGACATATATCGTATCAATGAACTCGATGAGAATATCTCTTGTGAGCCGGTCTATATTCCCGTATTGCCTGAATGCTGCAAGGCAAGGATTTTCGGTATCAATGCCAGTCTCCAGCTCCTGTTCTTCCCTGCGCAGCTTCTCAAGAACAGTGTTGATACTTTCAATCTGACGTTCATAATCGGCTCTCATACCGCGGTACTCGCTTTGGCTGATTTCACCGTCTTTCCAATCCTGATAGATTGCCTGTTTATAGCGGGATATTTTTGTAAGCTCCTTTTCCTTTTGCTCTATCGCGTCCAGCAGCCTCTTGGACTGCGTCTTTGCCGTCGGTGCGCGGTTGATATCGTCAACAAGCTTCGTATAATCTACAGCGAGGTATATCTGCTGCCGAATGGCATACAGAACTGCTTCTTCCAATCTGTCTTGCCGTATGGAATGAATCGTACAGGCTTTCTTGGACAGGTCACGATATGTTTTACATATATAATAGACTATACTGCCGGAAACTTTGCGGCTCATAGCTCTTCCGCAGTCAGCGCAGCGCAGAAATCCGCTGAAGAGATACAGGTCTACTTCTTTTGGAGAACGCCGCGTGTCTCGGTTTAATGCGTTTTGAACCTTGTCAAACTTTTCCCTGCTAATCACAGCCGGAATAGCGTCTTCAGCAATGAACCATTCTTCTTCCGGAACACGCTCCTGAATATGCACCTTGTAACTTTTTATCCGGTAACGTCCCTGAATCAAATCTCCGCAGAGCATACGATCTGTCAGAATGCGGCGTATACTCGATCCCGACCACAATGGCTTTATGCCTTTGTCAAGCTGTGGATTGCAATACTTTAAGCCGAGTGCCTGACGTTTATAGACTGCCGGGCATGGAATATCATGGTCGTTAAGATGCTCCGCAATTTTGTTCAGGCTCATTCCATTGAGCACCATATCGGCCATGTTGTTTATGACCTCCGCGGCGACTTCATCAAGTATAAGAGCGTTCTTGTCATGCGGATCCTTCAGCCAGCCGTAAGCGGCAAACGAACCTATGTGCTCGCCGTTGCGTCGCTTCATGTCAAACACTTCCCGGACCTTTTCTGAGGTCTCGGCGCAGTGATTTTCATTCAGAACGCCTTGGATGGGCACGGCGATGCTCCGCATGAGCTTCGGCTCTTTATAACTGTCGAGCGGCTGATGATAAAGAGATATGAAGCGAACGTTATAACGCGGGAACCAGTCGTCAAGGTAATAGCCTTGATCACTGTAGTTTCTGAAAGAGCGCGCAAGGTCTTTTACTATGACGCAGTTTACTCTGCCGCGTCTTATATCTTTGAGCATTCGCTGAAAATCCTCTCGCTCGTCGTCTGTTGTGCCTGAAATCCCGTCATCGACATATTCGTCAACTATGCGGTATTCGTCTCCATCATCCATTGAAGCAATATAATCCTCTATAATAGAGCGCTGGTTGCTAACGCTTTCTGATTCATCGAGATGCCGTGCGTCTTCTTTAGATAGACGTATGTACACCCCAATTAACCATGTTCTTGTTCTTCTTCCGCTTATTGCGGTACGGCTATTTACAGCCATTTTTCCTCCTTCCATCACACTACACTATTATTATAGTACAAGCGTAAATGTGAGTCAAATTTCTGCAAAGCCGTTACAGGCCATTTTTCTTCCTAACAAAAAAGTCTGTCAAGCTATCTTGCAGGTCTGATGCATCGTTGTCAAATTCCAGTTTTACCGCTATGCTGCCGACCTTGAAGCAGTATGGATTTCCCAATTGTCTGACCAAATACTGCGCACGATTCTCCAGCGGTATATTTGTATCCAAGCTCATATCTCCTGCATCAATCAAGCTGTCTGTATCTATATTGCGAATGTCAGCCGAGGCAAGCTTTTCAATTGCATCAATGTACATATTCACCCCTCCCCGTCATACATACAGTTTATTTCAGTACAGTTGATATAATGAGCCAATGCCAAAAGCAAGCGTTCAGCCGGCCTTTGGCATTGGCTCAAAAATAGTTCTCACCATGAGAAGTATTTCTCGACATTACACAACAAAATCCGCACAGTACCATGTGCGGATTTTTGTAGATCACGTTATTTATCAAAGGCAAACAGACGGCGGTGAGCAAGCCGCTCCATAGGATTTTCGTGCCTCCCTCCATTCTTGTGGAGGGGCGTTCTACTCTGTGACGTGTAGCCAACGCAAGTATCATTATTCCCGCTTGTGCGTCTAGACCCGCAGTTTTGCCGGAACTGCTTTACAACGCTGTGTTTATCGCTAACATCCTTCTCTCTCCTTTCTGGGACATATTTTCGCGCACCCGCTGCGCGGCTCGACACAAACGGAACGTATCTGTTTACCCTATTTACTTGTATCGGATCGCCGATCCGTTAAAACGCATCAGAGTTGATGCGCTTTGGCTGATTGGCGGGGTTCATCCTTAGCGGAGTATTGCTGAGCGTCCTGCATGATCTCGGCCTCACAAATCCAACAAACCATACGGCCTTCCGGAATGATTGCTCCGCAGATCACACATCTGTTGTCGCAGGCAATGTATGCTGACATATGCACGATAGGTATCCTTTCTCAAAATCTGTTTCACGGTGAAACGAATCAATCTTACTTGGCAGAAGGACGATAAACTCGCCCTTCTTTATGCCATGGCCTTTATGTATGCTGCTATCATATCTATGAATTCTGCGTTGCTGGGGGCGTGGGTGAGCACCCTGCCCGCAATCTCGTTCAGCGCATCTCTGTCTCCATGTGCCCAGCAGGTTCCGATCAGCGTGCGCAGGGCGTGTTCTACCGAGTGTGGTTTTACACCAAAGTGCTTTGCCGTTTCGGGGTATAACCGTTTCGTTATTAGCTGGATACTTTCGCCGGAGTTTACGACCTGCTCTATCATGTATACTGCATAGTCGAAACCGGTGTATCGACCGGAAGCCCCAAGACTTCTGAGAATACGGTCAGCGGTGATTGGAATCTCCTTGCGTTTATCTGGCATGTAAACATAGAACATATCTTTATCCTTCCTTCTTATCTATGATACCGAAAAGCCAGAAAAGGAGGAGAACGGCAGCGCGAAAACAGGTCGTGAGGCTTGCGCAGAGTTATTGCTCGGCTTCTAAGTAAGAGCACATAAATGTTCTCTGACCCCTTTAATGTGATTAAATTATACTATAAATATGGGCAGTTTTGTTCAATAGTGCATCGCATAGTATCGTCACGTTTTATGTGATAGATGTCGAGAACCATAACAATAAAAACCCCTGCAACGTACATTGCAGGGGAGTGGAGGCCGTAATTCTGTTGATATAAGGAATGAGAAGTTTGTTTTGGCTCCCCTGCATGAGATATGCCGGAACCAAAAAATAAATATGAGGTTGTGTTATGCGGATTAAGAGCTTTAATTATAAAGTCAGGTGGCGCTGCATTTTCTGGTAAATAGACAGGGAAGTTGCAGTAGTGCTGTGATAATGATACCGGCTCCGACGGGAACGGAAAACCGCCACTGCTTCACGCATGTCAGGATTACATATACGGCTAAGAACACGATAACCATTACTCTTGCCACTGTCCTGAACGTGACCGTTTCCTTTTCGCTGAGCTTCCGGGCTTCATTATCAATCGGGCTGCATAAGAAAATCTGTATTGCGGCAAGCGCCACGCCGCCCGTAAACAGAGGAATTTGCGCACTTATCGTAACGAATTTGACTATGAATATGAAGAGCGAAAGAAGCGCCGTCGAGGACACGAAACACACAGCCGACGAATTGAGATGAAACCCGCCGCTGAACTTTCTTATAAGCATGAACGGGATGACCATCAGAATCCCCTCGATAACCATGTTGACAGCACATCCGATGATTATTACAAGGCAAAGCGGCAGTAAGCTGAACAGAAAGCTGTATGCTGCATATTCGTACAGTTCTTTGTCATCCTCAGAAATGGCTCCTGTTTTCAGGAGCCATTTTGAGATCGCTATTGATGCTTTCCTTATCATTTTACCCGACTGAAGCGCTCAAGAGCCTTCGGAGCCTCCGGCTGATAAACCATCCAGCAGGAGTTCGTGTTTGCACAAACGAACAGAATTGCATTCAGTACGATCGCCGCAAAAGCCGCAACAGAATAATACATGGATCTGATTTTAGTCATATGTTTGACCTCCTTTTGAATCTCTCCTCGTGGGATAAGTTAATTATAAATTCATGTTCTTTAGATTTCTACGGCTTCGGCGCAAAATGCAATTTTCTGGGCAAAAACGGTGTTATAGAGGCAAAAAACGTCGAAATTGTCATATATGGCAAAATTGTTTTGAAATATATTGCAGCATATTCAGCTAATTTAGGCAGAATATAATTTGCTTTCTCTTATGCTCTTGCCAATTGCGCGATTTGTTTTACCTTGTCCAATGTCTCATTTGCAAAAAAGCGAAAGCTACGCAGTTTTGGACGGAGAGATATGGTTTGCATTAAGTCAAAGCGTATATAGAACAAGGCCGCAGGAAAACCCTGCGGCCTTGTTCTGTGAAATTAAATATCAGCTGTACTCTATTTCAAAACTGACCTTTTTACGCGAATACTCCTCTATGATTTCCTTATATTTGCCCGTATCACAGTAGATGTTTTTCACGAGGAACGGATGTCTCCACTTGGGGTGAATATGCCACCAGCGGAGTTCTCTAAAGCCTTCCTCGTATTTTTGGCAGGGTTTTAGAACTATGACGAACATTTCGCCAAGTAATACATGACCGGACGACCTATATACGTGAACAATGCCAATTTGAGCTACATCATACCAGTAGACCTCCACTGGTATCAGCCCAAGAATATAATATTTCAGCTTGCGTGAGTCAACAGATACTCGCCGAAAAAGGCAAACATAAACGGGTATACAGCAAACAAGAAAACTAAATGCAATGAAATATTGTTTTTTCTGGAGAATATTCCAACGCCCAATAGTAAGAATGACTATACTGACTAGAAAAACACTAGAAACCAGCACTACATCGAAAATTTTTGGATGTATACGGGCTGTCGGTCTATCTGCGTCTTGCTTATAGTTTTCTGTCATCGTGTTGCCATCCTCCAAGTTCCACCGCCATAGTGCATTACCTGCAACGGTTCAATATACGCAAGATTTCCTACCGGCTGATTGGAGTTTTTGCCTCCATGTGAAGGTTCAGTCATATAGAGGTTTTCTGCAACGTTGGTTGAAATTTGCGAAGCAGTAAGATTCACAGCAAAGCCAACTGATAAATCAAAAGCTGCCCCGCCTAAATCGTCCCAAATGCCTTTACCGAAAAAGCCTTTTTTGAATAGAGCTCCAGAAACAAAGGAGGCGGCAAACTCACTTGCAAATACAATTACGCATCCCTCTATGGATACTCCATCTTTATAACACTTGTATGCATCAGTTGCCGCTGCAACTGCTGAAATTGCAGCACTAATAAAGCCGTCAGTAGCTCCTGCTGCTGCGCCAAGTGCAACATCTAAAATTAAATCTTTGCCTCTATCACCAGATGCTATACCGCTAATAAGGCTGGTTATTGCACCTGTAGCAGCACCAATAATTGCAGACGCAGGATCCAATCCAAACAGTGCACCTGAAAAATCGCTGTTTCTGATCGGGTTATTCTCACAATATGCGAACATATTTGCGGAGAGTACGCCGTCGACATCGGTCGTAGCAAATACATCAGGATTTATGAATCTGCCTACTTCTGGATCATAGTACCTGCTCTGGAGATAGTACAGCCTAGTTTCAGTATCGTAATAATATTCCCTATACCGCAGTGGGTTTATTTCTGCGAGGTCGCCGGTTGATGTGAGAACTTTGCCCCAAGCGTCGTAGGTGTATGTGGCCGCTTCAGTGCCGGTTGCGGTTATGACCTTGAGAATATCCCCCTGAAGGTTCTTGACGTAGAAGTACTCTGTGTCAGTGCCGTTCGCGGTTCGGGTAAAGCCTATGACCTCACCGGAGGAATCATAGTGGAAGTAAAGGGCGTACGCGTCGGTTATGTCCGCCGCTAGCTTGCTGCCCTGCCAAACGTAGCTGTGAGTCACACCGTTGACGGTCTTGCTTGTGCGCAGGCCGGACTCATTGTAGACAAAGCTAAGCGTATCGCTGCCCTTTGTCATGCTTGCCAGCTGCCTGCCGCCCTGCCAGTTCATCGTCCAGCCGCGGTAGCTCAAGGGATTGCCTATGCCGTCGTATGTTATCTCCTCTCCGTCATATGCGGTCAGCAGGTCGCCCCACTCAGCGTCGCCATAGGTGTAGAGCGTTTCCTCCTGCACCGTCACGCGGTCAGCGCTGTTGACGGCAGTGTCGCTGTCATCAAGGCTCATTAAGGCCGGCGTCGGAGTAACCGGCGGGTTGATGGGGATAGGCTCACGGGACGGCTTCGGAGTAGGTTCGGGTGTCGGCGTGGGAGTAGGAGTCGGTGTAGGAGTCGGTGTCGGGTCTGGTTCCGGTTCAGGCTCAGGAACAGGCGTCGGTTCAGGTTCGGGTTCAGGCGTCGGTTCGGGTTCCGGGACATCGGTGGTGTATTCGCGGACTTTCTTGATGAGATTGCCGCCGTTATCGTAGGTGTAACGAATTATTACCTGCTCGTCGCCGGTGCCTATAGTCTCGGTTATGAGCTGGCCGAGATCGTCATACTCATATGTTACGGTCTGGTCGCCGGAGACAGAGAGTATATTTCCGTTGGCGTCGTAGGTGTAGTTGAAGTTAGCAGTCTTGCCGCCGTAGGAGTTCGTGACAGACTTGACCTGAGTGGTGGTATATGTGCTGTCAACGTCGCGGTAGGCGTAGCCGGTACCGAGGACGGTGCGGCTGCCGTTCTTGACCGTCGTCCCGGAGCTGCGGCCATGACCGTCATAGGTTACCTGCTTGGTGACATCACCGTAGCCGAAGGAGGTCGGACGGCTGTCATCGTCATAGGCGTAGGTATAGCTGAAGCTTTTGCCGCCTATACTCTCGGTCAGCGCCGTGACATTATCCTTTGCATCATACGTCCAGCTGAAGTCATGCTTTACGACGTTATTTCCGTCAGTCTCGACCACGCGGATGAGCCGGTCTGAACCGTCGTACAGATAGTTCTCGGACGAGAGCAGAGTCCCGCAGGTGACTGCGCCGTCTGCTATCGTGACGGACTTCATCTCGATACGGACAAGCTTTCCTTTTCCGTTATAGGTGTAATAGAAGCCTATGCCCTCGTTGTCGGAGCAGTTTGTGAACCGGCTGGTGAGGGTGTCCATATTGTCGTAGAAGTACTTCCAGTAGTCCCCGTTGCCGTAGGTCTGAGATGAAAGCGTCCAATATCTTAGTTACATTACCTTACATATCAGCATTTAAGACTCTTAAAAACTTTGCATGAGCAAAATATCTGACACGGTATCCCATGTCTTATATGAATTATATATCGGATCTTGGGGAATCCATTCGATCTCCGGGGCGTAGTCCGGGAAGTTGCCTATGTATTTCAGATTCCTGAAATCGTCACAGTCGAGATACTTCCTTCCGCCTATCATGCGCCTGTACAATGGCTTTTTATGAGGCATCTTTACTATGATAAATGGGCACTTTTTCAGCTGCTCCATGTTTGTCGGCAAAGAAGTGTCCGGTGTGTATGAAACATACACGACAGGGATTATATCACCATTGAATTCCTGCCCGTATATCATGCGGAACAAAAAATATTTGCCGTACATATTCTTTTCCCGTGCAAGCTCCGATTTGATTTCCATTGCATAGACGTCGCCCGGCTTCCAGTCTGTCACATACTTTTTGTACCGTTTTACCTTGCGGCGTTTCGGCGGGTGGATATGCGGTCTCATGCTTTCCTCAATCGACTGCACATCGTTATCTGAAAATATCCGCAGTTCCCCGGCGTAATCCCGCAGCGCGTCACTCCGCAGGCATTTCATTGCGCGACGAAGCACCTCTTCGTTCAGCTCGTCGTTTTGCGCCATTGCGCAGGCCAGTGCCGGCCAGAAAATTTGCGAATCGTCAGGGTCTTCAAGCGGCTCGCTGTATTCCTCCCTGAGACGTCTAATCGTGGCCGTAAGCCCCATTTCTTCACGAAAGGACGCGTAATCGGCCCGCACATCGCTGGCAAAGTCAAAATTATCAAGAAATTCTATAAGTTCGTCCATATGTAATAGCGCTCCTACTTTTTTGTATATAGATGGTTTTCGACAAAAGAGAAAAATTCATTTGAAGCTTCATTATAGATAAAATCCCAAGCTACTGCAATATATCCCGGAAGCAGCGGATTTTTGTTGGAAATACCATTTATTGTGTTTTTACCAGCATTTATTGTATTGTACATAACTATACCGATTTGTTCCAGTCCTCTTGCCTCACTATAGGTTAGTCCTGAAACAAACGCATATAAATCTAATCCATATGTTTTGCTCCCCGGTCTGTTGTGTTCGTTCATGCGTCTGCCTAAATCTTTCGTTCTCCCAACGTATCGTACGTCTTCCCCATCTGTCAAGAAATACACTGTATATTCTCCGGGGTACCTCTCGTTTTTCTTCTGTATTCCTTCCCATATTTTTGAACCGACAAATTTTGCAAGCTCGATATCATTTTTTACGCTGTTTGCTATCTCATATCCGATGTCAGATACAAGCTTTTCCAAACCAGCTGTATCAACTGCCGATACAGCTGCTATGGTAGAGATAATAGCTGCAATACCGAGACCTGCACCCAATATAATGCTAACGGTCGCTCCGCTCGAATCTTGGTAGTTTATCGGATTATTAAGGCAATACGAAAACATATTTGCACTTAATATTCCTTGACCAGTGCTATTATAGCCGTCGGAGTTTATGAACCTACAAACCTCCGGATCATAGTACCTAGACTTGAGATAATACAGGCCGGTTTCGGTATCGTAGAAGTAGCCGTGGTACCGCAGCGGGTTTACATCTGCCATGTCGCCCGACGAAGTAAGCAATTTGCCCCATGCGTCGTAAGTGTAGGCGGCAGCTTCAGTGCCAGTTGCGGTTATGACCTTGAGAATATCCCCCTGAAGGTTCTTGACGTAGAAGTATTCTGTGTCAGTGCCGTTCGCGGTTCTGGTGAAGCCCATGACCTCTCCGGAGGAATCATAGTGGAAGTAAAGGGCATACGCATCGGTTATGTCCGCCGCAAGCTTGCTGCCATGCCAGACGTAGTTGTGAGTTACACCGTTGACGGTTTTGCTAGTGCGCAGACCGGACTCGTTATAGGCAAAGCTCAGTGTGTCGCTGCCCTTGGTCATCGAGGCCAGCTGTCTGCCGCCCTGCCAGCTCATCGTCCAGCCGCGGTAGCTCAAGGGGTTGCCTATGCCGTCGTAAGTTATCTCCTCGCCGTTATATGCTGTGAGCAGGTCGCCCCATTCCGCATCGCCGTAGGTGTAGAGCGTTTCCTCCTGAACCGTCACGCGGTCAGAGCTGTTGACGGCAGCGTCGCTGTCATCAAGGCTCATTAAGGCCGGTGTCGGAGTAACCGGCGGGTTGATGGGGATAGGTTCGCGGGAAGGTTTCGGAGTAGGTTCGGGAGTCGGCGTGGGAGTAGGAGTCGGGTCTGGTTCCGGTTCAGGCTCAGGCTCAGGAACAGGCGTCGGTTCAGGTTCGGGTTCGGGCGTCGGTTCGGGTTCCGGAGCCTCGGTGGTATACTCGCGGACTTTCTTGATGAGGTTGCCGCCGTTATCGTAGGTGTAACGAATTATTACCTGATCATAGCCGGTGCCTATTGTCTCGGTTATGAGCTGGCCGAGGTCATCATATTCGTAGACTGCGGTCTGGTCGCCGGAGACGGAGAGTATATTTCCGTTGGCGTCGTAGGTGTAGTTGAAGTTAGCAGTCTTGCCGCCGTAGGAGTTCGTGACAGACTTGACCTGAGTGGTGGTATATGTGCTGTCAACGTCGCGGTAGGCGTAGCCGGTACCGAGGACGGTGCGGCTGCCGTTCTTGACCGTCGTCCCGGAGCTGCGGCCATGACCGTCATAGGTTATCTGCTTGGTGACGTCGCCATAGCCGAATGCGGTCGGACGGCTGTCGTCGTCATAGGCGTAGGTATAGCTGAAGCTCTTGCCGCCTATACTCTCGGTCAGCGCCGTGACATTGTCCTTTGCATCATATGTCCAGCTGAAATCATGGAGAACGACGTTGTCACCGTCAGTCTCGACCACGCGGATGAGCCGGTCAGAACCGTCGTACAGATAGTTCTCGGACGAGAGCAGCGTCCCGCCGGTGACTGCGCCGTCTGCTATCGTGACGGACTTCATCTCGATACGGACAAGCTTTCCTTTGCCGTTATAGGTGTAGTAGAAGCCTATCTGTACTTTATTTCAAAACTGACTTTTTTGCGCGAATACTCTTCAAGGACTTCCTTGTATTTTTCTGTGTCACAGTAAATATTCTTCACCAGAAATGGATGCCTCCATTTAGGTCGAATATGCCACCAGCGAAGCATTTTGGAACCCTCCTCGTACTTCTTGCATGGCTTCAGAACTAAGACAAACATTTCTCCCAGCATTTCTGTATCTTTCTCTTTTACTGGAGCCTCTGCTGATATAAAGACCGTGCCAATTTGGGCTACGTCATACCAGTATATCTCCACAGGTATTATTCCGAAAATATAATATCGCAGTTTGCGAGGGTCAATAGATGCCCGCTGAAGCAGCCTAGAATAAAGAAATATACAATAGATAAAAACTCCAAATGCAACAGAATATGTTTTATCCTGAGGAATTTCCCAATGTTCCCAATGCCCAATAATAAGGATAACTATACAAACCAGAAAAAGGGCAGAGAGCAGCAATGAGTCGCTTTTTTTAGGATGTATGCGGGCTGCCGGCCTATCTGCGTCTTGCTTATAGTTTTCTGTCATCGTGTTGCCATCCTCCAAGTTCCACCGCCATAGTGCATACCGAGGTCGTGTTGCCGTTGTTGTTGAACTGGTATGCCATCCAGCGCCCGGTGTTGTCCGTGACCTTAGTATAATTCGTCGCGTACTCAAATGCAAGCGAAGAAATGCTTGTCCCGCAGGAGGTGTAGGCCAGCGAAGAAATGCGCACGGGGAAGGTGGATGCTGCGGGGTTCTGGATGTAGGAGAATGTAAGAGTGTCGCGGCTGCCGTCGCTGCGGGCAATATCCTTTGCGGCAGTCATTATATGGCCTGACCATGAGTACTCCGCCGTCTTGCCGTCGGCAAAGCTGACCTGCGTCAGGTTGCCATCGGCATATGTGTATGTCACAGTTTCCAACGCGTCCGCTCCGGAACCGAGGTAGGATATAGATGCAAGTTGTCCTCCGGAGTAGCTGTAGGAGTATTTGCGCCCGGCTCCGTCCGTGACTGTGTCGATGCGGAGATTGGAAGCGTCGCTGGAAACGTAGCTTATGTTGACCTTGTTGGCAGATATCTTGCCGTCGTTGATGCTTACAAGTCTGCCGCTTGAGTCAAAGCTGAGAGTGTTGTAAGCCCGCCGCCCTGCTCTGCTGGCAGAAGCTCCGCAAGCTCTACTCCCGGCTCGGCCGCAACCATATATGTTTCGGAGCCGAAACGTAGGGTGTTATCTATTTCCTGCCAAGTGCCGTTGCTGTCATAGTGAACGGGGTAGGGGTACACGACGGCTGAATATGTGCCGTCGGAAAGGCTGAAGTGCTTTTCGTATTCGCCGCGCAGTTCGGGAATTTCGCCTGACACATCCGGCTGCTCATAGGTGAATGTGTCGTGCCGTTCGTCGTCGATTTCGAATTCGTCGGCAAGCGCAGATACGGGCAGCAGCTGTACTGTCAGCACCAGCGCCAGCAGAGAAGCCGTCAGCTTCTTCCAGATGTTCCTCATCTTTTTCGTCTCCTTTTTCTCTGTATTTTCCGTTTTGGCCAAATAATCTGGCCTTGGTGTTTTCAGCATACAGATTTCAGCTGGCGGAGACAATAGCCCCTGCGCGAAATGACAAAAAACGCGCAGTTTTGGGCATTGATACTTGCTTCGCTCAAGGTATTTAGTTGATGCACAAAATGTGCAATTTCCCGCCAAAACAGATTAAACGGAATAAAAAATGCAGATGATGTAATGTGTAGCAAAATTGTTTTGCTACACATTGTCGGAATTCGCACGCTTTCCTGATAAAATTCACATGGGTGATATACTATGGAATGTAACCTTGTTGAAATGGGGAGTCGAATCGCTGCAAGGCGAAGACGGTTGGGGATAAGTCAAAATTTCCTTGCGGAGAAAGCTGATATTTCCAGAAATCATTTATCAAATATCGAGCGTGGGCGAGAAAAACCGAGTTTTGATGTGCTGATAAATCTATGTAATATACTTCGTGTCACACCTGACTATCTGCTCATGGGTACTATGCATTCTCACGGCGTTCCGCAGAATTTAATTGACAGTTTAGCTCTGTGTACAGCTGAGGACATAGCACTGTTAGAAGACATCGTGCACCATATGGTTATCAGGCAAGAAAGCGACTGGAATAATGACAATTTTATTTAATTATGATATAATGGCAAAAACGACCTTGTGAGGTGTTTTTGCCATTATGCGTATTGTGTTCTGTGATGATGATATTGAGATTTTGAATCAGCTCCAGAGATATGTTTCAGAGTTCTTCAGAGGGCTGGGTAGCACTATGCCGGAATTTGCGTTCTACGAAAGCGGTGACGAACTTCTTGAGCATGAAACGTCTTTAGATATTGCTTTCTTAGATGTGGAAATGCCGGGACGGAGCGGTATTTACGTAGGAGCAATACTGAAGAAAATAAATCCTCAGGCAAAAATCTTTATTGTAACGTCTTATCCGGATTATCTTGATGAAGCGATGCGGTTTCAGGTATTTCGTTACTTATCAAAGCCGATAGATAAAAATCGACTGTTTCGCAACCTGAAAGATGCCGTGTATCAGTATAGTATGGAGACGAAGGAAATTCCAATCAACACCGCCAGAGGCATAACCGTCATTTCGGCAGAACGTATTATATGCGTTGAGCTGTCTCAGAGAAAGACAACTGTGTATACATGTGAAGGTACACTTCAATCAACGGACAATATTGAACATTGGCGTGAAATATTAACACTTCCGTGCTTTTACTCAACATACAGGAGCTTTATTATAAACATGAGATATGTATATAAAGTTGAAAAGGATAGAGTTGTATTAAAGTATGATGACCGGATAAAAGAAGCATATCTGGCAAAACGTAAATACTCAGAATTCAGCAAAAAGTACCTTGTCTATTTGGAGAGCATAAAGTGATTGGTGAAAAGATAGTCTATGCGATCCTTTTCCTTGCAGAGGCAGTAACCGCATGGCTATATGCAAGCTATATTTACACTGCAAAGAGAAGTCCTATATACACGTTTATAAGTTTTACATTGGGATACCTACTCCTTTTTGTCGTCGCTCAATATGGCGCTGTGATGATAAATATAGGGATGTTTTTTGTCGTCAATACTATTATACTTGGCCTTAACTTCTCGTGTAAAATCAAATCCGCTGTACTTCATGCCGCGTTCTTGACACTTATAGTGGGCATATCAGAGATTCTGGTAAATCTTCTTATCACGTATATAACGGATGACTATACCGCATATATGGATAGTTTCTCTGCATTCGTCTCCCTTGTTGTGTTTAGCAAACTGCTATATTTTTTCATAACGGTAGTGGCTGCAAGACTATTTAAACCTCATAAAGGAGTTAATGAAGAACCAAATCAAATACTGCTGCTATGCGTTATGCCCTTTGTTTCTGTCATCGTAATCGCGGCGTTCGTTTATATCGGCATGACGGGTCAGCTTGTAGGTCTAGCCGAAATACTTGCTGCAATCAGTTCGTTCGCATTACTGCTTGTAAACATTGCAGTGCTGCTTATCTATAATCGCCTTCAAAAATTAGACGAAGAACATGCAGTCCTCCAAATGAGCAAAATGCGGGACAAAGCGGATGCGGAGTACTACGAGATGCTACAACAGCAATATGATGGACAGAGAATATTGATCCATGATATTAAACGTCATTTCAGCGTAATAGACCTGATGGCAGAGGATGGAGATAATCAAAAAATCAGGGAGTATATTTCGGAGCTTGAAGATTTGCCCGAATTCAGGCGAAAGGCTCGCCTATGTGACGACCCAATTTTAAATATGGTTTTACTTCGCAATCAGGAGTATTGCGCTGCAAATGGAATAAACTTTTCTTGTGATATTCGGGCAGATAGCGTATCATTTATGGATGCAATAAGCATCACGGCATTGTTTGGGAACCTGCTATCAAACGCCATTGAAGCTGCTGAAAATTCTGAATCCAAAATGGTCGAACTATCAGTCGTCAAAAAGGAACGGCAGAACTGCATACTGATTTCAATGGTGAATTCTTGTGATATGGCTCCAATAAAAGATGCGAACGGAAATTTCGAAACGGGCAAAGATAAAAGTAAAGGTCATGGCTACGGTACAAAAAGCATTGCACGCGTAATTCAGAAATATAACGGAGAAGCGGATATGCGATACGATGAGGAGACAAAGGAGTTTCATAGTATCATTCGTTTTCCGGTTCACAGTTAATAACAGAAAAAGGGTGGTCGAAAAATGCGTTTCATAATGAGACACATTTTTCGACCACCCCTTATATGTTCGTTCAGCTTGGACTGCTAATATAGAGGTACGCCATATCCTGCATATTGGTAGATAATGTACAATAAGTTGCGCAAATTGAAAAGAGCAAAAAAGAAGACATAGCTTGCAGGCTCTGGTAGAATGAAGTTACCACACAAACATTCGAAAGGAGACAGCAAACTATGTCCGAGAAAATTGTACAGCTGAATGAGGAAATTATCAAGGGGCAGCTCAAAGAATTAGTTCGAGGAAGTGTAGAAGAAACCCTGAACGAGCTGCTGGAGAAGGAGGCGGAGTCGCTGACGCAGGCGGCCCGCTATGAGCGCAGCGAGGCCCGTCAGGGCTACCGCAGCGGTCACTATGACCGCAACCTTACTACCACCTCCGGTGACGTTACACTCCACGTCCCCCGGCTCAAGAGCGTGTCCTTCGAGAATGCAATCATCGAGCGGTATCGCCGCCGGGAAAGCAGCGTGGAGGAGGCCCTCATTGAGATGTACCTGGCGGGTGTCTCCGTGCGCCGGGTAGAGGACATCACGGAGGCGCTGTGGGGCAGCAAGGTCTCGCCCGCCACCATCAGCGAGAGGAACAATGAAAGCTTATACAAGCATTTGCCCTTTGTCGGATGAGTATTCACCCCAGGGCTTAAATAATGGGGATGTAGCATAAAATTGCTCGATATATTGCACAATTTCGGTTATTCTTTTAGGCGGTATATAATTTCCTTGCCAAGACACCGCAATAGTACGTCTAAATTCATCCTCTGCAATCGGTATGTATTTCAAACCATACAATGAATGTAGTCTGCGTGCCATGGACAATGGGTAAATAGAAATATATTCCTTTGCCCCTCTGACGAGCATGGAGTGTATTACAAGATTCTCTGCTTCATCTGTATAGTTTGGTTTTATGTTTGCTTTATAAAAGGCTTGGTCGATTGCCATACGGACTGGAAATTTTGTCGGTAGTGTTATAAACGGATAATTCAAGATGTCGTTTATAGTTAGCTCATCAGCCGCAGCGAGAGAATGATTCGGATTGATAGTAGCACATAATTGCTCAACACAAAGCTCTTTGGAGAAAATACCACGTACAGAAAGTGGCGGCGAACACACAGCTAAATCACATTTTCCTGCTTGAAGCGCTTTACTGAGATCAAAGTAATCAAAGAATTGGCGTAGCTTTGCGTGACAGCAGCAGTGTTGATTATAATCTTCGACTATATCTGAAACATGGGTCATGCCACTTCCGACTATAATTAAATTTTCGTTGGCCTTTTTTGAAAGCGCCTGTTGGAGCAGGTGATAGTCATACATAACGGATTCCGCATATGGGAGCAGACGCCGCCCGTCTGCCGAAAGGGAAAGAGAATTGCAACCCCGTTCAAACAACGTGACGTTCCAATCTTTTTCCAGCTGCTTTATTGCGACGCTCAATGACGGCTGGGAAATAAAAAGCTCGTTTGCAGCCTTAGTAATATTTCCACACTGCGCAACTTTTATGAAATATGATATTTTCTTTATCATAGAATCTCACCATATAAATACAGATTTGATATAGGTAAAATTACCATAGGTTTCTTCTATACCATAATGCGTATTATATAGTGTTACTCCAAAAAAATCAATGATATAGTATAAATACACTAAGATTCAGCAAAGTGATAAAGAAATATGATCTGCTTTGCACGAAATCTACAAAAACGAAAGAATAAGAAGAAAGGAAAGAAAAAAATGAAAAAAATGCTGTCCGTAATTCTATGCGTCCTTATGCTTTCAGGAATGTGCGCATGCGGAGGTTCAAACAGCAATCAGGCTTCGCAGACACCGGTTTCTCCCGGAAATTCAACGAGTGAAATCGAAGAAATCACCTTTTCTCTCGGCGACGTTTCTGGTACCGGCACATTTCTGGAACAGAATGCACAGTTCTTTTCACAGAAGGTAAGTGAACTTTCCGACGGTAAGATGAAAGTTGAGATTTTCTCTGATGGTCTGCTTGGTACTGAAGACGCGCTCATGACGAACATCCAGACTGGTGCCTTGGAGATGGCGAACTTCTCGTCTACATTCACAAATCTTGTAAAGAGTGCAGGTATCTTCGACTTCCCATATCTGGTAACAGATCGTGACCAGCTCGCGTTGCTTGAGGAAGCCGGTATCATTGATGTCATCCGCACGGAAGCAGAGAGTCTAAATATAAAGATTGTAGGAATGAACGAGAACGGATTTCGGCAGATTACTACAAATACTCCTGTTGTTGAGCCGAGTGACTTGAAGGGTGTCGTCATCCGCACTCCGTCCAATTCTCTTCGAGTAAAGACATTTGAAGCATTTGGTGCTACGCCCATATCAATTTCATTTTCAGAGCTATACCAGTCGCTCTCACAGCACATCTGTGATGCGCAGGAGAATCCCTTGGCTACCATTGTCTCCTCTCAGTTTTATGACTATCAATCCTGTCTGTGCATCTCAAATCACGTTTACACCCCCGGCTGGATATGCATGAACTTGGATCTCTATAACTCCCTTTCCGATGCACAGCGTGCTGTAATCGATGAAGCCGGCGCACTTACCTCTGCGCATGTACTTGAAGCCGGCGCAAAAGCCGATGAGGAAAATCTTCAGGTTTGCAAAGACAAAGGTATGCAAGTCACCTACGCCGACGTTGAAGAGTTTCGTAATGTTGTGCTACCGCTTTGGGACAAGTTTGCAGACAGTGTCGGCGGCATAGACTTTGTTAATGCTGCAAAAGCTGCACTTGGATATTAAAAGAACCTTTAGCATATCTCTGTCTCCACCAAGGGAGGTATTAAAATGGAGAAGTTAATCAAATATTTTCGCTCCATCCTAGTTGTATTGCTCTGCGCTATGACAGCCATGGATGTGATTGTTATAGTTGCACAGGTTATATTCCGATTTTTCCTGCATGTATCGCTTGCATGGGCCATGGAATTGGCTGGTGTTTCATTGGTATGGATCACGTTCCTCGGCGCAACTCTTGCGACCATGGACGAGAGTAATATCAACTTTAATGGTTTTATAGACAAATTGAACGGAGTTCCCAAGCTTGTTTTAAAGACCGTTTGCAATTTACTTGTTCTTGCTATGTGCTACATTATGGTTCGCTATGGTTACAAAAGCGTCCTTATCGGGGCAAACTCAAAGATGGTCGCACTTCCCACAACAATGGCTGTATGCTGTTCGGTCATCCCAATAAGCGGCGTATTTATGGCGTTTGCCGTAGTCCTAAATATTGTCAAGGACGTAAAGCTTTGCTTTGGCGGCTTTGATGCAGACACGGTAAGCCCATCTGTTGCATCAATTTATGATGATGTCCCTGAAGAAGTCCTGGCAAAAGCTACTGCCGCACTTAAAGAAGCGGAAGATAACGATGAAGACGGTACGAACAGCAAAGGGGGAGCCAAATGATAGCTATACTGTTAGTTGGCACGCTTATATTATTTGTTGCTTTAGGTGTGCCCATTGCCTTCTCAATAGTTCTCGCCGCTGCTTCCGGCATACTTATAGGCGGGGTCAGCAATCTCGGAGCAATACCAATGCAAATGTATGGAGGGGTCAATAGCTTTACCCTCATGGCTATTCCTATGTTTGCCTTGATGGGAGAAATAATGGGGCAGACTACTCTGGGCACCAAGCTGATAAATATTGCAAATGAGCTTGTTGGCTGGATGAAAGGCGGCCTTGCAATGGCAACGGTAGTTGTTTGCATGATGTTCGGTACAATATCTGGTTCAGCTGTTGCAGCAGCTGCCGCACTTACGGGTATACTTGTTCCCGAAATGGAGAAGCGTAGTTACCCAAAAGAGCTTAGCGTATCGATAATGTCATCATCATCAACGCTTGCCATAATAATTCCTCCTAGCAGCATCCTAATTCTTTACGGAGTCTCAGCAGGAGTATCAATAGCTGACCTATATCTTGCATCCATAATCCCCGGCGTTTTTTGCGGTATATTTTTAATGATAACAGCATTCATCTTTGCTAAGAAAATGGATCTCCCTACTGAGAATAAATTCTCTATAAAGAGACTCATCAAGGCAATTGCAAAGGGCTGGGCAGCACTGCTGATTCCAATTGTCATATTCGGAGGTATATTTGGCGGTGTATTTACACCTACAGAGGCTGCTGCTGTATCGGTCGTTGTTGCGCTGCTGGGTGGCATTAGGGAAATAAAGCCGGAGATGCTGCCGAAGATGCTCATCAGGACTGCCTTGTCGACCGCAATTATTACATTTATGGTTGCCGGATCTGCATCATTGGTAACGATTATGACCTTGAGTAAAGCCCCTCAGACTATTACGGCCTTTATTACGGGAATAACTTCAAACAAATACATTATTCTGTTCTGTCTTGATATTCTCTTGTTTGGGCTTGGAATGATACTTCATGGCAATGCTATTATCATGCTTGTTATCCCCCTGGCGCTTCCTATTATGAAAGCACTTGGAGTAAACCCCATACATTTTGGCATTCTGATGTGCTTAGGGGTTGGTATTGGCCAACAAACACCTCCGGTCGCATCGGTTTTGTTGACGACCTGCTCCATTGCCAAGGTCACAATTCCGGCGGTATGGAAGTATTTGAAGTGGTTTTTGCTCGCATCCGTCGTCTCTTGGATGTTCATCACATATATTCCGTGGATATCAAATTGTATCGTGTCATAAAAAAGGAGTAAACATAAATATTAAGGAGAAATCAGTATGCTTATTGACAAAGAAAAATGTATAAGGTGCGGACAGTGTATTCCATATTGCCCGATGGGGTGCATTTCCAAAACTGACGATGGTGTAGCGATAAACACCGATGAATGTGTTGAGTGCGAAATATGCCGTAATGCAAAAGTTTGTCCCAGAGACGCACTTTATATGCCTAAGTTGGAGTATCCTCGTACACTTCGCAGTCAGTTCTCAAATCCGCTAATTCCTCATCCGGATACCGGAGTACCCGGTAGAGGAACCGAGGAAATGAAGACTAACGACGTAACCGGTCGATTTCCCAGGGGTAAAGCTGGTATTGCGATTGAACTCGGACGCCCCGGTACAGGAACACGTCTGCGTGACGTTCAGACAATTGCGATGGCGGTAGCACCATATGCAAAATATGGATTTGAGCCGCATAATCCGGTCACTGTATTAATGCTAGATGGCAGTGGGAAACTGAGAGACGAAGTACTGAACGAAAAGACGCTATCTGCAATAGTGGAGCTTGAAGTTGATCAAACAGATGTTCTTCCTGTGTTCAACGCGCTCCGTGATGCCCAGAAAGATATAAGTACCGTTTTCAGCGTTGATCTTGCCTGCAGACTTGAGCCGGATGAAAGCTGTCCCGCTGCAATTATTGCAGAAGAAGCTGGTTATAAGCTCTCCCTTAATGGAAAAACGAATGTTGGTCTCGGAAAACCCCGCTATAAGGAGGATTGATTATGTCACATACATTACATCGTTACGGCACCGCCGAAAATCTAAAGGGTGATTATGTCGTCTTCGCAATTGCAGCACAAACTGTAAACGCAAAAGGGATTCATCCTGAGTTCGTAGAATTCGAGAAAATTGCGCGTAAGTATAATCCGGTTAACTTTGGGGATATGAGAACGGGAAATGACTATAATGTTGGTCCTGAGATGATTGGGCATCCATATTATGATAACTCTATAGTTCATGCCGTCTATACTGATGAGGAAACAGTAGCTGCTGTTCTTAAAGAACTCACCGAAGCGAATCTAAAGCTCTCTATTGTTGTTTCCGGACTCCTTGAGCAAGTTGCGGAATGCTGCCACAAAGCCGGCATCGGTCCTCATACCGTAGAATATTCAATGGGCATTTGGGGACAGACACAGAGACTGCCGGAAGAAGCGGTACTATCCATCAGCACTATGTGTGGTCATGGCATGATATCATTTAGTCTTATAAAAGAGTTGGCTAATAAGGTTGAGAGAGGAATTATTACCCCAAAACAAGCAGCAGAAAAGCTTGCCGGCCTTTGCCATTGCGGTGTTTTCAATCCTGACAGAGCAGCAAGAATTTTTGAAAAGATGTCTGTATAGGAACAACTATTAGTTCCTGAATATTTCACTCCTTAGAGGTATCGACTCACTATGGGTCGATACCTCGTTTATACAATCCCAAGGAATCTCTAAATAAGGGAGTCCGTCAAGAATTCCTTAATATAGAATACGCTTACCTCAATGATTCACCTTGGAAAACGGACAGCGTTTTCCGATGCCTTGATTTGTCCCTTGATAATTTCCTCGTTTAGCTGTACAATTTTCTCGGACATAGTTTGCTTGCTCCTTTCGAAT